>Ga0187782_10000056_pt1 | contig 58821 bp, 43 predicted proteins | sample 0715_SJ02_MP15_2_FD_132454 | JGI IMG/M metagenome (GOLD analysis project Ga0187782, IMG submission 132454) | Tropical peat soil microbial communities from peatlands in Department of Meta, Colombia - 0715_SJ02_MP15_20_MG | ecosystem: Environmental > Terrestrial > Soil > Wetlands > Peat | place... | reverse complement strand
GGATGGTTGACGGTGTGGTTGCCCACGACGTGACCCTCGTCGAGCTCGCGCTTGACCAGATCGCGGTAGATCTCGGTCTGCCCGTATTCGTCGACGTACGTGCCGTCGAGGCCCAGCGGGCCCTTGAGCTGCATGGCCGTGACGAAGAACGTCGCCTGGATGCCGTGGCTCCTCAGGATGTCGAGAAAATCGTTCGTCCAGTCCGAAGGGCCGTCGTCGAACGTCAAATAGGCGATGTGCGCCGGAAGTGGATTGTCGCCGTCGGGGTATCCGATGCCGAGCGGACGCACGGGCGAATACTCCTCCGCGCCGCCGTCGTCCGACCCCACGGCGTCGCTGTCCGTCCATGCCCCGCCGTCGTCGACGCCGTCGCTTCCCGCCCCCGCCCACTCCGTGCCACCGTCGTCCGACCCCCCTCCGTCGCCGTCCGTCCACACTCCGCTGTCTCCGGCCGGCAGGCGGGGATCGGCGGTCGTCGTCGCGGGCCCGCAGCGGCCCCCTTCCGGAAGGGTGATGGCGAAGACCTCGGCGTCGACCGGCGACCCGCCCCCGACGGAACCGTCCGGCCCGAAGGTCACCGGACGCGTGCTGCACGATTCGCACAGACCTCCGGCCGCGGCACACACGACGAGACCCCAAAGCCGGGAGGCGATCTTGGGGAGCGAGCCGTCGCGAAGGCCCATCGTCATCGCCGCCGATCCGCCGCCCGATCGGCGGCCGTGCGTGACGGGGCCAGAGCGGCCATCCGCACATCGAAGTCGCCGTTGTCCGTGCGAACGCCCACGGGCCCATCGAATGCGAACGCGGCGGGCGGCAGCTTCCCGACCCAGCTCGGTACGTCGTCCGCGACGACGCGCAGCTCATCGCCGACGATCGCGGCTGCAAGCGAGTGGCGTTCGCCCACTCGGATGTCGGCCACCGGGCGCGCCGAAGTCGGCTTGACGAATACGTAGCCGCGATCGCCGCACTCGCCGTGCAAGCGCTGGCCGGCATTCGACTTGACGGACACCTCGATTCCGCGACTCGGCTCGATGTGCCACATGGCGTACACCACGTTGCAGGTGTTGCTGGCCCGCAGTTTGAGCCCGATTTGGCGCCTCAGCTCGCCGGAGGCGAGCGGCGCCGGGACACGGGTCGGACCGAGGTAGACGAAGTCGATGCGGACCGCATCACGCGGATCGACGCCGAGCTCCGCCCGCATTCCGCCGGAGCGCACGGCGAAAGTCGTGGATGCCTGCCGGGTGATTGCACCGGAGGTCACCGTCAGGTCGGCCGGATCGACGGGGACGAGCTCCCCGTCCACGGCGGCCGAGCGGGGAGGGTCGCTCGGTCCCTGCGCGGCCACGGGTGCCGGATCGACTTTCGCGCATCCGCAGACGATCGATCCGACGAGCGCGGCTGCAGCACGTCCACCGATCATGGAGGAAGCGGCTCCCCGTTGCGCGTTCGCCGGAACCAGCGCGAAATAGGTGGCAAGATGGAGCGGCGTTTCCTGGTCGTGAACCCCTCGAAGCCGTTGGGACACCAGGGCGTCTCGCGCCAGCCGAGCCAGAAGGTGCCCAGCGGAACGTCGCCGTAGACGAGAGAGCGCACGGCCAAGAGCGCCGCCCTTCGCATTCGAAAAAGGAGCGCGATTCGTTGCGAACCGCCCTTGATCAGCGTCGTTTCAGGCGAGAAACCGGTGACGTTGCCGAACAGCAGCACGTCGTTCACGGCGCCGACCGCGCCCGGAACCCAGTTGAACAAGAACACGTAGAGGGGCGCGAGGGGCAACGCGAACCCCATGCGCCAGTAGCGGAGCTCGTCGTTCAGCAGCAGGGTGAGGAACGTCAGCAGCCCGTAGCAGGCGACGTTGCAGAAATAGGCGAGGACGAAACCCGTCAGCAGGTGCTCGCGGAACGCGAAGAGCGGCACGAGCAGGTACACGAGGATCCCGATGAGGACCGAGCGGGCCATCATGAGCTTGACGATCATGACGGGCAGACCGAGCGTCCAGTGATAGCCGAGCGACGGCCAGAAGCGGCCCGTCAGCTCGATGCGCGACGTATTCCACCGCCTTCGCTGCTTCATCAGCGCCTTGATCGTCGTGGGCGACGACGTGAAGACACGCGCCGTGGGCTCGTAACGAATGGCACGGTCCACGAACATCCCTCGCAGCATGTAGACGAGCGCGTGCGCGGGTGTCCGGGGCGGATCGAACGTGAACCGACCGTTTTCGTAGCGCGCAATCGTCGCGGCGTAAGCGGTGACCGTGTCGTCGGTGTCGCCCGCCATGAGCTCGGGGATCGGCGCCGCGGCCGTCTCGGAGAACCGGGGAGGCTCGTCCCCGATCCACCAGCGCAGCCAGTGGCGTGGCTTGAGCGTCTGCATGTATCCCATGAAGCGGGGAATGGACAGGAAGATCTCGGACCACGTGCAGTAGAACGCGCCGGGAACGCCGGAGAGAGGAAGCCAGCGGATGTTGTACCGTCCGACGTTCGACACGTAGTACTCGCGCGCGACCTGCAGGTTGAGCTGCCCTTCGATCGTGAAAAAATGACGGAGGCCCCGCCAGAAACTGTTGCCGCGCACGTGCAGCGCGCCGGCCACGACCCGGGCGGGCGCGCCGGTCAGCGGGCTGCGCCGCTGAAGGCGGTACACGATGCTCTCGAGCGCTCGGGGACCGAGGTCCGCGTCCGCGTCCGTGCTCACATACACAGGCGGAAATGCCGGATGACGACCCGTGGCGACGAGATCGCGAACGAACTCCATCGCATGATCGATCGCCATCGGCTTGCTGCGTCGGTTCGGGGTGCCCGTGACGAAGAGTCGAAATGCCTTTCCGTAGCTCTGGCGAGCGGCCCAGGCTCGGAGCTCGTCGTAGAGCGCGGGCGCTTCGCGCGTACCATCGATGGTCAGGACGACGAGCAGATCGCCCGGATAGCCGTTCGTGGCGACGCTCTCGACGGTGCTCATCATGCTCGTCAGCTCGTCCCGCTTGCGGAGCAGGGACGGAATGACCACGAGGACCGGCAACGCCTGCGCGGCCTCGTCTCGACGCCCCTCACGGCACGCGAGGACGCGAACGGCAAGCAGGTACGGCAGGAGGAGCGGATAGTCCCAGCAGACCAGCAGGCAGATGAGCAGGACCTTGGCGAGCGGCGCCCCGAGCGTGAACCCGCTCATGGTCCGCAAGTTCCAGACGATGCTTTCCATGACCATCCTCGCTCGCTCGACCCACGAACGGCCGTGACCCGACGGGAACGGCCGGCGCCGATGGTCCCGGAGCTACCGCCCCGCGACCGGCCCACCGCCCGAACCGGGCGGCGGGCTCACCCCTCCCGCCCGGCGCCGGACGCGCAGCGTCTTGGCTTTCGCCGAGTCGTGATCCCAGAGATCGAGCACGACGTACTGGCCGCGCGCCGGGGCGCCCCAAGGGTCCGGCAAGACCAGCTCGCCGGGCACGATCTCGGACACGGTTCCTACCTGCCTGCAGAACAGCAGTCCCCATAGGCACGAATACGTGCCGGCCCCGGCCTCGATTCCTTCGATCTGGGTGTAGGGGACGAATGCGACCTCGAGATTCCGTTCGATGGCCCGATAGATGGGTCGGTTCCTGAGCTCCGCCTCCAGCTCGTCGATCCGGGCGACGCGCTCGACCAGAGCTCCTTTTTCCGCGAGCTTGGCGCGTTTGTCCGATTCGAGCTTCAAAGACTCGAGCTCGACTCGGATCGCTTGCTCCGCCCGGGTCATCATCTCCGGCGTCAGCGGCGCGTCTCCGGAGGCGCCGATCGCGCGCTGCTCCAGGGTCGTCTCGCGCAACGCAGCCTCGCTCTGGAGCGTGGTGCGCTCGTTGTCGATGAGCGCAAGTTCGAACTGGCTGAGGGCTTGCGCCTGCTTCGCGAAGTCCGTCTGGGAGATCAGGCCGGCCTGCTCGTCGATGCGTGCCTTCTTCGTCAGCTCCTTCTGCTCGTCGATCATCGCCGTCATGACCTGCTTTTCGTGCGCGAGCGTCTGGAGCTCGGCCGCCCCCGCGGACGCTTTCTCGGCAGTGACTTCCGACGTCCACCGGAGGGCCTTGTCGATCTGCCGGCGAAGCTCTCCGAGCCGCGCGATCCCTTGATCGTCGGCGGCGACCTGGGCATCGATCCCCTCCATTTCGGCGGCGGCTCGCGCGCGCTCCTCGACGAACTCGCTCAGCTTGAGCTTGTTCGCGAGCACGATGTCGTTGTCGGGCGAGAGGATCGCGGGTGCCACGAACGAATCGCGCATGAAGTGGTACACGGTGACGCCCCCGTAGCCGAAGAATGCGGCCACCGCGCACAGCATGAGCAGGGAGAAGATGCGCGCGTTGAGTTCCGCAGTGCCGGCGGGCGACCGGGGGCGCACCCCCGAGTCGGGCCCAGAGCGGTCCGCCGACGCTTGTGGCTTCGGCCCGACCGGCGCGGCCTTCGGGGAGGCGGTTCGATCGCTGAGCTCGAGCGCGCTACCGGCCATGGGCGTCCTCCACGAAAGGCGTCAACGCGTCGATGAGCGCCCGGAGGAAGACGGAGTCCGACTCGACCGAGACTCGCTCGATGGTCAGCGTGTCGCGAGCGTGCGCGATGCCTTCAGCTTCGGATTTCTCGAGAACCGCGCCCGTGCTGGCGAGCACCCCGATCTCGTGGTCGACGACCTCCAGGTCGCGGCGCGCTTGCGCGACAGCGGCTGACATCTCCTGGCGAAAGCGTTCGACCTGCGAAACGAGCTCGTACGGCGCGTGCGCGACCTCATCGGCGCGCGCCTCGACGTACCGCTCGTCGTAATGGCTGCGCAGCACCGCACCGAGGTTGAACGTCAACTCGGCGAGCCCGTACCAGTCGACGGGGGCCTGAGGAACGATGCCGCCGGTCAGCTCCAGCTGCCACGCATCGTAGGCGCGGATATGGGCGACCTCGCGCTCGAGCTCCGTCGACTGCTGCGCATAGCGACCCGCGAGGTCGCCGAGCGAGGCGCGCGGAGGCTCCGGGACAGCCTTCGCCTGCAGTCGATTGGCTTCGCCCTCGGCCTGCGCGAGCTTGTGCTCGAGGCTCTCCACCTGCTCGCGCAGACCATTGAACTCGACCAGCGTGATGACGCGGTCCGCGAGCCGTTCGGCAGCCTTTGCCCACAGGCCGCGCCACGAGTCGCGATGCGCTTGCAAGTAAGCGACCTGCGCGCGCAACGCCTGCAGCCGCGCGCCGTCGTCACGCGTCGTCAGCAACGTGGATACCGCGACCGAGCTCTCGTGCTGCGCGCAATCGATCTCGCCCACCTGTAGAAGTCCAAGACCCTTGTAGAAGTCGAGAGGTGAGAAGGACATGCCGGCGCGGACCTGATACCCACTGCCGGCCAGCGCCCCGACGTCGAGCTGCTCGTTCTGCGGAAAACGGATGCCCTGAAGGACGATCTTCGGAGACATGAGCAGCGCGGCGTCGGCGGCTGCGCGCGCCCGGACCCGCTGGCAATATGGGGTCGCCTGGGCTGCTGCGACCGAGGCCCTCGAGGCGATGACCGCAAGCGCCGCGACCAGGAGCCGGCGAAACGACGACACGTGCAGCATTCTGGTGACTCTGAACTCCCCCCACGGGATGGAGCAGCCCTCGAGCCAGCGGGCGCACGTTACTTAGGGAGGACGCCTTTTCAAGCGACAACTCGGTGTCTCCCAGGCGAAGCACGTGGGTCGTGCCGCCGCGTCCGCGCCATTTCAGCGGGAGACGGGAGAAATCGGTGCATCGGTGCTGCAGGGGCCCGATCTGCGACGTGTTCGGGGGCGTCGACGGAGGTCGGTCCGTGGTAAGTCCGTCGCGAGCCATCGATGTCGACGCGCACGTGCATCCAATGCGGGTGGCTTTGGGGCGACACCGCGAAGTTTTGTGGTCGCTGCGGTCGGGCCCTCACGCGCACGCTCGTCTCTCTGTCGCCCGCGTGCATCGTGTCCTCCCGGCACGCGCCCGCCGAGACGGCCCCCGCCGTCGACTCGGTGGGCGAAGGCGAGCGCCTTTCCGTCCCCGACCCCGCACGCGGCAACGAGGGAGCAGCCAATGCTTCGCCGTCGGACTCCGCGCCCGCGGCTGCGTCGACGGGGCGCAGCCTGCCGGTCCTCGCAATCGTCGTCGCCGTCACTGTCGTCGGCCTACTGGTTGGAGCGGGCAGCGCCGAGCTTCAAGATCGCCGGAGTGAACGCGAAAATCCTTCGGGGCGGATCGGGTCGGTCGGGCTCGCCAAAATCTCGCGCGGAGCCCCCGCCGGGACCAAGGGGCGTCTCGCGAGCCCGTGACGAATCACCCCCGCGGCGGCACGAGCGCAGCAAGTGTCGTCTCGTCGTCGTTCTCCATGGCGCGTTCCGCCACCAGCGAGGCATGATCTCGTCCAATCGTCGCAACGGCGAGCGTGCGGCCGGCGAGGCGGTACGCGACCGCGACGTCTCGCGCCCCGGGGTCACCCGATACGTCGACGCGATCCCACGATTCCGCGTGCCCGACGTAGTTGACGACGAGATCGTAGTGAGCGCTCCAGAAGAACGGCACGATGTCGCAGCGGACGGCTTCGCCGAGCACGCTCCTCGCGGCGATCTGGCCCATTCGTTCGGCCACGACCCAGTGCTCGACCCGGATGCCTCGGCCGGTCCGCGGGTCGGGCCAGCGAGCGACGTCGCCCGCGGCCCAGACGTCCCGAACGCTCGTGCGCAAGCGGTCGTCGACGACGATGCCCCCGTCGACGGTGAGCCCGGCTTGCTCTGCGAGCGCGACGTCGGGCTTGACGCCGACGCCGAGGATGACGAGGTCGGCGGCGAGTTTCGAGCCGTTCGTCAGCGTGACCGACGAGGAGTCGATGGCCGCCGGCTTCGTCGTCAAGTGGAAGCGCACCCCGTGCTCCTCGTGGACACGACGAACGAGCGTACCGATGCCTTCGCCGAGCACGCGCTCGAGCGGCGTCGCCTCGGGCGCGACGACGTCCACCTCGACGTTCCTGGCGCGGAGGCTTGCCGCGACTTCGAGGCCGATGAAACCCGCGCCGACGACGACGGCGCGCTTGGCGCCGGCGGACCTCGCGATGATCGCCCGACTGTCGGCGAGAGTCCGCAGTGCGAGCACGTGCGGCATGTCGGCGCCCGGGATGGGAAGCCTCATTGGCCGGGCGCCGGTCGCGAGAACAAGCGCCCCGAATTCGAGCGTTCGCCCGGTCTCGAGCGTCACCGCACGACGATGCACGTCGATCTGCGTCACCCGTTCGTTCGCGCTCCACGCGATGTGCTGCCCGGTGTAAAAGTCGTCGCCGCGCAGCGTCATCCATTCCTCCGGCGCGTTGCCCGCCAGGTAATCCTTCGAGAGATTCGGCCGGTCGATCGGCGGGGTCCCTTCGGCGCCGATGAGCGCGATCGGGCCACCGTATCCCTGCTGGCGAAGCCTCTCGGCGCATGCATTGCCCGCGGCCCCCGCGCCGACAATCACCACGGACGAAGGGCCCGAGGTCATGCGCTTGGTGAGCGCGCCGTCCTCCTTTCCGGTAATCCGCACGCGCCCACCCTCGCTGTGCACCCGAAAGCAAGGGACGGGATTGAGCGCCGGCGCCCGGAGCGCCTCTCCGGTACGCAGCGAAAAACACGCATGATGCCACGGGCAGCGGATCGCGTCGTCGACGACGAGCCCTTCCGCCAGAGGACCGCCATAGTGGGTGCACGTGGCTCCGATCGCGCTCACGTCGCTCCCGCGCCGAACGAGGAGCACCGCTTCGCCGCCCGCATGACCCAGAAGGACGCCGCCTTCGGGAACGTCCGAGACAGCCACGCCCTGTGTGAAGTCAGGCCCCTTCAGTTCCGCTGCGCCGCTCATGCGTTCGCCACGTTACGCGCCGTCGCTGGCGGCTGACAAGCACGCGGCCTGCCTGGTCCAGCACCGCAGGCGGCACTCATGCTTTTCGAGTGCGGCATATTGACGCATGCGTCGGTGGTGAACGCACAAACGAAAATTGGATCACCGATGGAATCCGGCGGCCCGTGCCCTGCCAGGTCGCGCGATTCCAGTAGAACGAGCCGGCTCTTAGGCCTCAAGACACTTATGTGAGGATCGCAGCAAAAGGACAAATCGATTCGAAAACGACGGTGTCTTTGCGGCGGGATTGCATCGCATCCTTTCACAGTTGGAGTTTGGATACCGCAATCCGGCGGTAGCGCTTTTTTCCGTCGTTCGCTTCGTGGATGTTGGTCCCTCGCTTCTGCTTTTGCAGCCGGTCTCGGCATTCCCGCAAGGCGTCATCGCTGATGTCTATGGGGGCATGCTTCCGGCAGCTTCTATCAACGATACGTCGCGCGAAATCGTCGGATGGAGGCGGCATGGGGTGGCTGTCGCAATAGGGAGGATAAAATGATCGGAAAACGATGGATACTCGGCATCGGCGCCGTGACAGCCGCAGGAGTCGCCAACTCCACGGGCTGCGGGCCGTCGGCCATCGAGCAGGTCAGTACCGAGTCGCAGGCGTCGGTGACGACGCCACAGAGCCAGCTGCCCGGCGCTTCGATTCCACAATTCACGATTCCGCTCACGACGCTTTCCGGGAATCGGGCCAATGGAACCGCGACGGTGTCAGTCGCCATGCAAGAGTTTCAACAGAAAGTGCTGCCGCCGCAGTTCTATCCGACTACCGGACCGTTCGCGGCGGGAACCTTCCTCTGGGGATACAACGTCGACGGCGCCGGTCCGAGCTGGCCGGGTCGAACGATCCAGGCGCAGCAGGGTACCGCCACCACCGTCCAGTATTCGAACGATCTGCAGCAGGCCAACGGGTCTCCGCCTTTTCTCCAGCAGTTTTTGAGCGTCGACCTGACGATTCACTGGGCCGACCCGCTGCACATCTCGGCGAACAACCACTGCATCGTCGGCGACGAGAACGGCGGCGACTTTTTCACGGACGCTGGATCGCTCGCCGTCAACGATGCGGGCGTCATCGGCGGCACCGAAAATGCGGTCCCACCCGCTTGCGCCGTGCCCTACGTCGGGCCGGTCCCGACTGTGCCTCATCTCCACGGCGCGGAAGTGCTCTCCGCGTTCGACGGAAACCCCGATTCGTGGTTTACGCCGGGCGCGGCGCTCACGGGGCCGGGGTTCGTCAGCACGACGTACAACTATCCAAACCAGCAGGAGGCCACGACCTTATGGTTTCACGATCACTCGCTGGGCACCACGCGCCTCAACGTGTATTCGGGACTGGCGGCGTTTTACTTCATCCGTGACGCTCGCGACACCGGTCTGGCGACCAATCCTATCACCCTTCCCGCGGGCCCGTTCGAACAGGAGCTTCTCATCGCGGACCGGATGTTCGACACCAATGGCCAGCTCATCTTTCCGGACGGATCGCCAGCCAGCCAGCCGATTGGTCTGGAGGGCGCGCCGGCGAACACGAATCTGCACCCGTTCGCCATCCCGGAGTTCTTCGGCGATGTCATGACGGTCAACGGCAAGTCGTGGCCCTTCTTCGAAGTGCAGCCCCGTCGATACCGCTTTCGCATCGTCAACGGATCGAACGCGCGATTCTTGCAAATGCAGCTTTTCGAAGAGGCTACCGAGAACGGCGCTTTCACCGGAATCTCGTCGCTTCTGACCGACACACGCAACCCGCCCGTCGGCATCGCAGGCCCGCCCATTTGGCAGATCGGGTCCGACGGCGGCTTCCTCAATGCTCCAGTCAACGTGGACTTGACCACGCCAGGCGCCGTATTTTCGGGCGACCCGAACTCGCCGCACCTGTTCATGGCGCCCGCTGAGCGGTCGGACGTCATCATCGACTTCGGGGGACAGGCCGGCAAGCGGTTCGTGCTCACGAACACGGCCGTGACGCCGTACCCGGGCGGAGGAGTCATCACCATCACCCCCGACGGGGCCATGGAGAAGCTGCCGCCTCCGGCACAACAAGGTCCGACGGCGGCGAGCCCCAATCTGCCAGGTCCGTACGAGATCACCGACCAGATCATGGAATTCCGCGTCGATCTGTCGCTGCAGGGAACGGACACTTCGTTCAATCCCGCCGGCACCCATCCGTCGCTGCGCGCGAGCCCCATCGTCGACATCAAGCCGGCCGACACCGGTCTGCCCGTCGATGCCCACCGCCAGCTCATCCTCGACGAAGTGGAAGACGTCACGACCGGAGCGCCGGTCGAGGTCATCATCGAGAACGCCCACTGGAACGGGCTTCGTGAAGGCAGCACCACTGTGATCCCGGGCTCGGTCGAGAGCACGTCCGGGGTCAACTCCACCGAGAATCCCCGCGAGGGCGCCACGGAGCTCTGGGAGATTGCCAACCTCTCGCCGGACGCGCACCCCTTGCACATCCACCTCATCCAGTTCCAGATCATCAACAGCCAGCCACTGTTCTCCGAGCCGGACCTGTGTCCACACACGACGGTGCTGCCGCCGGGGGCCAACGTCCCTCAGCCTGCCACCGGTGAGGGTAACGGACAGTTCGGTCCCGACGGCGACGCGCGGTTCGACTTCACCGGACCCGAGTACCGGGCGGCGTGGGACGCTCTCTTTCCCGGCGGTACCTTCAACGGCTTCAAGTTCGATCCGGGAAACTTCATCCCCGGGTTCGGACCTCCCCTCGCCTACGGCACGCCGAACTCGGACGGCGCCATCGGAGGCAACCTCGCCTTCGGTTCGACCACCCCATTTCCGACCAACGAGGAATCGTTCTTCGTAGGCCCGGCGGCCACGCCGCAACCGCGCGACCAGGGCTGGAAGGACACGGTCAAGATGTTCCCGTGCGCCGTCACGCGCCTGGCCGTCCGCTGGGCCCCGCAAGACGTGCTCGCGGGCACGACGAAGGCCGGCACCGACTACTTCCCGTTCGATCCGACTACCGGCGGTCCCGGTTATGTGTGGCACTGCCACATCCTGGACCACGAAGACAACGAGATGATGCGCCCGATCCTCATCGCGAAATGATGGCGCCTGAGCCGCCCTTTGGCCCGGCAACGGCGCGCTTCGTGTGATACCAAGACGCTGCCTTGGGCGAACCGAGCGAGCCTGCCCCGAGTACGCTGCGCGGCTCGCCCAAGACCGACCAGGCCGAGGGCGCTGCCACGGCGAGCCGACGGGGGGTCCTCGCCCTGCGCGTTCTGCTGCTCGCGCTGAGCGGCTGCGCTCTCGTCGCCGCCGTCGTCGCGTCCCTCGGCGACCGCGGCGCGCGCGGGGCGCACGTCAAATACGTCTGTCCGATGCACCCCGAGGTCACTTCGGCGGAGCCCGGCGTTTGCCCCATCTGCCGCATGGAGCTCGAGGCCATCAATGCCAACACGAGCGCCGAGGCATCCAGCGCGGTCCGGAGCTCGACGTATCAGTCGTACGACATCGCGCGGTCGCGCGCCTACGGGCCCAACACGCCCGCACCGGCCTGGGTGGCGGAGGACGGCACAGTCGTGGCGATGCTTTACGCCGACGAGATGGCACCGGGGGGAGCCCAGCAGCGTGGCGCTTTCATTTCGCCGTCTACGCCGGCGGCAGGCGTCGAGCTCCACTCCACGTCGGACGCTCCCGAGCCGTGGGACCGGTCGACCTCGCGCGTCCACTTCGAGGTCGATCCGGCGGGGCCCGCCCTTCGAGCGGGCGACGTGGGGTGGTTGAAGCTGGCCGTGAGGCAGCGCGAGGCGCCGGTGGTCCCCAGTGCCGCGGTTCTGGAGGGTGCCGACGGCCCTTACGTCCTGGTGGCGTCGGCCAACGGGCGGATACTCGCGCGGCGACCGGTGCGCATCGGGCGAGAGTTCGGCGGGATGGCTGCCGTGCTCTCGGGCTTGAGAGCTTCCGAGCGGGTCCTGATCCGCGGGGCGTTTTTCGTCGACGCCGAGCGCCGATTGCGACGAGAGGCGACGATCGAGATCGCGCCGAGGTGAGCTCGTGATTGCCCGGATCGTGGCGTTCAGCTCCCGGCATGCGTGGCTCGTCCTCGCGCTCGCACTGATCCTGGCCGCGGCCGGTGAGGTCGCGCGCCGTGCGCTCGGAGGCGACGCGATTCCGGATCTGTCCAATCCACAGATCGTGCTCGTCGCCGACTGGATGGGTCACCCCGCGACCGAGGTCTCCAAGGACGTGACCCAGGTTCTGACTTCGGCGCTCGGAGACGTCCCGGGGTCGACCGCCATCCGCGGCCTGTCGATGTCGGGAATGGCCTACGTCGACGTCATCTTCGAATCGACGTCCGATCTGGCACGAGGCAGGCAGGCGATCGTCGATCGCGTCTCGGAGGCGCGGGCGAAAATACCCGCCAGAGCTCGTCTGCAGATCGGACCGCTGGCGTCGAGCACCGGATGGGTGTTCGAGTACGCGCTCGTCGACCCCCGCCGGCGCCAGTCGGCCGTCGCACTGCGAGAGTTCCAGGACGATGTCCTGCGGCCCGCGCTCTCGTCGATTCCGGGCGTGGTCGAGGTGGCCTCGGTGGGCGGGGGCGTTCAGCAGGTGCTCGTGGAGCTCGAGGCCGATCGGTTGCGGACCAAGAGCGTCGCCTTCAGCGACGTCGTGGAAGCTCTCGGAGCCCGAGCGGCCGCGCACCCCGACACGACGCCCGAGGAGCTGCAAGAGCTTCCGCTGTTCCCGAGCGCGCCCGACGCGACCCAGAACGACGAGCCGCCCCGGATCGCGGAGGTCGGGCACGTGCACGTGACGGACGACATGCCCCTCGGCCTGGCCGACTTCAGAGGGATCCAGCCTGCTGTGGGGGGCATCGTGGTGGCCGCTCGAGACGCGAACCTCGGCACGCTGATCGCCACCGTCAAACGAACGCTCGAACAGCAGAGGGCGAAGCTGCCGCCCGGTGTCGAGCTCGTGACCGCGTACGATCGCTCCGAACTCATCGGACGTGTCGAGCAAACGTTGATCCATGCCCTGGGGGAAGAAGTCGCGGTCGTGGTGCTCGTCGGTCTGCTGTTCCTGCTCAGCGGGCGCAGCGCCCTCGTGCCCTTGCTGACGCTGCCGCTCGTCCTTCTCCTCACCTTCGGAGCGATGTGGATCGCGCGAGTGCCGGCCACGATCATGAGCCTCGGAGGGATCGGCATTGCGCTGGGCATGGCGGTGGACGCGGACGTCGTGGCGCTCGAGGCGTGTCACCGTCGGCTGGAAGCGCTGGGCCCGGTCTCGTCGAACGGCGACCGACGAAGCCAGCTCATCGCGGCCGCTGGATCGTTCGCACCCGCGATCCTGACCGCGCTTTTGATCACCGCGCTGACCTTCTTGCCCGTGTTTGCATTCACGGGCGAGACCGGCAGGCTCCTGCGTCCACTCGCCCTGACCAAGACCCTCGTCGTTGCCGCCGCGGCCGTTGTGGCGGTCACGGTGGCACCGGCGCTGCGCGATCGGCTGCTGCGCGGTCCGGTCACGCCGGAATTCGAGAATCCGCTGACGCGAGGCCTGGTCCGCGCGTACCGGCCGTTCGTGCACTTTGCCCTGACTCGCCCCGTCCTGACTCTGGCGACGGCCGCGATCGCAGTGACGTCTTGCTTGCCCATCCTTTCGCAGCTCGGGGGCGAATTTCTCCCGCGGGTCGACGAAGGCGACTTGCTCTTCATGCCGACCACTCTGCCAGGCGCGCCGGGTGAACCGGCCGCCACCGAGCTGTTCCGGCAAGATCGCGCGCTGCGTGGTCTGCCCGAGGTATCGACCGTGTTCGGCAAGGTCGGCCGCGCGGATACGGCCACGGATCCCGCTCCCTACTCCATGGCCGAGACGATCGTTCGCCTGCGACCCCGGTCGGAGTGGCCATGGGTCGCTCGAACGCGGTGGTTTTCGACCTGGCCGGGGCCCCTGCGCCGGGTGCTCGGCCTGGTCTGGCCGGAGGCCGTACAGGAGACTCAGGCCGAGCTCATTTCGAAGCTCGATCGCGTCACCCGCCTGCCGGGCTGGATCAACGCGTGGACGGCGCCTGCCCGGGCCCGCATGGACATGATGGCGACGGGCGTGCGCACCCCCGTGGGCGTGCGGATCGTCGCGCCCGACCCCGGCCGGCTGGACGCCCTCGGCACGGCCCTGCGCGCGGTGATGAATCGGGTCCCAGGTACCCGCAGCGCCGTCTTCGAATCGCTCGGCGGCGAACCCTGGCTCGACTTCGAGCCCGACCCCGAAGCGCTTGCGCTGCGCAAGGTCGACCCGCGGCTCGCGCAATCGACCGCCCATCTGCTGGTGACCGGCGGTCAAGTCGGCGACGTCGTGGAGAACGGCCGACGAATGCGACTGCGCGTCGCGCCCGACGTGACGATGCCCGAGATGCGGCCGGGCACCGAGCCGCTACGCGGTCCGGCCGACGAGCTCCGCGCAGCCACGGTGCGCGCCGAGAATGGCGGGCCGCCGGTTCCTCTCGCACTGCTGGGACGCGTGGGCTACTCGATCGAGCCGGCGATGCTGCGCACGGAGCGTCGCGATACGGTCGCCTACGTCTACATCGATCTCGAGGAGAAGACGGATCTCCTCGGGTACATCGAAAAAGCGCAGCGAGAGCTCGATCGAGCCACGACGAACGGCGAGGTTTCGCTGCAGCCAGGCGAGCGAATCGAGTGGACCGGACAATACGAATTGCTCGAAGCCGGGCAACGACGGCTCAAGTGGATCGTTCCTCTCGTCGCGATCGGAATGTTCGTGCTTCTGTTTCTCCAGTTCCGTAGCGTGACCGAGGCGCTCATCGTGCTCGTCTCGGTGCCGTTCGCTCTGGTCGGTAGCTTCTGGACCCTCTACCTCCTCGGCTACTCCCTGTCGGCGCCCGTCTGGGTCGGGCTCCTGTCGGTGACGGGGCTGGCGATGCAGACCGGCGTCGTCATGGTCGTCTACATCGACGCGGCGTTTCATCGCCGGCTCCGCGAAGGCCACATCCAGACTCGGGACGACATCGTCGCCGCGCACGCCGAGGGGACCGTGCAGCGCCTCCGGCCCAAGATCATGACGATCACGACCATGGCAGCCGGGCTTCTGCCGCTGCTCTGGGCTCAGGGCGCGGGCTCCGACATCATGAAGCGCATCGCGGCTCCCATGATTGGCGGTCTCGCCACGAGCGCGTTCCTCACTCTCGAGGTCCTTCCAGTGCTCTATACGATCTGGCGCAACCGGCAGCTGCGCCGCGCGCAGCAAACCGGCAAGCCGCTCGCGGCGATCGTCGGGAAGCCGCCCTCCTGGGCGACTCGCTGAGACCGAGAAGCCTACGATTGCTGCAGCGCCTTCATCTGCGCCTCGAGCTCTTCGAGGGTGAGGCCTGCCGGCGTCGTCTTCTTCGTCGTGAACCAGGTGCTGTCGGCGATCGCGTAGACCTCGTCCACATAGGTCGAGAAGAACTGCCAGGTCATCGTGTAAAACTGGCCCCAGGAGATCACACGGGCCCCGCTGGCGTCGTAGCCCGCGAGGACCACTGCGTGCCCGCCGATGATCTTGTTGTCGTGCGGGACGACGTTCCACACCTGAGGCGGCGGGGCATTGGGGGGCATCAGGCTGGCGGGTACGTTGAAGCCGATGTAAGCGACGCCGCACTCGACGATCGTCCTTTTGACGTCGTCGATGTTTCGGGGATCGACCTCGACGAACGCAGTGATCTTGTGCCGCGTGGCGCCCGTGGCTCCCATGGGAGCCCCGTGATTCAAGAGATACGTGAGAACGTTTTGCTCGTTGCCGCCCGGCCCCTCCCCCGACACGCGCGGGTTGTAGCCGCAGGCGAGCGTGTAGAGCTTGACCACGTCCGAATCCGGCTCCGTGAGCATCTTGGACGTGTCGACGTTGAACGACCAAACCTGAAGGGCATGGTAGTAGGCCGCACAGGTGCAATCGCCCAACGTGTCATTTCGCATGACGCCGAGCTCGCCGGGCATCCCCTTCGTGTAATCGATCTGCGGCGGAGGCGGCGGGAGAACCTGTCCTGCCAGCAAGGCACTCAGATGCGGGACGCGCGGATTGTACGAACGGTGCAACCGACCCAGTCGCAAGCCTTCGGATTTGATCGGCATCGAAACCCTCTCTTCCAGATGGAGTGGCAGGCCCGAAATCCCGGCCTGTCCCCACTATACGTCCGGTCTTCGAGTCGTTGCCATCGCCATTCGCGCCCAACCGGACGCGGCCGGAGCGCCTCTTGCCCCACAAAGCGCTCGTCTGCGCCGGCGCGCGCTTCGCGCTAGTTGCAGATTGTCAGGGCGGCGCCGGACACCATCTGACAGCTCTCGCCCAGCGACGCACAGTCACCGTCCACAAGGCACACCTGATCGGTCCCGGGATCGGCACCGAACCCCGCTGCGCAAGTATCGGCGTCCTCGCAAAACGCCAGGTCGCCGCCGCCGTCGGCCGCTCCGTAGTTCAGGCAGCAAACCTGGCCGCTCTCGCAATTCTTCGGGCCCACGCATTCGTAAATGTCGGCGCCGGCAGCATTGCAGGTGCCGGCGTCGGAGCAGTCGGCTCCTCCGTCGAGTTCGAACCCAGGACAGCACACCTCGTTCGGAAGGATGCACGTGACGGCCAGGCACGGGAGCAATGTGGCGGCGTCGCCCACGACGGCAGCGGCGGTGCTCCCGTCGGTCACCGGGACCGCACCCGCGTCGGCGCCGGACGCGGAGGACGCTGCATCGCCGGTCGCGAGGCCCTGCGCCGTCGACCCGCTCGACGAGAGCGATGAGCCGGACGGCGTCGAGCTCGAAGACGAGCCGCAGCCGGCCGCGCCCATCGCGCCGTACGGGACACCCACGAGGGAAACCAAGAAGGATCGGATGAAGATTCGCCGGAACAAGCGCGTGGTTATTCGCAAGTCCAGAGCGCGGCGGTCACGTCGGAGGGCGGCGCGCATGTTTCGCCCAGCGAAGCGCACTGGCCGCTCGTGTCGCTCTGGTCGTCCTGGCAGACGTAGGTATTTCCGGCGGCGCCCCCGGCGTTGCAGTCCGTGGCGCTCATGCAGGTGGCGATGTCATTGCCATTCGTCGAGGCGCCGAACTGCAGACAGCAGAATTCGCCGCTGGGGCAGCTTTGCTGGCCCGTGCACTCGTAGATGGAGGGAGCGCCCGGGGCGTTGTCGCAGGTGGTCACGTCGCCGTAGCAGATCACGCCCCCGTCGTCCGCTCCGCCGGGGCAGCACACGTCGTCCGGCGACGAGCACGTGATGGTCAAGCAATCGAGCACGTACCCTGCGTCGCCTGCGTCGCTCCCCGCATCGCCTGCGTCGCTCTCCGGACCGCCCGCGTCGTGTCCCGCGTCGCCGGCGTCGGACTCGGTTCCGGAGTCATGACCCGCGTCGGTCCCCGAATCGTGACCGGCGTCTCCAGCGTCGCTTTCTTCGCCGGAGTCATGGCCGGCGTCACCCGCGTCGACCTCGGAGGAACTGGAGGTGGAGGTGGAACCGCTGGCGTCCGGCGAAACGGAGCTCGTCGACGAGCTCGTGGAACCGCTGTCGATGGTCTCCGAAGTCCCCTGGGTGGACGACGAGCCGCAGCCGGCCACCTCCATGACACCCAGCGAAAGCACTCCGACCGCGAGAGAGAGAAATCGCACCTGATTTTTCATGGTTTCATCCGCCGATCATTTCGAGTGAGGTAAGACAGCGCAGCGGGGCGCAACCCCTTGCCGGACCAATGGATCGGTCAAAGGACCCGAACCGAGGAGAGCCTGGCGCTTACCCACATATACATGAAACTACCACTCCACGCTATGTTTCGACGCGTCGCTACGTCACGTCTCACCGTGTCTCGTCGCCGTGTCTCGCGACCGGCGCGATTCACATCGAGGAAGCGCCGCTTCAAGGCGGACCTCTATCCGAGTTTTTCGCTCGCAGGCACGATCGGGCTCGCTCCCGCTTTCAGCAGCTCCCACTCAATTCATCGAGCATGCGCCGGGGCCGCGCGGATCCCCGCAGCGCCCGCAGGGCGAGGGAGCAGCTTCGCTTACCGCCGCGCCCGCTGACTTTCCGACCGCGACGCGCGAAAAGAGCACACGCTCGGCGGCTGAAGACGCGCACTGGGGGCACGTCACCGGAGCGTCCGACGAGGAGAGCTCCTCGAAGGGATGGGAGCAATCCTTGCAAACGTATTCGTACAGGGGCACCGTCGGGGACCTCCCTTCGGACTATGCAGCGGCGCGGCCTCCGGCGCCAGCGATGCCTCGGGGGGGGACAGGCCCGATTGCGGCGCTTGACGGTGAGTCACGTCGGATCCAAGAACGCGGGCAGGTCGGCCGTGGCACCGATTTCGCGTTCCCGACGTTTCGCCGTGGGTCTCGGCGTCGGGAGCCTTGCGTTTGCGAGCCTCGCGCTCGGAAGCCTTGTGCTGGCAGGCATCGGGTGCACTTCGACGGCACCGGCAGCGCCGCTGGTCGATGCAGGGGCCGCGCCCCTCGTGAAGGTGCCGATCGGCAGCTCGCCCCTACGCGGGCCGATCGACGCTTGGGTGACGATGGTCGAATTCGCGGACTTCGAGTGCCCGTTCTGCGGCGAGGAGGAACCCGTCGTCGAAGCCCTCTTGCAGGCATATCCAGCCGACCTGCGCCTCGTCTTCAAGAATTTCCCGCTGACCACGATTCATCCGTATGCCGAGGGCGCGGCGATCGCCGCCGAGTGCGCCGGACAGCAGGGCGACTTCTGGCCGATGCACGACATTCTTTTCGCCAACCAGAATGCGCTGGAGAGCACGAACCTGCCGGGGTACGCCCAGGAGGCCGGTGTCGACGTCCCCACGTGGCAGGCGTGCCTCACGACCGAGCCTCCCATCGACGCCATCAACGCCGACGTCGCGCTCGGAACGAGCATCGGTGTCGACGGAACGCCGACGTTCGTCATCAACGGACAAATGATCGTGGGCGCGGTCCCACAGTCGGAGCTGCAAGGCGTGATCGAGACGAGCAGGGCCGCAGCCGAGGCCAGCGGGGTTCCGAGCTCGGAGTACTACGACGAGGTGATCCTCGGCGAAGACTGAAACCGGCCTCGCACCGACTCAGCCGGTGGTCGCAGCGGCCCGCATCGGTGCGACTGAGGGGGCATCTCGATTGGTGTAGCGTAGCGCGACGCGATGACCGTCCTGCGGCCCGTGAACCGGACGGCGGCGTGCGCGCTCGTTCTCGCCGTCCTGTCGACCGGTCTGCATTCGCGATCCCTTGCTGCAGCGCCGCCGTCGATCGTCCCACCTCGACGACTCGACACGTCCGAGGTCCCGTACCCGTCGCAGGGCCAGGGCGAAGCGTCCGTCGTTCTGGTGTTGACCGTGGACGCGACGGGACGGGTGAGCGACGTCGTCGTGCGGGATGGATCACCGCCCTTCACGGACGCCGCGGTCGCGGCGGTGCGCCGGTGGCGCTTTACACCTGCAACGAGAGACGACGAACCGATTGCTGCACGCATCACGGCAAATATCGGCTTTCACGTTCCGCCGCACCCGGAGGCATCCTCCCGGCCTCCTTCCCCACCCGTCGAGCGAAAGAGCGGGGCACCGCCGGTCGAAGTCTCCGTCAAGGGAGAACGCGAAGAGCCGAGCACGATTCACATCCCGCGCAGCGAGACGCAGCTCGTCCCCGGAGCGTTCGGCGATCCGTTCAAGATCGTCGAAGCCCTACCCGGGATGGCCCCGTGGCTCAGCGGCTTACCTTATTACTACGTGCGCGGTTCGCCGCCGGAAAACGTGGGGTACTTCGTCGACGGCATTCGCGTGCCACTTCTCTTCCACGTGGGACCCGGACCGTCGACGATTGCACCCGCGCTCGTCGACTCGGTGGACCTTTTTCCCGGGGCCTATCCCGCCCGCTACGGCCGTTATGCCGGAGCAGTCATCGCGGGTGAGACGACCCCGCCCCAGACGGATCGGCTGCGCGGCGAGTTCGGCGCGCGACTCTACGATGCCAACGCGTTCGTCGAGACGCCCTTCGACGACGGCAAGGGGACGCTACTCGCGGCAGCGCGGTATGCGTACACCGGGCCGCTGATTTCGATCATCGTTCCCAAGTACGCACTCGGATATTGGGACTACCAGCTTCGAGCGTCGCATCGCCTGGACGACCAGGATACGCTGACCTTGTTTGCGTTCGGCGCGCACGACGAGCTGCACTACCTCGGCCAGCCGACGTTCAGCATCGAGTACCACCGCGTCGATCTGCGGTACGACCACTCGATTCCAGGAGGAAATGTCCGAGTCGCGTGGACGTTCAACGACGACGACACGCTCACCGCCCTGCAGACGAACACGGGGGCCGGGACGAGCGCGACGCTCCGGGGGCCGGGGTGGCGACTGCGTACCGAGCTGGACGAGCGCGTCGGGAGCACCGCACGCCTGCGCGCCGGAGCGGACATCGGCGCGACGCGGTACACGGTCGACGACTATCCGCCGATCCAGGGCTTCCCGGGTGCGGCGGGCCCACACACCGACGTCGAGGGCGGTCTTTACGGGGACGTCGTCTGGCGTCCGACCCGCCAGGCCGAAATCGTCCCGGGGTTTCGTTTCGACGGGTATCGGAACCGGGGCGAAACGGTATGGGCTCCGCAGCCGCGCCTCGCGACCCGGATGCAGCTTCTACCGGCCGTGGCCTGGGTCTCGTCGTTCGGGACGGCTCACCAGGAACCCACCGAGGAGGTGTTCGTTCCGGCCAAGCTCCCCAACCCGATCGATCAGGCGTCCCAGACGACCTACCAGCTCTCGGAGGGGGCCGAGATCCGGCTGCCTTCCGGCATCCAGGCCCACGTCGCGGGTTTCTATTCGCGCGAGATCGCGACGCACATCCTCGGAACGGCCGCCAGTGAAATAGGAGACAGCGGCGGCCTCGAGGTGTTCGTACGCCGTGAGTTCACGCGACGTCTGGGCGGATTCATCTCCTATACTCTCTCGCGAACGGTGGCGACGGTGAACGGAGCCACGCAACGAGTCGACTGGGACCGGACCCACGTCGTTTCCGTCGTGCTCAGCTACGACCTCGGAGCCGGGTGGCGCATCGGCTCTCGCCTCTTCTTCGAGTCGGGTCGACCTTTCCAGCCGGTGTGCGTGAAGAACTGTTCGGGCACGGCCGGAGAGATCCCCGTCATGTCGACGCCCCCGGGGAATCTTCCCGTATTCTGGAGGCTCGACGGACGCCTGGAGAAGAGATGGACTTTCTCGGGCGGCCAGTGGCTCACCGCGAGCCTCGAATGCTTCAACATCTTCGATCGCGGCGAGCCCACGGGCGACCAGTACGTGCCGGGGCAGGGCCTCGAGATCGTCTACCAGAGCCCGATCATCCTTCCGAGCATCGGGCTGGAAGGAGGCCTTTGAGATCGTGTACGGCGGAGCGTTCTTCAGCCCCGGGGGTACCTACCGCTACCGGCTATGGCGCGAGTGGGGCGACCCTGAGCGCCGAGTGACGTTCGTCATGTTGAACCCGAGCACTGCAACCGCGGACCGCGACGACCCGACGATCCGCAAGTGCGTAACGCTCGCGACGCGGTGGGGTTTCGGAGCTCTCGACGTGGTCAACCTGTTCGCGTGGAGCGCCACCCGGCCGGCAGGGCTGGTGCACGCGGGCCTCCGTCGGGCCGTGGGCCCGCGAAACGACGACGAGCTACGCGCCGGTATCGAACGGGCTGCGCGCATCGTGCTCGCGTGGGGCAGCCATCGTGCGTTGCGGGACGCGATTGTCGCCCGCGCGGTCGCGGTTCGGGGCGTGGTCTTCGCGCACGGCGAAGCGAGGGACGTGGGACATCTCGGTTGCAACGAGGACGGCAGCCCGAAGCACCCGCTCTATTTGCCGTACGCGACGCGGTTCATTCGAATCCCGTGGCACGAGCTCGATGCCTGGCCGATCGGCGCCCGTAATTCGGCCCCATGGTCAGGTGCCGACCGCGGCCCGTGGACGATGGGCCCGGTCAACCCCCGTCCCCGCATCGGCCCGTGACAACGGAGTCGCATCCCTCGCCGCATACGGCCGACGTGGCACAGCCCAGAGACGGATCGTGGCAGGCAAGGCCTTCGCCTCCGTCGGCGAACGTGCAGGAGTGCATGTCCCAGGCAGTCGGGCAACATGTGCCGGCGTCCGACCCTCCGTCCTGCCCAGGTGAACCCAGGGTCCCGATGACAACGGCGTCGCCGCCGGCCGGAGGCCAGTCGAAATCGACGTCGACGCACGTGGCGGTGGTGGTCGCGCCCTCGCACGCGTTCGGGGCGGCATCCAGCGCCGTCGTGGCGTTGGCGCACATCCTCGCGACGTAGTGGCCGGAGGGCGCGCACGAGGGGGTGATGCAAGCGAGGTCCTGGCTGCCGCACGTTCCCGACGCGTAGAACGTGCCGTCCCAGCTCTGCGTCACACCGGCCGCCGTCATCGGCGTAGCGGCCACGCATGCGATGGCGGGGCAGGCGACTGGCTGGCAAACGCCGCATTGGGCCATGCACGGCATGTCGATCGTGAGGGCGCCGCCATCGCCCGCAGGAAGAATGCTGAGCCAGGTCCCGCAGCTCCCGGAACCCGCGCAGTAGACCGTGGAAACTCCGGGCGCGATGTCCATCTCGAATTCGATGGATCCGCTAGCGCACGTTCCCGCCGCATCGGAGGGCGAGCCGCCGTCCGCGTCGCGCGATCCGACGTCCGCCGCGTCGGAGGCATCCGCGGCGGAAGGCGGCTCGCCTCCGTCCCCATGGGGACCCCCTGATCCTCCGTCGGGCGGCGCAGCGGTGAATGCCATGCCGGTGCAGCCGATGAGACCCACCAGCCCGAGAAGCCCCAATCCCGCCGATCGTCGCACCCAGTGCTTTGTCGCGCCCATGATCTCGTCCTCGAGCATGGACCATACCAATGACACGACGCCAAGGCGCGCTGGGCGCCCGCCGGATCCTCCGCGTCGTCGTCCAGCACGGCGCGTGTGTCGTCGCCCGTGCAGACCTGTACGTCCAGGCGGACTCCCGGCACCTCTTCATGGGCCTTGCCCGCGAGCCGCCGCCCGGGCGAGACTCGACCCGCCGCCGGGCAGGCGGGAGGAACGTATGACCATCGATGTCCAGTTGGACGGCCTGACCCTGGCGGTTTCCAGCGTGAGACGCTCGATGAAATTTTACCGCGAGACGCTGGGGTTCACGGTCGTCGTCGATGCAGCACCGGATTTCGCGCTCATCCGGGTCGGAGGCAAGGGTGGCGCCACCATCGGCCTGCTTTCGCTCAGAAACGCCGTCGGCGGCAAGGCGAAGCGCGTCACGCCGGCCATGCGCGCTGGCGCCCACGTCGAGCTCAGCACGAGCGACCTCGACGGTCTCTACGAGACCCTGAAGAACCGCGGGGTCGAGTTCGACGGGCCACCGCACGACGAGCCGTGGGAAAGAGTCGCATGCGCTCGGGACCCGGACGGATACGCCCTCGAATTCGCGCAAGACGAACGCGCTTCGCGCATCGGTCGCAAAGGCCGCAAGGACTAGGCAGCTTCGGCCGATTCCGGACACCGATCACGAATTTCGAGTGCGTGCGAATGTCAGACGCAACAAACTGCAACCAACACAACGGTCTTTTCGGAGGGTTTTCCCATGCTCCGTCGCCTCGCAACCCATGGCATTCCGTTCGCCATCCTGGCCGCCCTCGCATGCGGCAAGACCGCGAACCCGGAGACGGCGGACGGCGGACCGTCTGGAACGACCGGTTCGGGCGGTTCGAGCGGTTCGGGTGGTTCGTCCAGCGGGGGCGGGAGCGGCGCGTCGAGCGCCGGTTCGAGCAACGGGTCCAGCGCAACCAGCGGCGGGGACGCGGCGACCGCTTCGTCCGAGGCGGGCGCCACCGACACCGTGTCCGTGCTCCAGTATCACAAGCACATCAACCGCGATGGGTTCTACGTGGATAGCGCGTTCACGGAGTCGGCCCTCATGGGCACGACCCTTCACCTCGACTCTACCTTCGCGGGGACGGGAATGGTCACGGGCACCCAGGTGCGGGCTTCGCCGCTCTACGCCGAGAACGGCTACAAGGGCAACCCAACGTTTTTCGTCGCCGACGAGAACGACAACGTCTACGCGTTCGACGGAACGACGGGAGCGCTACAGGCGACCGTGAATCTGGGAACGAGCGTCACGGGCGAACCGTGTACCAACGGCTCGTTTCACATCGGCATCCGGGGGACTCCGGCCATCGACGAAGCCTCGGGGATGATGGTGCTCGATGCGCTCACGACCAACGGGAGTACCGTCACGCATACGATCTGGGGATTGCCCGTCGCGACGCTGAGCAAGACCACCGGAGCCTGGAGTCTGGACGTCTCGACCCTGACGGACCCCGTCGTGGGAGCGTTCGAGCCTACCTACGAGAACCAGCGAGGGGGCGTGCTCATCGTCGGCGGAATCGCGTACGTGGCATACGGGGGCTACATCGGAGATTGCGGCGATTATCACGGCTGGGTGGTCGGCGTACCCGTCACCGGGCCCACTGCGGCGAACCCCGCCAAGGAGTGGGCATCGCCCTCGGAGGACACGGGAATCTGGGCGCCCGGTGGACCGTCGAGCGACGGAACGTCCATCTACGTCGCGACCGGCAATCCGCCCCTCGAACGCAGCACGAGCAACGACGTCAACTTCGGCGTTTACAGCTTTTCACTCATTCGGTTCCAGGCGGGGCCGGTGTTCACCGGAGCGGGAGCCACGTTCTCGACGAGCACCCATGACTATTGGTGCGCCGTCAGATCCGGCTGCGCCGTCGGCCCGACCGGAACCCCCCCCAATATCGATGGCGGTCTCGAGTGCAACTTCGACACGGGCGACGAGGACCTTGGCGGCTCCGGACCTCTCATCGTGACCCCGCCATCGGGAGGGACGGACGTGGTCCAACTCGGCAAGGACGGGGACGAATGGGTCCTCGACGCGACCAAGGCGCTGGGAGGAGCCGTCTCCCCTTCGATTGGCATGTTGAACGTCATGACGAGCGACATCACCGGTGGGCCGGCTTCCGCGAACGTCGGCGGGACCCAGTACATCGTCATGGTCGGCAACGGATCGACCGGAACCGGATGCGCCAAGGGGGCCGGGGAGCTCGTCGTGACCTCACTCGATCCCACCAACACGTCGGCGCCCATCAGCTCGGTCTGGTGTGCCGACCCGATGGGCGGTGGATCACCGATCGTGACGACGAGCGATGGGACGCACGACGCGATGGTGTGGGTCGCCGGGACGACGACCACCAACGACGGGACGGGAGGCGACAACCAGCTTCACGCGTACGCTCTCAACGGCGCGGGAGCCGTGGCCGCGGGAACAGCGGTGATCGCCGGTTCGGATGCCTTCACCAACGTCCGTCACTTCACTTCGCCCATCGTGGTCAATCATCGCATCCTCGTCGCCGGCGACTCGCGACTCTACGCCTACACTCCCTGAGGCGTCTCGATCCACCGCGAGCGACGCACGCGCCGAGCGGCTTCGTGGTAAAGAAGGCGGCATGATCCACGCGACAATTCTCGAGATGAAGAAGCTCCTCCACAACCTCGACGGGTGGCTGGAAAAAGCCGCCTCCACCGCGGCTGCCAAGAAATTCGACGTCAACGTGCTGCTCCAATGCCGGCTTTCGCCGGACATGTTCCCCTTGCTTCGCCAGATCCAGGTGGCATGCGACCACGCGAAGTTCGCCGCCGCCCGCGCCGCGGGCAAGGAAGCCCCCAAGCACCCGGACAACGAACAGACGGTCGACGAAGCACGCAAACGGATCGCGACCGTCGTGTCCTATCTGGATTCGTTCACGAAATCGGATTTCGAGGCGGCCGCCACGCGCACGGTCACGCTGCCCTTGTGGGAAGGCAAGTCGATGCACGCGACCGACTATCTCGTCGAATATGCCCTTCCGAATTTCTTCTTTCACCTGACGACGGCCTACGCCCTGCTGCGGCACAACGGCGTCGACGTCGGCAAGCGCGACTACATCGGCTCGCTCAGCCTTCGCGGCTGAACAGACAAGGTTTCAGGCGCTCATCGCCTCAATCGTTGCGCTGCCCACCCTGCCCAGGCGATCGCCCCCACCGCGGTCGCGAAGATCAGCAGGCCGGGCCAGAGGGTCGGCGGGACGTAGCGAAAGACGACGGTCTCGCTCTCCCCCTTCAGGACCGCGGCGGGCAGATCCGCCCAGTTCAGACTCGGGCGGCCGTTGGCGGACCAGCCGGGATCCCAGTTCTGGTTGAGAATCAGGTGGTCGCCGGGGCGCGCCTGGGAGACCTTCACGGTGACCGCGTTGGGCGACCATCGCACGATCGTGGCCTGTCCACGCTTCTCGGCGACGTACGCCTCGCCCTGGTAGCCCGGCTGGCCGATCCCCTTGGCGCCGAGACCAGGGGTGTGATTGTTGTGATCGCGATACCAATTGTGGAACTGAAAAAAAGACCCACAATCGATGGTTCCGATATTGGCAATGACGTTGGGCAACGTGTTCGGCGCCCAGTCCCCCCCCGTCGGATAGCCAATCTCCGGCGGCGGGTGAAGCTCGGTTCGAAAAGGCCCCAGCGACTCCTGCGCGCGCGGCGGCTCCCTCTCGAAGGCATGCTCCAGAGACACGCGCGAGACACTCGCGACGTCGTACGCAACGGCGGCGGCGGCGACCATCGCCGCAAGCTCGAGCCATACACGAAAACGTCCCGATCGCGTCATCGCGTTCTCGATCATCCAGGCCGCGACGCCCCCGAGAAGGAGCATCGCCGGGTAGAGCCAGCGCGACGGCACGTGCTGCGACCGGAACAGCGACACGAGGTGAAGGAGCGACCACGGAGCTTTCGCATCGAAACTGCCGAAGGCGAGGACGGCTGCAACGAGGGCGGCCCACTTGAGCGCGCTCACCCGCTCGCCGCGTGCGAAAAACAAGGCCAGGGTAACCACCGCGAGCGGGTAGATGCCGATGTACATGCCCCATTCGTGCCACCCCCAGAACGGAGGGGCGACGGGGCGCGAGAAGTAATCCTGATCCCGGGAGGTCAGGATGGCTACCAGCAGCTTGAGATCCATCCACTCCGGGGAGTCGGTGCTCCGCGGAAAGCGTGCAAACACCTCGAGCGTCGGCAATAGCTTGGGCGCGGATAGCGCGAAGGCGACGATCCCGGACGCAACCGCGCAGACGACCGGACGCCAGTCGCGGATGAGAGTCGCGTACAGGCTGGAATAGATCGCGATGATGACGACGGTCTGAGGCAGGGGGTAGATCCCACCCATGTAGACCATCATGGCGAGGCATGCGCCCGCCAGTACGATGTCGCGTCCGGGCAGAGAGGTGAGCGACGCGGTCCTCACCGACGTGACGAACGCGCGGTCCAAGAAATACAGGGCCCAGGGCATCCACTCGTACGCGTAGTGCCACGTGTGACCCGAGCCGGCTTGAAGCGTCCAGCGACTGTTGATCGCGAAGATCGCCGACACGAAGGTGCGCACGGCAGGGCTCCTCGTGAATCGCCCCGCGAACATCCACGCTCCCGACAGCGCGAGAAGCGCATTGCCCACGAGCTCGATCCGCAGCGCCAGCGGCAGACGCACCAAGAAATACACGGGGAAGAACGGCGACACGATCGTGGTGTCGCTCTCGACTCCACCCCATACGGGATGACCGCCACAGGAGTATGGATTCCAGAATGGGAACTGATGGAATCGGCGGATCGTCTTCACGACGAGGTATCGATACGCCTCCATCGCGTCCCAGTCGTGGCCTGCGAGAAGCGTCACATCGCGAAAGGTCGGCTTTGCGACGTATGCGACCATCGCCACGAGGGTCAGGACCGACAGACCCGTCGTGAGCACGTGCACCCACGCCAGCGCGGTCTTGGGCCACCGGAAGAGCGGCATTCGGCTCAGTCCCATCACCGCCCGGTTTACCTCGCCCCGTACACGCGAATCTTGCTCAGCGCGAGCGCCATGTGCCCTACGCCCTGGGCGCGCACGAAGCGGGCCCGCCGACGATCGAGCCTGACGATCCAGGGCGGGCTGTGACCGAACGTGGTCGTGCGACGGGAAACTTCCGTCCAGTTGTTCCCGTCGACCGACGTCTGCACGGCGAGCGGCAAATTGTCGTCGAACCACCCATCGACCCGGTTGTATATCTCGATCTTCGTCAGCCTGTAGACGTGCGTCAGATCGACGGCGATCCACGGCGAGTCCTGGGTGTTCGTACCGAGGGCGTAGCTCGTGCCGATGTCCCCCTCGACAAGATCCTCCGGCATGCCCGCTTTCAGACTGCTCGCCGTGACGGGCTTGCCCGAGGCAAGGTCGGGCCAGAAAATCGCGGTCGTGCCGCGCCACCCGAGGAAAAACGCCAGCAGCAGGCACGCGCAAATCCGACCGGCGCGCGTTCCGAGAACATTGATCAGACTGCGGGCCTCGACGCGGCTCCGGAGTCGCGAGACGGCGCGACCGAGAGCCGACCGGGTGCGCTCGAGCTCCTGGCGGTCCAGAAGGTCGAAAAACACCGGTTCGGTCGAGCCAAGCGCAGCCCGGACTCGGACCACGTCGTCCGCGAGGGGCGGACCGAGTGGATCGGCCGAGAACTGTGCAGTCTCGAGCCGCGTGAGCTCGGGAGTCACGGCCTCGTCGTCTGACGGGCCCGATCGGGCCGCGCTCAATGCACGAAGGTACGCGAACGCGGCCTCTCGATAGAGCAGTGCGGCCGCAAGCGGGTCGGTGGCGCGTCGCGCCGCGCGGAATCGACGATCTCCGGCGGCGTGATGAAGCGCAATTCGCTCTCGCTGAGCCGCGGAATACGAGCGGATCGCGGCTTCGGCTCGCCGCAGCGAGACGAACTCACCGACCTGGGAGATCAGCGAACCTGCGGCGCCCATCGTTCATCCAGTTCCGGCCTGAGGCGCATCCTCTCTTACTCCGAATGGGGGCAGCCGACCAACATGGAACGACCCATGCTCGACGGCGGGCGAGGTGAATGATCCATGGCCGCTGCAAGCTCGACGAATCCCGCACCCAGCCAGCTCAGAGCCCAGCCCATCGTCCGACAACGGGGGCGAGAAATTCAGCCCTTCGGCGTGCTCGCCCGCTATCCGCTGGCGCTCACGGACGACGTGCGCGCATCGAGCGTCCAGGCGCTCAACCAGGTTCTCAGCGACACGATCACGCTCCGGGACATGTACAAGAAGCACCACTGGCAGGTCTCCGGGCCGACGTTTTATGCGCTCCACCTTCTCTTCGACAAGCACGCCGAAGAGCAGTCGAGGCTCGTCGACGTCGTGGCCGAGCGTATCCAGACGCTCGGCGGCGTGGCGATCGCGATGGCCCAAGACGTGGCCGAGACGACGCATATCGAACGCGTCCCACGAGGGCGCGAAGAGGTGCCCGTACAGCTCTCACGGTTGCTCGATGCGCACGAGATCGTGCTTGCGGAATCGCACACGCTCGCAAGACGAGCCACCGAAGAGGGTGACGACGGAACGAGCGACGTCATCATCGCCGACGTCATCCGTACGAACGAGCTTCAGGTATGGTTCGTCTCCGAGCACCTCGTCGACGCCCCGCTCGTCCGCTCGGAGGCACCGTAGCGCCGGCCCTAACGGCCCGTCCGAATCCTGCGCAAGAGCTCTTCGAGCGCACGGCGCGCTCCGGGCCTGGGAGCATGAAAGCGGCTGCCGTGGCCGGGAAGCACCCACTCGAAGTCGAAAGCGAGCAAGCGCTCGAGGGAGCGCACTTGTTCGCTCCACGAATACCAGCAGACGCTCCGGGAGGCATCGAGGCGATCGGAGTGCTCGACACCCCAGAGGTGATCGCCCGTGAAGAGGAACCTGTGGGCGTACAGCAGAGCGAGACTGCCCCGAGTGTGGCCCGGAACGGGAATGGCCAGCAGGTCCGGCGCGAGCGCGACCGGATCGTTGCCTTCGATGAGGCGCTCGACCTCGCGCGTCGACGAATCGACGTCGGCGGCGGCCAGCACTCGCTCACACCGGAACCGGCGCCTGAACTTGGCGTGATCGGCAACGTCGTCGCGGTGGGACAGAAACATCAGGTCGACCCCCCCGAGTTCCGCGAGCCGATCCATCAGCGGACGCGCCGCACGCGGAGAATCGACGAGCACATTTCCCCCGGGGCGGACGACGAGGTAGCTCGAGGCGCCGAAGGAGCGCGCCGAGGCGAAGCCGCAGTAGTGTACGCCCTCGGCGAGTGGCTCCGGAAAGGCTTCCACCGCTCCCCGGACGTCGACCTTGCTCTCCGTGCCGATGGCGCTCGTCGGACAGGCGACGAGCGCCATCTTGGCCCGCAGACTTTCGCCTTCCGATCCGGGCTGGCGCGCGACGATCGACATGCCGACTCGGTCCGAGCGGACGAACACATCCGGCGCGATGCCCCGGCAGGTTTCGCAGTCGATGCACGCATCGTCGACGAAGAACTCGCCGGGAGCGTTCTCGGTCAGCCGGGCGAGGACGCGGGCCATCGTCCACTTGACCTTAGCGGTTCGACCAGCGCCCCGCCCGCTCGACCTCGCGGTGGCACGCGCTCAGCGCTCACGTCAACGGCTGGGTCGAGCCGCCTGGCACGAGAAGCGCTCCCACGCCTCGGTGCGCCATGCCGTCGATCCTGTTCGAGCCCGAACGGAGTGCCGTCGAGTCTTCCCAGCTGACTGCATTCCAGCACTTCTGCAGCAGCGCGGTCGGGACGCCGCTCGATGACTGGGCAGAGTTTCACGCCTTTTCCGTTCGACGATTCCGCGACTTCTGGAAGCTTTTCACGCGCTGGGCTCCGATCGAGCTCGACGGGGACGCCGAGACCGTTTGTGACGGCGACACCGTGGAGGCTGCCAGGTTCTTTCCTCGCGCCCGACTGAGCTTCGCCGCCCACCTGCTTCGATGCGACTCGTCCGCGGACGACGCGCGCACCGCGCTGCTCGCGCTCGACGAGGCCGGCAATCGAACCGAAGTGACTCGAGCCGAGCTCCGGGAGCGCGCCCTCGCCGTCGCGCGCGCGCTCCTCGACGCAGGAATCGTTCCTGGCGATCGAGTCTGCGCCGTCGCGTCGAACACAGCGGCGGCGGTGATTGCCTGCCTCGGCGCACTAGCAATCGGGGCAACGTGGTCGTCGACGTCGCCTGACGTCGGCTTCGAAGGCATCCTCGATCGCTTCGATCAGGTGCGGCCTCGCGTCCTCTTCTACGACGCCGGCTACCGTTACCAGGGGGCGGTTCACGACGCGTCGCCGAAGATTGCCCGGCTGGCGCAGGCCCTGGGTCGGATGCGGCTTTCGGTCGCGCTTCGAGGCGCGGCGCACGAGCGCCTGCGTGGGGTTCGCTCGCACGAGGCGACGTCGCTGGACGAGCTCGAACGGCGCGGGGCCGCGGCGCCCGGGCCACGCGCGCTGCGCGACCTGACGCGCTTCGCCTTCAATCATCCCGCGTACATTCTCTTCTCGTCGGGAACGACCGGGCGGCCCAAGTGCATCGTCCACGGGGCCGGAGGCACGCTGGTCGAGCACCACAAGGAGCACCGACTCCATTGCGACCTGCGTCCCGACGACCGCCTCTACTTCCATTCGACGACCGCGTGGATGATGTGGAACTGGCTCGTCTCCGCGCTCGCCTGCAAGTCGACCATCGTCCTCTACGAGGGCGCGGCCACCTATCCCGCCGTCGACTCGCTCTGGAAGCTCGCGGCTCGCGAGAGAATCACTGTGTTCGGTACGAGCCCGAGCTTTTTGCAGGCGTGCAAGGATCACGGCGTCGCCGGTGAGCTGGACTTCTCGGCGCTCCGAGCCGTCCAATCCACCGGCTCGGTCCTGCCGGAAAGCCTCTTTCGTTGGGTGCACGCGTCGATCGCCCACGTGCCCGTCCAGTCGATCTCGGGGGGCACTGACATCCTCGGCTGCTTTCTGCTGGGCAATCCGAATCTGCCCGTGCACACGGGCGAGCTGCAGTGCAAGAGCCTGGGGCTCGACGTCGACGTCGCTCCGGTGGAGCCCCCGGCAGAGGCGCGGGCGCGCTGCGCTCTGGGCTACGGAGAGCTCGTGTGCAGAACACCCTTTCCCTCGCGGCCGCTCGGGCTGCTGGGCGACGACGGCCGCCGCTTCCACGAAGCGTACTTCGGGCGCAACGGCGGGGCCTGGTCCCACGGAGACTGGCTCGAGCTGTCGCCCACCGGAGGCGGGCGCATTCACGGACGCTGCGACGGGGTTCTGAACATCCGTGGAGTGCGCATCGGTCCGGCGGAGATTTACCGGGCCCTGGAGCACGTGAGCGAAGTGACCGCGTCGATGGCCATCGAGCTGCGGGAAGAGACCGGGCACGGCAGCCTGGTCCTGCTCGTCGTGCTGCGTGAGGGCCACGCGCTCGACGCGGCCCTGCGCAGGCGCCTCGTCGGCGAGATCGCGGCCCGCACGTCGAGCGCCCACGTCCCCTCGCTGATCGTCTCGGTACCGGAGCTGCCCGTTACATACAGCGGCAAGGCATCCGAGCGAGCCGCGACGGACGCGGCCAACGGACGACCCATCGAGAACGGCGCGGCGTTGCGCAACCCGGCCTCGCTCGAGGATATCCGCCGCGCTGTCGCTCATGCCCGCACGGCGAGCATCGACGCTCGCATCCCCGCAAACGGATCCACCCTCGAGAAGGTCCGCGCGATCTGGCAAGAGGTGCTGCGCGTCGGCGTCGGAAACGACGACACGTTCTTCGAGCTAGGGGGCCAATCACTCACGGCGGTGACGCTGCTCGGAGGCGTCCAGCGCGTGTTCGGGGTCGTTTTGCCGATGTCCGCGCTCGTGCACGAGACTCCCACGGTGAGAAAGATGGCGGAAGCGATCGAGCAGCGGCGCATCGAGCGCACCTCGAGCATCGTCCCGCTCGGCGGCCTGAGGGGAGATCGCCCGGCCTACTTCGTGCCGGGCGGCGGCGGGCTGAGCTTGCTGATGTTCCGGGACATCTCCCTCATTCTGGCGCGCGACCGCCCGATCTTCGGTTTCGAGTACGCGATCGACTCGGGTCGCCAAGCCGAATCGCTCTCCGACATCGCGCGACGCTACGTCGACGATCTGTCCGCGCACGATCCGGTCGGGCCGTACACACTGCTAGGGTTCTCGAACGGAGCCTGGACCGCATTCGAGATGACCCACGAGATCGAGCGACGGGGCCGCCGCGTCGCCCTGCTCGTCGTCATGGACACGCCGGTGCCGATCCGACTGGGACCGATCGCGCGAAGTCGCGTGGCCGCCCACCGGGCGCGGTACCACCTGGAGCGCATGCGAGGGCTCGGGGCGCGGCCCATGCTCGACTACGCGGTCGGCCTGGGTGGCATCGCGTCCACGTGGCTGCGCCGAAGGCTGGGCCGCCCGCCGCTCACCGCGGGCATTCTCGCGGCGCACGGAGCTCCTGCGGAGCTTGCGGCGCTGGACCGGCAAAATCGACGAAAGACCATCGAATACAGCGGGCGCCACCACCTTCCCGTCGCCGCGCCCATCGCGCTCTTGCTCGCGTCCATGGGCTCTCGATCAGCCCTTCCCCCGGAGCTCGACGGCCGCTACGAGTGGAAAAAGCTCACGCGCGGCCGATTCGAGGTGCTGCGGGTCAACGCCAGTCACCTCTCGATGTTGCGGGCACCGCACATGATCGACGTCGCCGACGCGCTGCGGGACCTGTTGCGGCAGAGCACGCCAGCGCAAGACGGGCGGCAACGGCAACCTCGGCGCCCGCAGCCCCCGCGAAGTATGGAATAGTGGCCCGACCGAAACCCGCGGAGGCGCGACCCCATGGCGAGCAAGACCATTCCCGACAAGTTTCTGCCGGTCCTCACCCAGAAAAAGGCGCTGGCCCACCTGGCCACGGTGATGCCCGACGGATCGCCCCAGGTGACGCCCGTATGGTTTTTTTACCAGAACGGGAAATTCGTCGTGAACACCGCACGCGGTCGGGTGAAGGACCGCAACATGAGCCGAAACGCTCGGGTGGCCCTTTCCATCGTCGACCCCGACAACCCGTACGCCCACCTTGCCGTTCGGGGCACGATCGTCCGCGCCACCGAAGAGGGCGCCGACGCAAACATCGACGCGCTCGCCAAGAAGTACCTCGGCCAGGACAAGTATCCGTTCCGGCAGCCCGGGGAAGTGCGCGTGCTCTACGAGATCGAGCCCAGCTCGGTTTCGGTGATGGGCTGAAGCGCGGTCGGCGACCGTGGCCCCTCGATCCCTCGCGGCGGGACACCTCCGGTGAGCGCCGCGCGCTTCACACCCCTCGCCGCCCCGCTGACGGACCACGACGCGCTGGCAATCGCCGAAGCGACGGGCGAGCTCGCGAGCGCCATTCGCACCGCGGCGGCCGCGGTTCGCGACGAAGTCTTCGGGCGAGTGGTGACGTACTCGCCGAAAGTCTTCCTGCCGGTCACCAACCTCTGCAGAAACCACTGCGACTACTGTTCGTTCCGACGGTCGCCCGGTGATCCCGGCGAGTGGACGATGACCCCGCTCGAGATCGAGCAGCAGCTCGCAGCCGCGCGGAGACTCGGGTGCGGTGAGGCGCTGTTCTGCCTGGGCGACCGGCCAGAGAAAGCCTTCTCCGCTTACCGGCGCACCCTCGCCTCGTTCGGCCGGACGAGCACCGTCGACTACCTGCACTGGGCCGGCTCGATCGCGCTATCGCACGGGCTCTTGCCCCACACCAACGCGGGAATCCTGACCGAGGCGGAGATGGCGCGGCTCAAGGAAGTCAACGCCAGTCTGGGGCTGATGCTCGAGTGCGTCAGCCCCCGGCTGTGCGAGCCGGGAATGCCCCACCACCGAGCGCCGGACAAGCGGCCCGAGAAGCGGATCGCGATGCTCGAGGCCGCCGGGCGGCTGAAGATTCCGTTCACCACCGGCATCCTCGTGGGCATCGGCGAGACCCGACGCGAACGGGTCGAGAGCCTGCTCGCAATCCGAAAAGCGCACAGGGCGCATGGCCACGTGCAGGAGGTGATCGTGCAAAACTTCCGCGCCGTGCCCGGAGTCCCGATGAGCCATGCCCCGGAGCCCGACGACGACGAGGTGACGCTCGCCGTCGCCATGGCCCGACTCGTCCTCGATGCCGACGTCTCCGTCCAGGCACCACCGAATCTCAATCCGGCGTCCGCCGAGGCTCTCCTGGCGTCCGGGCTCAACGACTTCGGCGGAATCTCGCCGGTGACGCCGGACTACATCAACCCGCGCCATCCGTGGCCCCACGTCGATGCGCTGCAGCAAGTCTGCGAGCGCGCGGGATTCGTGCTGCGCCCTCGCGCGTGCATCTACGAACGCTACGTCGAGATGCCGGGCTTCGTCGATCCGCGCGTCCTTGCGCCGACGCGCGGCGTCCAGACACGTCTTCTCGCGCAGCGCCCCTCATGAGCCCCGCCTCCGGATCCTCAGCGTCCCCGCCGCCCTCCAGCGCCGTGAGCCTCGACTCGCTGTTCGACCCGGTCCCACCCGAGGTCCGCCGGGTGCTCGAGCGCGCCCTCGACGGATGCGAGCTCGACGTCGACGAGGCGCTGGTTCTCTGCGCTGCACGAGGCGCCTCCCTTCATGCGCTGGTCGCCGTCGCCGACCGCCTGCGGTGCACGCAGGTCGGCGACAGGGTCGGCTACGTGGTCAACCGCAACGTCAATTTCACCAACGTCTGCGCGAAGGCGTGCCGCTTCTGCGCGTTCTCTCGAACCCGCCGGAGCGAAGAGGGTTACTTCCTGCCCATCGAGGAGATCGTTCGTCGAGCGCTCGAGGCGCAGGCGTTCGGAGCGACCGAGATCTGCATCCAGGCCGGTCTCGCGCCTGGGATCGACATTCGTTTCTACGTGGAAATGGTGCGCGCGCTGAAGGCGGCCGCCCCCGCATTGCACGTGCATGCTCTGTCGCCCGAGGAGGTGAAGTTCGCCGCGACCGGAAGCGGCTGGTCCTTTCGCGAGGCGCTCGAGGAGCTGAAGGCGGCCGGCCTCGGCTCGCTACCGGGAACCTCGGCGGAGGTGCTGGATGACCGCGTGCGTGCGCGGATCGCGCCAGGGCGGATCAGCACCGCCGAATGGATCGAGGTCGTGACCACGGCCCACGCCATCGGGCTGCGCACGACGTCGACCGTCATGTACGGCCACGTGGAGACCGACTTGGAACGGATGCGCCACATCGCCCTCTTGCGCTCGATCCAGAAGGACACCGGCGGCTTCACCGAGTTCGTGCCTCTTTCGTTCGTGCACGAGGAGGCGCCGATGACTCTCCGCCAGCAGGTCCCCGAGCTGCGTCCCGGCCCCACCGGAGACGACGTCGTCCGGCTGTACGCTATCTCCCGCCTGATGCTCGGCCGGTCGATCGGCAACCTCCAGGTTTCGTGGGTGAAGGATGGCATGCGCCAGGCGCAGTGGCTGCTTTCGTGCGGGGCGAACGACTTCGGCGGAACGCTCATGAACGAGAGCATCTCGACGTCCGCGGGCGCCACGCACGGCCAGATGCAGCCGCCCTCGGCGCTGAGGCGTTCGATTCGGGATGCCGGCCGCGTTCCTGTCGAGCGAAGCACGCTCTACCGCGTACTGCGAACGTTCCCGAGCGCTCCTGGTCCCGACGAATCCGACCCGCTCGATGCCGTCTCCGACCCGGACGCGACCTTCGGGAGCTACGAGCGCCTCGTCCGGGACGAGCGCTTCAGGTATCGACTTCCTGTCGCGGCCTCGTGAGGAGGCGGTCTCAGGTCTCGACGGCGGGCCGAGACGCCTCGAGGCACCGGTGATCGGCGGGAACGTCGACGTCGAATGCGATGCGGTCGCTGGCGACCGGAACGACCCGGAGCCCGCGGGCCCGCGCGGCAGCGCAGTGGGCCGTGAAGCTGTCCTCGCGGCCGAAATGCGTCGGCATCGCCGTCGGGGGCGCGAGGGCGAGCGCATTGGTATGCCGGCCGAGGTGGTCGCAGACGATGGCCACGCCGTCACCCTCGAGAGCCTCGAGCAGCGCGCGCACGTCGGCGGGCTGGATGCGGGGCAGATCGGCCATGAGGACCACCGCCGCTTGCGCACCCCGCGACGCGACCTCGGCGAGCGCGCGGTCGACGACGTCCGCCAGCGATGTCGCCGGTCGATCCGCCGACAAGTCGCCCGGGCACACGGTCGAGAGAGACCCGCCGAGGGAAGCGCGATCGCGCAGCACCTGGGCGCCGCGCGCCTCGGCGATGGAGGCCACGTCGTCGCCGTCCGTTGCGACGAGTCGTCCATCGAGGTCACATTCGCCCAGGACATCGAGGACGTGCTCGAGCAGCGCCTGCGCGAACCGCGCGCGATCTCCGTCGGTGAGCACCGGACGAAGCCGCGATTTGCCGCGCAGCAGCGACTTGGCGGGGACGATCGCCCAGACCGGTCGCTTCGTCATCGGGCCGCCTCGGCGCAAAATGCCAGGACTTCACGCGCCAGACGCAGACGATCCCCCCGCGAGCGCATCACCGTCGAGGTTCCCAGCACGGGGATCGATTCGACCGTGCCCTCGTCGCCGTGCTCGACGATCATGGCGCGCAGCAGGCCGCGATAGTGCCGGGCGACGGCCCCGGCGGAGGCCGTCTCGCCCGTGAGGTCGGTGATCATCGTCGCAAGTGGACCCTTGATCGCCGTACCCCCCACAATCGGGCTGACCGCAAAGACGGGCTTTCGCGCCATTGCGTCGCGCACGTGGTCGAGAGACAAGATCGGATCGATCGAGACGTACGGGTTGGACGGGCCGATCACGACGAAGGCGGACCTGTCGATGGCATCGACCACCCCGGGAGCGGCCGTCCGCTCGCCGTCGAACCGGACCGCGCGCACGCGAGGCTCGGCACGCCGCCGGACGAACCACTGCTGGAAGGGCAGCGTTCCTTCCTCGACGGTGTCGATCATCGTCCTCACCGGGGTGTCGCTCATCGGTACGACGATCTGCTCGATGCCAAGCGACTTGCACATGCGGGTCGTGACCGTCGAGAGTGAATCGCCGGCCCTCAGCGCTTCGCTCCGGAGCAGATGCGTGGCGAGGTCACGATCGCCGAGAGCGAACCAGTCGGGCCCTGCGTACCGCTTGACCATGCCCATTGCGGCGAACGTCTCCTCTGCGAGACCCCAGCCGCGCTCCTCGTGGGCGAGTCCCGCGAGCGTGTACATCACGGTGTCGAGATCCGGCGAGACATGCAGGCCCAGATGGACGAAGTCGTCGCCGGTGTTGACGATCACCACGAGCGCGCCGGGAGGCAGCGCGCGCGCCAGGCCGTCGACGAGCCGCGCGCCGCCGACGCCGCCGGAGAGGACGACCACGTTCATGCGTAAAGGTCCATGTGCGGCGAGCGCAGAAGAGCGGACGCCCCGAGCTCGGAGCGGCTGAAGCGAAGCCCCCGGACGAGGACGAGGGGGCGGCGTTCGGCGGCCTGTCCGGCCACGAGGTCGGCCACGGCTGCGACCTGGTCGGCCAGCGCGGTGATCGTATGTTCGAGCTCGCGTCCGAAGAGGTCGCGCTCGCCACGCCGGTCCCAGAGAGGAGGCAGCCCCGAAACCCCGATGGCGACCCCCACGGTCCCGACGCGAAATGGCCGACCGAATGAGTCGGTCACGACGACCCCCACCGCGGCCCCTGACGCGGACTCGATCCGGGCGCGGATGGCCCGCGCCGAGGCGTCCGGGTCCTGCGGAAGAAGCAATACCCATGGACCGCTGCCGGGCCGGGCATCGGACGGCGCTGCGTTGCTCGCGTCGATCCCCGCGTTGGCGACCACGAACCCCAGGCGGTGCCGCACAACCAGCACTCCCGGAGCCTCGCGCGAGATCGCAGTCGACTCGCGCAGGATCAACTCCACGGCGCGCGGGTCCTTGCTCACGCGGCGCGCGACGTCGATCGCGCGAGCCGACGGCTCCAGTTGTGGAAGCTCGATGAAGCGACCTTCCGCCCGCGATAGGAGCTTGGAGGTCACGACGATCACGTCTCCGTCGGCCACGGCAAGCCCCGCCGCCGCCAGGGCACGCGCGACCAGCTCGGCGACGTCGTCGCCGCGCTCTACCAGCGGCACGTCAGGAACGGCGAGGGCTTCGAGGCGAGAGCTGCACGTGATCATGCTACGGGTTTCCACGGAGGCGGCGGATGCGGCTCGCGATTGTAGGCGGAACAGGCAAGCTGGGAAGTGGGCTGGCCCTGCGATGGGCAAGCGCCGGGCACACGATCTCGCTCGGCTCGCGCGCCCCGGCCCGGGCGCGAGCCCACGCGGCGGAGCTACAGGGAAAACTGAGCGCGTACGAGGCGCGTGATTTGGCGGCGCCTCGCGGGAGCGAGGGCGCGATCCAGGGGGGCGAGAATGCATGGGCCGCTGGCGAAGGCGAGGTCGTGGTGCTCACGGTTCCCTATGAGGCGCACGCCGAGACGCTTCGCACCATCGTGAGCGCCATCGGCGGCAAGGTGCTCCTCGATACCACCGTCCCGCTGAAGCCGCCCGGGGTGAGCCGGGTCCACGTGCCACCGGGCCAGGCTGCGGCGCTCGAGGCGCAGGCGCTGGTGGGCGCCTCGATCCCCGTCGTCGCGGCGCTCCATCACGTGAGCGCGACGCACGTCGCCAACCTCACCCAGCCCATCGCATCGGACGTGCTCGTCGCGAGCGACGACGCGCGCGCGAAGTCGGTCGCCATGGGTCTCGTGCGCGACCTCGGTCTACGCGGCCTCGACGCGGGCCCACTCGTCAACGCGATCGCTCTGGAGTCGTTGACGCCCGTGCTGATTCATCTGAACCGAACGTACAAGAGCCGCGGGACGGGGATCGTCTTCACGGACCTGCCGGGGAGCGACCCTCGTTAGCTTGCGCCGTCGCCCCCGGACGAGCCGCGACCCACAGCGCAGCCCGTCGCGCGATGCGAACGTCGAGCCGAGTCGGTCGGCGCCCCAATCGCATTACCAGGCGGCCCTCAATCGAATCATGCGAGGCGCGATCTCGATCTGGGCGCTCGGCCCTCCGGAGCGCTCCAGGCCCGGCGCCGTAAGCCAGAGAGCGAGACCGCCGCCGACGCCGACGGCGCCGACGATGAAGGCCACCGTCGAGGTGTTCCCCGCGGTCGTTGCGTCGTGCCACAGGCCAACTCCCTGGCTCGTGTCGCACAGCGTCGTCGCGCACACCCGGGTGGCATCGTTGTGCTTCGCCAGCGAGTAGAGCCCGAAGTAAGTGCCCACGCCGACGCCTGCCAGACCGACCACGCCACTGGCGATCCCGAGGATCCGCTGAATGCCGAGCCGGCTTCGTTCGTGCGGCGGTCGGGAGCTCGGCGGCGGCGAGCTCGCGAAAGCCCGGGTCGGTGGGCTCGGTTGCCACGGCGTTGGACCCGCCACGGGTTCTGAAGGCAATGCGGCCAGCGCGGGCACCTCCACGTGCGTGGTAGCGGCTTCGCGCGGCACGTTGACCGTGGTCGACCAGTTTTTTTTCCCGGGGGCGCTCGCCGAGATCACATGCGTCCCGGGATCCTGCGGAATCGCCGTTCCCCATTCGGCGGGCAGCGTGGCCGTCCCGTCGCGCGCAACGACCAGGCCCTCGACACGAGCGGCCGCGGGGACGTCGATGACCAGGTTGGAGAGCTTCGACGCCAGCGCCGCGGCCCGCTGGCGCCCGATGCGCGCCCGATCCGCCTGGCCCGCGGCGCGAGCCTTCGCCGCGACCTCGAGAAATTTCGTCCACGCGCTCGCCGTCTTTCCCTGGGCCTCGTAGCAGTCCGCCAGGTTGAGCAGCGTGCCGAGGCCGTACTCGAGGCGAAGGCTGTCCTCGAACTTGGCACATGCCTCGGCGTAGTTGTGCGCCGCCATCGCGCTCTTGCCTTGGTCGAAGAGCGCCTGAGCCGCAGCGCTGTCGTCGCCGCGGGCGACCGACGCACGCGTGACCAGCAGTGCGACCGTCGCCGCGACATGCAGCCCTGCCGTTCGATGCAATCCGCACCAGCTCCCCATGGACCCCGACCGATCCCTTCCGCTTTAGACGCTCGGTCGAGCGGGGCGTCCCAAGAATCGCAAGAAAAAGTCGGCCCGAGTCCTGACGGCGTCCGTCGGGGGAGCTAGAGCCTCTCGTCGTAGGCCGCCGAGCCCTTGGCCGGATCCGTCGCGGGGGCCGGGGGGACCTGCGGAGCCTCCGGCGTCGCATGGGGCTTGCCGTTGGGGGCCGGGGGGACGGCGACGAGCGACGCGGGCCGGGGCCGGCGTCCGGCCGCGACGGCGGGAGCGCCATGGGACGACGAGCCGGCTTCGAAGTTGGCCTCGCCCGGGGAGCCCTCGCGACCGTGGCCCGCCGACACCGGATTGACCGCTTCCGCGGCCGCGGCGCCGAGGGCGTCGTCCGCCGGCCGGAGCACCGCCTCCCTGAGGCCGCCGCCTGGACCTCCCTGCAAGGGCTCGGTTGCTCGGCCAGCCGCAGGCTGCGCGGCCGACCCTGGGGGAGCCACTGCGGCCGAGGTGGACGCCGACGCAGCCGAGGGGGGCGCGCGACCCGGCGAGCGTACCAGCCACGAGACGAGAGCAAAGGTGGCGACCGCCAGCCCGAGAATCGCTCCGGCCGCTCCGATCGCGAAGCGTCGCCCGCGCCGCGCCAAGCCCGAAGCCGTATGCCCGACGCCCCCGATCGTTCCGAACGAAGGCATTCGCGACCCCGGGCGAGAATCGAGGCGCGATTCGGAAGCTGCAACGGTCGCAGAACGCATCGAAGCGCTCATCGTCTGCCAGCGTCGCTGCGCAGACGAAAACCCGGAGCCGAAAGGCGCGATGGCGGCGCACATGTCGCCGACGCTCGGCCAGCGCTTGTCGCGATCCTTCTCGAGGCACCTGAAGATTGCCGCTTCGATTTGCGCCGGTACGAGCGGGCGCAGGCTTCGCACGGCGGGCGGCGGCCGAGTCGTGACCTTCAAACAAATCTCGGGGAGAGTTTCCCCGGAAAATGGCAGCTCCCCGGTCAGGAGCTGAAAGAGCACCACGCCCAGTGCCCAGATGTCCGCGCGCGCGTCGACGCTTCGCGCAGATTCCATCTGCTCGGGCGACATGTAGAGCGGCGTACCCATCATGATCGACGACCGCGTCATTCCCGAAGCGCCGATCGTGTTCATCTTCGAGATGCCGAAGTCCAGGACCTTGATGGAGAGCGTGCCGTTGGAGCGACGGACGCAGAACATGTTCGAAGGCTTCAGGTCGCGATGGACGATGCCGAGCGCGTGCGCCTCGGCGACGGCTTCGCCCGCCTGAAGCACGAAATCCACGGCCTGATCCACGGGCAGCGGCCCGCCCTCCTTCAGCAACGACTGAAGATCGGAGCCCTCGAGCAGCTCCATCACGATGTAGGGCGCCCCGTTCTCCAACGTGCCGACGTCGAGCACGCGGGTCACGTGCTCGTTGTTGATCTTCGCGGCCGCCCTCGCCTCACGCGCAAAGCGGTCGACGGCTTCGGCGTTCTCCAGCATCCCGGGCATCAAGAACTTGATGGCCACCGGGGTGTCGAGGCCCTGATGGTGAGCCGCCACGACCACGCCCATCGCCCCGGCGCCGAGCACGCGATCCACGCGGTACTTGCCCGCAAGGATCTGCCCCTCGTACACGCCGCTGGCGACTTCACCCACTGAAGCTCTCCGGCGAAGCCCTGCGGCCCCACCCTTCCAAACCCGCTATGATTCGAAATACCTCGGGAGTCAAGCTCTGGTACCTCGCCGACACGCGCGACTGGAACGATTCGCCCCCGCAAGCCCGCGATCGCCGCGGGACGAGCGACCGGTTCGTGCTCAAGTTCGTGAAGCCCTGACGGCGGTGAAGACCGACGGGATCGAGCGGCCATGAGCGCGAGCTACGTCATCGACGCGGTTCGCACCCCTCGGGGGCGCGGAAAGCCTGGCAAGGGAGCGCTGTCGTCCGTTCATCCCCAGGAGCTGTTCGCACAGGTCCTGTCCGCCCTGGGGCGTCGCGGGCAGACGGACCCGCTACGGGTGGACGACGTGATTGTCGGCTGCGTCTCGCAGGTGGGCGAGCAGGGGGCGAACCTCGCCCGCAACGCCGTGCTAGCCGCGGGCTGGCCCATCGAGGTGACCGGAACGACCCTCAATCGCTTCTGCGGCTCGGGCCTGCAGGCGGTGCACTTCGGGGCAATGGGGGTCGCGTCCGGCGCCATGGATCTCGTGGTGACCGGCGGCGTGGAAAGCATGTCGCGAGTGCCGATGGGCTCCGATGGGGGCGGCCAGGACGGGGGCAACGATCGCCTCCGCGAACGCCTTCATCAGGTGCCGCAAGGCATCTGCGCCGACCTCATCGCGACCCTGGAAGGCTTTTCGCGGGAGGATGTGGACGAGGTCGCCCTCCTCTCGCAAACGCGCGCTGCTCGCGCGATGGAACAAGGACACTTTTCCAGGTCACTGGTCGCGGTCAAGGACCCCGCCACGGGCGGGGTCCTCCTCGAGCACGAGGAGCTCGTGCGGCCCGAGACGACGCGCGAAGGTCTCGCCGCGCTCTCCCCTTCGTTCGCCGGGCTCGGCGAGAGCTTCGACCCGATCGCCCAGGCGGCCTACCCGCTCGCGAAGCCGATCCGTCATGTCCACACCGCGGGCAATTCGAGCGGTATCGCGGACGGCGCAGCGGTCGTCGTCCTTGCATCGGAGCGCCACGTTCGAGAGACCGGCATCCGGCCGCGCGCCCGCCTGCGCGCAATGGCCACGGTGGGCAGCGAACCGGTCATCATGCTGACGGGGCCTGCACCGGCGGCCGAGAAGGCGCTTCGGGCGGCCCGCATGGCCAAGAGCGACATCGACCTGTGGGAGATCAACGAGGCATTCGCCGCGGTGGTGCTCCAGACGATTCGAAAGCTCGACGTCGATCCGGAGCGCGTCAACGTCAATGGGGGGGCGATCGCGCTCGGACATCCTCTCGGCGCCACCGGAGCGATGCTCCTCGGCACCGCCCTCGACGAGCTCGAGCGACGCGACGCGACCACCGCGCTCGTCACGATGTGCATCGGCGGTGGCCAGGGCATCGCCACCATCCTCGAGAGGGCGTGAGCCCGGCCTCGCAGCCGTGCACGGATGCGCGCTCCTGGAGCAGCTTTAGAGCCAATGCCGCTCGGCTTTAGAGCGGCGAGGCCCCCAACTCACGCAGGACCCGATCGTGGATGAGCGCCAGCGGCGGCGAGCCGTGAGACAGAAGGGCGTCGTGGAACTTCTCCAGAGAAAAGCGGTCACCGAGCGCCGCTTTGGCCTCGGCGCGAAGCTTGAGGATCTGCAATTTGCCCAGGGTATACGCGAAATACCCGGGGTCGAACGTCGCACGAACGGCCTGCTCGTGAGCCGTCGATCGCCTCTGGTGGCAATCGTCCACGAAGCGCTTTTCCGCCTGGTCGACCGTCTCGCCCCGGACGTGGATGGCGATCGACGCAGCGAACCGGCAATTGCGCAGAAGCGCCCCGTGCAGCATCGCGAGGCGGTTTGCCGGATCCGTCTGGCCGAAGCCCTCGTCGATCATCATCTGCTCGGAATAGTGAGCCCATCCTTCGATGAACGCGTAGTTGCCAAATGCCTTCTCTACGCGCGTCGGGGCGCGCTCGGCCCATCGCAGCTGGACGAAGTGTCCGGGAAAGACCTCGTGGATCGTCGTCCCAAGGAGGTCCCCGACCGAGCCGAGGTAGGCGGCTCGCTCGGCGGCGGGCCACGACCTGTCCGGTATGGTCAACTGATAGTAGGCGCTGCGCGCGGTCTCGAAGGGGCCGCTCATCTCGATCGAGGCCGAGTTCCACCGCTCGTACGGAGGCGTCTCGCGCACCGTCACCGGGTCGGCCGAGGGGATCGTCACGATCGCGTGGTCCACGAGGAATTGCCTGGCGTCGTCGAGCATCCGCCGGGCCGTGGTGAAAAGGTCGGCTTCTCTGACCGGCGTCGCGGTCACAGTCGCAGCCAGCGCCTCGTAGGCTCGTCGGTTCTGAGCCAGATCTTCTTCGTTCATGCGCTCGAATGCATCGAGCGGCATCGTCAGTGCCTCCTGAACCTCGAGAAGCCTCGCGAACCGATCGCGACCGAGCACGTGACTCTGGTCTCCGCGCACGGCCTCGCGCTTGAGCCATTCGCTCAGGGCCTGAGCCTCGCGAGCGAGCGACGCGTTCACCTTCTCGAAGCGATCGCGATTTGCGCCGCCGAGCGCGGGCGCGATCGTCTTTTCCACATCGCCGCGCAGGTAGGTCGCGAAGCCGGCGAAGTTGCGAGCCCCGACCTCTGCAACGGGCTTCGACAAGGGAGGCCTCAGGTTCTCGCGCACGTGAACTGCTTCCGCGAGCGCCGCCTCTTCGTGCGCGAGGAGCCGCCGCGCGCGTTCTTCGAGCGGCGCGTAATCGCGATCGATGTAGATGCTGACGTCGAATGCATCCTCGTAGGCCTGCGGCAGCCTGTGAGGAGCATCTCGCTCGACGAGCCAGAAAAGCCTCGTATCGACCCAGTGCGCCAGGTCCGCGAGGTCGAGCACATCGTCTTCGCTCAGGCCGGCGCCTTCGATCGGGACCTTGGCAAGCTCGGCCGAGGCCTCGCGCAGCCGACTGACCTCGGCCTCGATGGCCGCCGGCGAGAGGGGCGCCACGCGGCCGTCGTACTCGTGGAGGCCGAGCTGGCGCGCAACCGAGGGCTCGTCGTCCAGGACCTCGGCGAGCACGCGGTCTCGAAGAGGCGCGAAGTCGTACGGAGAGGGCGGCGGCGGCTTCGTCTCGCCCGACGCCGATGCTTTGGCCTCCGCCCGTGTCCCGACAGGCTCCGGGGCGGATCGCGGTGACGGAGGCGCCGCGGAACAGCCCGCGGCCGTCGATACGGCGACAGAGAGCACGAACACGGACGCATTCATCGGGAGGCATTGGAGCGGACGAGCCGCTGCATGTCGAGGACGGGGCCCGTCGACCCGACGCGCGGGCTCCGTGACCGTGAGTCTCACGGGGAATCCGGCGAGCCGCACGCGGGCCCCGCGCGCAATGCGAGTCGGGCACATCGGGACAGGGCGACGCGCGCAGCGGTCCGAAATGTCTCGTCGAGGATGCTCCGAGAGGGACGAAAGCGGGAATTGCCCGAGCACGACTCGTGCTTACCTTTCGAAACAGTTTTTGAAGCAGTATTCGAAACAGCGCAGTTTTTCCCGGGAATTTTCCCGAGATCGATAACCCTAATTCACCCCATCCGGGATAACGCTCGTATGCAGCGGAGGTTTGGCGTCATGAGCAAGATGATCGCTGGACTCGGTGCCCTCGTTCTTGGATTGTCCTACGTTCCCGCGGCCCTCGCACAGCAGACCGTCGGGCCCCCGCGGTACGGCGCCTGGGTCGCGCACCCGTGCCATCCTATCGGTTGGCGGGGCGGCTGGGTCGCCCACCCGCGCCTCGCCGTCTGACTCGGAGGGCCACACTTTCACCGCTGACCGGAGCGCGCCCATGAGCGTGAGCCACGCGGGGCCGCTGCGAGATGACGGACCGGCGGCCCGGTCACTCGCCGGTGCGTGCCGCGGCGGGCCGAACGCTGGGATGCGAGGGGGCGATCGCAGAGAGGGGCGGAGCGACCGAGTCGCGTTCGCCTGGATCCATCAGCGCGACGAGATCCCCCTCGCCTCGGTCCTCTCGACGCTTCCGAGCGAAGCGGCGGGTCCACCACGCGGCCGCGTCGTCGAACAGCGAGTAGGCCACGGGAGTGGCCAGGAGCGTCAGCATCAGTGACAGGGTCTGTCCCCCGACGACCACGCCGGCGATGGACCGATTGAGCCCCGCGCCGATCCCGTGCGACATGAGCAGCGGGATCATCCCTGCCACGAATGCCACCGTGGTCATCAGGATCGGGCGGAGACGGTCGCGATTCGCGTGCAGGATGGCCTCGTCGCGGCGCATGCCTCGGGCTCGGAGGTTGATCGTGTGATCGACCTGCAGAATGGCATTCTTCTTCACGACGCCGAAGAGCACGATGATCCCGAGCGCCGACATGATCGACAGCTCCTGATGAAATATCAGAAGCGACACGAGCGCGAAGGGAACCGTGAGCGGAAGCGAAAGCATGATCGTGACCGGGTGAAGCCACGATTCGAACTGCGCCGCGAGCACGAGATACATGAAGACGAGCGAGAGCAGGATGGCGATGAGAAATCCACGGATGGCCCGTCCCGTCTCCTTGGTGAATCCTGCGGGCGACGCCGAGTAGCCGGGTGGCATGTGCAAGTCCGCGAGGATCTCGGCGAGCCCGTCCGAAACGGTGCTCTGACCCGCTCCGGGCGCCACGTTTGAGGTGATCGTCACCTGCCGCTGCCGCGCAAGACGATTGATCTGGGACGGCCCCGTTGCACGGACCGCCGTGACGACCGAGGCGAGAGGAACCGACCCGCCCGAGGCCGTCGGCACGTTCATGATCTCCAGACCGGTGAGGTCGTCCCTGTACAGCCGCTCGGCTCGAGCGTCGACGTCGTACTCCTCGCCCCCTTCGTAGAAGGAAGACACCTTCAGCCCGCCGACGAGCAGCTGCAGCGTGTTGGCCACGTCGAGGACGTTCACGCCGAGATTGGCGGCGAGGTCGCGGTTGACTTGCAGGTGAACTTCCGGATTTCCGACGATGAGGTTGGAGTCGACGTCGACCGCCCCCGGGACCGAGCGAAACTTCGCCAGCGCCTGCGTCGCGTAGTCTGCCAGGCGGTCGAGGTCGGGGCCCGAGATCGTGTACTGGACGAGCGCACTCGACTGGCCGCTGTTGATCTGCTGGGAGACCGAAACGTCGATGCGCAAGTTCGTGGGCTGGTGGGCGACGACCTCGTTGCGCACCCGCTCCATCATCTGCACCTGACTCAGGGGGCGATCCATCGGATCGACGAGGTGGACGTAAATGTTCGCGCGGTTCTGGGTTTGCTGCGGGTCGTTGCCGATCGTCATCAGCGTATGGTCGACGTACGGCATCGCCCGGACCTCGCGCGCAATCCCGTCGGCGATGATCCTCGTTTGCTGCAGGCTCGTACCTTCCGGCGCTCGAACGTTGACCTCGAACTCCCCCAGATCATTCTCGGGCTGGAAGCCCTTGGGGATGGCTGCCGCCAACCGCGGGATGGCGAAGACGGCGCAAACCGAAGAGAGAACCACCACCCAGCGCCTCTTCATCACCCAGCGCAGAACGCGCATGTACGTGCGCTCGATGGGGCCGTAGAAGGCGTCCACCGCTCGCTCGAGAAACCCTTTCTTGCGCCGGCCGCCGTGGGCCGGGGGGAGCTCGATGAGGCGCGCCGACAGCATCGGCGTCAGCGAGAAGCTGACGAGCAGCGACACGGCGATGGCGAACGCCATCGTGATTCCGAAGCTCTGGAGAAAACGGCCGACGATGCCCGTCATGAAGGCGACCGGCAGGAATACGGCCATGAGCGACAGCGTCGTCGCCAGGACGGCGAGGCCGATGTCGCGCGTCGCATTCCACGCCGCGACGAACGGCTTCTGTTTCTTCTCTTCGATGAAGCGGACGATGTTCTCGAGGACGACGATGGCGTCGTCGATCACGATCCCGACCGCCAGCGCGAGCGCCAGCAGCGTGATCATGTTGAGCGTGAATCCGATCGCGTACATCAGCGCGAACGTCCCGATGATCGAGATCGGGATGGCGAGCGCCGCGATGAATGTCGTGCGCACGTTGCCGAGAAACACCAGGACGACGAGCGCGGCGAACAGAGCGCCGAGGATCAGGTGCTCGCGCACGGCATTCAGGCTCGTGCGGATCGACTGCGAATTGTCGCGAACGACGTGCAGGTGGATCCCCGGGTTGGCCTTCTCGACCTCGACGAGACGCGCCCGGACGGCGTCCGCGACGGCCACTGTGTTCTCCCCGGATTGCTTTCTGACCGAGAGGACGAGCGATTGCGCGCCGTCCTCGGAGGCCCAGCTCGTCTCGTCCTCGCTCCCATCCTCGATGCGCGCGACGTCCACCACGCGCGTCGGATGATCCATGCTCTCGCGGATGACGATCTCTCCGATCGCTTCGACCGTCGTCACGCGGCCCTCGACGCGGAGCGCGAGACGCTGGGGGCCCGTGATGATGTCTCCCCCGGGTACTGTGATGTTCTGCGTCGCGAGCGCGCGCTCCACGTCGAACGCCGTGATCCCCGACGCAGCGAGTCTCACCGGATCGAGCCACACGTTGATCTGTCGCTTGCGGCCCCCGAGGATCGTGACCTGTCCGACGCCGCTGATGCTCTCGATCTGCCGCCTGACTCGCTTGTCTGCGAGCTCGGTGAGATCACGCTGCGACCCACTCGCCTGCAGCGCCACGAGCATGATGGGGGCCGCGTCCGGATCGACCTTCGAGATGACCGGCGGATCGATTCCCTTCGGCAGGCTCGTCAGGATGGTGTTGATATGGTCACGCACCTCCTGCGTCGCGACGTCGATGTTCTTGTCGAGAGCGAACGAAACGGTGACGAGCGAGACTCCCTGGCTAGAGCTGGATCGCAGCTCGTCGATCCCGCTGATCGTGTTGATCGCGCCCTCGATCTTGTCGGTGATCTCCGTCTCCATCTCCTCGGGAGCGGTCCCCTCGAGCGTCGTGGTCACCAGCACCGTCGGCAGATCGACCTTGGGAAACTGATCGAGCCCGAGATATCCGTAGCCGACGATCCCCACCACCGCGATCGCAAGCATCAGCACCCAGGTGAGCACCGGATGTCGAATGCAAATCGAGGCCAGCCACTGCACGGGGTACTCCTCAGTCGACGGGGGCGCCGTCCGAGAGGGCGCTCGAGGGGTTGAGCACGACGCGATCGCCTTCCTTGAGCCCGTCGGCGATTGCGACGTCTTCCCCCAGCGCAACGGCCGTCTGGACGACCCGTTGATGGAGGCGTTCGCCGTCGACCACGAAGACGCTTGGCTCCGTCGCACCGGCGAGCAGCGCCTTCTTCGGAATGACCGGAAGGCGAGCCTGGCCGGTCGACAGGTGGGCGGAAACGAACATGCCCGGCAGCAGCGCCCCATCCCGATTGTCGACGACGGCTTCCACGACGAGATCCCGCGTCTGCTCGCGCACCTCTCCGCCGATGAACTTCAGGGTCGCCTGAAAACTTCTGTCGGGGAGTCCGGCGGTCTCGAACCGGACCTTCTGTCCTTCCTTCGCGGCGAAGATGTCGCGCTCGGGAACCGTGAGCCGCAGCCGGAGCGGGTCGTCCGCGAGCAATGTGACGACCTTGGTGTCGGGTCTGACGAATTCTCCGACGTGAGCGAACCGCTCTGCGATCTTTCCCGCAAACGGAGCGCGCACCGTCGCATCGGCCACGGTCTGACTCGCTTCCGCGGCTCGCGCGCGCGCCGCCTCCTCCGAGGAGGTCTGCGTCTCGCATTGGCCCATCGCCCGGTCGTATTCCTGCTGCGTGATGGCGCCCTTCGCGAGGAGCGCTTCGTACCGCTGACAGTCCTTCTTGTACACGGCGAGCTGCCCGGCCGCCGTCTGCACGTTTGCCGCGGCCTCGCGGGCCGAAAGAGCAGCGGTCCGGGCGTCGAGCTGCGCGATCGGAGCGAAAGCCGCCACGCGATCGCCGAGCTCCACGAAGATCCGCACCACCCGGCCCGTCGCGTTTGCGGCGAGCTGAGTCCGTTCATTGGCTTCGAGGACTCCGGTCAACGTCACCTCCTGCGGCACGTCCCTTTCCTCTGCCGTGGCGGTGTCCACGTGCACCGCAGGTTGGGACGTCCTCGTCTGGACGTCCGCCCCTCGCTGGCATCCCATCGGCGCGACGAGCAGCAGCGCGAGCGCGGCTGCCGGCCTGATTCGCGCAACGCTCATCGCCTGGGGTCTCCAGCCGGACGCGCCGTGTCGAGGCGCAAGGATGCACGCGCGTACGACAGGTCGGCATCGGTCTGGATTCGGGCGACGTCGGCCCGAAAGAGGTCTTGCTCTGCCTGCAACACGTCGAGCTGCGTCGCGATTCCACCCTGGTAGCGATCCCGCGCCAGATCGGCGGCCTGAGAAGCCGCCTCGACCTGCGAGCGAGCCGCACGCGCGCGCTGGATGGACGCGTCCACCTGCTGCCAGTCGTTGAAAATCGCGTCCTCGACGCGACGCCGTGTTCCATCCGCCCGGGCTTCGGCCGCGTCGGCGGCCGCGTGCGCCGCTTTCACGCCGGCGGGGACCGTGGCATCGAGCCTCCACGTGGCCGTGAGTTGCAGGAGGTAGTACTCGTTGTGAAGGGTGATGGATGGAGCGTTCGTCAGACGCTCCTGCGCCGTTCCGGTCAGCGTCGGCAACCAGGCCGACTCGGCGGCGTGCGTGCTCTCCTCCGCCGATCGAACCGCGGCCATCGCACTCTGCACCGGGGGAAGCCGGTCGCTCGCCGACAGCCACGTGTCGAGCGGCGCTTCCTGATGAAGATCATCCACGGGAAACTCCGCACACGGCTCCGGCGTGAGCCGACTCAACGATTCGAGCACGCGTCGCTCCGTCACGACGCTCAGGCCGGCGGTGGCCACGTCCTGCTCGGCCCGCGCGACGTCGCCCCTGGCCCTCTGGACGTCCAGCTCCGAGGCGGTTCCCCCCGAGCGCTTGGCCACCGTGAGGGAGGCGTTGTCGCGAGACAGGCGAAGGTTGTGCTCCGCCGCAGCCAGCACGGCCTCGTCGGCGACGAGCTGGTAGTACGATCGCGCGACGCGGCGGGACACGTCGAGTCGTTGCGAGAACAGATCCGCGACGGACGAGTCGAGGTTCGCCTTGGCGGCAGCACGCCGATCCCAAGCCCCCACGTCCACGATGGGAACGGTGAGGGTGAAGGCACCGTCGAGCTGGTTCAGCGGCAGAATCGTCAGCGACGCTCCAGGCGGACCGTTGACTACCGACGCGGGAAAGGTGACCGCGTACTGGTTGCGGGTGTAAGTGCCCTGAGCCTGTGCACTCGGCAGAAGCGCCCCCGTCGAGCGATCCATTTCGGCTTCTCGTTGCTTCGTCGCCGCGGCAGAGACGCGAAGATCCGGGTTTGCCTCCTGCGAGCGAGCCACGAACGCGTCGAGCGGCTGGAGCCCGCGCGCGGACCGTGCCAAAGAAAAAGTCCCGGCGGCGAGACCGATCGCGACCATGATCCAGGCGCTGCCATGCGAACGGCGCACGGCCCGACCGTGCCCTCTGCGGTCGCACATCGTGACTAAGATGTACTATCGCAACGCGAGGTTGCGATAGGAAATCGACAACGGATGCGGTCATCCAAGCGAAAAAAGAAACCCTGCCGTGAGTACTTCGCCTAGCACTCGCGCCAAACGCCCGGGTCGGAGGAGCCCAGGCGCGAGCCGCAACCGCCGTGGGCAGCGCAGGACGCCGAGGACACGCGGGGTCCGCGTCGGAGGACGCAGCGAGCGAGTGGTGGCGGACGTGCTGAGCGCCGCCGCAGGCGAGCTGGCGACGCGCGGATACGCGGGCTTTCGGATCGAGAAGGTCGCAAGCGCGGCCCGCGTGAACAAGACGACCATCTACCGTCGCTGGCCGACCAAGGCCGATCTGGTCGAGGCGGCACTGCGCGAAATCGCACCCCATTCTCGGGAGAGGCCACGCACCGGCAGCGTCGCGCAAGACCTCTTCGAGCTTCTGCGGCGGCTCGTGCACTGGCAGAAGACGGCGCAGGGCGCGAGCATCGTCCGGATGGTCCACCTGGAAGAGCGCGAGCCCGCGCTCAAGCGCATCCTCGAGCGCCTGCGAGAGGAAAGCATGGGCCCCTGGATCGCGGCCATCGAGCGGGGAAAGGTCGACGGGGACATCGACGCCGAGGTCGACGCGCGCCTTCTGACCGAGATGATTCTGGTTCCCACCATGGTGCGCCTCCACCGACTCGGCGAGCGGGTGGACGATGCGACCCTCGCCGAAATAGTGCGCATCGTCGTCCGGGGCGCTCGCTCCCGAGTCAGCCGTCACTTGGGCGCGCCGGCGACGCCCAGCTCCACCGCCCGAAGGCGACCTTTGCGCTCCACTCCGTCGTTGGCGCGCACGAAGTCGAGGCATTCGGCCGCAGCGAGTGGCCGACTGAAGTGATACCCCTGACCGGCGTCGCAGCCGCGTTCTCTCAAGAACTCCGCCTGCTCGCGCGTCTCGACGCCTTCGGCGACCGCCGTCAGGTGCAGGGTGTTGGCCATCGCGATGATCGCGGTGGAGATGGCCGTGTCGTTCGCGTCGTCGGGAATGCCCTGAACGAAGGCTCGATCGATCTTGAGCGCGCTGATCGGGAAGCGCTTGACGTAGCTCAGCGACGAGTACCCGGTGCCGAAATCGTCGACTGAAATCGACACACCGATTGCCTGCAGCTCCTCGAGGGCGTGACGGGTGGAGGCGGCGTTCTCGATGAGGCTGCTCTCCACCAGCTCGATCGCGAGGCATTCCGGACCGATGTCCTCGCGCGCGAGACTGCTCTTGATGACGTTCACCAAGCGCTCGTCGCGCAGCTGTTGCGGCGAGACGTTGACCGCAATCCTCAGAGGCCGGCCGAGCGCGTCCCGCCACTCGCGCGCCTGACGACACGCCGCGCGGATGACCCACTCTCCGACGCGCGCGATGAGCCCCGTGTCTTCGGCGACCGGCACGAAGGCCATCGGTGGCATCAAACCTCGCTCCGGATGCTTCCACCTCAGGAGCGCTTCTGCGCCGATGGTCATCTGCGTGCGCAGCGAGATGATCGGCTGATAGAAGAGGACGAATTCGCCTCGTTCGAGGGCATGTCTCAGCTCGGCCTCGAGGCGCAGCCGGTCCATTGCTTGCTCGTGCATTCGAGCGTCGAAAACTTCGTGCCTTGCCCGTCCCTGGGTCTTGGCCCGGTACATGGCCGTGTCGGCATCGCGCAAGAAATCGTCCGCCCGCTCGCAGGACGGATCGCCCACCGCGATACCGATGCTGATGGAGGTGAACACGAGCTGGCCGCCAATCTCGAACGGCGCTCGAAGAGCCTCCTGCAGGTGCTCGGCCACCACCTCGGCGTTGCGCGGGGTGCCGAGGTCCGTGAGGATGAGCGCGAACTCGTCGCCGCCGAGCCGCGCAACGGTGTCCGTCGCACGCAGACTGTCGCGCAGGCGGCTGGCGATCCCCACGAGTAGCTGGTCGCCCGCGAGATGCCCCAGGCTGTCGTTGACGGTCTTGAATCGGTCGAGGTCGAGATACAAAACGGCGAACTGGAAGCGTGGATCGCGGCGGGCGTGATGGATGGCCTGCTGCAATCGATCGAGCAAGAGTGTGCGGTTGGGCAGACCCGTGAGCGCATCGTGAACGGCGCTCTTGCGCAGCTGCTCCTCGGCCTCCTTGCGGCCGGTGATATCGGTCTGCGATCCGGCGATGCGTGTCGGTCTCCCGTCGGCATCGAAGACCGCAACGCCACGGGCGAGCACCCAGCGCAGGCTGCCGTCACGGTGAACCATCCGGTACTCGTGCTCGATGTGGCTGCGCCGGGCCGACAGGTGGTCGTCGATGACGCCCTTCAGCCCAGGCAAATCCTCCGGATGTACGCGCGAGAACCAACCCTCCATTTTCGGTCCCAGCTCTACATCCGTGTAGCCGAGGATCGCGGCCCAGCGCGCGGAGTAGTAGACGCGATCGGTCACGAGATCCCAGTCCCAGAGACCGTCGTTCGCGCCTCGGGCCGCGAGCGCATAGCGCTCCTCGCTCTCGCGCAACGTGGCCGCAATCCTGCGCTCACGCTCGAAGCCCTCACGCAGCGATTCCAGAAGCTGCTCCCGATCCATCGCTGCGCCGAGCAGGGCCGCCCACTGACCGGTGCTCCCGAAGTTGTCGGAAAGCTCGGTCTCGATGGGACCGATGAGCGTGAAGAGCCCGCGGTTCTTGTCCCTGGCGTCGGCCGGCCCGCTGACGGGGATGACCGTGACGATGTGATTGCCCCCGAGGCCCTGGGCGCGGGCGGCCAACTCCGGCGGCGGGAAGTCCTGCGGCGCGTACGTCGGAGCGAGCGCCCGGACGGGCCGGGTGTCCGAATGATACGAGCTCATCACGCGCAGCACCCTCGTGCCGTCTCGTGTTTCCCAGAGCGCGAGAGAAGCCTCGCGGATCGGCGTCCAGCACAGCCAGTCGAGCGCCTGCGCTCCGGCGAGATCGGCGCCGGTGAGTGTGAGATTGATCTTGCGGTTCGCCTCGGAAACGGAGTCGTAATAGCGGCGCCGACGTTGCTCGACGACGCGCGCAGTGCGCGCGATCTCGCCGCGGAGTTGCGCGAGACCCTCGCGAACGCGTTTGCGCCGGCGATCGCTGGCCGGGAGCCTGCGCATCCAGACACGCGCTGCCCCGGCAAGCAGAGGGTGCAGCGCCTCGACGGTCTCGACGTCCTGCATGAGCCCGAGCAGCGTCTGAATCGCATCTCCGAGCGCGCGACCCTCGGGAGGATCGCTGCCGATCGCGATGGCCTCGACGAAGCGGGCGATCGTTCGCGCACTGGGTAGGGCTTCCGGCGTCACGGCCTCGGCGGTCGGATCGGCGGTGACGAAGTCGATCAGGGCATCCGCCAGCTCCTCGACGCCTCCGCTGAACGCGTGCGAAAGATCGGTGCGGCGTTCGGGCGGACGCTTACAGCCGCAGCTCTGCCGCTGGATCAGCTTCGTCGGGACGCGGACCGGCGACTGTGGAAAAGGACGCCCGTCGATCAGATGATCCAAGAGCACGTCGGCCGCCCGCGCTCCGACGCTGTCGAAGCGCTGGCGCACGGTGCTGAGCGGAGGCGATGTGTACTGCGAGGGCTCGATGTCGTCGAACCCGATGATCGCCACGTCCTGCGGGACGCGGTAGCCGGCCGCAAGGAGTGCACGCAGGATCTCGAGCGCGTTCGTGTCCGCTCCCGTGACGAGAGCCGTGAACGGGACACCCGCCGCGACGATCTTGCGGCCGACCTCACGGCCATCGAGGGCATCGTTTCCCGGCATGGCGAAGAACAGCGCCGGGTCGGGCTCGATGCCGTGCTCACTCAGTGCGAACTTGTACGCGTCGTACCGCTCGCGAATGTCGTTCTGCGTGAGGGTACCGGCAAACCCGATGCGTCGATGGCCGTGCCCCAGCAGATGGCGTGTCGCCTCGAGGGCCCCGCCGAAATTGTCAGGCAGTATCGTGCAGTCCGCGATGTCGAGGTGGGAGCTGACCATGACGAGCGGGCGTCCACCTGCCGCGATGCGCTGGTAGTACACGGCGCCCTCGAGATCGTTGATGCCGATCCAGCCGTCGATGACATCCCAGCCGAGGGGCGCCGTACCGGGCTCGTCGGGCCACGTCGCCTCGAGACCCATCGACTGAAACGCCACGACGCGGCCTCCGCGACGGCTTGCCGTGCGGTGAATGCCCGCCAGCAATTGCGCGTAATAAAATCCCCCGAGAAGCGGTATGAGCACGCCGAGGGTCGGGCCACCGCGACTTCCCAGCGGCTGGTCGTCCTCTTGCGCGACACGACGCGCTCGATCGCCGCCGGGCTGCACGTCTCGTTGAGACGGCAAGGACGGCCCATTTCTGAAGGGGCGAGCGTCCGTCGACCTGTGTTCTCCCGCGACTTGTCCTTCCTTCTCTCCTTGTCTTTCGTCCCCGAAGCATGCTTCGTTGCGCTCGATGAAATTCTTCCTCCCACGCTGGTACGAAACGGTGATCCGCGCGGCTCTCGTCGGCCTCGCCGTGCTCCCGATGTCAGGCTTGCTCGCGTGCAGGAGCCACTCTTCGGCCGCGACGGACGGCGGCAAGCCAGATGCCGGCGCCGCCATGGCCGGACTTCCGGCGCCGGCGGACGTCGCTTCGCCCCCTGCAGACGCATCTCGAACCGCGAGCGGCCTTGCGAGCAAGGTGCTGACGGCCGGGACGGGCACCGATCACCCAGCGCGTTACGATTCTGTGAAGGTGAACTACACGGGATGGACGACGGACGGGAAAATGTTCGACAGCACTGTCGCACCGCCGCGCCCGGGCCGCCGGCCGGGCCCGCTCACACTGTCGCTCAGCCGCGTGATCCCGGGATGGACCGAAGGGATCCCGCTGATGGTCGTCGGCGAGAAACGACGGTTCTGGATTCCCGAGGATCTCGCGTACAAGGGAAGGCCGGGCGCTCCAGCGGGCATGCTCGTGTTCGACGTCGAGCTCGTCGACATCATCCCCGGTCCCAAGCCACCCGACGATCTGGCGGCGGCCCCGCCTGACGCCGAAAAGACCAAGGACGGGCTCGCGAGCAAGATCACGCAGAAAGGCACGGGCACCGAGCATCCGCACCCGAACGACGCCGTGCGCCTGAACTATTCGATCTGGCAGACGGACGGCAAGCTACTCGATGCGCCCCAGACCCAACCGGTCGTGCGACCCGTGACGGGGATCTCCTCGGGCTGGACGGAGGGGCTAGAGCTCATGGTTGCCGGAGAAAAACGCACCTTCTGGGTGCCCGCCGCGCTGGCCACACCTGCCCGTCCGGGAGCGCAGCCCCCGTCGAGCGACGTGACGATGGTCATTGAGCTTCTCGACATCGTGCCCGGACCGAAGACCCCTCCCGACGTCAAGGCACCTCCGAAGGACGCGATCGTCGAGAAGGACGGCCTGGCGACGAAAGTGCTCACGAAGGGCACGGGCACCGTTCACCCTACGAGGACCGACAACGTCAGCGTCAACTACGCCGGATGGACGACCGACGGGAAAATGTTCGACGCGTCGTTCACGCGCGGCGAGGCGGTGACCATGTCGCTCGGAGCCGTCATTCCGGGCTGGAGCGAGGGGATTCAACTCATGGTCGAAGGCGAGAAGCGTCGCCTCTGGATCCCCGAGCAGCTGGCTTACAAGGGTCAGCCGCAGCGTCCCCAGGGAATGCTCGTCTTCGACGTCGAGCTCGTGAAAATCATCGGTCCCGGTCGGGGCGCATTCGGGATGCCGCCTCCGGGCTCCGGCGGTCCGGTCCACCCGATGATGCCCCCCGGGCATCCTTGAGTTTGTGGGCGCTATTCGCAGCGCAGAATGACGCAAGCGTCTCCGTGGATGGCGTCGTTCGTCGTCGTCGCGCCCAAGCCGGCCGCGAGCCCGCCCGTGCTTCCGCACAGGGCGTAATCGACGGCCAGGTTGGTGGTGTTGGGAGTGTTGCCGGCGCCGGCGACTGCCGTGAAGCCCCCCGTCGTGGTCGAGGTGCCACCGTTTCCGCCGAGGCCGCCCGTGCCGGTCGCTCCTCCGATGGCTCCAGCGCCACCGCCTCCGCTTCCGCTGGAGCTTCCGTTGGCCCCCGCCTCTCCTCCACCGGAGACTCCACCGGTCGTGGCGCTCGGAGGCCCTCCGGGTTGGCCTTCGTCGCCGGCCGTGGTCTCGCCCGCTCCGCCACCGGCGCCCACGAACACCGTCGTCGTGCCGGTGGCAATCGTCGTCAAGCCTCCGCCGCACGCGGCTGCTCCTGCGGTGAACTGCCCCCCGGAGACCTGTGTGCCCACCGTGCTCGCGCCGCTGCCCGTATAGCCGACGCCTCGGTCGTCGAAGGTCCCTCCCGTGGCGACCCATACGTTGATCGTCGCACCGGCCACTAGGCCCGTGAAGGAGCCTGTCACGACTGCGCCGCTGCCGCCATCTTGGGATCCGTTGCCCCCGCCGCCCGCTCCCCACGCCTCGAGAAGGACGGTGGAGCACGATGCAGGCACCGTAAATACTTGCGCGGTCGCACTGGTGTTGGCCTTGTTGAACACCTGGATGTAACCGTGACAAGCGCCGCCCGAACACTCCTGGCCGGCCGCGCATGTGTTTCCACACGTTCCGCAGTTGGCGCTATCCGATTGCGTGTCCGCGCAATACGGCGAGCCGGACGATGGCGTGCACAGCGTCTGACCGGTCACGCACTGCGAGTGGCAACTTCCGCTGGAGCATACCTCTTGCGCCCCGCACGCGTTGCCGCATGCCCCGCAGTTCAAGTTGTCCGATTGCTCGTTGACGCAGGTCAGCGGAGCGCCTTCCCCTCCGCACTCCGTCAGTCCAGGCTGACAGCTGACCGAGCACGAACCCACCGAACACACCTGGCCCGCCGGACACGCGTTGCCGCATGCCCCGCAGTTCAAGTTGTCCGAT
>Ga0187782_10000055_pt1 | contig 59396 bp, 45 predicted proteins | sample 0715_SJ02_MP15_2_FD_132454 | JGI IMG/M metagenome (GOLD analysis project Ga0187782, IMG submission 132454) | Tropical peat soil microbial communities from peatlands in Department of Meta, Colombia - 0715_SJ02_MP15_20_MG | ecosystem: Environmental > Terrestrial > Soil > Wetlands > Peat | place... | reverse complement strand
GTCAGGCCACGCGAATTAACCAGAACGCTCTGGCTCTGACCGCTCGCGAAGATTCCCGCCGCCACCTGGCCGCGCTTCTCCGCCAGTTGGCAGGCACTTCTGACAGCGCGGGCGCGGTCTTCCGCGGTGAGAGCAGCTGTTGCAGGCTGGAAGCGGTGAACTACCCGATATTTCTGCTTGCCGGGCATTGGCAGGAGTTGTGGGTCCCCGGGCTGAGTCGAAGCAAGCGAGAGGCAGTCGTCAATGGCCGCACGCAAGGCGTCTTCGTCAACGCGGTTGGTGGTGACACGAGCGGTGCGGCCGTCGGCAACCGTTCGAACCGAGACAACCAAGCCTTGTTCGGCAACATGCTGGTGAATGGCGTTGTTCGCAAAACGAGTCAGCGCATAAATCGACTCGTCGACGTGAACTTCCGTTTCCGGGACCCCGCGCTCCTTTGCTAATCGCAGGACGGTTGCGCCGATTTGGTGCAACTGCCGTTCAGGCCGCAAAACCGCAGCTACAGGCGAGGGGTGTTTGGAGCTACGCCGGGTCTTCATTGGGCTCATTGGTTCGAGAAGGCCATGCCGATTTTCACGCCGCGAAACCGTGCAGGCGAAGCTCCGTGCCCGGTGCCCATCACCTGCATGGGTTGGCCCTTGCCGCAATTCGGAGTGCCCCACAGGACCCAATGGTCCGCATTTGTGATAGCGTCGCAGGAATTCCAGAACTCCGTAGTAATTCCGCTGTAGCTGGGATTCTTCAGCATTCGCGATTTTTTGCCGCCCTTGATTTCCCAAGCGATTTCTGTGGAGAACTGAAACTGGTAGCGCCGGTCGTCAATGGACCAGGAGCGATTGGTATCCATAAAGATGCCATCGTCGGTATCGGCAATGAGATTCTCGAGATTCCAACTTCCTGGAAGAATGCTGACGTTGGTCATGCGAATCATCGGCAGGCGATTCCAACTTTCGGTGCGCATGGTGCCGCCGGAGCGAGGCAATCCGACCAGATGCGCGGTTTCGCGGCTGGAAAGATAACCACTGAATTCGCCGTCCTTGATGACATCGATGCGCTGGGCTGGGACGCCCTCGTCGTCGTAGGCAAACGAGCCAAGGGCCGCGCCGTGTGCAATGCGGGCATCGGCAACGACATTGACAATCGGCGAGGCGTAGCGAAGGTTGTGCAGCTTATCGAGGGTCAGAAAACTGGTGCCGGCAAAGTTGGCTTCCTGGCCGAGAACGCGATCAAGCTCTATGGGATGGCCGATGGATTCGTGAATCTGCAGGCCGAGCTGGCTGCCGCCGAGAATCAACGTGCCTGTCTTTTCGGGGCACTGTGGCGCGGAGTGCAGCGCGACTGCTTCTTCGCCCACGCGCGGCGCATGGTGGAGCAGTTCCATCGCTTCAATCAGCTCGTAGCCGCCGAGAACGTGTTGCCCGCCAAAACTGTTGGGATACGAGCGCTTCTGGATGGCTTCGCGCTGAAAAGAAGTGGCGACGATGCCGCAGCCGGACAAGACACGCCGCTGATGAATCCTGGAGCCGCTGCTGGAGGCGAACCAGGTGTCGATCTTGCGGAATTGCATGTCCGTCTCGGACAGGGTTACACCTTTCACCTTGCGCATGGCCGCGTCCGCGGCAAGCAGCAGTTCAAGTTGCGCTTCCAGCGGAATTTCGAAGGGGTCTTTCAGACACGGCCCTTGCCAACTGTCTACGTAGGTGCCTTCAGGCACCAATTGCACATTTCCCTTTTTTGCAAGAGCCGAAGAACGCGCAATGGCCACGGCTTGCGCGGCGCATGCGGCCACTCCTTCTCGCGTCAACTGGTCCGTCGAAGCAAATCCCCAGGCGCCACTCGCCACAACACGGATTCCCAGTCCGACAGATTCGCTCTGGCCCAGCGTGCCGACGCGTCCGCTCTTGGTCGTCAAGTCACGCTGCCGCAGGTGCATCACACGCACATCGGCGTACGTGGCGCCGCGAAGGCGTGCAACCTCGAGCGAGTGTCCGCAGAAGTCCCACATGCTTCCGTTCCCACCAAAACTAAGGGCGCCCTAATGATTCAAGGCGCCCCATTCAAGATACCATATGGCCTGAAGGACGAGCCTTCGTCGCTGAGCGGGCCAAGCGACGCAGAGAGATTCTTCGCCTCGCTCAGAATGACGGATCGGAGGAGTTGATTAGGTCCCTTCCTGCCAGGAAGCCAGATACTGCTCCTGTTCGGCTGTAAGCTTATCCAGGCGATGGCCCATGGATTCCAGCTTCAGCCGCGCGATTTCACGGTCGAGATGCTCCGGAACGACGTAGACCTGCGGTTTAAGCTCCTTGTGGTGCTTCACGAGGTATTCGGCGGAAAGCGACTGGTTGGCAAAGCTCATGTCCATGACCGACGCGGGGTGCCCTTCGGCCGTTGCCAGGTTGACCAGACGCCCCTCTGCAATTAGGTAAATCTTGCGGCCATCCTTAAGTTGGAACTCGTCCACCAACGGACGCACTTCCTTCTTGCTGGCAGAAAGGCTCTCAAGCGCGGGCAGTTCGATTTCCACGTTGAAGTGACCGGAATTGCACACGATCGCCCCGCTTTTCATCGCCTCGAAATGTTCGCGACGAATCACGTTCTTGTTTCCGGTGACGGTGATGAAAATGTCGCCTTCCTTGGCGGCATCGGCCATCGGCATCACGCGGAAGCCATCCATGACGGCTTCAATTCCCTTCACGGGATCGATCTCCGTGATGATCACATCCGCGCCCAGGCCCTTGGCGCGCATGGCCGCTCCCCGGCCGCACCAGCCGTAGCCAGCGATAACTACCTTCAAACCGGCGATCAGCACGTTCGTGGCGCGAATAACACCATCGAGGGTGGACTGTCCCGTGCCGTAACGGTTGTCGAAGAAGTGCTTTGTCATGGCGTCGTTGACGGCAATGATCGGGTACTTCAAAGTGCCGTCCTTGGACATGGCACGCAGACGAATCACGCCCGTGGTGGTTTCCTCGGTTCCGGCAATGACGTTGGCGACGAGGTCCTGACGCTTGGTGAGCAGCATGGTGACGAGGTCGCAGCCATCATCCATCGTGAATTGCGGTTTGTGTTCGAGGGCGGCTTGAAGGTGTTGATAGTAGGTGTTGTTGTCCTCGCCCTTGATGGCGTAGGTAGGAATGCCGAAGTCGCGGTTTAGGGACGCGGCGACCTCGTCCTGAGTAGAAAGCGGGTTCGAAGCACAGAGCACGGCGTCCGCCCCGGCGTCGCGAAGCGTGATCATCAGGTTGGCGGTTTCGCTGGTTACGTGGAGACAAGCGGAAACGCGCAGGCCCTTGAGCGGCTGTTCCTTGATGAAGCGCTTGCGGATCAGTTGCAGCACAGGCATCTGCTGGGCTGCCCACTCGATCTTGCGCTTGCCCGCATCGGCCAGGCCGATATCCTTTACATCACCCTTTTTCAGTTCCGCCGTAGCCATTTCTTGCTCTCCTCATTCTTTTTGATTTGAAACTCAACGCGACCCGCTACAACTCCGGTGACCTGAATTGCAAGCGCAGACACCTGCGATTGGTGCAGTCCCACGAAACGTGAGAACCTGCGATAAGGTTTTCTTGCACCCTAGCGGCGAGCCGCCACTTCGGCCACGCCCGCCGAGGCTGCGGCCTTGCGCAGCGCGTCAGCGCGATCGGTGCGTTCCCAGGTGAAACCCGAACCAGTCCGGCCGAAATGACCATAAGCGGCGGTGGGCTTGTAGACGGGGCGGCGAAGATCGAGCGTTTCGATGATCGCCTTGGGGGTCAGTGAAAAATGCTCGCGGACCAGTTGCGTGATCTTTTCTTCTGGAATTGTGGCAGTGCCGAAGGTGTCTACCATGACGGAGACCGGCTCGGCCACGCCAATAGCGTAAGCCAACTGAACTTCCGCGCGTGAAGCCAAACCAGCCGCGACAATGTTCTTCGCGATGTAACGAGCCATGTAGCACGCAGAGCGATCCACTTTCGAGGGATCCTTGCCAGAGAAAGCGCCACCACCGTGACGGCTGTAGCCGCCATAGGTGTCCACGATGATCTTTCGCCCGGTCAGGCCAGCGTCGCCCATCGGACCGCCGATCACGAAACGCCCTGTGGGGTTAATGTGGAACTTGGTCTTGGAGTCCAGCATGTTGGCAGGGATGATTGCCTTGATGACCTGCTCCATCACCGCGTCGCGCAGCTCTTCGTTGGACACCTCATCGCTGTGCTGCGTGGAAACCACTACACATTCCACACGGGCAGGCTTTCCATCGCGATACTCCACGGTAACCTGGGATTTTCCATCAGGACGGAGGAAGGAGAGTTTCTTGCTCTTGCGGACTTCCGAAAGGCGCTGCGTGAGGCGGTGGGCCAACTGGATCGGCATGGGCATCAGGTCTTCCGTCTCATTGCAGGCGTAGCCAAACATCAAGCCCTGATCGCCCGCGCCGCCTGTGTCCACGCCCATGGCGATGTCCGGCGACTGGCGCTTCACGGTGCATATGACCGCGCAGGTGTTGGAATCGAAACCGAATCGCGCATCGTTATAGCCGACGTCATGAACGGTCTTACGCACCAATTCGTCGTAATCGACGTGCGCGCTGGTCGTGATCTCTCCAGAAACCACTACTAATCCCGTGGTGACCAGCGTTTCGCAGGCCACGCGCCCCTTGGGGTCTTGGCGCATCACTTCATCCAACACCGCATCGGATATCTGGTCGGCAATTTTGTCCGGGTGCCCTTCGGTCACCGATTCGGACGTAAACAAGAAATTCCTCTTTGAATCGCTCAAAACATCTCTCCTATCAGCTTGTCTTAGCCGGGCAAAGCTGAGGAATACACCCCAACTGCCCGAAGTTCCTGGAACTCGCCGAATAACTCCAAGCAAGAGTACCACCGCCGGAGCGACGAAACAACCTATTGATTATCTGAGGCTTACAGGCGCAGCGAACGGCAAATGGGGACATTGAGTGGAGTGAATTTCAACTAAGCAGCAAGGGATGTAGCCGGAAGGATGAGGACTACCCCTTGACGCAGACCACTTGATGGAGGGTGCGTACAATCTCCACCAGGTCGGTCTGCGCGGCCATCACCGCTTCGATAGATTTGTAGGCTGCGGGGGTTTCGTCGATCACGTCGGCGTCCTTGCGGCATTCCACGCCTTGCGTCATGCGCTTGTGGTCTTCGACCGTGAAACGGCGTTTTGCCTCGCCTCTGGACATGGCTCGGCCAGCTCCGTGGCTGCAGCTCATGAAGCTTTCCGGATTGCCCTTTCCCCGGACGATAAAGGAGCGTGCGCCCATGCTTCCCGGAATGATGCCCATGTCCCCTACCTGTGCCCGCACGGCGCCCTTGCGAGTCACGAAAATGTCCTGGCCGTAGTGACGCTCGCGCGCGACATAGTTGTGATGGCAATTGATGGCCTGCAGGTGCGCAGTGAAAGGCCGCACTTCACCACAAGTGCGAACCGCCGCGATAATCTGCTCCATCATCAGGTCACGATTGGTGCGCGCGAAATCCTGCGCCCATTCCACTGCTTCGACGTAGTCGTGGAAATGCTCGCTTCCCTGTTCGAGATAGGCCAGGTCTTTATCCGGCAGGTTGCCCAGCAGACGCCCCATGTCTCTCTTGGCCAGCTCAATGAAATACGCGCCCATGCGATTGCCCACACCGCGCGAGCCGCTGTGGAGCATGAACCAGACCATGTCCGATTCGTCCAGGCACACTTCGATGAAATGATTTCCGGTGCCAAGTGTGCCCAGGTGATTCGCGTGATTGCCCCTATCGAGTTTCGGATGTTTCTCGAGGATGGCTTCGTAGCGTCCCTTCAGGTTCTCGCCCCAGGCGCTCAGGTTGTGTTCAGGGATGATGTGCCAAGCGCCCACGTCCCCTTTACCGCCGCCGTGTGTGCGGCCGTGCGGGACGGCTTCTTCGATAGCCGTGCGTATAGTGTGGAGATTTTCCGGCAGATCGCGAGCGTTCAGGTCGGTCTGTACCGCCATCATTCCGCAACCGATGTCGACGCCAACCGCGGCGGGAATAATGGCGCCCTTCGTGGGAATCACACTGCCAACGGTCGCTCCAATTCCCCAATGCACATCGGGCATGGCCGCAACCCATTTGAAGATGAACGGCAGTTGGGACACATTGATAAGCTGTTTACGAGCTGCGTCTTCCAGCGGCACGCCTTTCACCCAGGCCTTGATGGGCACTCCCTGCTCGGATTTGAGGGTCTGATAATTCACGATTACAGCTTATGCCGCATCGTCGGAGTCGTCGGCCTGAATGTCCAGCTTGCCTTTGGTCTTTTTGGCCATCAGGTAGGAGCGGATGAAAGGGTCCAGGTCGCCATCGAGGACGCGGTCGACGTCGCCCACAGAGAACTTGGTGCGATGGTCCTTGATTAATCGATACGGCTGCATGATGTACGAGCGGATCTGGCTGCCGAAGGAGATGTCCATCTTGGTTTCGTCGAGCTTTTCCGATTCTTCGCGCCGCTTCTGCATTTCCAGATCGTAGAGTTTCGAACGCAACATCTTCATGGCCATCTCGCGGTTCTTGTGCTGGCTGCGCTCCATCTGGCAGGCCACGACGACGCCCGTGGGGATGTGCGTGATACGGACGGCAGTCTCCACCTTGTTGACGTTTTGTCCGCCTTTTCCGCCGGAGCGGAAGGTGTCTAACTTCAGGTCCTCCGGCTTGATGTTGACTTCGATGCGGTCGTCCACTTCCGGAATCACGAACACCGACGCGAAGGAGGTGTGCCGCCGCGCCGCCTGATCAAAAGGCGAGATGCGCACAAGGCGGTGCACACCGGTTTCTCCCGCCAACAATCCATACGCGTTTTCGCCGCTGAATTGGATCGTTGCGTTCTTGATGCCAGCTTCTTCACCTGGGGCTTCGTCGAGCACATCAGCGCCAAAACCTTTGCGCTCTGCCCATCGCAGATACATGCGCAGCAGAATAGACGCCCAATCCTGAGACTCGGTCCCGCCCGCGCCAGGTTTAATTGTCATGATGGCGTTGAGGTGGTCATTCTCGCCGGAGAGCAGCGTCCGGGTTTCGAGCTCGCCCAAATAGGAATCCGCCGCCGTCAATTCGCGGTTCAGGTCCTTCAGGAGCTCTTCCTTTTGTTCGGCGTTGGTTTCGCCTCTGGCAAGCTCGATGTAGGTTTCCAGGTCGCCAGTCAATGCCGCCAGCTTCTCATCAGCGGCCAGCGAGGCTTCCGCGCGTTTGCGGTCGCGCAACACGGCTTGCGCTTCTTCCTGATTACTCCAGAAATTGGGGGCGGCTGTGCGCTCGTCGAGGGACTTCAGCTGCGCTCGATTGTGCTCAACGTCAAAGATAGCTCCGTACGAGGTCGAGGCGCTCTTTCAATCCTTCATATTGATGCTGCAGGTCTTCCAGAATCATGTTGGCGTGCATTCACCCGCGCGGAGCGGGGCTTACTGTCCTTTCGAAAGGTAGTCATTACAAGAATAGCGGAAACCATCACGCACATCCAGGCGAACCAATCGTTGAAACGCGTATAGATCGTTCGATCGGTGCGGAAATCGTAGGGTAGATCAGCGGAGCCGCGCTCGTCCCGACGCATCACGCGTGTGAGATTGCCGTATGGGTCGATCGACGCCGTGATTCCACTGTTCGTGTCACGAACCAGCCAACGGCGGTTCTCCACGGCGCGCACGCGAGCCATCCGCAAATGCTGCTCCGCTGCGGCGGAGGTTCCGAACCAGCCGTCATTGGAGATATTAATCAGCAGTTCCGCGCCTCGATGGACAAAGGCCCGCACTTCCCCTGCGTAGATGGCTTCGTAGCAGATAAACACGGAGAATGTGTTGCCGTTCGCGAACGTTCCGACGCTTCGTTCCTTCCCTTTGTGAAAGCCTCCAACTTCCTCCGATACGCTGGTCACAACCTGGTGGATCAGGGGGAATGGCTCATACTCGCCGAAGGGTACGAGATGCATCTTGTCATAGGAAAACGTTCGTTGCCCGAAGCCGTTGAGCATCGCCGCGCTGTTGTATGGAATCATCATCGTGCGCGGCGCATCCTTAACCGGCTCTGGGTTGAGCTTCCACTCGATCACTCCAAGGATGACCGAGTTGTGGAATTCTCGAGCAAGTTCTGAAATGTACGGGACGAAATGGGAATCCTGAAACGAAAAAGGGGCCGGCGCCTCCGGCCAAATCAGCAGGTCCGGCTGGGGATTGCCTGGAGAGGGTCGAAGGCTGAGCAGGACCAGCTGCGCGAGATCATTCTTATGATCCGCATACCAGTCGCCGACGTACTGCTCATTCTCAGGAAAATTCGGCTGCACCACTCGAGCCACATGGTGCGCTTCCGCCTTGGGAACAAAGCGCGGCCCAACCGCCACGATCAAGAGCAGTGCGGCCAGGACGCTGCCAAGAATTCCGAGCCGTTGTTTTGTTTCTCCCGCGGTTCCGCAATCGCTCCACAACAGCAGTGCATTAAAAGCAGCAGCGAGAAAAGACAGTCCGTAGACGCCGGTGATGGTCGTCAGTTGCAGTAAGGCAGGGTTTTCCGCGGGCGGGTAACCCAAAAGCCCCCAAGGAAAACTGATCTCCGGCAAATAGGCGCGCAGAACTTCTGTGGAGATCCACAAGAACGGCGCGCCAATCAGCGCCAATGCGTAGCTGCGCAGAGACAATCGCTGCACTGCCCAGGTGAATAGCCCGATCGAAGCGCCCCACATTGTGGCGATGAGGAGCAGTACAGCCCAGCCGGCCGAAGCGGTCATCCCGCCGTGAACAGCCAACACATCGGCAATCCACGGCACACATGTTAGAACAAAGATTAGTCCGTGCAGGAAGCCGCAAAAGAAAGCCACACGCGCGCGCGCTCCAAGGCTGCTCGACAGCAGTAGGGCCAGGGAGAACCAGGAATAGAGGCTCAGAAACGAACCGTGATAGGAGAGTGAGAGAATTGCCCCGCTCAACGCAGCCAGAATCCATCGGTAGATCGCCGGTGTTTCCTGCACACGATGCGGCCGCAGATAGGAATACCAGGCCGGAGACGGCATCAGTGCTTTACGTAAAACGCTTTGAAGCCTTCGCCTTCAAGGCCTTTCTTCGTGGCGTCTGCGGTCTTCTGGTCCTTGAACGGGCCAACCTGCACTCGATAGTACTTGTCTTTCTGCGGAGGCTGCACGACTGCAGCGTAATGTTTTTTCTGCAGGCTGCCGGCAATGGCCAGCGCGTCATCCTGTTTCAACAGCGCAGCGACCTGAAGGACGTATGCTCCATTCGGGATTGACGGCGCGGTTGCTATCTTCGTGGTCTTTACCGGCGTGCGAACCGAAACCGGCTGTGGCTGCACCTTGCTCTTTGCAGGAGCAGGATTCGACGTGTACGCCGGCGTCCGCGGCGCGGGCGCAGGTTCCAGATGGGGATCAGCGGTGGCTGAACCCTTGGCGCCGTTCAGGTTCCAGACAGACGATGTGGAGTCCGCCGCGGAGTCGGTCGAAGGATCGGCGTCTCCTGACGCTGCGGGCTCGGCTTCTGTTTTCTTGGGAGTGGGATCTGACTTCGGAACGTAAGACGGCTCGACCTTGGATGCCAGGTTCATTGCGGCACGCACCTGGCCATCGTACTGATTCCGGCCCATCACATAACCCAACGTGAAAAAGACACCGGAAAAAAGCAGCATCAGCAAAAAGAGGCCAATAACATGCTTGCTTTCGAGCACACGCTCGCCCGCCCCGCGTTTTCCGCCAGAAGCCATTCTTACTTCGCCGAGCCCCCCAACGACTTTACCCAGCTATTAATGATATCGATTGGGAGGGGGAAAACAATCGTTGTGTTCTTTTCGACACCTATCTCCGTAAGGGTTTGCAGGTAGCGGAGCTGAATGGCCGAGGGCTGCGTTTCGAGGACCTTTGCAGCGTCCGCTAGTTTGTTCGAGGCTTCGAACTCTCCCTCGGCGTGAATGATCTTTGCGCGGCGCTCGCGTTCGGCTTCGGCCTGTTTGGCGATGGCCCGTTGCATCTGTTCCGGAATGTCCACCTGCTTGACTTCCACCTTGCTGACCTTGATGCCCCAGGGCTCGGTGTCCTGATCGAGAATCACCTGGAGTTTTGCGTTTACCTTGTCGCGCTGGGAAAGAATTTCGTCCAACTCAAATTGTCCGACGACGCTTCGCAACGTTGTCTGCGCCAACTGTGAAGTGGCGTATTGGTAGTTCTGCACCTGCGAGAGGGCCAGGTTGGCGTCTACAACGCGAAAATAGGTGACCGCATTCACCTTCACCGATACGTTGTCACGCGTGATGATGTCTTGCGGAGGCACGTCGAGTGTTTCAAGCCTCATGCTGATGCGATACAGCGTTTCGATGGGCCAGAAGACCAACCGCAAGCCTGCGCCCTTCGCTTCGGGCAACAAACGCCCGAGCCGGAGAACCACGCCTCGCTCCCACTCTTTAATGATGTTGATGGAGTTCCAAAGCCAAAGCAGAAAAAAGAATCCGATAATGAGTATTCCAATGCCGCCAATCTGTAGCATCTCGACCCTCCTATGCGACCTAGTCTCACTTCTCGATGGGTGTTCCCGCAGGGAGAGGCTCAACGTCGAGCTTCAACCCATCGACCCGGAGCACCCGAACTTTTCCGCCCACCTGAACTGGCTCCTTGGATCCAGCCCGCCACAACTCGCCATGCACACGGATCATGCCTTCGCCATCGCCAGGAAGAGCGATGGTAACAATACCTTCTTCGCCAACCAGTTCTTCTTTGCCGGTTGCCGTCTTCCACTTCCGCGATTTCAGCACCAGGCGCATCAGGAACACCGTCAGGAAAGCAAAAGGCAGTGTCGCTGCCAGCGCCACGCCCAAGCTCACGCCCCACGGCGTGAGCGGCGAACGCACAAGGAACATCGCGCCCAGCAACATGGAGACGATGCCGCCCAAAAGCAACACGCCGTGGCTGGCAAATTTCGCTTCGAGCACGAACAGCGCGAGGGCCAGGAGAATCAGCAGGACGCCCGCGACGTTAATCGGCAAGATCTGCATCGCATAGAGCGCCAGCAGGATACAGATGCCGCCCACGACACCCGGGGCGACCACGCCCGGATGCGTGAATTCGGTATACAGCCCCAAGGCACCCACAAGAAGCAGCAGGAAAAACACATTTGGATCGGCGATGCGGGCCAGGAACTTCTGGCGCGCCGACAATTGAAAATCCGCGCGAGCGTAGTTCTGCAGCGCCAGCGTTTCTTTCTTGCCGTTGAATCGTGTGATCTCCCGCCCGTTCAACTGGCGCAGCAGTTCGTCCTTGTCGCTCGCAACCCAGTCGATCAAGTGACCGTCGAGCGCTTCTTGTTCCGTGAACGCTCGCGCATCCGTAATGGCCGTCTCGGCCAACTTGTAATTCCGGCCACGCTTCTCTGAGAAGCTGCGCAGAAACGCTGTGGCATCGTTATTGATCTTCTTGCGCAGAACCTCATCCATCGGCATGGCGACCCAGCCGGGCATGAAGATGGGCGTTGCCGCTCCGGTCCGGGTACCCGGCGCCATTGCCGCTACGTCCGCTGAAAGAAGGATCAGAAATCCGGCGGAAGCACCTCGAGCGCCATCCGGCGCCACATAGACCACCACAGGAACGGGCGAATCCAGAATGTGGTGGATGATGTCGGTCATGGAGTCGCTTAATCCGCCAGGCGTGTCCATCGTGATCAGGACGAGTGCCGCGTGCCGTTGAGCCGCGGCCCCCAAGCCTTCATCGATGTAGTTCGACAGGATGGGCTCCACTTCCCCATCGAGTTTCAGTTCGAGGACAAGGGGTGCAGCAGGGGGTGAAGCAGGAGTGGCCTCTGTGGCCTGACCATTTCGGACGACAAAAGCGAGGAACAGCGCAAAAACTCCGAGAACAAAGACAATTCCAGGCAAATGGCCTGACTTCATTCGACTTCCACGAGCGTTCATGGCGTACCTCCCGTGGGTTTGCCCTTCCCCAGATGGTCAAGCAATTCCTTTGCTTCCGGATAATTGGGAGCTAGCTTTATTGCCTTCTCCACCTCGGCCCGCGCGAGATCCGGCTTTTTCTGCTCGAGATAGATTCGCGCGAGCATCGTCCGCACGGCCGCCGAGTCTCGCGCATCCAGTGAAAGCTGGAGTTCGCGGGCCGCCTCATCGAGTTTACCCCTTCGGCGGTAGATCTCAGCGAGCTCGCGATGGGCCCTTGCGTTATACGGCTCGGCAACGAGCGCGGCACGAAATTCCTTTTCGGCAGCGTCCAGACGTCCGGCCCGCGATTCCTGCTCTCCACGGCGGATGTGCGCCACTGCCCCGTTTGCGGCCGCCCCCGGATCGGCGACAAGCGCTTGTTGCATTTGCGGGCCTTCGAGTTCCAGACGCAGCGACGTCATGTCCAACTGACGCTTCAGCCGCTGATATTTCGTGAGTGAGTCCGGGCTCCTGGCATCAATCTTCAGCAGTGGCAATCCCTTTTCCCCAAAAGCCTCTTCCGCCGCAGACCGCTTCTCGGCCACTTCCGATTTCTTGCCCAATTTTTCGAGGGCATAGATCAAAAAAGCAACATCCTCCGGATTGTCCGGCTCCCGCTCGACCGCGTCAGCGAAGTGTGTCGCCGCGGTGGCAAGGTCCTTTTGTTGAAGCGCCAGCAGGCCGAGATTGAAGGGATAGTCGTCCTCGTCGGGATCAATGTCCCGCGCGCGGCCCAGAGCAGTCATTGCTGGTGGAAAATTCCCCTGCCGCGCCATAGCCAGCGCCAGATTGTTCAGAATCTCGGGCAGATCCGCGCCGTTGACCAGATTGCGATGGAGATCATCCTGAAGCACGCTGAAGACTTCCTCCGCCTTGTCCGGTTGTCCCAAGCGCAACCGGCAGACTCCCGTGGCAAAGCTAGCCTCCACTTTTCGAGCACTTGCCGGCGGAACCTTGGCATACCAGCTCAGAGCCGAACTGCAATCGTTTTTCTGAAAGTAAACGTCGGCCAGGGCAAAGGCGGGTTCCGGCCAGTCTGGTTCGAGGCGCGCCGCTTCTTTGAGGTCGCGGATGCGGGTCTCATCCTCGTTCGCGAGGATCCCCCGGATGTATTGTTCGAAAGCCGCGAGGCTCAGTGGCTGCTGAAGCTTGGAGAAGTCGGAAAGACTGACCGGAAAACCGTGATTGCAATTGCGCAGCAACTCCCAGGTAAGTTTTGTGTGCAGTTCCATCAACGAGGAGAGAGGTCCGTGTTCTTCGACTACGGGAAGAAGGGCCACGGGGCTCACGCGAAGCAGCCGGGCGTTGACGGTGATTGACTGCCCGTCCGAAGTGAAGTCTCCGAAAACAATGTAATCGACGTCCATCTCCTGGCCGATACGCAACATGGTAGCGCGGCTCAACTTGGCCGAGGAGGGCAAGCCGTAGCGGTCCATCTCGCTGAGGCGACCGGCGTGCGAGTAAACCTGCTGCCCAGCGGCTGAGAGCCGCTGGATGGTCAGCTCCTCCAGACCCTCGCCGATCCAATCCAGGCGCGGGCTGGCACCCGAATTCTCAAAAGGAAACACGAGAAAGATGCCTTGTTGCGGAAGCGCCGGATGAACTGCCGGAGCGGAACTGCTGTTGGTTTGCCCGGCAAGAGGTTCGCCCACCCGTCCCAGGAGACAAATGACAACGGCAAGGGAGCGAATCTTGCGCATGCGGAGGCGGCGCGCTCTCATTGCGCCCATTGTAGCAGACCCCACCGGCCCGTTTTGCCGGAAACGAGACAGCTCTTAAGGCAGGATCCCTTTGTCCCGCTGTGGGGCTTTCTAATGCCGCTATTGCTGGACGGAGTCCGCTGCTTTCTCTTGCAGGAAATCCTGCATCGCCGGAGTCTTAAGGACAACGGCAAACGAGGGATCGGATTTCACTGTATCAATGTTCTTGTATCCCTCATCGCGGGCCTTTTTCAGATAGATGACGCAACGGTCCACGTTGCCGGCCTCCGCGAAAGACTTCGCCAGCATGAAGTAGAAAAGAGCTCTGTCGCTGCTGACTGAGCGGTCTTGAATCACCGTTCCGGTCCGGGATCGGGCCGCGTCAAAAGCCTCGGGGTCAATCAGCAGAGCCTTGCGGAAAGTGGTAATGGAATCCTCGTACTTCTTTTCGCCAAAATAGGCGTATCCCAGGTTCAGGTAGAATGCCGCATAGTTCTCGCGCAGTTGGATTGCCTTCTTGTAGGCCCTCACCGCTTTGGCATATTTCTGCCGCTCGTAATAAACCGTACCGACATTGTTCTCCGCATCCGCATAGTGGGGATCGAGCTTGACCGATTTTTGGTAGCACTTCAGCGCAGAGTCCAGCTCTGATTGATTGTGGAAACTGATCCCCAGTTCGTTCCAGTACACCGCGTTCTTCGGTTGCTCCACGGTCAGTTTATGAAAGAGATCCTGAGCTTCCTTGTACTGTTTCCGAATCAGGTAGAGGCGGGCGAGGTCTTCGTCGGAGAGCTTGGGCCTCTGGTCCGCCTGGGCGGTTGCAGTCGCGGGGAGCTGCCCTTGCGGGCTGTCTACGTTAGTTTGAGCACAGGCAGGGACTAACAGGGTCACTAAGAGGAAGGTACCGGCCGGAATCGCCAAGCATTTCCTTGTCATGGCGAGTCTCCTTTGTCCCGATCAGGCTTATCGGGATCTTTCTTCTTCTTATCCCCAAAGATACCAAAAATCTTCTGCAATGGACCTTTTTTCTTTTCGGTAGCCTTTGCCGGTTGGACACTGTTCGCATCTGCCATACCCTCAGCATTTTGGCCGTCCGGCTGGCCCGAGGTTCCGCTGCCGTTCACGCCGGAGGGCGGCGGTTTTGGCGAGCCTCCTCCAAAGATGTGCGAGAGAAACGACCCAACCGCTGTAGCCGGACCATGGCCTCCATGCAGCTCACATAGCTGGGTCGGCTCCGAACCCGCGATGTACACCTCTTCCCGGGTCGCCGGACACGTCGGGGTGGCAATCTCCAGCGTGTCGGAGTCGATGACGATCATGTCAACTCCCTCAGGCTTATCGAGCGCCTTCACATCGCGGTACCCCGGCAGAGACGTGGCTTTGATCATGAAGTCCGCCCAGATTGGCGCCGCTGTCGCGCCGCCCGCCAGTCCGAGGTCGTGATTATCGTCAAATCCAATCCAGATTACGCAAACCAGATTGTTCGTGAATCCTGCGAACCAGCCGTCCCGGGAAGTTCCGGTCTTTCCGGCCGCGGGCAGAGTGAACCCTTTTGCTCTTACCGGCGCGCCCGTCCCCTTATTGATCACGTCGATCAATATGCTGTCGACCAGGAACGCCACGCGAGGATCGAGGACCATTTTACTCGTGGGACTGTTCTTTTCGAGAACATTGCCATTGGCTCCGGCGATGCTCTTCACGTACATCGGTTCGGCGCGCGTCCCCAGGGTCGCGAAAGCTGTGTAAGCTCCTGCCACATCGACAGGCGTCAATTCGTAGGCTCCCAGTGCCACCGCGGGCGTAGCCTTGATCGTGGGTGGCAATCCCATCTGGCGCGCAATCTGTACCACACGTCCATAGCCCACCATTTCCGCAACCTTCACCGTCGCTACGTTCAGGGAATTGGTCAACGCCTGGCGAACAGTTACCTTTCCCATGAACTTCTCGCCGTAGTTGTTGGGCGTGTACTCCTGGCCGTCGAATTCAAAGACGGTCGGCTCGTCATCCACGGTCGTTGCGGGAGTTACCAGCGGCTGCGCTCCGTCCACCGCGTTGTTAAATGCCGCGGCATAGACGAACGGCTTGAAGACGGAGCCTGGCTGACGGTGCGCCAGAGCGTGGTTCAACTGGCTTTGGCCATAGTCGCGCCCGCCGATAAGCGCCTTGATTTCGCCGGTTCGAGGGTCCAGTGCTACGAGGGCCACTTGCGCCTGCGGCACGGGCTCGGTACTTCCCTTCTTGGCATTGGCTTTCTGCATTTTGTCGTATTTCTTGGCCAACAGCGCGTCCACATTCTTCATGCCGGCATCAACAGCTACGGCGGCAGCTCTTTGCAACTGTGGATCAAGCGTGGTGTATACCCTGTAGTTGGTGCCGAGAAGCTCCTGCTCCGGGTATTTCTCCAGCAGGTGGTCTTTCACCATGTCCACAAAGTAAGGAGCTTCGTTGCCCGTGATCGATGTCCGTACCAGTTTCAGAGGGCCGCGCTTGGCGTCCTGCACATCGGCTTCCGTGATGTACTTGTTGTCCGCCATCTGCGTCAGCACGCGGTCGCGCGCTTGCACTGCGCGTTCAGGATGACGGTCAGCCACTGAATAATAGTTGGGAGCGCGAATGAGCCCGGCGAGGAACGCGCATTCGGGCAAAGTCATTTGGCGCAGGTCTTTGCCGAAATAAGCCTCGCTCGCTTCGGCAAATCCACGAATCCCGAAGCTTCCGCGATTTCCGAGGTAGACTTCATTCGCGTACATTTCGAAAATCTGCTGCTTGGTGAAGCGTTGTTCCAGCTCGAAAGAGAGCATCGCTTCCGCCAGCTTTCTCTTCCACGTCCTGTCCGTGGAGAGAAAGTAGGTGCGCGCAACCTGCATGGTAATCGTGCTGGCGCCCTGCACGTGCTGGCCGTGGCGAATATCGGCCCAGGCCGCCCCGAATATCCGGATGAAATCAAAACCAGGGTGTTCAAAGAAACGCTTGTCTTCCGCGGACAGAATGGACTGCACGAGCACGGGCGGCAAGTCTTCGTAACGAACAGCTCTGCGCTTTTCGCGGGAGCTGTCGAAGAGGTTGGTGATCAGTTCGGGTTCGATTTCCGCCGTACTCATATCTGGCCCGCCCGAAAGAGGCCGGATGGATCGAATCGTCTTTCCATTAAACTGCACCGCCAAGTCGTTCGAACCACCAAAGTAGGACAGCTTGGACGGCTTGATGTCCACCACACTTCCACTGACCATGTATTCGCCTAGCGAGTTGTCGTCCGCTTCAGGCCTATAGCCGGAGCGCTGCAGGTAGGAGACGAGGTCCTCCACTCCCCATGCCTGTCCGGTGGAAATATGCTCCGGCGCCGAAAAGATTTGCGTGGTGTTCTGCAGAATATGTCCCGACAATCGGGCATCGATCATCCGGGAATACTTGACATAGTAAAAGGTAAATACGCTCGCAACAATGAGGACACAGAGAGCGACGAAGCCGAGCAGGCCCAGTCCGAAGGCAGACGTCCAGAAGCCCTTTTGAAGACGAAATCTCAAAGAATTCCCCCAGGAGCTGGCCAATTCCTATTGTCTCGCAATACGGAAGCGGAACAAAATTTGTCTCAATTCAGTCAGCGTAGGGGTAAGTGTGATCGGGCAGCATCGGTAGCGGGTCTACTTCAGAAGGTCCCGGCCCTCGCTGGAAGTCGCAAAGCTCAAATCCGTCTTGTAGAAAAGAAAATCGACGGGAACCTGATAGTTCACACTGATGGCAATCCCGTGATTGGTATCCTCGACCTTCACATCTTCGCGCGTGGCGGGAATGTCGAGGTCTTGAATGGTGCGGAAGATGTTGTCCTTAATCTGATCCGGCGAGTAGCGATTCACGATGGCGAACTTGGCCTGTTCACTCATTTTGTCTTTTAGCTCGTAGTTGGCCACATAGATAGGAACAACCTTGATGGCCACAAACACGGCGACAATCAGGAAAGCGAGATAGACGATCGCTTTCAACCTTCCTTCGCCCTTCTGCCCACGATTGAATGATTCCGCTTTGCGATTCACCAAAACGTACCTCAAAGGCCAGAGCCAGCACTCCAAGGCTGGCCGGCCAGGATTCAGTGTCCGTAGATTTACGCTAGCACTGCGTGGAAGGGCTGTCGAGCAGAGGCGCGCGCAAGTGTTCTTTTTGGGCAATCCCCAGTCGAGTTACCAGGGCTCAATAAGCACGCGCAAAAATGGCTCTGTCCTTGGCCGGCTTAGCGCAGTAGACGCAATTCCCCGAGCCGCTCCCGCCGTCCTTCCCCAAAACCGCTGCCGGGTCCAGGGGGATGCAGCGCATCGTGGCCCGGGTCTCTTCTTTGATCTTCTCCTCGCATTCGCCGCTGCCGCACCAGAAGGAGAAGGCAAACCCTGTCTCCACAGCCTTCTTAAACTGTTTATAATCCGTCGCTTCAAACGTGTTTGCCCGCCGAAATGCCAGCGCCTTATTGAATATCGATTGGTGAATGTCGCCCAACAGTTTTTCAATCGTGGCGGGCAAGTCCGCCAATGGTGCGCTAACCTTTCCTTCCTTGCCGGGCCTGTCTCGTCTGGCCAGCATGGCTGCCTGCTTCGCCACGTCCTTGGGGCCCAGTTCGACGCGCACTGGCACGCCCCGCATCTCCCATTCATTGAACTTCCAGCCTGGACTGAAGCCTTCACGCTCGTCCAGAGTCACCCGCAGGTTGGCCTTGATCAGCTGTGCTTTCAGCTCCTTGGCCGTTTTGAAGACCGTCGCCTTCTCATCTTCAGTCTTGAAAATCGGCACGATGACCACTTGCGTGGGCGCCAGCCGGGGCGGCATGACCAGTCCCTGCTCGTCTCCATGCACCATGATGATCGCTCCGATTATGCGGGTGGAAAGGCCCCAGGAAGTGGTCCAGCAAAGTTGCTGAACGCCGGTCTGGTCCAGATATTTCACGTCAAAGGCCTGCGCAAAATTCTGTCCAAGGAAGTGCGAGGTCCCGGACTGGAGGGCCTTCCCGTCGCCCATCATGGCTTCGATCGAGTAGGTGATATCGGCGCCGGCAAATTTCTCCGCGTCTGACTTCGCGCCAGGAATGACCGGAATGGCCGCCTCATTCACCGCAAAATCCGCGTAGACGTCCAGCATCTGGCGCGTCTCTTCGACCGCTTCTTCACGTGTGGCGTGTGCCGTGTGACCCTCCTGCCAATAGAACTCCAGCGTGCGCAGGAACAGCTTCGTGCGTAGCTCCCACCGCACCACGCTGTTCCACTGATTCATCAACACAGGCAAATCGCGGTAAGACTGTATCCACTTCGACCACATGTGCCCGATGATTGTCTCCGAGGTAGGGCGCACAATCAGGGGCTCAGCCAGCTCTTCCCCGCCGCCGACGGTCACTACGGCCAGCTCCGGCGAAAAGCCTTCCACGTGGTGCTTCTCTTTCTCGATGAAGCTCTTTGGGATGAAGAGAGGAAAAGCCACATTCTCATGGCCGGTGGCTTTAAAGCGACGGTCCAGAGCGGCTTGAATGTTCTCCCAGAGGGCCCAGCCGTAAGGCCGCACGATCATGCAACCGCGCACCGGCGCATAGTCCGCCAGTTGGGCCCTCAAAACCAGCTGGTTGTACCACTCGGAAAAATCTTCCGCTCGTGTCGGCAGCTTCTCGTCAGCCATGCGTCTCCCTGTTTAGTTCGTCAGCAGTAGGTAAGCATTCGAGCGTAACGGACAGGCTCTCCCACTGTCAACGCACAGTTCCCGCGAATCATTTGGTCACTTTGCCTTCAAAATCCCGAAACTTCGGGGCGTCTTTGGTGTTTTATGAAGTAGTTGTGGAACGGTGTTCCCGGGTGGGGTCATGAGGAAGACTCGATATACCCATTGGCTAATTGGTTTGTTGTGCCTTCTGGTGCTAGCGGCCGTGCATCACATGGCTGGCCTGCGGAGGTCCGCATATGCCGCGGCTCAATCCTCGGCAGACCGTCAAGGGACGATTGCGGTCAAAGGGCTCTCACGAACGTACCTGGTTCACCTGCCGTCTGAATATGACGGTCAATCTCCTTTGCCTCTTGTCCTAGTCCTCCACGGTGCGACAGAAAGCCCCGAGGGTGTCGAACAGCTTTCCGGCATGAGCGGGAAAGCCGACAAAGAAAACTTCATCGCGGTGTATCCCCGTGGCACAGGCCGTCTTCCCACATGGAATGCCGGAAATTGTTGCGGCTTTGCTCAACAGAACAATGTGGACGACGTTGCATTCCTAGGCGCCCTGATCGAGAAGATAGAGCACGATTACGCCGTCGATGCGAAGCGCGTCTATGCGACCGGCATCTCGAATGGCGCCATGATGTCCTACCGTCTTGCCTGCGAGCTCTCCGATAAAATCGCCGCAATTGCCCCCGTGGAAGGCGCTCAGGACACACCTTGTCACCCGTCCAGTCCGGTGGGCGTCATCATCTTTCATGGAACCGCCGATCATCTTGTGCCGTTCAACGGCGGCTCAACGCCATTCCAGGTCGGCTCAAGACGCTCGGATACGCCGGTCGCAGATGCGGTGGCTTTCTGGGTGAAAAAGAACGGATGTGCGGATAACCCGAGCCATGATGAAACATCGGCGGTCCACGTGGACAAATACCTGAATTGCAAGTCGGACAGGACGGTGGAACTCTATGCAATTCAGGGCGGACATCACATGTGGCCAGGGGTTCCGATAAGCGGCAACTCTGTTCCCGCCACAGACCTCATCTGGTCGTTCTTTGCACAGAATCCCAAAACCTGAGTTTGATGGGAATACAAAACTCGCCTAGATGGAGCTACCCAAAAACCATTCCCAGTCGGAATCCTTCGAGTTCGTGCGGATGACCAGTTCCGGCTCGCGCATAGCAACACGGCTGTATGGCGCAACGGAATGTGTGAGCCACACATTGCCCCCGATAATGCTGTGATGTCCGATTCGCGTATCGCCGCCGATGATCGTCGCACCGGCATAGATGGTCACGTGGTCTTCGATGTCCGGGTGCCGTTTGTTAGCCAGCCCGCGCACGAGTTCCCCGCCATCGCGACGTGCGGTCGGATTAAATGCGCCGAGCGTCACGCCGTGATACATCGTGACGTGCTTCCCGATGGTGGCCGTCTCACCGATCACCACTCCGGTTCCATGGTCGATGAAGAACGAGTCCTTAATCGTGGCGCCCGGATGAATATCGATTCCCGTGCGACTGTGCGCCAGTTCCGTCATGATTCGCGGCAGATACGGCACTTTCAGCTTGTACAACTCGTGAGCCAGCCGCTGAACGGTGATGGCTTCCACTCCCGGATAGCTTAGTAGGATCTCTTCCAATCCGCTTGCGGCCGGATCATTCTTCAGAGCTGCCTGAAGATCGAGCGCCAGCAGATGCGCCAAATGGGGTAATCTGGCGCGGATGGCCTGAACCACTTCTTCTGCGGACTGCGCCAGGTCCTGCGGCGCTTTCTTGCCCTGGCAACTGTAATCAAAATTCACCGCCCGCCCAATCTGTTCCGCCAATCGGGACTCCAGATCTTCGACAAAATGGGCCAACAGCGGTTCGAGGGGTTGCAAGGGGGCGTAGTAGAGGGGAAAGAGCGCCTCAAGGTAACGGCGGCAGAATTCGTTGACGCCATCTTTTGAAGCCAGGCGGTATTGGTCACTCGTGTCACCGGACAGCCGCGCTTCGAGAGCGCAACGAAATTCTTTTGCAAGGGCCGCCAGGTCACGGTTTTGCGTTGTTGTGGTCATGGTAGTTCCTGCTTTTTCGATGCGCGAGGGCGGACCAGGGCGGTACGCGCGCTGCCGTGGCCCACCTCGCAGGGGTTGGTGCTTCTCTCGCCTAAGCAATCCCTTCGAACAATACAGTGGAGAGATAGCGTTCGCCGCCGTCCGGCAGCACGGTCACGATAGTCTTTCCGGCAAATTCCGGCAACTTTGCCAGCCGCACGGCTGCAACCGCAGCGGCGCCGCAGGAGATGCCACTGAGGATGCCCTCTTCCCTGGCAAGCCGGCGGGCCATTTCTACGGACTCCTCATTGGTCACTTGCTCCACGCGATCGACCAGACTCAAATCCAGGTTTTTCGGCACAAAACCCGCGCCGATTCCCTGGATCTTGTGCGGCCCCGGCACCGGCGTCTGCCCGGCAAGGGTCTGTGTGATCACTGGGCTGACGTTCGGCTCGACGGCCACGGAAATAATCTTCTTCCCTTTCGTGTTCTTGATAAAGCGGGAGACACCGGTGATCGTTCCGCCGGTGCCCACGCCTCCCACGAACACATCGATGTTCCCGTCGGTGTCGTTCCAGATTTCCGGCCCCGTTGTCTTTTCGTGAATCTCCGGATTGGCGGGATTGTCGAATTGTTGCGGCAGGAAATAGTGCTGCTTGTCCGATTCGTAGATTTCCGTCGCTTTCTTGATGGCGCCTTTCATGCCCTCCGGACCCGGCGTGAGAACCAGCTTCGACCCGAAGGCCGCAAGAACCCTCCTGCGTTCGAGCGACATGGTCTCCGGCATCGTCAAGGTAATGGCATAACCGCGAGCCGCCGCAACGTACGCCAGTGCGATTCCCGTATTGCCGCTGGTCGGCTCGACGATTTCAATCCCCGGCTTCAAAACACCGCGCTTTTCCGCATCCCAAATCATCGCAGCCCCGATACGACACTTCACCGAGTACGCAGGATTTCTCCCCTCGATCTTCGCGAGGACCGTGGCTTTCGCGCCTTCGGTCACGCGGTTCAGTTTGATCAGAGGGGTTCTTCCAATGCTTAACGAATTGTCTGCGTAGATAGTCGACATGATTCAACCTCGGTAGTATGGATTTGCTGTATCGGGACAGCGCTTCTAGTATAGGGCTCCTTGAACCGAAAGGTGTCACGCATTCTATCGGAGCCCGATACTTCCCCCTTTCTGTTTTTCTGGCGCCGTTCGCTGCATTGCGGTTGTTTCCGCAGTCCGATAAAATCGCGATGCAGAGCGCTGATTACCTAGGGTTTGACGGCTCCGACAGGAGAAACGATGACCACCGAAGCGAATGAGAGAATGAAACGGCCGCTGGCAACGGTCGACCCTCAGATTGAAACCCTTCTCGGCGAAGAAGCCCGGCGGCAGGCCACCGGACTCGAGCTGATCCCCTCCGAGAATCTGGTTTCCGAAGCAGTGCTGGAGGCCATGGGCTCCATCTTCACGAACAAATACGCCGAGGGTTATCCGGGAAGGCGCTACTACGGCGGCTGCGAATTCGCGGACAAAGTGGAGCAGCTGGCGATTGACCGCGCGAAAGAGCTATTTGGCGCAGACCATGCCAACGTTCAGGCACACTCGGGGACCTCGGCAAACGTTGCGGTGTACATGTCCATGTTGCAACCGGGCGACACCGTTCTCGGCATGGCACTCGCTCACGGCGGCCATCTGACGCATGGCCACCCATTGAACTTCTCCGGGCGCATGTACAAATTCATCGAGTACCACGTACGGCGGGACACGGAGCAGATCGACTACAGCGAAATCGAAGAGCTCGCTCACGCGCACAAACCCAAAATGATTGTTGCGGGAGCCAGCGCCTATCCGAGGATCATCGATTTTGCGCGGATGGCGGAGATCGCGAAGTCCATCGACGCCATTTTCTTCGTAGACATGGCGCACATCGCCGGTCTTGTTGCCGCGGGCGTGCATCCGAGTCCGGTTCCACACGCCGATTTCGTTTCCACCACCACGCACAAGACTTTGCGTGGCCCCCGCGGAGGGCTCGTTCTTTGCCGTTCTGCCTACGCCAAGGAGCTGGACAAACTGACCTTTCCCGGCACGCAAGGTGGTCCGCTGGTTCATACGATAGCGGCCAAGGCAGTTTGCTTGAAGGAAGCTATGGAACCTTCGTTTAACGAGTACCAAAAGCAAGTGGCAGCGAACGCGAAGGCCATGGCCGCTGCTGTGGCCGGCCAGGGATTCCGAATCGTTTCCGGCGGGACCGACAATCATCTGTTTCTTATCGAGGTTCACTCCCGTGGGATCACCGGCAGCGACGCCGAAAAAGCGCTCGATCGCGCAGGCATCACCGTCAATAAGAACTCGATCCCGTTTGATCCTCTGCCGCCCATGAAGGCAGGGGGAGTCCGACTCGGCAGTCCCTCCGTCACCACGCGGGGAATGAAGGAGCCGGAAATGCAGTTAATCGGCGGATGGGTGGCGGAGATTCTAAGCAACATTGGGAATGCTGCAGTTGAACAGCAAGTGCGTCAGCAGGTGGCGGAATTGGCGGCCAGATTCCCCATTTACGAATCGCGGCTCCGGTCTGCAGCAGCTCACGCGCGCGTCTAGCCAAACTCTCTTCTTCGGCGGGACCTGAGGAAGTTATAGACTATCTCCCGCCAGGGCCGCCCCCGCCGGGCGGAGTTCCAACATGAGCGCGAAGCGCGTGAAACCGCCGGACATCGTCCATGCCACAGCCGATTTTGAAAAATGGGCTGCCCGCCACGTCAATCTCATCCGTTCGGACGTAAATCTAAAGCACCGACTCATGGGCCTGGCATCCTTCCCTTTCTTCCGCGCCACCTTTTATCGCTGGGCCCAGTGGTGGCCGGTTGTTTGCCCGGAGCTTTCCCGCGCTCCTCAGGTTTTGGCCGTTGGCGACCTGCACCTCGAAAATTTTGGCACCTGGCGAGACATCGAGGGCCGCTTGATCTGGGGAGTGAACGATTTCGACGAGGCCTGGCCCGCCGCGTATACGGTCGACCTGGTCCGCCTGGTAACGAGCGCCTACCTCGCCATCCAGGCGGAGCATCTTACCCTTTCCCGCAAGAAGGCCTTCCGTGCGGCGGAAGAGGGTTACCGCGATTCCATCGCGGAAGGCGGCGGCCCCTTTATTCTGGCTGAGCACCATCGATGGCTGCGCCTGATTGCCCTCAATGAACTTCGTGACCCGGTTATTTTCTGGAAGAAGATCTTGGGCTGCCCAAAATACAAGAGCAAATTGCCTGACGATGTGTTGAAACTAGTCTACAATTCGATGCCCCTGCGCACTCTCCATTACGAGTTTCGTTCCCGCATCGCGGGCCTTGGCAGCCTGGGCCATCCGCGTGTTCTTTCCCTCGCTACCTGGGATGGTGCTCACGTGGTCCGCGAGGCCAAGCAACTCACTCCCTCAGCCTGGATCTGGGCTCATCATCACCACAGTTCCCAAATTCTGTGCAGAAAACTCGTCGAATCAGCGGTCCGCATTCGCGACCCACATGTTCACTTTGCTCCGCATTGGATCGTGCGCCGGCTCGCACCGGACTGCTGTCACATTGAGATCGCAACCCTGCCCGAAGAGCGCGACGAAGAAAGGCTGCTCTATTACATGGGGTGGGAAACGGCCAACATTCATCTCGGCACTCCCCGAGCGATCCCCTCCGTCAAGCGCGACCTCGCTCGCCGCACAGGGCGGTGGCTGCATAAAGCCGCAAAGTCCATGTTCAAGGTCACCATGGATGACTGGGGAGTATGGCGACGCAATCGGCAGCGCAGCGCTCACTCAGAATAACAGCCCTGTGGGTTTTCAACTCCATCCCCGAAAACCAGGCAAAATTTCCCTAGAACGCAAAGCCGTTGGCCGAAGACTGTCCCTCCGGTCAGTAGATTCGCCCCTTTAAAAACCGTAGGTTACGAAGAACCGAGAGATGCGAACTCCAACGGCAGCCCCGCGTAACATTCTCCACCCTCAACGGCCCTCATCTATGCGCGTCAAGGCTGGCCGTAATCCGAGGAGTTCCAAGCCTCCCGGGGAGTCCTCCAGTGAGGTGTCACGATGATGGATACGGAAGCATTCCGAGAGTTCAAGACCGGCCTGACCTTTCTGCGTGACAACTATGCCAACCGCGCTTTCGAACACATCAAGCGCGCCGCAGACTTGGAGAAAAACAATCCCTACTACATGTCCTATCTTGGTGTCGCCCTGGCTCGCACTCAGCAGAAATGGGCGGACGCAGAGCGTCTTTGCGATACCGCTGTGCGCATGAAGCGCAATCAAGCGCAGCTCTATCTGAACCTTGCTGAAGTTTATATGGCTTCAGGCCGCAAGGACGACGCGCGTGAAGCGCTGATCTCCGGAATGAAATTTGCGCGCCGGGATATCCGCCTGAACATCGCCATGGCTAAACTGACGCCGCGCCGCTCACCGGTCTTCACTTTCCTGGAGCGCAAGCACCCCTTGAACCGTCATTTCGGCATGCTGCGCCATAAGACCCTGAGGGCCTTCGGCAGGACCTAACCGTTTCGACTTTCCCCAACCCCCCAAACGCAAAAAGGGCGGGTGGCTTCGGCCATCCGCCTTTTTTGTTTGAAATTTTTCGAGCTGGTTACTTTCGGCCGCCGTAGTTGTTCGTGTGAGTACCGCCGAACCCGCCGAGGCCCATCTCCATCAGGATCTTGAATCCGATCCCATACAAACCGTTTGGCAGGTGCTCGCGCCGCACAACCTCCGCCAAATACTCTCTGGTCATCGCCGCGGGTTCCTTGGAGTAGGGCATCGATACGAACAACCTCATGCCGACTTCGTAACCGGGCTCACTGGACTGAAAAAAAACCCCCGAGCGAGAGACGCTCAAGGACCCGCGAATATCTTCAAAGTGGTCGCGCTCCGGGTCCGACGGACGAATACGCATCAGTTGGTTGATCTTGCAGCGACGGCTCGAACGCCGTTCGGAATGCGAGGAGCGAGCCGGTGGGGTGCCGGTTTTTGACCCTGGATTACCCATAAACTCGAGAGCGGACGCCATTGCCTTTCACCTTTCCCAGACAGACAATCCCTTGAATGGGGAAAGGATAAGGGGGGAATTTCTCAAAACCTATAGCAGGACAGTACCTGGCGAGAAGTAGCCCCTCCCCGGTCCGATGATAGTACGAAAGTACCAGAGCGGCAATTTCTTTCCTGCCCGCTGTGGATGACTTTCCGGGCCCTTTTGTGCCATTCTCTCTGCAGACGCATTTCTGGATCAGCCCACTATGCCTAAGAAATTTAAGGATTTGACGGAACGAGAGATTCTAGCCCTGGCCATCACCAGCGAGGAGGAAGATGGCCGCATCTACGGCGAATTCGCCGATGCCCTTCGCGAGTCCTACCCTAGTACTGCCGAGATGTTCGAGGAGATGCGCGCCGAGGAGGCCGGACACCGCGACCGGCTTTTGGAAATGTTTCGCCAGCGCTTTGGCGATCACATTCCCCCTATTCGCCGGGAGGACGTCCGGGGATTCCTGCAACGCCGCCCGGTCTGGATGATGCGCCCATTGGGCGTAAAAGTAGCTCGCCGCCAAGCCGAGATTATGGAAATGGAAGCCAGCCGCTTCTACATGCGCGCCGCCAGCCGTACCACCGACGTGCACATGCGCGAACTGCTGAACATACTTGCGGATGAGGAAAGAAAGCATGAACGTGCCGCGAGCGAGTATGAAGAAAAGCATCTCACTGAAAAGGCCAAATCCGAGGAAGAAGAATCGCACAAGCGGCTTTTCGTTCTGCAATTTGTCCAGCCGGGTCTGGCCGGATTGATGGATGGATCGGTTTCGACGCTCGCTCCGCTTTTTGCCGCCGCGTTCGCCACGCAGAAGAGCTGGGATGCTTTCCTGGTGGGCCTGGCGGCGAGCCTGGGTGCTGGAATCTCCATGGGATTTGCGGAGTCACTCTCCGATGACGGTTCTCTTACCGGCCGCGGTTCTCCCTGGATCCGGGGGACCGTTACCGGGCTTATGACTACGGCCGGTGGTCTTGGCCACACACTTCCCTTTCTGATTTCTGATTTCCGTTTGGCGACCGGCATCGCCGTCATCGTGGTGGCCGTGGAACTCGGCGTCATCAGCTACATCCGTCATCGCTACATGGACACGCCGTTTCTTCAGGCCGCATTTCAGGTCATTGTCGGCGGCGTTCTGGTCTTCCTTACCGGGTGGCTCATCGGCAGCTCTTGAGAAGAACTCGTACCGTTCCGCTGTTCGCACGCAAAAGGCCCTGCTCCTATACGCCGTATACTATACGCTGTATAGATGACCTCGAACAAAACTGCCGATCACATTGCGCGCATGACCCTCGAGATCCTGGATCATCACTTCCCTGGCCGCGAAGCCCTGCTGAACACCGTTACGGACCGCGAATTCGCAAAGCTCCTGGCCCATATCGAGGCACGCCCGCTGCGCGGCCCGATGGAGGCGAAACTCATCGCGGTCATCGAAGGCTATTATCTGAAGGAAAATTCCGTGAACTGCTGCGTCGATCGCTAAGGAGATTTCTCCTTGGAGCCTAAACGCCCAAAACTTCATGTGATTCTCGGCTCGGTTGGCGCCTCCGTTCTGGCGTTCTACCTTGGCACTGGTTTGCATCCGCTCTGGTGGCTCACCTGGCTGGCCCCGCTCCCGATTCTCCTTCTTTCTCCCCGCCTTTCCTGGCGGCTGGCCTTTGCCGTTTCTCTGCTTGCCTCTCTCGGCGGCTCCTTCAATCTTTGGCACTATCTCCACCATATCCTGGGAATCCCGCTCCTCGCGGCGGCAGCCATTCTCTTTGTGCCCGCCGCCATTTTCGCCCCTGCGGTTCTCCTCTTCCGCTGGTGCATCTTGCGCGGCGCCCCGCTCCAGGCTGCGATCGCTTTTCCAGCCTTCTGGGTGTGCGCCGAATTCCTGAATGCCTCTGCATCCATTCACAGCACGGCAGGCAATCTGGCTTACTCCCAGATGAATTTTCTGCCCATCTTGCAAATTGCCTCGGTAACCGGCATCTGGGGCATCAGCTTTTGCCTGTTTTTGTTTTCGGCGAGCCTGGCGGCAATTCGCGTGACGCCCGGCCGACCCCGGGAGAAATGGGCGCTCGCTGTCATCTGTGGCGTCCTCCTCGCCCTCGCGCTTGGGTTCGGATTCTGGCGTCTCCACAGCCCCAATCCTGCTTCCTCAGTTACGGTCGCCTTGATCGCTTCCGATCTACCGGAAAATGAGCTGCCCTCCGATCAACAAGGAGCCCTTCACCTCTTTGGCGAGTATGCGGCGCAAATCGATGCTCTGGCACCGCGCCAAGTACAAGCCGTTGTGATTCCGGAAAAAGTCGCCGTTGTTCTTCCTGCGTACATTGATCAGGTAGATTCGCTCTTCTCTGCTTCCGCAACACGCACTGGTGCCGTTGTTGTGGTGGGCATGGTGCGCCGCGATTCGAATGGGCTCTGGAATGAAGCGCGCATCTACTTTCCTGATGGCTTGCACCCTCGTACTTATGAAAAGCACCATATGCTTCCGCCGTTCGAAACTGAATTCAATATCGGCACTTCCCTGACAGTTCTTTCCAAGCCTTCCGGGCCCTGGGGAGTGGCTATTTGCAAGGATATGGACTTTCCGCGGTTGAGCCGTGAGTATGGTCTCCAGGGCTCGGGCCTGTTACTCGTCCCCGCATGGGACTTTGACGCAGACGGCTGGTGGCACGGCCGAATGGCCATTCTGCGAGGGGTTGAGGATGGCTTCAGCATTGCACGCGCCGCTCGTCACGGGATCCTGACAGTGACCGACGATCGTGGCCGCGTGCTCGCGGAGCGCGCTACCAGCTTCGAGCCCTTCACGGTCGTGCTGGCGCAAGTGCCTGTTGAGCACGAGCCCACCTTGTACTCGCACTGGGGTGACTGGTTCCCATGGTTCGCACTCGGTCTCCTTCTCGTTTCTGTGGTCTCTACCGCTAGATTGCATGCATAAGTCTGCCCCAACCCCTTTTGCCTCAAGGAGTTTGTGTGCGACGCGCGTCCTCGCGCGAGCATTCGAATCCTGCATGCACGCCAACACAACTTTTCATCGTTTCCCTTACGAGAAACTTACGGCTTGTTCCCTAGGATGCCGGATACGAGGTAGTCGGTCGTGGCAATGCCCAGACAAAGACGCGCCGCAATCCGTTTCCTTTGTCTATTTCTCTCGTCGCTCGCGTTCATGGCAGCCACTGCGCCCCTGGCGCATGGCCAAGCCGAAGAGTCACCTACTGTGACCAGCGACACCAATGGAGGGCCAAGTACCCCCCTCCAAGAATCAACAAACTCCTCTAGCTTCTTCCATCGGTTCGCAAAGGCCTATCTGGACGAGTGGAAAGGAACTGCGGACGATCCTGATCTTCCCCGCCGCGCCTATCCGGCGCCGGTTTCTTCTCCTCCCTTTCCCTTCTCGGATTGGCCTTATGGTGGTTCGCCCGTGATTGGCGCTCCGGACACAAGCGGAGGACCGCTGATGAGCGCAATCTATTCGGGAGAGCATGGAAAGGCGTGGGAAGACAGTCGCATCAAAATCTACGGTTGGATCAATGGTGGGTTCAACATCAGCACCTCCGACAAGCACTATGGCAACGCCCCCGCCGCGTACTACATTCAGCCCAACTCCGTGCAACTGGACCAGGCGGCCCTGTATGTGGAGCGCGTACCGGACACGGTGCAGAACGATCATTTTGATTGGGGTTTTCGACTGACGCAGCTCTATGGTCTTGACTACCGGTTCACCACGGCCAGAGGCTATTTCAGTCAGCAGCTCCTGGCCAATAACAACAAAACCGGTTACGACCCCGTGATGGCCTATGTGGATTTGTATTGGGGCCAGATCGCCGGCGGCATGAACGTTCGCATCGGGCGGTACATTTCTCTTCCCGACATTGAGGCGCAGCTTGCCCCGGACAACTACACTTACAGCCACTCCATCCTGTATACCTACGATGCCTATACGCAGACGGGCATCAACGTCACTACAAAATTAAACAATCACTGGATGTTTCAGATTGGTCTGTCCGCCGGCAATGACGTCGCGCCTTGGGTCGGCGAGCCGAACGCCAAACCGACGTTCAACGCTTGCGTTGGTTATACGTGGCGCGAGGGTGCGGACAATCTCTACGCGTGCGACAACTCAACGAATTCCGGCAAATACGCTTACAACAATCTTCAAGCCTATTACGTAACGTGGTACCACAAAATCAACAGCTCCTGGCACACCGACACGGAGAGTTGGTACATGTGGGAGAAAGACGTTCCTAACGTGAATAATCCAGGCGCCGCTCCTCTACTGATCACGGGCGCGAACGGGGCCATCTGCGCTTCGACATCGGATGTCACCTGTTACGCGCCGGAATGGGCGATTGTGAATTATGTCGTCAAGGAGTTTTCTACAAGGGACTACCTCACGATCCGCAACGAATACTTCAACGACATCGTGGGACAACGTACGGGCTACAAGACGCAATACTCCGAGCATCTGATCGGCTGGGGCCACTGGATCGGCAGCACCGTGCTGATCCGCCCGGAATTGCGCTTCGAGCATGCCTACAACAATCCCGCCTACAACCTGGGAACAAAGAAAAGCCAGCTGGTCTTTGCCAGCGACGTCATTTTTCATTTTTGATTGCTGCAGCGAGAGGAATTTTGTTCCCTGGGTCAGTCGGAGTGTGCCGGCGCGTGCGCGCGAACCGTTCCGCGCTGGAATGTGCGCTTAAGGAAGGACTGGAAACGGTCCATATAGATGTATACCACCGGCGTCGTGAAGAGCGTCAACATCTGGCTCAGAATGAGTCCGCCCACAATCGCGACTCCCAAGGGCCGGCGAATCTCGGCGCCGACGCCCGTTCCGAGCGCCAACGGCATGGCTCCTAACAAGGCCGCCATCGTCGTCATCATGATCGGCCGGAAGCGCAGCAGACAGGCTTTGTAAATCGCTTCCTCAGGCAGCTTTTCCTCTTCCCTTTCAACCTGCACAGCAAAATCAATCATCAGGATCGCACTCTTCTTCACAATTCCGATCAACAGAATAATCCCGATGAGGGCAATGATGCTCAGGTCCATGCGGAAAAGCTGCAGCGCCAGCAGTGCGCCGATGCCGGCGGAAGGAATCGTCGAGAGAATCGTGATGGGATGGATATAACTCTCGTAAAGAATTCCAAGAACAATATAGACGGCGCCTAACGCCGTCAAGATCAGAACAATCTGATTCGAAAGCGAATCCTGGAAGGCTTGCGCCGTCCCCTGGAAAGAGGTGTGCACGGATTTGGGCATGCCCAGGGCCAGCCTCGCTTCTTCCACATGCTGCACCGCGGGTCCGAGCGAAGCTCCCGGAGCCAAGTTAAACGAGAGGGTGATTGCTGGGAAAATTCCTTGATGATTTACCGAAAGGGCCGTGTTGGAGTGTTCGTAGTGGGAAAACGCGCTCAGCGGCACGAGCTTGCCCGTGTTTGAAGGAACGTAGATGAATTTCAGTCCTTCCGGGTTTTCCTGGAATTCCGGGCCGACTTCCATCACAACGTGATATTGATTCAAACCCTTATAGATATTGGAAACCTGTCGCTGGCCAAAGGCATCATTTAGCGCATTGTCCACGTCCTGCAGCGAAACACCCAGTCGCCCTGCCGTATCGCGATCAACGGCCAAATACGTCTGAAGTCCCCCGTTCTGCTCGTCGGAGTTAACGTCTCTCAACTCCGGGATCTTTTGCATCTGGTCCATCATGATCGGCGCCCAGTGATAAAGGTCGCTCAGATTGTCCGCCTGCAGGGTGTATTGATATTGCGCGCCGCCGAACCTTCCGCCGACGCCTACGTCCTGCACGGACTGCAAGAACAGCGAAGCACCGGGAATATTCGCCGTTTGGGCGCGCAGCCGGTCAATCACGAGGTCCGAATTGATCTTCCGTTCCGCGAGTGGCTTGAGTCCGGCAAACATGCGCGCCGTGCTCGTACCGTTGCCGCCCCCCGTAAAGGCAGCCACGGAATCAATTGCCGGATCCGCTTTCACGATATTCATGAACGCCCGCATTTTCTTGGACATTTCCTCGAAGGATGTGTCCTGGTCCGCCTGGATAAACCCATTGATGCGGCCTGTGTCCTGCTGCGGGAAAAAGCCTTTATTCACATGCATAAACATGTACACGTTCAGGACAGCGGTGAAAATGGTCACGCCGAGAATGAGAGGTTGGTGCTGCAGCACCCAGCGCAGCATCACGTCGTAGCCACGAAGCATGCCGTTGAAGCCATGCTCGGAAAGGCGATAGAAAAATCCGTGTTTTTTCTTGTAATCGTGCCTCAGAAACTTCGCGCACATCATCGGGGTCGTGGTCAGCGAAACGAAGAGTGACACGGCAATAGCTGCGCTTAGCGTCACTGCAAATTCGCGAAACAGGCGTCCGACCAGACCGCTCATCATCAGAATGGGGATGAACACCGCCACCAGCGATGCGCTCATCGACAGCACAGTAAATCCGATTTCACTCGCCCCTTTCATCGCCGCGGCGAAACCGTGCACCCCATTCTCCATGTGCCGGGCGATGTTTTCGATCACCACAATGGCATCGTCCACAACGAACCCCGTAGAGATGGTCAGCGCCATGAGGGACAAATTGTCCAAAGAATAGCCACAGAGGTACATCACGCCGAAAGTGCCAACCAGGGATAGCGGCACCGCTACGCTGGGAATCAGCGTCGCCCAGTAGTTCCTTAGAAACGCGAAAACCACAAGCACAACCAGAACAATCGAGATCGCCATCGCCCGTTCCACGTCGTGCACCGACGCTCGGATAACCAGGGTCCGGTCGATGATCACATCCAGCTTCAGTGCCGGCGGAATCGACGCGCGTAGCCAGGGCAGAGTCGCCTTCACACGGTCCGCCATCTCGATCATGTTGGCGCCCGGTTGCCGGAAGATCGGGATGATTACACCACGTTTGCCCCCAAACAACCCCAGGTTCCGGATGTCCTCCACGGAATCCGTCACGTTGGCAATATCTTCCAACCGGACCGGCGCGCCCGTGTGACCGGCCACGATCAGCGGCTTGTATTCATTCGCCTTGAACAATTGGTCTGTGTCGGAAAGCATCCAGGCGCGATCGGCGTTCGAAAGCGAACCCTTGGCGGAATTCGAATTGGCCGATTGCAGCGCCTTCCGGACTGTTTCCAGGCTGATGCCGTAGCTGTTCAACTGCTGGGGGTTCACTTGGACGCGCACCGCAGGCTTCGCGGAGCCCCAAGTGAAGACCTGACCTACACCTTCGATCTGCGAGATTTTCTGCGCGAGGATGGAGTCCGAAGCATCGTAAATCTGGCCGATGGGCATCGTGTCCGAGGTGAGAGACAAAAACAAAACCGGCGAATCCGCCGTGTTCACCTTGCGGTAGCTGGGTTGCGAGGGCAGGTCCGCCGGCAACTGGCTGCGCGCCGCGTTGATGGCAGCTTCCACGTCTCGGGCAGCCGCATTAATGTCCCGGTTCAAGTCGAATTGCAGTGCGATACCGGTGTTGCCAAGCGTCGAGCTCGAGGTCATCTGGGTAACACCGGCAATCCGGCCAAACTGCCTCTCCAAGGGCGTAGCGACTGCCGATGCCATCGTCTCCGGGCTGGCTCCCGGCAAAGAAGCACCCACGCCGATCGTCGGCAAGTCGACCTGCGGCAACGGTGCCACAGGCAGATAGCGGAAAGCGATCGCTCCCGATAGAAAGATGGCAATGGTAACCAGGGAGGTTGCGACGGGCCTGTGGATGAACGGCGCGGAGAAATTGGACTGGAAATTCATCCTTTAATCCCCGGTGGCCGGCTCCTCGGCCAGGCTGTGAGTACCAAGGTGAAGGCGTCGAGCCACCCAATCAAAGGCGAGGTACACCACAGGGGTGGTGTACAACGTGAGCAGTTGGCTGAGAATCAGTCCGCCGACAATGGTGATGCCCAGTGGGCGCCGCAATTCCGATCCGACTCCCTGTCCTAAGGCTAGAGGCAGACCGCCCAAAAGCGCGGCCATAGTCGTCATCATGATGGGCCGAAAACGCAGCAGGCAGGCTTCGTAGATCGCGTCGAGAGGGCTTTTCCCTTCCTTGCGCTCCGCCTCCAGGGCGAAGTCAATCATCATGATGGCGTTCTTCTTCACGATACCGATTAACAGGATGATACCGATCAGCGAAATGATGCTGAAGTCTGTCCGGCACAAGAGCAGCGCGAGAATCGCTCCCACTCCTGCCGAGGGCAACGTCGACAAAATCGTGATCGGGTGAATGTAGCTCTCGTAGAGAATCCCGAGCACGATGTACACTGTTACGACCGCTGCCAGGATCAGCAGAGGCTCGTTGCTGATGGACCGTAAAAAGGCTGCTGCGGTGCCTTGGAACGTTGCCTCGATGCTTGGCGGCAGGCCTACTTCTTTCCTGGCCCTTTCAATCGCCGCGGTCGCCTCGCCAAGGGAACCATTGGGCGCCAAGTTAAAGGAGATGGTCACAACCGGAAATTGCCCTTGGTGATTGATCGCCAACGGCGTGCTTCCCTGCTCCAGCCGCGTGAATGCGCTCAGTGGTACTTGCGGCCCATTCGCGGAATGCACATAAATGTTCTTCAGCGCGTCCGGATTTTGCTGGAAGCTTGGATCTACCTCCAATACCACGTGATACTGGTTGAGCTGCGTATAAATCGTAGACACTTGTCTCTGGCCGAAAGCGTCGTACAAGGTATTGTCGATGTCCGCAGGAAACACTCCCAGGCGCGAAGCCGTGTCCCGGTCAATCGTCAACGTAGCCATCAAGCCATCATTTAGCTGATCGGTTGCCACGTCGCGCAATTCCGGCAAAGTTCTTAGCTTCGCTACGAATTTCGGCGTCCAGTAGGCGAGCTCCTTCGGGTCTACGTCTTCCAAGGAGTATTGGAATTCCGTGCGCGATACGCGGTCTTCCACCGTCAGATCCTGCACAGGTTGCATGTAGAGCGTAATCCCATCCACCCTGGCCAAGTCCGGTTGCAGCCTGCGGATCACGTCAGACGCACTCATTTTCCTGACCAAGAGCGGCTTCAGATTGATCTGAATGCGCCCACTATTCATCGTCGTGTTTGTGCCGTCGATTCCTATGAAAGAAGACAGGCTTTCGACTGCGGGATCGCGCAGGATAACGTCCGCAAGAGCACGTTGCCTGCTGGACATCGCCTGGAAGGAGATGTTTTGCGGCGCTTCGGAGACACCTAGAATTACGCCCGTGTCCTGCACGGGGAAGAATCCCTTGGGGACGTAGATGTACAGGAGGATTGTTCCCACCAGCGTTCCGACCGTGACTAACAAAGTGATTCCACGGAATCGGAGAACGACCCTCAACGTCCTTCCGTAGAACGCGATTACATCGTTAAAAACCCCTTCCGATTTCCGATAGAACCAGGTCTGCTGTGATTCCGGTTGGTACTTCAGCAATTTCGCACACATCATCGGCGTCAGCGTTAGAGAAACGATAGCCGATACCAGGATTGTCACCGCCAGGGTCACGGCAAATTCGCGGAACAGACGCCCGACGATATCGCCCATGAACAGCAACGGTATTAGCACGGCGATCAGCGACACCGTCAGGGACACAATCGTGAATCCAATCTGCTCGGAACCTTTCAGCGCCGCTTGTAACGGGGAATCTCCCTGCTCGATGTAGCGGCTGATGTTCTCAATCATCACGATCGCGTCATCCACGACAAACCCGGTAGAAATCGTGAGCGCCATCAGCGAAAGATTGTTCAGCGAATAACCCAGCAGGTACATCACGCCAAACGTGCCGACAATGGAGAGCGGAACGGCAAAGCTCGGAATAATCGTCGCCCGCACACTGCGTAGGAAGAGGAAGATCACCATAACCACCAATGCGATGGTTAGAAACAGCGTGAATTGCACGTCGTCCACGGATGCCCGGATCGTTGTTGTCCGGTCCGTCAGGATCTGGACTTGCACTGATTCCGGCAAGGCCGCCTGCAGCTGCGGAAGGATTTTCTTAATTCTGTCGACAACGCTGATGATGTTCGCACCCGGCTGCCGCTGGATATTCAGGATGACTGCCGGCCTCTGGTTGGCCCAGGCGGCCTGCCGGACGTCCTCGGCCCCGTCGTGGGCCATCGCCACGTCCGAAAGCCGGACTGGCGCGCCATTTCGGTAGGCAATGATGATTGGGTTGTACCCTACGCTCGAGAGGAGTTGGTCATTCGCTCCAATGGTGAACGCCTGATGCTGACCGTCGAACGTTCCCTTTGCTTGATCGACGTTGGCGTTTCCGAGCGCTGTCCGCAAATCCTCCAGGCTGAGCCCATAGGAAGCGAGCGCCGTCGGATTCGCCCGCACGCGCACCGCAGGCCTTTGGCCTCCGCTGATACTCACAAGCCCAACACCGGAAAGCTGCGATATCTTTTGCGCCAGCGTCGTATCCGCCAGATCTTCCACTTTTTCGAGTGCCAGCGTGTCTGAAGTCAGCGCCAAGGTCAGGATGGGCGCATCGGCCGGATTGATCTTGCTGTAAATCGGCGGGTTCGGCAGGTCCTTGGGCAGAAGCTGCGAAGCGCTGTTGATTTCTGCCTGCACTTCCTGTTCTGCCACATCGATGTTCAGGTCGAGAACGAACTGCAGCGTGATGACCGAGCACCCAAAGGAGCTCGTCGAGGTCATCTGCTGCAATCCCGGAATTTGCCCGAAATTGCGCTCGAGCGGGGAGGTCACAGAGGAGGCCATCACATCCGGACTGCCTCCCGGATAGAACGTGGTTACCTGGATTGTGGGGTAGTCAACCTGGGGCAACGCGGAAACGGGCAGCTGCCGGTAGGCTACGTACCCTACCAAAAGCACCCCCACCATCAGCAATGTGGTCGCGACCGGCCGCAAGATAAACGGCCGTGACGGATTCATCGAACCGGTCCTCCTGCAGGAGCACCCGGGGTCGATCCATCGGGAAGGAAGGAACTCTGTGCGGCGCTGCTTCCGCCCGAGCCCTGCGTGTGCGGCTCCACGACCATTCCGTCTTTCAACTTATCCTGGCCATCGATCACAACCACGTCGCCGTCGGCAATCCCAGTGGAAACACCAGCGACACTTCCCGTGGTCTGCGCCACTTGAACGTTCTCCACCGCAACTGCATTCCCAGACTTGACCGCAAAGACGTAGGTAGTACCTTGCTGGCCTCGCAGAATCGCCGTCGACGGCACGAGAACGACGCCCTTTTTCGTGTCCACCAGAAGATGAACATTTACGAATTGATTGGGGAAGAGTTCATTCTTTGCGTTGTCGAACACGGCCTTCAATTTGTATGTACCCGTTGTCGTGTCAATCTGGTTGTCGATGGTCAGCAGTTTGCCAGTGGCGATCTTGTCGCTGTTGTCCCGGTCGTACGCTTCCACTTCGAGCGGCTTGCCGGATCGCATCTTGGCAACGACCTCGGGCAATTGATCCTGCGGCAGGCTGAAGAGGACCGCAATGGGCTGCAACTGCGTAATCACCAGCAACCCGTTCGTGTCCGTCGCGTGCACGATGTTCCCGATGTCGACAAGCCTCAGTCCGACGCGCCCGCTGATTGGCGCTGTGATGTGCGAATAGGTGATCTGCAGCTTTGCGTTGTCAATCGTCGCCAGGTCTGCCTTGATGGCGCCCTCAAATGTTCCCACCTGGGCCTGCTGCGTATCCAGTTGCTGCTTCGGAATCACGCCTTCCTTGTACAGCAGCTGATACCGCTCATAATCAACCTGGACATCCTTCAGTTGCGCCTGATCTTTCGCCAGTTGTCCTTCTGCCTGCTCGAGTTGAACCTGAAAAGGACGGGGATCGATTTCAATCAGGGCATCGCCTTCCTTCACGTACTGACCTTCCGTGAAATTGATCTTGACGATCTGACCGTCGACCCGGCTTCTCACCGTCACGGTATTGAAGGCGGTCACCGTCCCTAGTCCGTTAAAGTACACAGGCAGGTCCCCGCGGTGAGCCGTGGCCACAACGACGGGCACCGGTCCCATCGGGGGCTGGCCCCCATTTGCCCCGCTATTGCCTACACCCGCAGCCGCTGCGTTATTTGCCTGGGCGCCGTGTGAACGGAGATACCACCACCCCCCGGCTACAATCACAAGCAAGACCAAAATCATCCAGAAACGCCCTCGGGACGAGTCCTCGCCCCGGGCGGAACCTCTCAAGGGCATACCAGTACTGTTAGCGCTTGGCGCATCGACCTCGTTAATTGGGGCCATTCCTCTTCCTCTAACTCCATCCTGATCTGCCACCGCAGAGCAAGCGGGCGGGATCCTATGGGAGCCTGGCAGGCATGTACACGACCAGTGTAACGCTTTACGTACAGAAAGGCTCTTAGAAGAAAGACGCCTAGAATCAGGAAATGGTTACGCGATGGAGTGCGCCTTCCAGGCTCTTTTTTCAATTCGAAGTAGCAATTCCGTCGTGCAGAATTTCGCAGCCCGTCGTACACTACGGCCTGAACTGTTCCAAGGCAAGTTATAGACGGCCAACTACTTCAGTTGCGGAGAAAACGGAATGCTGAAGGGCATTATCATTGGGATTCTGATCAGCCTTGTACTCGTCCCTCTCGGTGTCTACTACTATTTTTCGAGTGGCCATGCCCCTGTTGCCACAAAGAGCTCGGAAATGCTCTTTGAGCACAAATTGGCTCATATGGCCCAGCATGCCTATTTGGACAAACTTCCCCATCTTCCATCCCCAGTCCCTGAAGATGAGGCGAACTTTCTTGCCGGCGCAAAAGTCTACAAGGAGCACTGCGCCGTCTGTCACGGTTTGCCGGGCGAACCGAAAACCGCCATTGCCGATGGTATGTTTCCGGCCCCGCCGCAACTGTTTCGTGGAACAGGAGTTACAGACGACGAAGCATGGGAGACCTACTGGAAGGTGGCCGGCGGAATCCGTATGACCGGCATGCCAGGCTTCAGCGACCACTTGGGTGAAACCAAAATGTGGCAGGTCAGCGTGCTTCTCAAGAACGCCGACAAGATTTCCTCTGCAGTAAAGGCAGAGTTAACAGGCATACCCTTAGCGCCCTCGACGCCGGCCCCGACTTCATCTTCGGCACCAGCCGCTGCCGCTCCGGCGCAGGCACCTGCGCCCACGGCCTCGCACGACTGAAAGGCGTTTCACGTGGAGCGAGTCCACATGGCGTCGGCTTTACGTCTTCGTTTTTTGCTGACCCTTTGTTCCCGCCAGCCTGTCCGCGTTGCGCAACTCCGGGAACATCCACGCCCAAAGGACGGTGACGAGGATCGTCCCCATCCCCCCCAAGACCACGGCAGGCACGACTCCTAACCACTGCGCGGCCAACCCAGACTCAAACTCGCCCAATTCGTTCGAGGCACCGATGAAAATCATGTCCACGGCATTCACGCGTCCCCTCATCTCGTCGGGCGTCTCGATCTGGATCAACACGCCACGTACGACCACGCTCACCATATCGGCCGCACCGACGAAGAACAATGAGATCAACGAAAGGGGGAGGCTGCGGGAAAATCCAAAAACGACTGTGAATGCTCCAAACGCCGCCACGCACCACAGCATCGCAGCTCCTGCACGCCTTCGGATCGGCTGAAAAGCGATCAGCAGAGCCATGACTCCCGCGCCGATCCCAGGAGCGCTGCGCAGCAGGCCCAATCCCCATGGCCCCGTGCGCAGGATTTCTTTGGCGTATACCGGAAGCAACGCCACTGCTCCCCCGAGGAGCACGGCAAACAAGTCCAGCGAAATGGATCCCAGCACGAGCTTGTGCGTCCAGATGTACCGGAACCCGGCGAATACAGTGTTCAGTGCGAACGGCTCGCGGGTTCTCGGCCGGTTTTGAATCTGAATTTTCATGGTGATCAGGACAGAGAGAACTCCCGCAGACAAAGCCACACCATAAACGAGGGCCGGACCCCTTGCGAATGCATAGAGTAGCCCGCCGAGCGCAGGTCCCAGGATCGTTGCACATTGAAAGATCCCCGAATTCCAGGCCACCGCGCTTTGGAAATGCTCTTCTGGCACTAACTGAGGCAGCAGGGCCCGGCTGGCCGGCATGCTGAAGCTCCGAACGACTCCTACGAGAAAAAGAATGGCGAAGATCGGGGTGACAGTCTCCGCGCGGTGGAGCAGTTCGAAGCGCAGCGTCACCAACAGCAACAAGGCCGACGATAAGCTATAGCCAACGAAGCAGAGGGTCAGCAACTTGCGGCGGTCGAACCGATCCGCGGTATGTCCCGCCAGCAAAAAGAGGAAAATGCCGGGAAGGAATTGCACCAGTCCCGTGAGACCGAGATCCAAAGGCCGCTTGGTTATTTCGTAGACCTGCCAACCCACGGCCACGGACTGCATCTCTGTGCAGAACACGATGCAAAACCGTGAGATCTGGTAAAGGCGGAAACCGGAGAACTGGAACGAAGCCGTGCCACTGGAAAGCCGTTGGTCGGTGGTTGCCATGGACTCATTAGGATGCCATAACCTTTCCGCATCCCGTCCTCAACCATCCTGATTTTCGTGATCACTCTTCCTTGTGCACTTGCGTCCCGCTTCACCCACTTCACAAATGTCCTTTACCGTTGTAGAAGTAAGTACCTCCTCTCGTGTCGTCCGGTAGTCTGGCGTCGAGTGGGTCCATTCAGGAGTCGATTCTGTTGTTTCTGCGACCTGGCACGCTCCACGAAGCTTTACAAAGTCTATCGCAGACCCGCGCAACGATTCTCTCCGGCGGCACAGACCTATTCCCTGCCATCACCGGCGGCCAATTAAGAGGTCCTGTCCTAGACATTTCGGCTCTTTCCGAGCTCAAGGGTATTCAGGTGACGCCCGGCCATATCTGCATTGGGGCGCGCACCACCTGGAGCGAGCTATTCGCTGCTTCTTTGCCATGCGGCTTCGGTGGACTCCGCGCCGCCGCGCGCGAAATCGGCTCGATGCAAATTCAGAATCAGGCCACTGTGGCCGGCAACATCTGCAACGCGTCTCCGGCCGCAGACGGCGTCGTCGCTTTGCTGGCACTCGATGCCGAGATCACATTGACTTCGCAGGGTGCCACCCGGAGCCTGCCGCTTGCTGATTTTGTGCAGGGCAATCGCAAAACTGCGCGCCGGCCGGATGAGCTTCTGACTTCGATCCGCATTCCCCGCCATTGGGAAAACGCCGCATCCAGTTTCCTTAAGCTGGGAGCGCGCCGGTACCTCGTCATCTCCATTGTCATGGTTGCCGCCAATCTGCTGGTTGGCCCGGGCGGCCGTATTCGGGAGGCAGCCATCTGTGTCGGCTCATGTTCGCCCAGGGCGATTCGACTTGCCGAACTCGAAAGGGATCTTGTTGGCATAACGGTCAGTCCAGAAGCGTTCCACCTTCTTCGCGCTGAGCACTTTTCGCCGCTCTCCCCGATTGATGACATCCGCGCCACGGCTTCCTATCGCCGCGAAGCCGCGCAGACACTCGTACGTCGCGCGCTCCTCGAATGTGCGTCGAAGATCGGTTGATCCATGGAGACGCTAGCCAAATTAAGCTTCTCGCTGAACGGAAAGATCGTCCCCATTCTCTCGGATCCGCGTTCGCGCCTCTCTACCGTTTTACGGGAGGAGTTTCACCTTACCGGCACAAAGGTCGGTTGCGATGCAGGGGATTGCGGCGCCTGCACGGTTCTACTGAACGGGAAAGTCGTCTGCGCCTGCCTTACCGCCGTTGGACAGCTTCAGGACGCTCAGGTGCTCACGATTGAGGGTTTGCGCGAATCCTCGGCCCAATTTTGCCTTCTCCAGAAATCGTTCCTTCAACACGGCGCCGCTCAATGCGGCATCTGCACGCCTGGAATGCTGGTCACAGCCGCAGCATTGCTGCACCAAAATCCTTCGCCGACGGAAACTGAAGTTATGGACGCGCTTGGCGGGGTCCTTTGCCGCTGCACCGGCTACCGCAAAATTGTCCGCGCGGTCATGGAAGCAAACAGCCCTCGGCCGTCCGATCCCGCAATCTCAGAAACAAATCCCGTCGGCCAGCGTATCGTTCGCCTTGATGGCTATCGCAAGGTCGCCGGTGAAGATATTTATGGCGCGGACGAATGGCCTGCAGACTCTCTGGTTTTGTCTGTCATCCGCTCTCCCTTCGATCATGCGCAGTTTTCTTTTGGGGATCTGCCCCAATTCATAGGGCAGACGCCCGGACTTCATGCGGTGTTCACGGCTCGGGACGTCCCGGGAGAGAATTGTTTCGGCGTTCATCCGGATTTTGCAGACCAGCCCGTATTTGCGGAAAGCGAAACTCGCTACCGCGGAGAAGCCGTCGCCGCCGTTGCCGGTGAGGCCTGCGCAATGGCTACCTTCGATCCAACCAAGTTTCCGGTGACCTGGAAGGAATTGCCTGCTCTGCTTACTCCGGCGAATGCCCAGCAACCCAGCGCGCCTGCCGTTCACGTGGCTCGTCCGGACAATATCCTCGTGCGTGGACGTGTGGTGCACGGTGATGTTGAGAACGCTTTGTCCCAAGCAGCTGTCGTCGTCGAAGGGGAATACGAAACCGGTTTCATCGAACACGCGTACATTGAGCCCGAGGCCGGCTTCTCGCGCCGCATTGGCGAGCGCATCGAAATTCAGTCCTGCACGCAGTCGCCATATATGACTCGCAAAGACATCGCAACCATCCTAGGCATCCCGGAAAAGGCTGTTCGAATCATTCCCACGGCGGTTGGCGGTGGCTTCGGCTCCAAACTGGATCTTTCCACGCAGCCCTTTCTCGCCGTTGCCGCGTGGCATCTCCGCAGGCCAGTGAGAATGGTCTACACCCGTACGGAATCCATTCGCTGCACTACAAAGCGTCATCCTTCGAAAATTCACTGCCGCGCCGGGGCTACCGCGGATGGAAGACTGGTGGCCATGGAACTGGACGGCGAATTCAATACCGGCGCTTACGCTTCCTGGGGACCGACCGTCGCCGCGCGTGTTCCCATTCATGGATCCGGTCCATACAAAGTGCCCCATTATCGCGCACTCACGCGTGCAGTACACACGCATCTCGTACCTGCAGGAGCTTTTCGCGGCTTCGGAGTTCCTCAGGGAACGATTGCGCAAGAGCAGCTGTACGATACGCTGGCCGAAAAGCTCGGCATGGACAAACTCGATTTCCGCATACTCAATGCTCTTGAAGACAGCAGTCCCACGGTTACAGGGCAGGTTCTGGGCGCGGGAGTCGGCATGCGGGCGTGCTTCGAAGCCTTGCGTCCGCGCTGGACACTCGCCCATAAGCAATGCGACGCCTTCCATCAGGAAAATGGTGGCACGCTGCGTCGTGGGGTAGGTGTCGCTGGAATGTGGTACGGCTGCGGCAACACGTCTCTTCCCAATCCCTCCACCATGCGCATCGGTTTGCAGCGCAACGGACGCATCGCCATTCACATGGGCGCCGTCGACATTGGCCAGGGTTCATTCACAGTTGTCACGCAGATTTGCGCCGAGGCTGTTGGTGTGCCGGTGGATCGCTTTGACCTTCTTCCCGCAGACACCGACGTCTCGCCGGATTGCGGAAAAACCTCCGCCTCGCGGCAAACATTCGTAAGCGGCAACGCAGCGATGCTGGCAGGAAGAAAGCTTCGCGAAGAAATCCTGAAGGCGGCGGGCGGCTGGCCGGAAAGGACACGCCTCGAACTATCCGACAGCTGTCTCCACCTTTGTGATAAATCGGCCTCAAAATGCATCTCGTTAACCGAGCCCCCTCTCGACATACGCGGCTACGTCTTCTCCGCAGAGGTAACCTACGATCCTCCTACTCAGCCCCTTGATGCCAACGGCCAGGGTATCCCCTATGCCGTGTACGGTTTTGGCGCGCACCTCGCCGAAGTCGAAGTCGACCTCGAGCTCGGCACGGTGAGAGTTCTGAAACTCACCGCTGCGCACGATGTTGGCCGCGCGATCAACCCTACACTGATAGAAGGCCAGATCGAAGGTGGCATCGCGCAGGGACTGGGCATGGCGCTCATGGAGGAATTTATTCCGGGCAAAGGTGAAAATCTACATGACTATCTCATCCCCACGATTGGCGATGTTCCACCCGTGGAGTCCATTCTCATCGAGGACTCTTCTCCGCTCGGCCCTTTCGGCGCCAAAGGCATCGGCGAGCAGGCCCTGATTCCCACCGCCCCCGCGATTCTCAATGCGCTCTACGATGCGGCTGGCGTCCGCATCCGTAAGCTTCCCGCCACGCCCGACAAGGTTCGCGCCGCCCTTCTCGCCAAAGGCAAGTCCCGGAGGGATGACGCATGACCGAAGTCCTCTCGAAAGACACGATTCGCTGCGACGCCTGCCCCGTCCTTTGCTACATCAAGCTCGGGCAAGCGGGAGCCTGCGATCGGTATGCCAATTTCAGCGGTCAGCTCGTGCGTGTTGATCCTCACATCCTCCTCGATCGCGCTAAATCCCAGGGTGCCCCGCTTGTCCCTTTCCTCGAGCGCGAAGGTGAGTGGGACGGCGCACTCATGAAATCGAAAGACACCTTCGTCACGGCCATCGGCGCGGGCACGACCTATCCCGACTACAAGCCAGCCCCGTTCATTGTCTCTTCCGAGGTCGATGCCGTAGACATGGTCACGGTGGTTACCGAAGGAATCTTCAGTTATTGCGGAGTGAAGCTCAAGATCGATACAGACCGTCACCTCGGCCCAGAGCGCAATCTCGTTCGCGCCCAAGGCGAGCCGGTCGGTCACGTAACCACGGCCGAATACGGTTCGCAGATGCTCTCGATCGGCGGAGTTCACCATCTCACGGGCGGTACCAGGAGTGAAGGCCGCGTTACTTGCGAAACTCTCGTTGATTTATGCAACGGCAAGGAAGTCGCACTGTCCATCGACGATGGCGCACAAGTCATGGTCGCGGCGGGCAAAGCGCCTGTCGTGAATGGTCAACTGGAGGAGCGCATGCGCGTCGGGTGTGGCTCCGCCACCATCGGCATGTTCGCCAAGCAGTGGTTCGGCAAGGTGGACGAGGTTGTCGTCGTCGATGACCACATTACGGGCGTGCTCTCCGAGCACCAAGCCGGCAAAATGCTTGGCGTTCGCGAAACAGGAATCGCCATTCAGGGGCGCCGCTCCACTCCGGGCCGCTATTTTCAAGTCGCACAACCGGGAACAGGGTGGGGTGGCACAAATATTTCCGATCCTCTTTCCATCCTCAAGCCCTTCAAGCCTAAAATCTCGTGGCCACGTCTGCGCCTTCTCATGGTCAGCACCACCGGCGAACATTTCGCCTTCTATGAACTGGACGAATCCCTTCGTCCTGTCGAGAAAGAACTGCCCGAGCAGTTGCAGGAGTCCGTCGCACGTATCCGCGAAAATTGCGAGCCAGCGCTCACGACCGTTCTCTTCATGGCCGGAGCCGGTGGCTCGCTCCGCGCGGGCGCAACGGAAAATCCCGTGAAGCTGACTGATTCGGTGAAGCATCGACTTACGCGCGTCACATCAGGCGGTGCGCCTGCGTACGTTTGGCCCGGCGGCGGCATTACTTTCATGGTGGACGTTTCGCGCATGCCGGAAAACGCGTTCGGCTACGTCCCCACTCCCGCGCTCGTGGCCCCCATCGAATTTACGTTGAAGAAGACCGACTACGCCGCCATGGGCGGCCACATGGATTACGTCCGTCCTCTGGACGACGTGCTGCGTGAAAAACAGCGCCAACGCCAGCTTGTGTCCCTGCCAGAGAATCCCTGGCCGCTGAAACCGGGCTCTGAAAGCGATTACCAGAAATGAGAGAACGCCCCACAATCCAATTGCTCCCCGATGGCCATCGGCTCCATCTGAACGATGGTCCCATCGACCTGATCCTCGACGCTGATGGGCACCAAGCAGAGATTCGCCGCGCCTACCTGGCGGTGGCTGCACGCTTTGTCACTGTTCTTGAGGAACTCTGCGCGGAACTCCCGCTTCTTCGCAGCCGGGCGACTCACGGCGCAAAACTACCGGTGGGCCCTATCGCAAGGTGCATGGCCGAGGCCGTCGCGCCCTATTCCAAGCAATGTTTCATCACTCCCATGGCCGCCGTTGCGGGGGCCGTCGCCGACGCCGTCCTCGCAACCATGACCGAAGTCGCATGCCTCCGTCGAGCCTATGTCAACAACGGCGGCGATATTGCGCTGCATCTCGCGGCCGGTGAGAGCTACACCATCGGCATGGTCGAACGGCCTGAGCGGCCCTCGCTCTTCGGCACCCTCAAAGTTTCCTCAGGCTCGCCGGTCCGCGGCGTCGCCACGAGTGGCTGGCGAGGCCGCAGTTTCTCTCTCGGCATCGCCGACGCGGTCACCGTCCTCGCCGAAACGGCTGCGCAAGCCGACGCCGCCGCCACAATCATTGCCAACGCTGTCGATTTGCCGGGCCATTTGACCGTTCTGCGCGTCCCCGCCCGCGAGATCGCACCCGACTCCGATCTCCTCGATCTGCCCGTCACCCGTGGCGTGGGTCCGCTCTCTACGGCAGAAATTGTCCACGCCCTCAATGCCGGCGAATCCGTAGCGGACGAACTCCTTTCGCGCAACCTGATCCGCGCCGCCGCTTTCTGCCTTCAAGGCCAGGTCAGAATCACTCGGAACTGCAGGGAAGGAATCCGTTCTCTCACGTGTCATTCTGAGCGAGGCACGGAACCTGCTTTTCGATCCACCATCGAGGAACATCTATGCCCGAAGTGAATGTCCGCAAACGTGTCGTCATTGTCGAAGAGACCTTCCACGAAGGCGGGCCTGTCGCCGACACGCCACTCCGACGCGCTGCCGCTCTTGCCGTCATTCACAATCCATTTTCCGGGAGATACACGCCAGAGATCTCCGGCTTTATGGAAGACCTGAAGCCCCTCGGCCTCGAAATGGCGCAGTCCCTCGTGGCCGCGCTAGGCGGTGATTCCAAAATCGTCGAAGGGTACGGCAAAGGCGCGATCGTTGGCCAGACTGGCGAACTAGAACATGGCGCTCTTTGGCACGTTCCCGGCGGCTACGCCATGCGCGAAATTCTCGGAGGCGCAAAAGCGATTGTTCCTTCCACGAAGAAAGTGGGCGGACCAGGCACGCGCCTCGACGTGCCCATTACCCACATCAACGCCTCCTACGTCCGTAGTCACTTCGACTCGATGGAAGTCGGCCTCGCCGACGCTCCCCGGGCAAACGAAATTCTTCTGGCTCTCGTGATGACCACGGGCCCTCGCATTCACGCCCGTGTCGGAGGCCTGAAAGCTTCCGAAATCAAAGGTGAGGACGGCCTCCGATGAAATCCAAGATCCGCAAAATCATCACCTTCGTCGAAGAAACGCATACCGAACTGGGCCAGCCCGTGAACCCGCCTACGCGACGCGCCGCCGCTGCGGCCGTCATTGAAAATCCCTTCGCCGGCAAATTTGTCCAAGATCTGACCGAACTTACGGAAATCGGCGAGGAACTGGGCGCGCTGCTCGCCGAGCACGCTGTAGCTGCTCTCGGCGTCCCAGGTCCTAGCGCCGAGAGCTACGGCAAAGCGGCGGCCGTCGGGGAGAACGGCGAACTCGAACACGCCGCTGCGATTCTCCATCCGAAACTGGGCACTCCCGTTCGGAAGGTTCTCGGAAAAGGCGCGGCCTTGATTCCTTCGTCAAAGAAACGCGGGGGACCCGGAGTCTCTTTGGACATTCCCCTCGGACATAAGGACGCTGCATTCGTCCGCAGTCATTTTGATGGCATGGAGATTCGCGTAAACGATGCGCCGCGGGCCAACGAGATTCTGGTGGCCATCGCGGTCACCGATAGCGGCCGACCACTTGCGCGCGTCGGCGGCCTCACCAAGGAGCAAATCAAAGGAGAAGACGGTCTCCGCTAGTCTGTTGCTCTCGCGGACAGCAAATCACTGGGGATTGGGGAGACTGCCCTCGGCCCTCTCACTCTCGACCAGGGAAGCCCAACGCGCCAACAACACAGGCCGGATGATAGAGGTCCAGAGAGCGTATCCCTCAGCGCTCATGTGGAGCCCATCCCTTCGGAACAACTCGCGCCGGGGCTGCCCCTGTGCATCGAGCATGGCGGCACTCACATCAATGAATCGAACGTGGTCCTGCCTGCGGATGAAGTCCGCAATCATTTTGTTCGCTCTAACCACCGTTGGCCAATTGCGCCGGCGCAGAGGATCGGGCTTCATGGAAATGAAGTAGATCCAGGTGCCCGGAAGGGCGGAATGGATGATCCCCACGAATTGCTGGAAATCCGCCAGCACCGTCTCTGGGGATTTCGACCACGGCCAGGAGAGATCATTCTCGCCTGCATAAAGCACAACGATGCGCGGGCGATAGGGGATCACGATTCTCGAAGCGTATCCATTAACCTGAGAGATCTGCGATCCTCCGAAACCGCGGTTGATCGCGTCCAAAGGCTTCATGTCGTCGGAAAGCGATCCCCAAAAGCGAATGCTGGAGCTTCCTATAAAAACGACGCAACCCGGTTTCGGCGGCCGGATACGATCTTCCTTCTCGTATCTGGAAATCTGAAACTCCCAGAAGTTCGGACGTCCCATGGACCAGAAGACGATCGCAGCACCCGCCAAGGTGAGTATCACGACCGCTGCGAGAATGGCTGGTATTCTCATCGTTAATCGCTTCGTCTTCCGTGTCGTTGATTACCTCACGATCTTGGGTACTCTCACCGCCGGCGGCGTATTTCTGCTTCGCTCGCTCCGCACTACTCCATCAATCACCGTCATCCCAATTCCCGGGAGGTCCCCTAATCGCACACTTTCCAGCAGAGTCTTTCCCGCCGAATGCTGGGGCGCGTCCATAAACACAAAATCTGCCGCGCGCCCGACCTCGATCATCCCGCTATCGAGCTTTCTCATCCGCGCCGTATTGCCGGTAGCAAAACAAAACGCGATATCTGTCGGAACTTCTCCCAAAGAGGAAAGCGCCGCGATCACGCGAAGGATCCCGAGGGGCTGCACGCCTGACCCTGCCGGAGAATCCGTCCCCAAGATAATGCGGTGCAACTGATTCCTCTCTTTCGCCGTGCGCAGCGTGAGCAGCGCCGCCCGCTCATTCCCGTTGTGTACGATTTCCAATGCGCGTTCCGATTCCTCGCACAGCGCACGAATCTGCACATCAGGCAGTGCCGTATGCCCTCCATTGACATGCCCGATCACATCCGTATCCGCTGCCAGCACCACACTCTTATCAATCAAACTTGAACCTGGAATAGAAGGCCCGCCGGTATGAATGGTGCTCTGGATTCCATGCTTCCGGGCCCAACCCACCATTTGTTCCGCGGTCGGCCCGTCTTTCACGCTCCCTAGCCCGACCTCCCCCAGCAACTTCACCCCCGCCTCGGCGAGTGAACGAAAATCCTCCTCCACCATTCCATGTTCAATGACCGGTGCACCGGCCATCACTTTCACGCCGCTTGGGCGCAATGCCGCAAAACTGCGCTGCGCGGTGATGGCCAGCGCTTTCAGGCCCACAATATCCTTCGGCCTTCCCGGCATGTGCACTTCCCCGGCCGAGATCATCGTAGTCACGCCACCATGCAAGCAGCTATCGATCCATCCCAACTGGTTTTGCCGTGGCGTCCAATCCCCCGCCACTGGGTGCACGTGACTATCGATCAGCCCTGGTACCAGCGCCGTCCCATTGGCATCGATAATCCCAGTCGCTCCTTCGCCATCGAGTTCCTTCTCTTTGCCAACCGCGCTGATCCGGCCATCCTTGACGATCACTGTATCGGCATCCAGAATGGGCTGCAGCAGATCCCCACTCAGCAGCAATCCGATGTTGCGGATCACAAGCTTCACGCCCCTGCTGGGCTTTGCCGTCTGCTCCACGGACATCTCTCTCTTACCTCCAGTCAAGCACTCCTAAGGATCTCAACCGCGGCTCACGCAAACGATGGCGGCCGGTCCTCCCTGGCCGCGCCAAACTTCTCGTTCGGCTTTGTGCCCATTTCGATTACAAACGTGCCACCCTGCGCAATGTCCGCATGACGGAACCAACTCCTGCTATAGGGCTTCCCATTCCATTTAACCGATTGCACATACGGCCGATCCGGTCCATTGCCCACAGCCTCAATCACCAGCGTTTTGCCATTTCCAAGTTGCACCGTAACGCGATCGAACAGCGGCCCTCCAAACACATAATTCCCGCTGACGGGATCAAACGCGTAGAATCCCAGCGCGCTGATTACGTACCACGCGGACATTTGTCCGCAGTCCTCATTCCCTGCCAGCCCGTCGAGCTTCGTGGTGTACATCGTCTCCAGCAGCATGCGCACACGCGATTGTGTTTTGTAGTGCACGCCTGCAAACGCATACATGTAGGCCACGTGATGCCCTGGCTCGTTTCCGTGCGCGTATTGTCCAACCATTCCAGCGATATCCGGCGGCGCGTCCGGTGGCAGTTCGGAACTGGCGTTGAACAAACCGTCTAGCTTTTCGATGAAACCTTTTTCGCCGCCGAATAGTTTCATGTATTCGTAGAGATCGTGCTGATTCAAAAAAGTCGCTTCCCAAGAATTGCTCTCTGTGAAGTCGCGCCACTTCTTCGAATGCCCCATCGACCGAGGATCGAAGGGACCAGCCCACTTGCCGTCCGCAAGCCGTCCGCGCATGAAGGTGATCGATCCATCGAAAGTGTTCTTGTAATTCCGCGAACGCGCCAGCAGGAGCTTGAAATCGTCCTCCGCGCCCGCCGCGCGAGCCAGATGCGCCACCGCCCAATCGTCATAGGCGTACTCAAGCGTCTTGCTTACGGCTTCTTCTTCGAGATCGCACGGAATGTAGCCCATCTTACGGTAGTAGCCGAGCCCTCGATAGTCATCGTCCATCGCGCGCTTCCGCCATAGAGGATATGCCTTCGCGTAGTCAACACCGGGAATCCCCTTTATGTACGCTTCGGCCAGCACCGGCGCCGAGTGGTAGCCAATCATGCAGCCCGTTTCGACGGCCTGTAGCGGCCATACTGGCACTCCCGCAGGACTTTGTTCCGCCATCAGAATCAGCGTGTTCAAAATGCCGGGCAGTCTTTCGGTCTGCACCAGCGTATAAAGAGGATGCAGTGCACGATAGGTATCCCACAGCGAGTAGGTGCTGTAGTTTTTTCCATCCGCGGGCAGCCGGTGAACCTCCAAATCCATGCCGCGGTACTGACCGTCCACGTCACTGAACAGCGTGGGCGCCAAAAGCGAATGGTAGAGCGCCGTGTAGAAAATTTCCTTCTGATCCGCCTGTTTGGTCTCAATCGTGATCTTGGCCAGCTCCTTTTCCCACGCCGCACTGGCCGCCTGCCGTGCCCCATCAAAATCCCAGCCAGGGACTTCCGCCTCCAGATTTCGGAGCGCACCCTCAATGCTGACCGCGGACAGCCCCACCTTAACCAGAATCACTTCGTTCTTTGCGGTCGGCCGTTTCACCACGCACTCCAGGAATTTCCCCTGCGCGTCGCGAACACCAGTACCCACCGATGTCGAATCCGAAAACAGTTCGGCACTGGCAAACGGCTGGGAAAACTTCATGGCGAAATAGACGTAACGCCCCGGCGCCCACTCCTGCACTCTGCGGCCACCTGTGATCATGTCATTCCCCAACACGTGCATTTCGGCGCTGATCACGTTGCAGTACATGCGCTGTGGTGGATCAATCGTACCGTGCGCCAGGTCGATCACAAAATGGCTGGTGGTATCCTCTGGAAACGTGTAGCGATGCAACCCGACGCGTTCCGTGGCGGTAAGCTCTGCCAGCACCTTGTAATCATCGAGAAAAACGGTGTAGTAACCCGGCTCGCCGCGCTCGCTTGCATGGGAAAACCGGGAACGATAGCCCGCGTTCGGATTCTCGCGACTCCCGGGCCCGAGATGCACGGCCCCTGTGCCCGGCATCAGCAGAATATCCAGCAGGTCCGCCGCGCCGGTGCCGCTCAAATGCGTGTGACTGAATCCCATGATCGATGTGTCGTCGTGATGATATCCCGAGCAATGATCCCAATCGCCCACGCCCGTATCCGGGCTAAGCTGCACCATGCCAAGCGGGACGGCCGCTCCCGGATAGCAATGCCCGTGCCCGCCGGTCCCGATGAACACATCGACAAACTGCGTCAAACCTTTTCCGGCTGCGGCCTTCTCATCGAGTCTTTCCGGCCCGCCAAGGTCCAACCCGCTTCTCGTCGCCACCGCCAGACTCGACAGCGCCGCCGACTGCAGAAACGTCCTCCTCGTCACATTCTTTGTCATATCCCGGGGCTCCTCAACTTCTTGTACGCAGCAGACTCGGCCTTTCTTCACTCAACTTCAAAATCAGTTCGCCAAACAAGGTGTTGGCCCATGCAAACCAGCCGCGCGTATACTTCGCCGGATTGTCCTTGTCGAAAGACTCATGCATGAAACCGGTCCCCGCATGTGTGGTCTTCAGCCATTGCAGACACTGTTTGATCTCCGCGTCGTCGCTGCTGGTCATCGCCTGTGCGATCAAAGCCATCGGCCAGATCATGTTCAACCCTTCGTGCGGACCACCAATCCCCGACGCTGCGCTTCCCTCGAAATAATACGGATCGTCGGCGCTCAGCACGCGCCGCCGCGTCCGCTGGTAAACGGTATCGTTCGCCTTGCAACCGCCCAAGTACGGCAAGCTCAAAAGTCCCGGAATATTTGCATCGTCCATGAAAAGCTGGTTGCCATATCCATCCACTTCGAATGCCCAGATTTCCCCGTCTCTGTTGCCACTGATTCTTCCGTATTCCTCCAGCGCCTTCTCCACCTCTTCTGCCAGCGACCGGCATTCGGCCGCGAGCCCTGAATCCTTCAGAATCTCCGTCGCCATCTCCGCCAACTGCCGCAGCGAAACCACGGCAAACCAGTTCGACGGCACGTAGAACGAGTACGTGCATGCGTCATCCGACGGCCGGAACATCGAGTAAATCATCCCCACAGGGCGCGCCGGATTGCCGAATCCTCCCAGCGCCTGGGTGTCCGTTGGCGTCTCCGTCTTTCGCTGGAAATGGTAAGGGCCAGACCCCTTTTTTCTCTGCTGCTCGCGGAACGTAGTCACCACAAGCCGCATCGCCGAAGCCCATTCGGCATCAAAAGGTGTTGTGTCGCCAGTCGTTTTCCAATACCCGTGCGCCAACCGGATGCAGTAGCAAAGCGAATCCACCTCCCACTTTCGCTCCGCCACACCGGGGCGCATCTCCGTCAAATCGGCAACCGCCCAGTCCAAAGCCCTCGTGCTTTTAGGGTCCGGCAAGAAGGCATTCGCATAAGGATCAATCAAAATGCACCGCGCCTGCCTTCCGATGAGCCCTCGAAACATCTGGCCCAGGTCGCCGTCGCTCTTGGCCATCGGCAAATATGGCCATACCTGACACGCCGAATCGCGCAACCACATCGCATCAATATCGCCGGTGATGATGAAGGTATCGGGCTTTCCCCCGCTGATGCTGAAATTCACCGTCGTATCGAGGGTATTGGGATAGCAGTTCTCAAACATCCACCCGAGTTCCGGGTCGCCGATCCCCTTCTCCACCCGCGAGATTGTCTCTTCGACGGCGTGCGAGACAAACTTTCTCTGGCCTACAGGCGGCCGCTTCGAAGCAAAACTCTGGGTTTCCGTTGCAGTTTTGATCCGCCGCATCGCCAGACTCATGGCACCAAATGCCACTCCCTTCAACACCTCGCGCCGGTTGTAGATGACCGTCTCCTCTCCCCACGCCACAAAGGGAACCTTCGATCATAACTCAGTCCCCATCCCGGTGATTTTGCTTTCAGTTTCGTCGAGAAGCTTGCCCGTCTGCAAATCCACGACTGTGACGTTTGAAACTTCCGACAGCGTTGCATCTAAAATTGCGAGATACTTCAGTGTTATGAGTCAGGCGTGGAGATCCCCATGCGTTTCTTCCTCATCACGATTGCAATTCTGTTGTGTCTCTCACGCTCTTCCGCTCAAGACCCGAAGGGCGGGCCGGTGAGCGAGAAAGCGCAAAAAGCCTACAAAGAAGGCATCAAAGATTTACAGGAAAGGCAGGAGGCATTTGCTCTGGATGAGTTCAAGAAAGCCGACAAGCAGGACGGCGGTCAATGCTTGTCCTGTCAGCAGAAAATGGTGAAATACGGCATGGCCCTGCGCGACTGGAAGACCGCCGAACTCGGTGCCGAGGAAATGGCCTCGCAAGCGAAGGGTGAAAGGGATACTGCGGTGGCTCACTACCAATTTGCCATCGTTCTGTTCGCGGAAGGCACCGACAAGCACAAGGATGAATACTTTTCGCGCGTCCACGACGAGATCGGAAAGGCCCTCGCGGCCTACGCGAATTTTCCCGACGCCATTTTCCTCGACGGAAAAACTCTCGCCAATCTCCATCAGGACGACGCCGCCACCGCCAAGTTTGAGCAATTCCTTAAAATGAAGCCGGGCGACGATCCCGACCACCAGCGCGCCCTTCGCTTTGTCGCTCGCCCCGAACTGGCGCGAGCTCGCATGGCGCCGGCCTTTTCGATCACCACCCTCGACGGGAATCGCATTTCTATGGACGACTTGCAGGGTAAGGTAGTCCTGCTCGATTTTTGGGCGACCTGGTGCGGGCCGTGTCGCGAAGCGCTGCCTCACATGCGCGATATTGCGAAGAAATTTCAGGGACAGCCGTTGGTCATCCTCAGCGTCAGCCTCGATAGCAATGAGCAGAAATGGAAAGAGTTCATCGAAAAGAACGAAATGACGTGGCCACAATATCGCGATGGCGGCTTTAGAGGGTCCATCGCCAAGTTATTTGGCGTCACCGCCATTCCCCACACCTTCACCATAGATGCTGACGGTGTGCTTCAGGACGAACACATCGGCGATGCTTCCATCGAAGGCAAGCTCAAGAAACTTGTTGCGCAGGTTCGCGAAACGCAGCCACAGAAAGCTTCTCCCTGATTGTCTTTCTTGAGGGGATTAATGCGGTCTCGTATGCTCTGAGAAACGGACGACCAGCGCCGGAACCACCATCATCAGGCCGATGACGACGTAACCGGCTTCCAGCCACCAGAATTGTGGAACAAACGCCACTGGCGGAAGAATTACTCGCTCGCCCAGCAGCCAACCCAAGAGAATCCCGCCGGCCAGAATCGAGGCAATGGCCCCCGTGCTCGACTTTTGCAACATTGCTAGCGCTGCCGCTGTCGCGCTTCCCCCGACAATCACTGCCAGAATCAGACCCGGGATCAGGTAACTGCGAAATGGAGTCACGGCCAGCCACTCTGCGGGAAACTTGTCCACTCCAGTCGCCAGCGTCAAGCCGCCAGCGATGGCCGTAAATGCCACAAAAACACTGGCCACAAACAGGATGGCGCCGCAGATCCGAAGAAGAGGTGTTCCCGCAAAGACAGCCAGTATTCTTGGCATCCACACAGCGGAAACTGCAAGAATCGCGAGGGAAACCAAGATGGAGAGCCAATTCATAATTCCTCCTTTGCCGCGCGACAAGAACAGAGGAATTTTCTTGCAATCTAGTGGGGAGTTTGTGGTCCGTCAAGGACCACGGTCACGTATTGGGCTAGGAGGTCGCCGAACCTTCTTTCAGAAGCAGCAGAACGAAGCAATCGCCGTCGTTGCGTGCAGGATCACAACCGGCGGCTGGATTGTTAATGTCGCTGGAAGAAGCCACTGTCACCGCTCTTAAGTGGGCATTTTCTCGTTGCGTCTTCCGCGACGGGACGCAACAGATTTGATTTTGAAAAACTATCAAACCGGCTACTTTCTCACCCACCCCGTTTTCCCTGCCTGCCAAGACATTTGAGAATGTAACTCTACAAAGGGTCGTCGAGACATTTGAGATGCAACCGAACGTTGGTTTTTGTTGTGGCTGTGGGAAAGTGGGAATCGCTTCGTGATTCCCAAGCTCGCAGGGCGAGCGTCTTTACCACAGCCTTTTCGCCCCGTGCTTCGTTGTGATGTTTTTTGCCTCCCCCTGCAACCTTAGACAGTTCATGATGCCCGGCACAAATTGCTCGTCATTCGCATAAGCTCTTAGAGGTACCACAACCTGTGCCTCGCCACGTTACTGCCAAACAGGACCGCTCGACCGTCGCGAAACGCGACCGAATGAGCCTGCAACTCTTGTTCACGTGTAACGCGGATTCGCAGGGATGTATTGCAAACGCAAGACTTGTTTGGATTCAATCGCTCTCGATTGTCAATGATGTCAATTAGCAGTGGTAGACTGGGCGTCACACCGGCGTCACAATCATGAGTCCGCGTTCGTGTGCATCTTCATTTAGGCGGACCGCGCTCGTTTAATCATTCTGATTACCTCATCGTTCGCGTTGACGAACTGCACATCCACCCCCGGATGACTGCGAACAAATACGCGAAAAATTTCATCCGCAAATGCTTGACCAATTTGATTCACGCTTTGAAAGTCGAGAACCACCCTTCGGAATCGGTCGATGCGAAGCATGAGGCGTTTTGCCTGCGACCGAGAAATCAAATCGTTAGGACTGTGCTCGGCCATTTTCACTGGAACAACTGTTTTATCGAACGCATAGTCGTTTTCAGGTGAAGCATATTCGTCAAACACCTCCTTGCGGGACCGGCCGGTCATATTTTTCAACTTCATCCATACAGCAGTGCCCTTAGGGTTTTTCAACGGCGATACTGACGTGAAGTAAACGCCGCCCGAGGAAATGTCGAAAGCATCCAGCATTTTCGAGGTAAAAAAGATGCCTTCACCCGTGTGCCGTTCGGGGTCGGTCGTGAATTTCCCCTTGGCAAGTTCTAGCACGGAGTACCTTTCATCGGAGAACTTCATGGCGCGTTGAATCTTTTTGAAGATGCCCACACCATTGTCAATGATGGCTAATTCCGTGTTGACGGCGGTGCGTTTCAGTTGCACAGTGATGCGCGTGCCCGAGGAATGGTCCACGGCATTGTTGAACATTTCAGTGAAACAGTATCGCCAGATATCCAGCGTGTTCTCAGGTAAGTCCGAAATTTCAGGGAGTACATCGTTCTCCCAGACATCTGACTCGCTTTGTTGGCGAGGGAAGCCCTTTTGCCAAGTTTTTTTCGGGGCTAGAAAGAATCGAGTTCGACGGGTCTTCCCGTTTCGTACCAAGTCGGAGTCAGTGAGCAACCTTTGCAAGTGGAGGTTGACAGCTTGACGCGTCACTCCGAACTTTTTTGCCGTCAGTTGAGCGATGTCGTGAGGGTGCTCGCTGACCCGCTCCAAAATAAACTGACGAATCTCTTGTCCTCTTGGGTCAGTCGGAGTCCGCATGGTGAAATTATCATTGTCAAGGTTATTTTAAATATTGTCAAGGTTATAATTCCAATTGTCAAGGATTGCGATTCTGGCTTTGTCAAGGTTAACTGATCGTCTTGTCAAGGTTATTCCCTTGATTGTCAAGTGATGACCATGGTGCTGCTTCATGTCAGCACCATCGTAACCATCAGTCCCCGATGGCGGGTTGGAGTGGATAATCTGCGTTATGGCCGCACCTTCCAGCCGCTACCGGCACCTGTGCCCTGCCAACAATTGCTGACAGCACGGAACCACCGGCACAACGGTGTCACAGCCAGCATCAGATGCCTTGTAAATGGTTTAAAATGAATAAGATTGGCGGATGGGCCTGTAAGCCGGATTCTCCGGTTGGGTTTTTTCGTCCCTTTTAAACAAAGCACTTACGGAAAACAAAGAACTTCCACAGTCAGTAGTGTTAACTGTGTCGCCCATGCTCGGATAACAGGCACAAGGTGGACACACCTGGGTGCCAGCATGACAAGCTCCCCATACTCATGCCGAGCTTCATCCATAGCCGCCAGAAGCTGTTCTAGGGTGGGCATCTTCCCAGTGCGAATGAGTTCCTCGGCTTCGGCCTCTCCCAGTTGCGGGTCTGCCGCAACTCACTGGTCCTACTTTGGCGCCGCCTGTGCGGACTTCCCTTGGAGCAACACCTCTTGCTGATCCAAATAGTTGGCCGTGAACGTGCCTTCCTCCGCGATTCCCAAAGCGGAAGGTTTGCCGCCCGGGTAGTAGCTGGATAGCATGCCGGTGTCAATAAGTATGATTTTTCCGCCAAAGCGAGGACGGATGTGCGCCGTCTTTTGAACCGTATGGCCTACGACAATGTTCGTCGCCTTATAGACAGCGATCCGCTGCGGGAGCGCTTGCGGCAGCGCGGAATCGAATTGATCTGCCCGCACAAGAGGAATCGCGTCCGTCCGGCCACCCAGGACGGACGAGCCTTGCGACGTTACCAGCGGCGATGGATCGTGGAACGCACTAATGCCTGGCTGGGAAACTTTGGACGCTTGGTTGTGCGCTACGACCGCTCGCTGACGATCTATGGTGCTTTTTTTCATATCGCCTGCTTCGTGATCGTCTTACGGAGGGTTGTGCAATAGCTTCTAGTACGGTAGCCTCAGGATTCCTGCTACATGACCTGGCTCGAATATCATGAATTGACGAAGCACAGTGCCGAGTCGTTGCGGCGATCTCAGCACTACCTCGATTGGGCCAATATGCCCAGTCCCTATCGGCATTATGAGGGCGTCCCCGTGTTGGATTTGCCGGCCGACCCGCCGACTCCACAGATTTCAGCCCTCGAAGTACTGGCGGGCAAGATGGGAAATACTCTGGCGCGGGACGGTGCGGAATTCCTTTCGCAGTTGATGTTCTATTCCGCCTCGATTAGCGCGTTCAAGCGAGTCCCATCCACCGGAGCTATCTACTCTCTGCGCGTTAATCCTTCTTCCGGAAATCTCCATCCGACTGAATTTCACTTTTGCACGCGGGGATTCGTGGATTGGCCCGATGGTCTGTATCACTACCGTCCCTCATCCCACATGGCAGAACAACGCGCTATTGGGGATTTTGGCGCGAAACTTGTCAACACCTCCGCCCCGCTCATCTTCGTTTTGACCAGTATTGCTTGGCGAGAAGCCTGGAAATACAGGAACCGGGCATATCGGTATTGCTTGCACGACATCGGCCATGCCTGGCAGGCTCTGACGCTTGCTGCTCGATCTCTCAGAAGCGGAAGCTTTGCGCTTGGGCGTTTTTCAGATGACCGAGTGGCGGAATCGTGTCTCCTCAGTGCGGACGAGTGGCCCATGTTAATCGTCGG
>Ga0187782_10000054_pt1 | contig 59886 bp, 55 predicted proteins | sample 0715_SJ02_MP15_2_FD_132454 | JGI IMG/M metagenome (GOLD analysis project Ga0187782, IMG submission 132454) | Tropical peat soil microbial communities from peatlands in Department of Meta, Colombia - 0715_SJ02_MP15_20_MG | ecosystem: Environmental > Terrestrial > Soil > Wetlands > Peat | place... | reverse complement strand
GCCGTTGTCGGAATAGACTTCCGACGCCGGAATCGTCACGCCCGAGTTGAAGTGGCCGACCACGAACTTCACGCCGTCGCCGACGAACTTGTTGGCGACCGACACGCCTTGCTTGGGATCGGAGACGTCGTCGCCTTGCTCGACGTCGATTTTCTGGCCGAGAATGCCGCCGGCGGCGTTGATGTCAGCCGCCGCCTGCTGAACGCCGTTGGTCAGCTGCGCGCCGAACGACGCGTTCGGGCCGGTGATCGGTCCCGCGACGCCCAGTCTGATCTGGGCGCTTGCGGCGGACGCCGCGACGATCGCGGCCGCCAGGGAGAGGCCTTTCAAAACCGTCAATCGCATTCTAACCTCCCAGAACCATTTTATTGGTTACGCGATGACGAGTATCCCGGATCGAATAACTTGTAAAGGCGCATTTGATGGTTAGCACTCCGTCTCTTCCACCCTCGCGCGCCGGGTCGATCACCCTGCTCGGAGGCGCGCTCGCGCTCGATTTCGCCAACACCGAGTCTGGCCGCGGCCATTCGAGCCATCAGGACCATCTTCAGGCGCCGCAGAACGTCGCAGAGTGGCTCGGCCATGCGCGCGCCCTTGCGCCGACGGAGGCCCAATGGCTGGCGGCCGAGGCCGGCGGCCGAGAGACCCTCGGCGAGGCCCTGCTGCGGCGCGCCCGCGCCTTGCGCGACGACATCTACGCGTGCTCTCTCGCCGTCGCCCGCAAGGGCTCGCCGTCGACAGGCGCGCTCGAGCGCCTCAACGCTTATCACGGGCGGTGCCTGGCTTGCGCGGAACTCAAGCGCGAAGGCAGGCATTTTCACTGGCGCTGGGACATCCGAACCGAGCCCGTCGAGGCCGCGCTCGCGCCGATCGCCATGTCGGCGATTTCCATCCTCACGACCTTCGAGCTCGCGCGCGTGAAAGAGTGCGACGGCGAACATTGCGGCTGGCTCTTCTACGATTGCACGAAGAACAATAGTCGCCGCTGGTGCGAAATGGAGATTTGCGGCAATCGCGCCAAACAACGGCGTTTGCGCGCCCGACGGACTCCAGAGTGAGGTTTTGGTGCAAGATCGCTCCGTTTGCCGCGCGTCGTCTGTCGCCCGGCGATGAAGAGCAAAGGAACGTGGTCAGGCAGGTTGGCGGCGGCCGCGCCGCCAAAGCGAAAGTTTCGGACGCCGCAAGCGTCCCACTCGCTCCGCCCATCAGCGTTCGCCGAGCGCCACGAGAGGAAATGAGCCGGCTGTGAGGAGGTCGGCGGCAGAACGTCGAAAGCGGTTGCTCGCCGCCGCAGCCTTTGCGCTGAGCCTTTCCTCTTGCGCCCCCTGGGTTGAGACTGACCAGGCCCGATTATGCCGCATGGCCATGCCCGCGCTGTGGCCAAACGCCGTCCGCTTCGCGAATTTGCAGGAGAGAGAATTTTCGGACCGGGCCGGCCTGCGCATCGACTTTCGCTCCGTGGAACCGACGGGCGGGGTCAATTCCCATTTCATCGAATGCCGGTTTCGCGAGCCGGGCAGACCACGAAAATCCGAAGATCTGGTCGGGGTCCTGACCGATGAGGGACCGCTCTCGGAGGGGCGGCGGTTCTTTTTGATCCGCTTTTGGCTTGCAACGCCTGAGGGGCGCGCCGCCGATCCATTTCCCCTTGGCGACGTCTCCAGGCTGCCGAGATTGCCCCCGATCGTCGCCTACGGTCTTCAGCAGGTCCTGAACGGCCTGCCTCTCGCGGCTGTCTACGGCCTCGTCGCCTCAGCCTACGCGCTCATCTATGGCCTCGTCGGCCGAGTGAACCTTGCCTTCGGCGCCTTTGTCGCCGTCGGGGGCTATGCAACGGTCCTTGGCTCGGGGCTGGCTGGACCGGAATGGCCTCGTTCGACGCTCCTGCTTGGCGCGGCGCTCGCCTCCGCGACGGCGGCCGGATGGGGCCTTGCCGCGGCGCGTTGGACGTTTCTGCCCTTGCGCAACGCTACCGGTCAGCAAAATCTGGTCGCTTCCGTCGGCCTTGCTCTGGCGCTGAGCGAGTTCCTTCGCCTGACGCAAGGGCCGCGCCTCACCTGGCTCGGGCCTCTCCTAAACCAGCCCTTCGGCTTGGCGCAGGCGCAAGGATTTGTCGTCACCGCGACGCCGGTGGCGCTGGGGGCGTGCGCGGCTTGCCTCGGGGTCGCGCTCGGGCTCGTTCTGATCATGCGCGTTGTAAGCTTCGGACGCCGTTGGCGCGCCTTCGCCGACGACCCGCTCGGCGCCGAGCTATTCGGGGTCGACGGCCGGGCGCTTTATGCGCAGAGCTTTGGGCTTGCGTGCGGGCTTGCCGGCCTGGCCGGCTTCGTTCTGACCGTGGTCTACGGCGCCGTCGGCTATGGCGCCTCGACCGAAATCGGCCTCAAGGCGCTGGTCGCCGCCGTGCTCGGCGGGATTGGAGCGATCGAAGGCGCGCTGATTGGCGGCGTCATCGTCGGGCTCATTGAGGCGCTTTGGAGCGCTTACTTTCCCGCCGACTACCGCGACGTCGCGCTCTACGCCCTGCTTGCCATCCTTCTCACCTTGCGCCCGGGCGGAATTCTGGGCGCCCGCGAGACCGGCCCGAACCTCGATCCTCGGACTTGAACCGCGCCTGCACGCGCCCATGTACCTTCTTGCCGTCGGACGATTATGCGCGAGGAAAGAAAGCCCCATGTCCGCCATGGTCAACGCTCGGTCCGCGCCATTGCGCGCCGACGCGCTTTCCGGCGTGCGAAGGCGCCGCGTATTGGCCTTCTGCGTCGACATCACGCTCGTCGCGCTGCTGACCGCAATTCTTTGGACGGTCCTTCTTGTGTTGACGCTCGGGCTTTCGGCGCTGCTGCTGCCGCCGCTCCTTCCCATTGTCGCGTTCTTTTACAATGGCTTGACGGTGTCCGGGCCCGGCATGGGCACGCCCGGCATGCGCGCCTTCGATATCGAGATGCGCATGGCCGAGACCGGCGCCCGGGTCCCCTTCATCAATGCGGCCGCTCAGGCGTTGTTCTTCTATCTGAGCTGGTGCTTCCCGCTCGCGTTCGTCGTGACGCTGTTTGACGCTGAGAAGAGGTTTTTGCACGATCTGCTGGCGCAAGTCGTCGTGGTTAGGCGGCTGTGAAAGCCGCCGCGCCGGGCTTCCCCTCGATGTCGCGTTGGCGCTAGTTTGGCTCTACGAATCCGTTCGTAAGCGGCCAAGGCCCGGCCGCAGGAGGCCAACGATCCGTGACGCGGGAGCCACGAGACCAGCCGCAATTCTACCTGACCGCCCCGTCGGCTTGCCCCTATCTTGCCGGGCAATTCGAACGGAAGGTGTTCACGCATCTCGTCGGCAAGCGGGCGGCCGGTCTTAACGACATGCTCACGCAAACCGGCTTCCGGCGCTCACAGACGATCGCCTACCGTCCGGCCTGCGAAAACTGCCGCGCCTGCGTCTCGGTTCGGGTGCTCGTCGACGAGTTCCGCCTCAGCGGCAGCCAACGGCGCGTCGCGCGACGCAACGCCGATGTCGTCGGCGCATTCGTTCCGGCGAAGGCGACAAACGAGCAATACTCGCTTTTTTGCGACTATCTCGACGCGCGTCATCCGAGCGGCGGCATGGCGGATATGTCGGCGCTCGACTTCTCGATGATGGTCGAAGACAGCCACGTTGAGACGGGCATCGTCGAATATCGCCGCCGGGGCCCGGACGCCGCCATCAACGGCCGAGGCGCGGGGCCCTTGCTTGGGGCCTGTCTCACCGATCGGCTCGCCGACGGCTTGTCGATGGTCTACTCCTTCTTCGCGCCGGGCGAAGCCCATCGCTCGCTCGGCGCCTTCATGATTCTAGACCACGTCGACAAGGCGTTCCGCCTCGGCTTGCCGCATGTCTATCTCGGGTATTGGGTCGAGGGCTCTCGCAAGATGGCCTACAAGGCAAGCTATCTGCCGCAAGAGCGCCTCGGCATGACAGGTTGGGTGCGGGTAGACAAGGAATAGCGGCTTAAACCCGGTTATCCGCCGCTTAAGCGCTCCTTGACCTCCTCCGGAATCGGCCGCGACTTCAGGCGGGTTGCGTCATCGGGATCTCGCCCCGTCCACACCCGCGTTTCGTGCGCTTCAATCATCGCCGGCGCGTCTTCGCGCGACAGATTGAAGGCGCGATGCGTGACGTCGAAGCTCGAGCGGCGGAAGGCGACGATCTTCGTTTCGATTGCGATGTCGTCTCCATAAGTCGCCGGCGCGAAGAACGTCGCGCGCGCGTCGACGATCGGCCAGCCGACGATGTCGAAACGCCGCTGCAGCTCGCGATGACTGTAGCCGGCGAGCTCAATCAGCCGCGTCGTCGCCGCGTCGAAGAACTGGAAGTAACGCGGATAGAACACGATCCCGGCGGCGTCGCAATCGCCCCATTCGATGCGGACAACGTGGCGGCTGAGCAGCATAGACTTGTCCTAGCGCGGCGCCATGCGCAGCGCGCCGTCGATCCGGATCGTTTCGCCGTTGAGATAGCCGTTTTCGACGATGTGCACGACAAGGGCGGCGAACTCCTTAGGGTCGCCAAGGCGGGCGGGGTACGGCACGGAGCGCTCAAGCGAACCTTGCGCCTCGCGCGGCAGCGCGCTCAACATCGGCGTCCCGAAAACGCCCGGCGCGATTGCGTTCACGCGGATTGCGATCGGCGCGAATTCGCGCGCAATCGGCAATGTCATGCCGACAATCCCCGCTTTCGAGGCGGAATAGGCGGCCTGCCCGACCTGACCCTCGAAAGCCGCAACCGACGCGGTCGACACGATCACGCCGCGATCCCCCGACGCCGTCGGCTCAAGTTTCGCCATGCGGGCGGCGGCGAGGCGAATCATGTTGAAGGCCCCGACGAGATTGACGCGGACCACGTCCTCGAAGTCGCCAAGCGGGTGCGGCCCCTCGCGACCGAGAACGCGCTTGGCCGGCGCAATCCCTGCGCAGTTGACGAGCACGCGCGCAGGTCCGACCGCTCCGGCTGCGGCCGCGATCGCGGCTTCCGCAGCCGTCTCGTCGCCGACGTCGCAGGCCGCCGAATAACCGCCGATCTCGTCGGCGACCCTCGCGGCGCTGTCCGCGTTGACGTCGAAGATCGCGACGTTCGCGCCACGCGCCTTAAGCGCAATCGCCGTCGCGCGGCCGAGCCCCGAAGCGCCGCCGGTGACGATGGCGGCTTCCCCACGCAGCTCCATGATCGCGGCCTTTCCCTATCCCCTCAGTAGGGCAGTCCTACGTAGTTCTCGGCGAGCGAGGCCAAGGCGGACTTGGAGCTAAGCACATAGTCGAGCTCCGCCCGATGAATTCGGTCTTGGAAGGCGTCGACCGCCGCGAAATCGTGAAGCAGCGCGGTCATCCACTGCGAGAACCGCTGCGCCTTCCAAACCCGCCGCAGCGCGCGGCCTTCATACGCGTCAAGGCCCGAAGTCTCGCCGTGACGGTAAAATTCCATAAGCGCCTCGCTCAAGTAGTGCACGTCGCCGGCCGCAAGGTTCAGACCCTTGGCGCCCGTCGGCGGCACGATGTGAGCGGCGTCGCCGACTAAGAACAGACGCCCGAACCGCATCGTCTCGCAAACGAAGCTGCGCATCGTCGTGAGGCTCTTCTCCAACAAGGGCCCTTGTTTCAGCTCCGTCCGCCCGTCGTCGCCGATCCGAACCGCGATTTCCTCGAAGATTCGCTCGGGCGTCCACTGGTCAAGCTCCGTCTCGGGGCCCACCTGCAGGTAGTGACGCCCACGGATGCGCGAGCGCATCGAGCAGAGAGCAAATCCCCGAGCGTGCCGCGCGTAAAGGAGGACATCGGCCGGCGGAGGGGCGTCAACCATCACGCCGAGCCAGGCGAAAGGATAGGCGCGCTCATAAATTCGAAGCGCGTCGAGCGGGATCGACGGGCGGCTGACGCCGTGGAAGCCGTCGCAGCCGGCGATGAAATCGGCGCTCAACTCATAGGCCTGACCGTCCTTCATGTAAGAAACGGCAGGCCTGCTTGAGCAAAGATCGCCGAGCGCGACCTCATCGGCGCCGTAGACGGTCTCGCCGCCGATCTCTGCGCGCCGGTCGGCGAGATCCTTGGTCAGCTCGGACTGTCCGTAGACCGTCACCAAGGCGCCGGCCAGCGCTTTGAAGTCGATGCGTTGTCGCTGGCCCGCGAAAGCGATCTCGATGCCGTCATGGCTCAGCGCTTCGCGTTTCAAGCGCGCGTCAGCTTTGGCGCGGCCGAGCATTTCGACCGTCCCGCGCTCGAGAATCCCGGCGCGGATGCGGCCTTCGACATGGGCCCGAGCGTGCTTCTCGAGGACCACGCTCTCAATTGCCGCTTCGTGCAGAACTTGCGCGAGCAGCAGGCCCGCCGGCCCTGCGCCGATGATGATGACCTGGGTGCGCCGTCGCCTCGACCGACTCACAGATCGAAGAAGACGGTCTCGTCTTCGCCCTGCATGCGGATGTCGAACCGATAACAGACAGCCCCTCCTTCATCGTCGCGCCTGGCGATCAGCGTGCGTCGCCGCTCGGGGGGCACGATCTTCAATGTCGGATCGTCGGCGTTGGCGGTTTCCTCATCCGAGAAATAGAGGCGCGTATAAACATGAGTGAGCAGCCCACGCATGAAGACGACGAGCGTCAGGAACGGCGCGTCTCTTCCGCTTCTTCCAGGCTTGATGGTCTCGAAGACGAAGCGCCCTTGTCGGTCGCTCCCCGTTCCGACGCGGCCGAAACCGCGAAATCCCTCGACGCCGTAGCGACCCTGAGCGTCCGCTTGCCAAACTTCGATCATTGCGTCGGGAATAACGTCGCCCGCGCCGTCAAACACGCAGCCTTCGACGCGGATCTTCTCTTTCGCGCTCTCGTTGGCGATGACGCCGTCGGCGATCTGGCTGTTGGGATAGCGATATTGCTCGGCGGTTAGCCCGTAGGCGAAATAAGGGCCGACGGTCTGGGAGGGCGTCTGGCCGCTCATCCGCCCTTCCCCTCGAACGGCGTTTCCGCCCGGCCGCGTAAAACAATGTCGAAGACGTAGCCGAGGCAGATTTCTGGCTCCGTCACGTCAAGCGAAAAACGCGATACCAGCCGCTCGCGCGGCCCTTCCGGCGCGCTCAGGTAGATCGGATCGAAGGCAAGCAGCGGGTCGCCCGAAAAATACATCTGGGTCACAAGGCGCGAGGCGATCGTCGGGCCGAACAGGGAGAAATGAATGTGGTTCGGGCGCCAGGCGTTGTGATGGTTGCGCCAAGGATAGGCGCCGGGCTTGATGGTATAGAACCTGTAGCGGCCGTTCTCGTCGGTCACTGAGCGGCCGGCGCCCAAGAAATTCGGATCGAGCGGCGCATCGTGCTGATCGACCTTGTGAACGTAGCGGCCGGCCGCATTGGCCTGCCAGATTTCGATGAGCGTGTTGGCGACTGGGCGTCCGGCATCGTCCAAGACGCGGCCGGCGACGACGATGCGTTCGCCAAGCGGCTCGCCGTTGCGCCGCGCATTCTTTGTCAAGTCGTGATCGAGCGGCCCGCAAGCGTCATGACCGAAGACAGGGCCGCTCAGTTCGGCAAGCGACGCTTTCAGCGGAATGAGCGGCCTCATTGGCGCGCGCAGCACAGTCGATGCGTAGGGCGGATAAAGCAGCGGCGGATGCGCGCCCCAATCGCGCGGACTCAAGCGCTCATTGATCATGAGGCCGCCTCCATGGCCTTGTAAGTCGCCTTAGCGATCTGGAAGGCGCGGTTGGCGGCCGGAACGCCGGCATAGGCGGCGACATGCAGAAAGGCCTCGCGCACGTCGTCTGGCGAGGCGCCGGTATTGGCGGCGGCGCGCAGGTGCAACGCCAGCTCCGCATGATGGCCGAGGCCCGCCAGCAGCGCCAGCGTGATCATCGAGCGCTCGCGGCGCGTCAGGTTCGGGCGCGACCACACGCCTGCCCAAGCCGTTTCGACGATGAACCGTTGGAAGTCGGCGTCAAACGGAGTTTTGCTCTCCTCGGCCGCGTCGACGTGAGCGTCGCCGAGCACGGCGCGCCTCGTCGCCATGCCGCGATCGTAGGGATCGCCCTGGATTGGCGGCGCCTCGCTTAACGACAGACGATTGCCGTCAGGGTCGCGAAACCACGCAACGCGGGCGCCCGACGGCGGCGACCAGACGCCGAGGTCGTCCTGTTCGAGGCCGGCGAAGCGCTCGAAAACGACGCCTTTCTCGCAAAGCGCTTTCACCGCGCTCTCGATGTCGTCGACCTCCCAACCGATCGTCGTCGCCGCCGGTTCGGGCACTTCGTCGACTTTCTGCAGCCGCAGCCGCACGCCGCGCGAATCGAACACAAGCGCGTATTCGCTTTCCTCGACGAGGCGCAAGCCGAGGATGTCGCGATAGAATGCGGCGGCGGCCTCCGGCTGCGCCGTCATGGCGAAGCCGACGAATGAAGATTGTCCGAGCGTCGCCAACGATCCCCTCCCGTAAATCGCTCGCCGAATCCTTCCACCCGAACCTAGCACGCCGGACCGTAACCAAGTCCGGCGAATAGCGTCGCTTGCACAAAAGCCGCATGTTAATCGCGCGTTCGAGAACCGAAGGCGAGCGCCATGGAGATTATCCTCGGGGTGTTTCTGGGCGTGTTGATCCTGTTCGTCGTGGCGTTTTTCGCTGTCCGCGCCTCCGACAGGCCAATTCGGCGCAGTGAAGAGCGCTTTGACGACGGCCTCAGCAAGTACTTCGTCGACAGCCAAGTGGGTCCTAACGGCGGCGATAGCCATGGTTCTTGAAACTATTGTGCTGGGAGTTCTGGTCGCCGGGATCGTCCTTCAGATCGCGTCGGCGCTTTTCGCGCGCCGGGACATGCTCGAGAGCTACCACGAACTGTCGAAGCCAATGGCCGAGCGAGATCCAAGCCACGGCCCGAGCGCCGCTCTCGAGCGGTGGCGACCGGCCGTGGAGGAAATCGAAACGATCGCCGAAGCCGGGCGAAAGAGCGGTCAAAGAGGCTCTCAGCCTAAGCAACCGATGACCAAGGCCTCGGCGCACTTCCCTTCCACGTCTTGAGCCGCCCCGAACGGTCAGCGCGTCGTCAAGCCCTCCCTCGCCAGCTTCCGTCTCCCGACCAGCCTTGCGAAGCGCGCCGCGCCCTGCGACCCTAGGCCAAACATTCGTCGAGCGCGTCTCATGACCGCCATCGCCCTGCCCGGCTCCTTTGACGTCGCCCAGCGCGTCAAATCGATTGTCGTCGGCTCGCTCGGCAACTTGGTCGAATGGTACGATTTCTACGCCTACGCCTCATTCTCGCTCTACTTCGCCAAAAGCTTCTTCCCCACCGAAGACCCGGTCGCGCAAAATCTTTCGACGGCGGCGATCTTCGCCATCGGCTTCTTCATGCGCCCGATCGGCGGCTGGCTGTTCGGACTGGTCGGCGATCGCTATGGGCGCCGGCGCGCGCTGATGCTTTCGGTGCTGTTGATGTGCTTCGGCTCGGCTTTGATCGCCGCGTCGCCGACCTACGGGGTTATCGGTCTCGGCGCGCCGGCGCTGCTGCTCGTTGCGAGGCTGATCCAGGGCTTGAGCCTTGGCGGCGAATATGGCGCGAGCGCAACCTATCTTTCCGAGATGGCGACGTCGGAGCGCCGCGGCTTTTATTCGAGCTTCCAATATGTGACGCTGATCGGCGGCCAGCTCGCCGCTCTGCTCCTCCTCCTCCTGCTGCAGAGCGTGTTCCTCACTGGCGACCAGCTGCGCGCCTTCGGCTGGCGCATCCCGTTCGTCGTCGGCGCAGGCCTCGCGCTCTTCGCCTTCGTCATGCGCCGCGATCTGCCGGAGACGCCGGCCTTCCGCACAATCGGCTTAGGCGCCGTCCGCGAAAGTCCGCTCGCCGGGCTCATGCGGCATCCGCGCGAAGCGCTGACCGTCGTCGGATTGACGATGGGCGGGACGCTCGCCTTCTACGTCTACACGACCTACATGCAGAAATTCCTGAAGCTCTCCGTCGGGCTCTCCGACCTCGAATCGACGCTGGTCAGCGCCGCAACGTTGATTTTTGCGATGATCTTGCAGCCGCTCTACGGCGCGCTGTCCGACATTGTCGGGCGAAGGCCGCTGCTCATCGGGTTCGGCGTCTTCGGCACGCTCGGCACGGTCCCGTTGTTGACCGCCATCCAACACGCCAACGGACCGCTGGAGGCGTTCGTCCTCATCGCCGTCGCGTGGCTGATCGTCTCGGGCTACACCTCAATCAACGCGGTCGTGAAGGCGGAGCTGTTTCCGAGCGAAATCCGCGCGACGGGCGTCGGGCTCCCTTATGCGCTCGCCGTTTCGATTTTCGGCGGCTCGGCCGAGTACGTCGCGCTCTGGTTCAAAAACGCCGGCCATGAGAGCGCCTTTTATTGGTACGCGACGTGCGTGATCTTCTGTTCGCTCATCGTCTACGCCCTGATGGGCGACACCAAGGCCTTGTCCCGGATCGAGACGACGGCCTGAGACGTCGGTGTTCGAGACACTCGCCGACCGCATCGTCGCCGCGCCGCGCCTCGCCTCGCCCGCGCGGGCGTTGAAGCGCTTTGGCGAGATCGCCGAGGCGCTTGCGCCGTATGCGGAGCGTAAGCGCGTCGCCGCGCTTCTCTGCGCCCTCGCCGACCACTCGCCTTTTCTGTGGCCGCTCGCGGCGGGCGATCCGTCCCGCCTCGTCCGCCTCCTCGGCGCCCCGCCCGAGGCGAGCCTCGCGGCGCTCGTCGGCGATCTCGTTTCGCGAGTCGACGACGAGGAGGCGACGCTCATGCGGGCGCTGCGCTTCGCCCGCTACGAGGCGGCGCTGCTGGTGGCCCTCGCTGACCTCGGCGGCGTTTGGGACGTCGTCGCCGCCACAGAGGCGCTGACGGCGTTTGCCGACGCCGCGGTGAAGACGGCGCTTCGCTTCCTGCTGCGCGCCGCCGCCGCCGCCCGACGGCTCGATCTTGATCGCAAAGATCCCGAAAAGGCCTGCGGACTCGTCGTCCTCGCGCTTGGCAAGCAGGGCGCGCGCGAACTCAACTACTCAAGCGACGTCGATCTCGTCGTTTTTTTCGACGGCAATTCGAAATCGATCGCGCCGGAGGTCGAGCCGGCGCAGCTCTTCGTCCGCTTAGTCAAGGGATTTGTGCGCCTCCTCCAGGAGCGGACGGCGGACGGGTATGCGCTGCGCGTCGACTTGCGGCTGCGTCCGGATCCCGCATCCAACCCCGTCGCCATTTCGACCGCAAGCGCATACGCCTATTACGAGACGCTCGGCCAGAATTGGGAGCGCGCCGCGATGATCAAAGCGCGGCCCGTCGCCGGCGATATCGATCTTGGGCGCCGCTTCCTTTCCGACCTCGCGCCCTTCATCTGGCGCAAGTACTTCGACTACGCGGCGATCGCCGACGTCCATGCAATGAAGCGCCAGATCCACGCGGTGCGCGGACACGAGCGCGTCGCCGTGCCTGGTCACGACGTCAAAATCGGCCGGGGCGGCATTCGCGAGATCGAGTTCTTCGTGCAGACGCAGCAGCTCATCTTCGGCGGGCGGCGGCCGCGGCTGCGCGGCGCGCGCACGCTGGACATGCTGAAGGCGCTCCATGCCGAAAATTGGGTGAGCGCCGAGGCGGTTCACGACCTCTCGGACGCTTACATTTTCCTGCGCAGCGTCGAGCATCGCCTGCAGATGCTCGCCGACGAACAGACGCAGACGTTGCCGCTCGACCCTCGCGCTCTGGCGCGCTTTGCGAAGTTCTGCGGTTTCGCCAGCCGCGCCGCGTTCGAGCGAGCGCTTACGTGGCGCCTTAAGAGCGTCGAGAAGCACTATGCGCGCCTGTTCGAGGAGGCGCCGACGCTCGGCGCCGAGCGAGGCAATCTGGTTTTCACCGGCGTCGGCGACGACCCTGAAACGATTGCGACGCTCCGCGCGCTCGGCTTCCACCGGGCGGAGGAGGCGGCCGAGACGATCCGCGGCTGGCATTTCGGCCGACGCGCCGGCGTCCGCAGCGCGCGCGCGCGGGAAGTGCTCACCGAGCTGATCCCGGGCCTCATCAAGGCGTTCTCCGGCTCCGGCGATCCGGACGCCGCGCTCGCCGCCTTCGACGCGGCGCTTGCGCGCATGCCGGCCTCTGTCGAGCTGTTGTCGATCCTACGCTCGAACGAGAAGCTTCGCGAACTGTTCGGCGACATTCTCGGCAGCGCTCCCCGCCTCGCCGCGATTGTCGCGACGCGCCCGCATGTGCTCGACGCCGCGATCGATCCCGGTCGCGCGGTGGCGATCGTCGACAGCTTGGACGAGCGACAGAGCGCCCAGCGCGCCCAAGCCTATCTTGCCGGCGCGCGAACGTTCGAGGAGATCCTCGATCGGGCGCGCGACTTCGCCGCAGAGGAAAAGTTCTTAATCGGCGTCCGACTGCTGTCGAGCGCGCTTAGCCCCGACGCCGCAGGGCGCGCCTATAGCGCGCTTGCGCAGGAGCTTTTGGACGCGCTCCTGAGGAAGGCGATCGACGCCTTCTCCGCCGACCACGGCGCGGTCCAGCGCGGCCGTGTCGCGGCGCTTGCGCTCGGCAAGCTCGGATCGCGGGAGATGACCGCCGCGTCCGACCTCGATCTCATCATCATCTACGATTTCCCCGACGAGGCGCGCGATTCCGATGGTCCGCGCCCGCTCGCCCCTGTCGTCTACTTCGCGCGCCTCACCCAGCGTCTCATCTCCGCGCTGACCGCGCCGACGAAGAGGGGGACGCTTTACGACGTCGACATGCGGCTGAGGCCCTCCGGGCGAAAGGGCCCGTTGGCGACGCGATTGTCTGCGTTCGTCCAATACCAAAGTCGGAACGCCGAGACTTGGGAGCATATGGCCTTGACCCGAGCGCGATTCGTGGCCGGCGACGCAGGCCTCGGCTCGGAGATCGCAGCCGTCATCAAGGGGGTCCTGTCTCGGTCGCGCGACGCGGCGCAGGTTGCAGACGACGTCGTGGCGATGCGCAAGCTGATTGCGAAGGAGAAAGGCGACGACGATCCGTGGGACCTGAAAATCGCAGAGGGTGGCCTCCTCGATATCGAATTCATCTCCCAGTTTTTGACGCTTGCGTTCGCGAGCCGTCATCCCGATTTGCTCGACGTCTCGACGCGGCAGACCTTGGTCCAAGCCCGTAGAGACGGCCTCATTGCTGAGGGCGACGCCGATATCCTAGTCGACGCCCATCGGTTGCTCACCGACGCGACGCAGCTCTTGAGGCTCACGATCGCGGGACGCTTCGATCCGGAGGCCGCCGCGGCGGGAGTGAAGCGGCGCGTCGCGAACGCCGCCGGAGAGCCGGACTTTGAGCGTCTAACAGCCGCGCTAAGCGAGGCGCGGTCGCGGGTTAAGGAAGTTTGGCGACGGGTCCTTGGTTAACGCGCAGACGCGCGAACCCCGCGAGACCTTGCGCCTCGGCCGTCGCTCGCCGATCTGCGGCGACGCACAGCGGGTCAGGTCTTCTTCGGCTTGACGAATTTAACGCCCACCGACGCTTCGCCTCGCCACATCACCTTAGCGTCGGCCATCTTGTTCTTGGGGTCGAGCTGCAGGGAGAAGGAGTCCGGCAGTTTCGCGCCATGCAAGGGCGCGACCTGCGCTCCCTCCTCCGACATGTCGACAATGACGCAGTCGGCCACCGGGGCGACGCCGCCCGGATCGGCCCAGGCGCGGATGCGCGTCGGCTTGCGCGGCTTGCGCCGCCGATCGTCGCGCCCTGTCATCTCGAAATTGTCAGCCACCGCACGCTCCGCGAGACCGCTTGCTGAAAGCGCCACTCTCACGGGGCCCGGTTAGAAATCGGCTAACGGAATTCGTAAAACTCGAGTGAATCCGCTCACCGAGCGCCGTCCGCCGCTCGTCGACGTTCGGGCCGTCGGAAGCGCCATGCGTCGGCAAGGGGCGGCATGCGCCGCGGCTGACGGGCCATCCCCGAAGTTGCAAGCTGGCGAGGGCGAGGAAGCGACGCGGTCGTTAACCCTGACCTTGTTGGGCCCCCTGCCGCCTCCCATATTTCGCACATGCTCGATCCTCTCAACTCTCTTGAACCCTACTTCCTGCTCGATTCTGAAAGCCAGCCGCTCGGGCCCAGGGCGGCCGACGCCGCGGACGACAGCGAGGCGCTCGACGCCTATTCGCGCGTCGTCGCCGGCGTTGTCGACAAGGTTGGGCCGAGCGTCGTGCGTATTGACGTGCGTCGGCAGGGCGCGCGCGGCGGGTCGGGCTCCGGCTTCATCATCTCGCCTGACGGGCTTGTGCTGACCAACAGCCATGTCGTCCAAGGCGCCCGCTCGGTCATGCTGACGACGCTCGACGGCCGGGAGCTCCATGCCCGAACGCTGGGCGACGATCCCGACACCGATCTTGCGCTGCTGCGCGTCGAGGAGGCGGCGACGCTGCCTGACGCGAGGCTCGGCGACAGCGCAAAGCTGAGGCGGGGACAGATCGCGGTGGCGATCGGCAACCCGCTCGGCTTCGACGCGACGGTGACGGCCGGCGTCGTGTCGGCGCTCGGCCGGTCGCTGCAGTCGCGCGGCGGCCGGATGATCGAGGACGTCGTGCAGACGGACGCCGCGCTCAATCCGGGCAATTCCGGCGGGCCGCTCGTCAACTCCGCAGGCGAAGTCGTCGGCGTCAACACGGCCGTCATCATGGGCGCGCAGGGCATCTGTTTCGCAGTCGCTTCGAACACTGCGAACTATGTCGCGGGCGAGATCGCCCGGCACGGGCGCGTGCGACGAGCCTACATCGGGGTCAGCGTGGCGACGACTCTGCTGCCCAGGCGAATCGCGATCCGGCACGGCTTGAGCCAAGCGAACGGCGTCAGGATCGTCGGCGTCGATCAGGCGGGCCCGGCGGCCGAGGCCGGGTTGTTGAGCGGCGATCTCATCGTCGCGCTCGACGGCAAGACCGTGAACGGCGTCGACGATATGCTGAAGCGGCTCGACGGGGAGGCCATCAACCGCACGCTCAGCGTCGACTTCCTGCGCCGATCGGAACTGAAGCGCCTTTGGGTCGGTCCGGTCGATCGCGACGCACGCGCGTTGCCGAAGGCTTAGGTTTATGCGGCGCGACCCTCACGGCCACGATCGTCGATCGCGGCTGCCGCGCTCACCGAGCTGAAGCCTCAGGGAGTCGCGTTGCTCCTTTGGCGAAAGCTTGTTAGCCTTTCCAATCCGCGGACGGCGGCGGGAAAGACCCGCAACGCCGGCCGCGGACTTATCTTTGGAGGAACGCAGCCATGGCAGGGTCCGGATTTGAATCCACGAGACGCGAACTCATTCGCCACGCGGCGCTCGGCGGCGGCGCGGCCGCCTTGTTCGGCGGCCTCGGCGTCAGCCCAATGATGGCTGCAGCCTGTGCGAAAGAGGCCGGCAAGGCGTCGCGGACCTTGAAGGCGGCCTTCTCCAACGCCGGCCTGCAGGCCACCTGGTGCGCGCAAGGCAAGCAGGCGGCCGAGTATTGGGGCTCGCTGTTCAATGTCGAGGTCACGTGGTTCGACGGCCAGCTCGACGCGGTCAAACAACGCTCCGCGATCGACAACATGGCCTCGCAGAAATGGGACTTTGTCGCGATCCAGGCTTTCGGCATTGGCACCTTGACGGCGCCCGTTCAAAAGATGATCGACGCCGGCGTCCCTGTCATCGACATGGACACGCTGATCGCGCCGCTCGACCAGATCAACGTTCACACGTTCCTTGCCCCGGACAACGAGTTCATGGGCGCGTCAGTGACGCAGGCGCTGGTCAACGCCATCAACGGCGAGGGCACGATCGTCATGACCCAGGGCGCGCTCGGCCACACCGGCGCGCAAGGGCGGGCGCGCGGCTTCAAGTCCGTCGTCTCAAAGTTTCCGAAGGTCCAGGTGCTCGACGACCAGCCGGCCGACTGGGACGTCACCAAAGTGGCGCGCATCTGGGAGGGCCTCCTCACGAAGTATCCGAAGATCGACGCGGCCTTCTTCCATAACGACGACATGGCGCTGGCGGCCTCCAAGGTGATGCAGGCCAAGGGCCGCACGGAGACGAAGGTCGGCGGCGTCGACGCCATGCCGCCGGCGATCACCGCCGTGAAGGGCGGACAGATGTACGCAACCGTGCGCAATCCATCCTGCCGCATCCATGGCGGCGCGATCATCGCCGGCGTCGGCGCGGTCATAAACGGCGCCAAGACGGGGACGGACATTCCGAAGAACATCGTCACCGACGGCCCGGTCGTCACGGCTTCCAACGCCGACGGCATGTTGTGGATGGAGGAGCAGTTCCTGATCTGACGCAACCGCGCGGCGGAAGCGCTCCGCAATCTCCGCCCTCTCCCCTCATCGGGAGAGGGCGCTCCGAGGCGCCCGCCTCGAATTCGACGGCGCCAGCCAAGACGAAAAGGACTGTCAGCGTCATGGCGCCGCCCCGCCTTGAACTTTTGCATGTCTCTAAAGCCTTCGGGGGCGTCCAAGCCCTAAAGGACGTCGATTTCTCGCTGAAGCCCGGCTCGATCCACGGCGTCGCCGGCGAGAACGGCGCGGGCAAGAGCACCCTGATGAAGATCGTCGCCGGCGTTTATGCGGCGGATAAGGGGGAGATCCGCATCGACGGTCACGGCGCGCGCTTCCGGTCCTCGCGGGACGCCCGAGCCGCGGGCGTCGGCATGGTGCATCAGGAGCTGTCGGTCGCGCCGGACCTTTCGGTCGCCGAAAATGTCTTTCTCGGCGCGCAGCCGACGGGGCGTTTCGGCTTAGTCGCCTGGCGACGCATGGCGCGCGAAGCGGCCGAACAACTCAAGGATCTCGGCCTTAGCGTCGATCCGACGGCGCGGCTCGGCGACTTTCCGATCGGCGTGCAGCAACTCGTCGAGCTCGCGCGCATCCTGTTCTCGGGCGCAAGGATCGTCATCCTGGACGAGCCGACCTCGGCCCTCTCTCCGCCAGAGACCGCAAGGTTGTTCGACGTGCTGCGGAAGCTCCGCGACGGCGGGCGCAGCCTCATCTTTATCTCGCATTTCCTGGACGACATCCTAGCCATTTCCGACGAAGTGTCGGTGTTCCGAAATGGCCGCCTCGTCGCCAACGCCGCCGTCTCCCCTAAGATCGACAAGCGGTGGATCATCGAGCGCATGATTGGCGCGGGCCGCGAGGAGCTCGAGGAAAGTTACGTGGGCGAGATCGCGCTCAAAAGCCGCGACGACGCGCCCCTCGTCCTCGAGGCTCGCGGCCTGACGCTTTCGCCTTATTACCGCGACGTCTCCTTCGTCGCCCGCGCCGGGGAAATTCTCGGCGTTTACGGCTTCATGGGCTGCGGGCAGATCGAGCTCGCTCGAACATTGTTCGGCAAGCTCGCGCCGGAGCGCGGCGTCCTCGTCATCAATGGCAAACGCTTAAAGCTCGCCAACACGACGGCCGGCAAGGTCGCAGGCGTGGGCTTCGTTCCGGAAAGCCGGCGGGCGATGCTTTTCCGCGAAGAGCCGATTTATCGCAACGTCTCGATCGCCTTCCTCGAGCACATCTCGAAACTCCTCGTGAAACCTGACAAGGAGCGCGCGAACGCGAGGACGCACACCGAGCGGCTCGGCGTGCGTCCGCCTGGCGTCGAGGCGCGGCTTGGAGCGCTCTCCGGCGGCAACCAACAGAAGGTTGCGCTCGCCAAGTGGTTGGCCGGCGCCCCAAAGCTGCTTGTCCTCGTCGAGCCGACGCGAGGCATGGATGTCGGCGCCAAGGAGGACGTCGTGCACATCGTCAAGGCGCTCGCGGCGGAGGGCATGGCGGTCGTCGTCATGTCGACCGAGCCGGAAACAGTGCTGGCGCTGGCCGACCGCGTGCTCGTCTTACGCAAAGGGACCATCGCCCAGGAATTCGCAAATTGCGCGATCAGCAAGGATCGCCTGCTCGCCGCGGCCTAAAGGACCGAAGAGATGGACGCCCCGCGCGCGCAGGCCGAGACCCAAAAGACCAGTTTGACCCTTTCGAGCCTGTTGCGCGACCAGCTGCGCAACATCGCGCCGTTCATCACGCTGATCGCGCTCGTCGCATTTTTCAGTTTCGCCGCGCCGAGCTTCGCGACCCTCGGCAATCTCGAGAACATCCTCCAGCAGGTCTCGGTCACCGGCATCATCGCCGTCGGCCTGACGTTCGTGATCCTGACCGCGGAGATCGACTTGAGCGTCGGCGCGATGGCCAACGCAACCGCGATCGTCCTGACCTTCTTCACGTTGCAGCCCGACTACGTGAACATCGCCAACGTGCCGCTGCCCGGCTGGGCGGCGATACCTCTGGCGCTTTTGGCTTGCCTCCTCCTTGGCCTCGTCACCGCGTTTGGCGTGACGAAAATCGGCATTCCCTCGTTCATCATGACGCTCGCGATGATGCAGATCGGCGCCGGCGTCTCCGCGGTGCTCGTGCGCGGACAGATCGCCTATTCGGTGCCTCCGCTCATTCTGACCCTCGGCTCGAAGTCGATCTTCGGCGTGCCGTGGATCATTATCGTCGCGGCCGCCCTCCTGCTGATCGCGCATCTCGTGCTCGCCTATACGCGCTTCGGCCGCTACGTTTACATGGTCGGCGGAAATCGCGAAGCGGCCGAATATTCCGGCGTCAACGTCAAGCTGATCGTCGGCGCAGTGATGACCATCTCGGCCATGTGTTCGGGCCTCGCCGGAATGCTCGGCGTCGCCTATTTCGGCTCGGCGCAACAGAACGAATTCGACACGTTCCTGCTTGACGCGATCGCCGCAGTCGTCGTCGGCGGCACGAGCCTCTTCGGCGGGCGGGGCGGCATCGGCAACACCATCGTCGGGCTGTTCGTGCTCGGCGTGCTTAACAACGGCCTCGACTACGTGAGGATCGACAGTTTCTTAAAGATCCTCATTCGCGGTCTGATCCTGCTGGCGGCGCTCGTCATCAACATTTACGCCGAGCGTCTGCGCAAGACGCGGGATGTCGGCGGATGAGTTCGCGCCCGCCCGAAGGCTACAAGGCGCTGACAGTCGAGACGATCGCGCAGCGGCTGGGGCCGGTCGAGGCCATGCGCGACCGCCTCGGCGATCCTGGGGCTTGGAAGGCGCGCGAGGTCGGCGACGGCAATTTGAACCTCGTCTTCATCGTCGAGGGGCCAGAGGGCGCGCTGGTGCTCAAGCAGGCGCTCCCTTACGTCCGCCTTGTCGGCGAGTCCTGGCCGTTGCCGCTCAAGCGCTCGTTTTTCGAATACCACGCGCTCGTTCGTCAGGCGGCGCGCGACCCTGGACGCGTGCCGACCGTCTTTCATTTCGACGAGACGCAGGCGCTCATCGCGATGGAGTACCTCACCCCGCATGTGATCCTCCGCCGCAGCCTGATGGCGGGCGCGATGCACGCTGATCTCGGAAGGCAGCTTGGGCGCTTTCTCGCCCGCACGCTGTTCCTAGGCTCCGATCTTGCGATGCCGACCGCCCAGCGCAAGGCCGACCTCGCGCTCTTTGCGGGCAACGTCGAACTCTGCGACATCACCGAAGCGCTCGTCTTCACCGACCCCTATTTCGCCGCAAAGCTTAATCGCCACACGAGCCCTCAGCTCGACGCGCTCGTTGCGGAACTGCGCGCCGACGTTGACCTCAAGGTCGCCGCGCAGCATCTGAAGCTGAAATTTTGCGCCCACGCCGAAACGCTCCTGCATGGCGATCTGCACACCGGTTCGGTGATGGCGCACGAGGACGACGCCCGCGTCATCGACCCGGAATTCGCGGTCTACGGGCCGTTCGGCTTCGACGTCGGCATGCTCATCGCCAATTTCTTCATGGCCTTCTTCGCGCAGAGCGGGCATGAGACTGGCCCGCATGCGCGCGACGCCTATCGCGCCTGGATTCTCGACGTGGCCGCCGCGATCTGGGCGACGTTCGTCGACGAATTCTCGCGGCTTTGGCGGAGCGAGCGCAAAGGCATCCTCTACCCGAGCGCCCTGTACGAAGACCAGGGCCACGCGCTCGCGGCAGAACAGGCGCTTGCCGATCTCGTCGCCGCGATCTGGCGCGACTCGCTCGGCTTCGCCGGCGTCGAGATGCACCGGCGCATCCTCGGCCTCGCGCATATCGCGGAATTCGAGCGCATCGCGGACGAGGGTCTTCGCGCCGCCTGCGAAGCGAAGGCGCTCCGGCTAGGACGCTTTCTTGCGGTCAACCGCGAAGCGGCGCCGAGCTTCCCCTTCATCCAGGACCTCGTGTGGCGCATGGAAAACGGCGCCTGCTAAAGGGCGGCGAATCAATCGTCTCCGAGCGCCGTCTTGCAAGACATAGTCGCCATCCTCCTTGATCCTAGCGCTTTAGCCGCCTTCGCGGCTCTGGTCGCGATGGAGATCGCGCTTGGCGTCGACAACGTCGTGATGCTTGCGCTGCTGGCCGACACGGCCGCGCCGCCCCGACGCGCGCTGGCGCGGCGCGTCGGTTTGGCGCTTGCCCTTTTGCTGCGCCTCGGCCTGCTCGCGGCGCTGTTCGGCGCGACGACGCTCACGACGCCGCTTGCAACGATCGCCGGCCGGCCAATTTCGCTGCGCGACGCGACCCTTTTCGCGGGCGGCGTGTTCTTGCTTTACAAGGCGACTGCGGAAATCCACGCCCGCGTCGCCGCCGCCTCGCATCCCGAAGCCGGGCCGCGGCCGTCGCAAAGATTGAGCGCCGTCATCGCGCAAATCGTCATGCTCGATCTCGTGTTCTCGGTCGACAGCATTATTACCGCGATCGGCATGACGGATCGCATCGGCGTCATGGTCGCGGCGATCGTCGCCGCAGTCGGGCTCATGCTGATCGCCGCGGACGAGCTCGCGCGCTTCATTCGCGCCAACCCGACGATCGCGATGCTCGCCTTCGCGTTCCTGCTGATGATCGGCGCCGCCCTCATCGCCGACGCGACGGGCTTCCATATCCCGCGCGGATACATCTACGCCGCGATGGCGTTCTCCGCCTTCGTGGAGGCGCTCAACGTCGCCGCGCGGCCGCGCGCTGGACCGTAAGGGAGGCTTGTGTGTGACTTTCAAGCCGCGGAGATCGGCGACATGCGACAATAAGCGATTATGATCGTCACCATAAACACGAGGGTCGTCGCGGACTTGCCGCGCGAACGCGACATGTGGCTCGAAGCGGAGACCGCGTCCGTAATGGGCCGCGTTCACACGCAGATGACGGCCCAACGTGCGGCCAACAAAGATGCGTCGTTGCGGGCGATCGCCGTCTTTTTCGCGTTCGGGCTCGGCGGAGCCTTCCTGCTTTATGCCGCGGGAGGCGCCGGCGGCGCTCTTGCCGCCGCGGGCTTAGTGTTTCTGCTGGCCGCCCCTTTTGCCGCCTATTTCTCGGCGAGCCTCGCCCAACAACGTTGGCGGAACGCGCAGCGCGAGGCCGCCGACCTGCCGCCGCCCGGAACGGCGATCAGCGCTGACGGCTCAGGGCTGACGGTCGGCGCGCGGCAATTTTCGTGGTCCGCGCTCGATGTCGCGCGCGTCGACTTGCAACGGATCGGAAGCGACAACGGCAACAACTATGTGCTGATGCGCATGGTCTTGACGGGCGTGGACTTCAAGCTTCTCATCGACCCGTTGCGGATTGAGAACGGTCGCGCGCTTCTCAATAAGGCCTATCGTCATCTGGTTCGCGCCCGCCGCCCGCCGGCGGCGTCTCTGCTCTCGAAGCTCGGCTTCTGAGGCGCCGCAGCTTCATTGGCACGCCTCGGCGCCCTTCCCGACCTCGAACCGGTTCAACGAAATCCGCAACGACCCGGCGGCGATGCTCGTTTCGATCGGCTGATCGAGCCGCCCGCAGATGATGATTTCGTCGATCTTGATCGAACCGATGAGGCCAGTCGCTACGAAGTCGATCGGGACCGCGGTTTTTTCGACAATGTGGACCTTGGCGTAGGGCGTGAGGCCTGGCGAATCGATCTGAACCGCAATCTCGCCGTCCCTCGCCTGGAGCGAACCGAGCGGGACGATACGCGCGCGACCGAGCGCGATCTTTCCGTCGGCGATCACGACAGGAAAAACCGCTTGCGTCTTCGCCTTGACGTCGACGACGTCCGTCGACGGCTGTGATAGAGCGGCCGGCGGCGCAAGAAAAAGCAGGAAACCGGCGGCGAGCGGGCCCATAAGCCTTTTCATTGCCGGCTCGCCGCGCCGCCGTGTTTGCTGGCGCCCGTCGGAGGGACCCCGCGCGCCGATCACCCGCCCCCGCTCGCCTGCTCAACTTCCGGCGGCACGCGGCCGCGGATCAGCGTGAGCTTAGCCCCAATCAGTCGCCAGACGACCCGCTCGACGCGCGATGATCCTTTGGCGTCGATCTTATAATCGACCACGAGCGCCGTCTTGTCCGTCGGATCGAAGAACCACGTCGCCGTGATCGCGATCGCCTTGTTCGGGTCTGTCGTCGCGCCGGCGTTGTCGGCGGCAACGATGAGGCGCGCTAGGTTGAGGTCGACTAGCTCGCCGGCGTGGAAGGCGTAGAAGTCGATGGAGGTCGACGCATAGCCCTGGAAGACCCCGCCGCTCTCGATCGCCATGGCGTCGTCGCCCGCGATCTCGATGGGCGAAATTTCGTCGACCGCGCCGAAGGTTCCAAGGTTAGCGAATTCGCGGTAGCGGCCGACGGTTTTCAGCCCGCCATTGATCCGCTGGAGGACATAGGCCGACAAGAGCGCGCCGCAGCCGTGACACGCTGAGCCCGGCTCGCCGTTCTGCACGATAAGCACGTCGGCGCTCGCATAGCGCAGCACCTTGAGCGGAAAGAGGCAGTCCTCCCCCGAGGCGGTGAACGCCGCGCGACCGAAGACCGCCGCAACCTCGGCCGCAAGCCGCGAATCGGCGCCGACCGGCTTTTCCGCCGCGGCGCAAAAGGCCGCGGGCTCGTCTGCGGCGCTGGCGGGACAGCCGGCGAAAAGAAGCGCGGCCAGAGCCAAATAAGGCTTCATCGCGGGCAGTCCCCGTTAAGGCGAAATCGAGACGTCACTCTACAGGCGCGTCACGGCGGCGCCGGCGCGACGATTGGCGCGTCATAACTCGGCGTGGGCCCGGGGACGACAAAATTGTAGTGCCACCACTCACGGGCATAGTTTTGAAAGCCGTGCGCGCGCATGAGCGCGACGAGCCGCGCATGGTTGGCCGCCGCCGTGGGGATCGTCGCCGCGCTCGTAAACGAGGCTGGATCGAAACGGTCGAACGGCGTCCCAAAATCCCAGCCGACGACGCCGATGTCGACGGCAAGTCCCGTCGAGTGGCTGGAGATGAGCGCGATATAGCCTTCTTTGAAGAGTTCGCGTTTCGCAACGCGTGGGAAAAACTCCGCCTTCATCCGCTCGTCGCCAGTCTTCGACCATTCGACGAATGCGGCGACGGCGCGCTTCGGGCGGTAGCAATCATAGACGACGAGCTGAAATCCCGCGGCCTCCGCGTCGCGCTCGGCGGCGGCGAGCGCCTCGGCCGCCTCGCGCCGCAGCCAGCAGGCGGCCGCGTCGTAGCCGGAAACGGGGGCGCCGGTAAAATTGTTCGCCGTCGCGTAGCGGATCTCCTGCTTGACGCGGGGAGCGACCTCGGCAAGCCGCACGAAACCTGGCGGGAGGTCTTGGGCGCTGGCGGCGGAGGCAAGGGCAAGGGCGCACAGAGCGCCATCGGATACGTCCTTTACCACCCGCGATACGCAAAGCCACCTTGCGAGTTTGGGCTTTTTTCGACGGCTCAAGGGCGGCAGCGGCGGCAAAACGATCGGACTCGCCCCTACCCCTCCGCCGCCCCCTCCTCGAGCTTCTTCTGTTTCGCCTTGCCCGCCACGACGACATCCCGCTCGGGCCGCGGCTGCGCCGGACCCTCGGGGAAGACGAAGCCGAGCTTCTTCGGGCCGCCTTCTTCGCCCGTGACGACCACCCGTACGACGCCGCCCGATTTCAGGCGGCCGAACAGCACCTCGTCCGCCAGCGGCGTTTTGATCTGCGCCTGGATGACACGAGCCATCGGCCTTGCGCCCATCGCCTCGTCGTAGCCGTTCTTGACGAGCCAAGCGCGCGCTTCGTCGGTGAGCTCGATCGTCACGTTGCGGTCGGCAAGCTGCGCCTCGAGCTGAAGGATGAACTTGTCCACCACCCGGGCGATCACGTCTTCCGGCAGCCGCGAGAACGGCACGACGGCGTCGAGGCGGTTGCGGAATTCCGGCGTGAACAGGCGGTTGATCGCCTCCATGTCGTCGCCCTCGCGGCGCGACTGGTGGAAGCCGTAGGCGGCCCGCTCCATGTCCTGCGCGCCGGCATTGGTCGTCATGATGAGAATGACATTCCGGAAATCGACCTGCTTGCCGGAATGGTCGGTCAGTTTCCCGTGGTCCATCACCTGCAAAAGGATGTTGAACAGGTCAGGGTGCGCCTTCTCGATCTCGTCAAGCAGCAGCACGCAGTGTGGATGCTGGTCGATGGCGTCGGTCAGCAGCCCGCCCTGGTCGAAGCCGACATAGCCAGGGGGCGCGCCGATGAGGCGGGAGACGGTGTGGCGCTCCATGTATTCCGACATATCGAAGCGGACGAGCTCAAGGCCTAAGCTCGCCGCGAGCTGGCGGGCGGCTTCGGTTTTGCCGACGCCCGTCGGACCTGAGAACAGGTAGCAGCCGATCGGTTTTTCGGCGTCGCGAAGCCCCGCGCGGGCAAGTTTAATGGCGGAGGCGAGAGCTTTCAGCGCCGCCGCCTGGCCGTATACGGCGCGGTTCAGCGTCTCTTCCAAGTGCTGCAAGACTTCGGCATCGTCCTTCGACACCGATTTGGGCGGAATGCGCGCCATGGTGGCGACCGTCGCCTCGATCTCCTTCACGCCGATGGTCTTCTTGCGCTTCTGCTCCGGCACCAGCATTTGCGAGGCGCCCGTTTCGTCGATGACGTCGATTGCCTTGTCCGGAAGCTTACGGTCGTGGATGTAGCGCGCCGACAGCTCAACCGCCGTCCGGACCGCCTCGTTCGTATAGCGCAGCTTGTGAAAATCCTCGAAGTAAGGCTTGAGGCCTTTGAGGATTTCGACCGCATCTTCGACGCTCGGCTCGTTAACGTCGATCTTCTGGAAGCGCCTGAGCAGCGCCCGGTCCTTCTCGAAATACTGGCGGTACTCCTTGTATGTCGTCGAGCCGATGCAGCGCAGCGTTCCTTGGGCTAGGGCCGGCTTCAACAGGTTCGAGGCGTCCATCGCCCCGCCCGACGTCGCGCCCGCGCCGATGACGGTGTGGATCTCGTCGATGAAGAGGATTGCGTCCTTGTGGGTCTCGATCTCCTTCATCACCTGCTTCAGCCGCTCCTCGAAATCGCCGCGATAGCGCGTGCCAGCAAGTAGGGCGCCCATGTCGAGGAGATAGACGGTCGCGCCTGAGAGAACCTCCGGCACGTCGCCGTTGACGATCTTGCGCGCGAGGCCCTCGGCGATCGCCGTCTTGCCGACGCCGGGATCGCCGACGAAGAGCGGATTGTTCTTCTGCCGACGGCAGAGCACCTGGATGGTGCGCTTAACCTCGTTGTCGCGGCCGATGAGCGGATCAATCCGGCCGTCGCGCGCCTTCTTGTTAAGGTTGACGCAGTAAGTGTCGAGCGCGCCTTCCTTCTTCTTGGCGTCGCTTCCCTCTTTCGCCTCCTTCGACTCGTGCCGGTCCTCTTCCTCATCGACGCCGCGCGGGCTTCGTGTCGAATCGCTCTGGCCCGAACGTTTGGCGATGCCGTGCGAAATATAGTTGACCGCGTCGTAACGGGTCATGTCCTGCTCTTGCAGGAAATAGGCGGCGTGGCTCTCGCGCTCGGCGAAAATGGCGACGAGCACGTTCGCTCCCGTCACCTCTTCGCGGCCCGAAGATTGGACGTGGATCGCGGCCCGTTGCACGACGCGCTGGAAACCGTTCGTCGCTTTCGCCTCCTCGCCCCGCTCCGAAATCAAGTTTTCGAATTCGGAATCAATATATTGCGTGACGCTCTTGCGAAGGGAGTCGAGATCGACATTGCAGGCTCGCATCACAGCCGCGGCGTCGGAATCGTCGATGAGCGCGAGGAGCAAGTGCTCGAGGGTGGCGAATTCCTGGCGGCGCTCATTGGCGAGCGCCAGGGCTCTGCGCAGGGTTTTTTCCAAGGTTCGAGAGAAGGCCGGCATCGGGCGATATTCCTATTTCTTTTCCATGATGCACTGCAGGGGATGTTGGTTCTTGCGCGCGTGCTCCATCACCTGCGCAACCTTCGTCTCCGCAATTTCATACGTGTAGACGCCGCACTCGCCGACGCCCGTGTGATGGACGTGCAGCATGATGCGGGTCGCTTCCTCGAGCGACTTGTTGAAGATCGCCTGGAGGATGCCGACGACGAACTCCATCGGCGTGTAGTCGTCATTGAGCAGCAGCACGCGATACATGTTTGGGCGCTTCGGTTTCGGACGAGTCTTGGTGACAACGGCCGCGCCGACGCCCGGCGCCTCCGCCCCGCGGCGCGGCTCGGTGGAGAGAACCGGTTTCGCCGGCGTTTCTCGCGGCGCGTCCTGCGCTGACCAGATCCATCGCGCCAGCCGCGCCATCGTCTCGCGCAGCCGCTCCATCAGCGCTTTGGACTCAAAATTCACCGTCGCCCCTCGGACGGTCCGCTGTCCCGGGGACGAGACAGGTTCGCCGCGTTTGGACATGTAGGCGCCCATCCGTCGACGCGCCAGACGCGCGCCGCCAAGCGTCGAAGATCAACAATTTGCGGCTCGCGCGCAAGAGGCGAAACGCTGCGGAAAACCGAGCGCAAACGAAAAGGGCCCGTCCTCAAAAAGGACGGGCCCGACCGAAGCTTTATCTCTCTTCTTTAGCCGCGTTCCACTCCGCGGCTTTCAATCATCTCGTGTCGCTCGCGTCAGCGCGACATGATAGCATGCGACGCTTACGCAGCCTTCGAAAACGCGCTCTCAACCGGTTTCAACGACTCGGTTGCAACCTTGCTCACGATCTCGGCGATCTTGTTGCTCTGCGCGACCAAACCATCATAGACAGTCTTGGCGTATTCGGACTGAACCTGGATGGCCGCCTCGAGAGTCTTAGCGGAGAGAAGCTTCTCAAAGGTCGCGGCACCGGCCGCAAAAGCCTTCTTCGAATAGTCGCTGGACTCCGCCGCAAGCTCCTGGATCCCCTTGCCCCATACGGCGCTCGCCGCAGTGAAGGCTTCGATCTGGCGCTGGTTGACTTTCTGGAAGTCGGCGAAGTTGGGGGTGGTCATTTTCATCCTCTCTTTTTGCCTCAAGCTCCGCGAAACGCCGCGGCTCGAATTCTTACGCTCTCTATTTATTGCACTGCACAAAAAATGTCAAGTTCTTTTTTTGCGCTGCAATAGAGAGGGCTCGGAGATTTTTCACGGCAATCAATAAAACTCAAATTCGAACTTGAGTTTATAAAAATTCCCTACAGCGAAATGCGAGGGCGTCGCGGCCCCTTCGCAGCCTTAAACCCGTTGATGAGTCTCGCGAATTTCCGCTGGCGGCGCGGACGCTTAACGGCGCGGTAACCTCAAAACTGTAGCCTGACGAAGTGTGGGACTTTCGCAACGCTCGCCCGCGGCGACGGGCGACGGGGTGAGTTGTGTTGATTCGCCGAGACGGGGACGGCGTATGAAGTCGCGTCGGGGTCAGAGTTGGTCGTCGCGGATCGGCAAGGCGGCGGCGGGGGCCTGCGCGATCCTTGCGCTTGGCGCAGCGCTGACGACCTCGGCCGAGGCCCATCACTGGCGGCGCCATTATTGGCGTCACGTTCACCATTATGCGCACGCAAGCCCGGCAGTTGTTCCCGGCGGCCCAGCTTTCGCAGCGATCGTGGTCGATGAGAATACCGGTCGAACCCTTTATTCTTTCGATGAAAACGAGCTTCGCCACCCGGCCTCGATCACCAAGGTGATGACGCTTTACCTCCTGTTCGAGAAGCTGGCCAAAGGCGAGATGACGCTAGAGACCCGCCTTCCCGTTTCCGAGCACGCGGCGGCGCAGGAGCCCTCCAAGCTCGGCGTTGAGGCCGGCGATTCGATCAGCGTCGACGACGCAATCAAAGCAATCGTCACCCGCTCGGCCAATGATGTCGCGGTCGCGATTGCGGAGGCGATCGGCGGCGATGAGACAAGCTTCGCCCAGATGATGACCCGCAAGGCGCGCGCGCTCGGCATGTCGCGCACCGTCTACCGCAACGCTTCGGGCCTGCCGAACGACGAGCAGGTGACGACGGCGCATGACCTGGCGATCCTCGCGCGGGCCACAGAAGAGCATTTCCCACGCTATTTCCGTTACTTCTCGACCCACGAGTTCGAGTATGACGGCGAAATTATCGGCAATCACAACCACCTGCTTGGTCGGGTTGACGGCGTCGACGGCATCAAGACGGGCTTCACACGCGCCTCGGGCTTCAACCTTTTGACATCGCTCCACCGCGACGGGCGCTCGCTCGTCGCCGTCGTGCTCGGCGGCCGCAGCGCGGGCCAACGCGACCAAATTATGGAATCGCTGCTCGAACAGCACTTTGCGCAGGCTTCGGCCGGCGCCCGCACGGCGCCGATGATCGCTGACGTGGATGACACGGAGGATCAGGCGAAGCCCATACGGCCGTTGGCGCTCTCCTCGGCCGCCAGCCCGTCCGCCAGGCCCGAGGCGATCTTGGAAGCTGCGCCGGTTCTCCCGCCCGAGCGCGCGCCGGAGGCCAAGTCTGAGGTTCTAAAGGACGCCGCGCCGGCCTTGCTGCCGGTCCGCATCGCCTCATCGCCAGCAGACACGATGGCCGACGGCTTCAACGTGACTGCCCCGTCGCCGCCGATCTCCGCCGCGCGCGGAAACGCCAAGTCGGTCGTCGTGGCCTCGGCCGCGCCGGCAAAGACGATTGAACAAGGCGACGCCGACGAAGACGAGGCTGAGGACACAGGGCCCGCCTCAAGGCCGACCGGTCCGCCGGCGCTGCCTCCGAAGCGCGCCACAGATACGCTCGCGGACGCACGCGCTGCCGGCTGGAGCGTCGGGCCGCAGCCTGCCCCCCAGGCGCTTGTCAAGACTGCGGCCCTCGCGCCCGCCGTCCCCGACCCGCGCCCGGACGCCGAGGCCGGCGAAACGCGCGCCCAAGGCACGACCACGGCGAGCGATGAGGCAAAAGACGACAAGGACGGATGGGTCATTCAGATCGGCGCGACCGACGACCAGTCGAAGGCCGCCGATCTCCTTGCCCGCGCCCGCGCCCAGAACAAGGGACTGCTCGCCTCCGCCAAGCCGCTGACCGAACGCGTGCAACATGGCGGGGACGTCTTCTATCGCGCGCGCTTCGCGATGCTGGACTCGGAAAAGGCCGAGAGCGCCTGTCGCTCGCTAAAAAAGAGCGGTTTCTCCTGTTTCGCGTCTCATGATTAACCAATTAACGACGGTTGTTTGAGACGATTTTGGCAGGTTGAGCGTTAGGGTGTGCCGTGTCGCGCAAGCAGAGTGTCCTTGGCCTGATTGACTCGCGCAGCGAGCGCAGTCGAGCCGCCGTGATCTGGATGAAGCTTCTGCATCAGAGCGCGGTGAGCCCGGATGATTTCTTCAGCGCTCGCGCCGTCCGGAAGGCCCAGCGTCTCATAGGCCTCCTCGCGGGTCATCGCTCCAGCCGACGCCTTACGGCCCCGCCCGTCAAACTCACTTTGCTCTGCCTCACGCCATCGGGCAAACCGGCGGTCGAGATAAGTTTCTAAAAGCCGCGCGCCGTCGGGATCGTCGCGCCGGCAGTTGGCCAGCACTTCCAGACATTGCGACAACGTCAGGCTCGCGAGCGGCGCGCCCGCATAGGGGCCGCCGACTACCGCGCCCTCGATCGCGCCGGTATCGTGATCAAGACGCATGGCAAGCGTCGTCGTACGCGCTTCCGACCAACGCCCGGCGCCGGAAGCGCCCGTGAAGCCGCCGCTCCCGAACATTCTGCTGAAGCCCGGCCGGCCGAACATCGCCGCCGCAAGGCCGGCGAGCATCGCGGCAAGACCGATGCGGCCGCGCAGCAGAAGCAGGAGCGCGCCGAAGGCGCTCGCCGCCCCGCCGGCGTAGCGCACCACGCGCGCAGCCGCCGCAGGACTTACGCGCGAGAATTGTCTCAACGCTGCGAGCAGCAGGAAGAGAAGGACCAGTCCGGCGAGGAAGCTCGGCATCGGCGCGCCGCCTCAACTCCCCAAGGCCGCCGATCCAGGATTTCTTCTTAGAAATCGCATGGTTACCGCACTTGGCTCAAGAGCAGCCTCGCTTCGTGATCGCTTTGCGCCAGCCTTTCAAGCCCGGTGCGGCCGGCCGAGGCGAAAGTCGCGGCCGCGCGCAACAGGCTTTCGAGGCGCCCGGCCGCTCCGGCATCAAAGGAAGAATAGGCGCCGCCGGTGAGCCGCGCGATTTCCTGGAATGTGCGCCGCACGGCCGCATCTGCCCCTTCCTGGAACATGAACGCCTTGGTTCCGACGAACGCGAGCTCGCTGGCGCGGGCTGCGAGCGTGTCCGCGTTCTCCTCCATCGCGTCGCCGACGAAGACCAGCGCCTGGACGGGCGCTCGCCGCGCTTCGTCGCGCGCGTGGGCAAGGACGCGGGCGATCTGCGTCTGTCCTCCTCTGACTTCGATCCTGCTCATCAGATCGGCAAGCCCCGCGCCGTTTGAGACGAACCGCGACGCCCGGCACTCTCTTTGGCCGCGATAATAGACGAGCTGAATGTCGAGGCCGCCGGCGTCCGCCGCCGCGTCGAACATCTTGCCTTGTAGCGACACCGCCAGGTCCCACATCGGCTGACGGCTCATTGTGGCGTCGAGGGCGAAGATGAGACGGCCACGGCCCGCGGCCGCTTGCGTCGGCGCCCGTTGAGCGGCAGCGACGAAGGCGTCAACCGCCGCCGCCCCCGATCGAGGAACGATGCCAGCTTCTGCTTTCGGGTCGGACAAGGGGAAGCTTCTAACCTTGCGCGAGGAGCGCCTCCTTTAACATTGGCGCGCGCCGCTTTGCATGCAAGCCGCTACAACAGGAATTGTTAAAGCAAGCCCAGCTGCCCGAGCTCCCGACGCATTGCCTCCGGCATCAGAGCGATGTCCGCGCCGGCCGTCGTAAGATCCGGCGGGGCGTCTTCGTCGCGCAAATAGCGCCAGCCTTGGAAGGGACGCATCGGGCGAGGAACGACTTTGACGACCTGAGCATCGACCCACAGTCGGCAACGGGAAACGCCCTCGGCGTCGACGAACGGCGCAATCTCGACGAGCCGCTGTCGCGCCGCGATCTGCCCGCGGACCACCCAGTAAAGCGAGCCTCCGTCGACGAGGTCGCGGCCTCTTGTGGGCGTCATGCGCGTGACGTGGGCGTGGCGCGGCGGCTGCCCGCGCTTCTCGGCCGCGCGGCCGCGCTGGCGCATATAGCCGACGAGCTCGCGGACAGTATCGACGCCGACGCAGAGTTTGATCAGGTGAAGCGGCATGGCGTTCAAAAAGAACCCTAACGCCGCGGGCGCGTAAAGGCGCTCGAGGGCGCTTATCCCCGCCGAGATCAGGCAATCAGCGCCGTCGGCGTCCCGTCGCCCTGCGGGCGCCGCCCGCGCGCGCCGCTCCAATGGCGGCGCGGTTCAAGATCGTCGCTCAAGTGGCTGACGAGGAACGCGGCGACCTCGCCCGCCGGCATCGGTTTTGAAAAGAAATAGCCCTGGGCTTTGAAGCAGCCGGTCGCCTGCAGAATGTGCAACTGCGCAGGGGTCTCGACGCCCTCAGCGACGCAGTCGAGCTCCATGTTGCGGCAGAGATCGACGATCGTTCTGACGATTTTCTGCGAGGTCGGGTCGGTCTCGATTTCAGCCACAAAACTGCGATCGATCTTGATGCGGTCGATCGGCAGGCGGCGGACATAGGCAAGGCTCGAATAGCCGCAGCCGAAATCGTCGAGCGAGACGTGGGCGCCGAGCGCCTTTAACGGGTCGATCGAGGCCTTCGCCTTCTCGAGGTCGCTCAATACCGCCGTCTCGGTGATTTCGAAATCGAGCCGTCGCGCCGGAAAATCCGAAGCTTTGAGCGTGTCGAGCAACCTTGCGATCGAGGCGGTGGAGGCGAGTTCGTAAGGCGAGAGATTGAATGAGACACGCAAGTGTTCCGGCCAGCCCGCGGCCGCCGCAAGCGTCTTGCGCAACAGCACAAGGGTCAAGTCGCTGACCATGTTATGTCGCTCGGCGAGCGGCATGAAGAGGTCCGGGCGGACCTCGCCGAGCACGGGGCTGACCCAACGCGCAAGCGCCTCGAAGCCGATGACGTGACCCAAGCGCGTATCGACGATCGGCTGAAAAACGACGCTAAGTTCGTCGTCGAAATTTGCGGCGCGCAGGTGCTGCGCGACCGTGCTCTGTTCGCGGATCGTGCGCTCGTTTTCGTCCGAGAACAGGGTCACAGTCCCGCGCTGGTTCTGCTTGGCGTGATAGAGGGCATAGTCGGCGCGCTCAAATAACGTCGCTGCGGCCTGCGCCGCTCTTGGGAAGACTGCGAAACCCATCGAGCCGCCGATCTGCACGCGCGCGCCCGGTAGATCGAAGGGCTGGCGCAACGCCTCGACGAGCGAGTTGCCGATCTCGAGCACTTCCGCGTCGTTGCGCACGTCCGGCACGATGACGCCGAACTCGTCGCCGCCAAGCCGGGCGAGCGTCGCGTCGGCGCCGCAGAGCGCCTGCAGACGCTTTGAGACGAGCACGAGGAGCTGGTCGCCGTGCGGGTGGCCATAGACGTCATTCACGGGCTTGAAACCGTCGAGGTCGATCAGCCCGACCGCCAGGCGCCGGCCGGCCTCGCGGGCCTCGCTGAGCCACGCATCGACCTCGGCGATGAAGCGGCGGCGATTGGGCAATTGAGTCAGCGCGTCGAGGTTGGCGAGCCGCAGATTTTCCTCGCTAACCCGCCGGTAGGTGGCAAGATTCTCTTCGCTCGCCTGCTTGGCGCGATAGAGATCCAGATAGGCTTGCCCGATCATCCGCGAAATCGGGATTGCGACGACGATAACGATCGCGCTGGTGATCGCCCACGACCGCAAGGCCGTCGGCCAATCAACGAAAAACACGAGCTGGTTCGTCACATCGGCGCCGATCGCCAGCGCGAAACAGAGGGCCGTCACTGAGGCGACGAAGTGGACCAGTTCGCGTTCGTCGGCGACTGAGGTGGGGACAAGGCGGGCAAGGACGGTCATATGACGACCGTCCGCTTGAAGGCGCGCAGACTCATGCCGCGCGTCTGTTTTGACGCCAAGGCGATCATGCCCTCTCCCGCCCCTCGCATCGGAGCGGCCCCTTGCCGCCGGCGCGCCCGCCTTAAAAGAGGAGGGTGTGCCGGATGGAAGCCCAATCAGACAATTAATTGGGCCGCTGTAACAAAACGTTAAACCGCGAAAGGAGAGAAAAATGCAGTCGGCGCAAGGGTTTTTGAGGCGTTGAGCCTTAAGTCTCGCGTCGTTTCGAGGCGAGCGGTAAGCGTCCGCGCGACTTAAGGCCCGGCCGTTCGCAACGTTCTTCGCGGATGCTTCTCGAGGCGCGGGAGGTTGGCCGCCTCCGCACGAAGCCCCCTTTCACGCAAACTCCATCATCACCGCGTCGACCGCGAGCGAATCGCCCTCCTTCACCAGGATTGACTTCACGACGAGGTCGCGGTCGGCGATGAGGGTGTTTTCCATCTTCATGGCCTCGACCACGCAAAGGATTTCCCCGCTCTTGACCTCCTGGCCAGGCTTGACGGCGATCGCCTTGACGAGGCCCGGCATGGGACAAAGCAGCGTCTTCGTGTCGGCGAGACCCGAGCGGTCTTTCATCAGGGCGGCAAGGTCGGCTTCGCGTCCGGTATAGACGCGCGCGTCGGCCGCGACGCCGCGATGCACAAGCGCAAAACCGTTGAGGATGGGTCTCACCTGCGCGGTGACGTGCTCGCCGTCGATCGTGCCGCGCCAAAGTATTTCGCCCGGGCGCCAGGCGCAGAGGATCCGCAATTGCCGACCGTCGGCGAGCGTCGCCTCAAGGCCGCCCTCGATAGGGCTGAGCTCAAGGTCGGCGCGCGACTGGCCGAGCATCACGGCGCGTTTGCGCTCGAAGCGAAAACTGGTCGCCTCTCGCATCTGTCCGGAAATCGACCGCTTGCGGCGATTGAGAACGTCGTCGACATGCGCGGCGATGGCGACGAGGCGCCGCTCCAATGAGCCCTCGGGCGCCTTCGCGGAAAACCCGAACGGGTATTCCTCGGCGATGAAGCCGGTCGACAGCTCGCCCGCCCGCCACCGCGGATTCGTCATCAGCGCCGCGAGGAACGGGATGTTGTGGCGAATGCCGTCGATGACGAAGGCGTCGAGCGCCTGCGTTTGCGCTTCGATCGCCGCCTCGCGCGTCGGCGCGTGCGTCACCAGCTTGGCGATCATCGGATCATAGTGCATCGAGATTTCGCCGCCTTCGAGGACGCCGGTGTCGTTGCGCACGGTGACGCCGTCCTTCGTCCCCTCCTCCGGCGGACGATATTTGACGAGCCGACCCGTCGACGGAAGAAATCCGCGCGTCGGATCCTCAGCGTACACTCTGCTTTCGACCGCCCAGCCTTCGAGCTTCACATCCGCCTGAGTGAAGCGCAGCCTTTGGCCCGCGGCGACGCGGATCATTTCCTCGACGAGATCAAGCCCAGTGACGAGCTCGGTCACTGGATGCTCCACTTGAAGACGTGTGTTCATCTCCAAGAAATAGAAGCCTTTATCCTGGCCGGCGACGAACTCGACCGTCCCCGCGGAATCGTAGCCGACGGCTCTGGCGAGCGCGACCGCCTGCTCGCCCATCTTGGTTCTCGTCTCCTCGTCGAGAAGCGGCGACGGAGCCTCCTCGATCACCTTCTGATTGCGCCGTTGGATCGAGCACTCACGTTCGCCGAGGTGGATCACGTGTCCGTGCTTGTCGCCGAGCACCTGGATCTCGACATGGCGCGGATTGACGATGAACTTTTCGATGAACACACGGTCGTCGCCGAAGGACGACTTCGCTTCCGACTTAGCGCGCGCAAAGCCCTCGGCGATCTCGGCGCGTGTCGCCGCGATGCGCATGCCCTTGCCTCCGCCCCCGGCCGAGGCCTTGATCATGACCGGATAGCCGATCTCGTCGGCGATCTCCGCCGCACGCCGGGCGCTTTCGATGACGCCTAAGTGCCCCGGTACGGTCGAAACTTTCGCCGCAGCGGCGAATTTCTTCGACTCGATCTTGTCCCCCATCGCGTCGATGGCCCGTACGTTCGGGCCGATAAAGGCGACGCCGACGTCCGCAAGCGCTTGCGCAAAAGCAGCGCGCTCGGAAAGGAAGCCGTAGCCGGGATGGATGGCTTCCGCGCCGGTCTGCCGGCAGGCCGCGACGATCTTGTCGATGCTGAGATAGGACAGCGCGGCCGGCGGCGGTCCGATGGCGACCGCTTCGTCCGCCATCTCGACATGCAGCGCGTCCCGGTCGGCCTCGGAATAGACGGCGACCGTGCTAATCCCCATGCGCTTGGCGGTGCGGATGATCCGACATGCGATCTCGCCCCGATTGGCGATGAGGATTTTGTTGAACATTGGCCCCCGCTCGCCGCCAGGCTCAAAGAAGCGCCGGCGGCGACCCGAGTTCTTATGCGAGGGGGCGGCGCGGGTAAACGGCCGGGACGTGAGACGTTTGAGGCGCAAATGCGAATGGAGGCCGCGCGCGCTCGCGTTTAAGCGACGGGCTTTAGGCCGGTCTTGGCGCGAGCGAGCTTAGCCTCGACGCCGCGCCAGCCGCTCTTCACGCGCGCCTTGACGGCCGCAATCAGCCATTGCGGCACGCGGTGGGCTTCGGTGAGAACATTGACGAGCGCGGCGAGCGCGTTGGCCGAAGCGCATTCGTCGGCGCGCTTCAAGAGCCATTCGGCCTGCGGGCCGCTCACGACCCCGGTCGGACGCGCCTGCCACACGATGTGGTCGGTGATCATCTCGACGAAGAACTCGGTCCATTCGTCGGCAGTGGCGAGATTGGCCCGCTCGACGGCGAAGAGCTCGTCCGCCTGCTCGCGGCTGACTTGCCCGTCAGCGAAGACTTCGCGACGCAGCCAAGCGACGTCGAGCGACGTGATCTTCCGCCCGAGAATGAGCGCGCTGATGATCGAGCGGCTCCGATCCACTGTAAACGCCATGCACAACGCCCGATGCCCCGCGCCGCTCGTGATCGGCGGCTTTGTCCGAGAGAGACGTTGCGGGGGAAACTTTGCCGAGACGTGAACGCGGCAAGGTGACGGCGGACGCGGTTAAGGCGGGGAAAAAAGGAATGGTTTCGAAACGGTGAAGCGCAGTCGCCGCCCGCGGCCAGCCGCGGGCTCTACTGAATGCGCGTCCACTCGGCGCCGTCGCCAGTTCGCGCCTGGCCCGGAGCGACGATGTCGAACTTGAGGTCTCCGACGTCGGGCGTCAGCGGCCGCGCCGGCTGGCAGCCGCTGAAAATGCAAAGAACGTACGAGCGACGCTGATAGTGGATCATGTCCGGCGGCGTGAAACGGTAGACGCCCGTATCGACGAATGTGCCGGCCGCTCCCTCGGAGCCGTTGCCGCCTTCCGAGAGGATCTCGGTGCGATAATTGCCCGACGCGTCGAACGCCGACGTAACGACCAAGCCGACGCTCATGCCCCAGATGTCGGGCGGGCTGCGAAACTGCGTGCGCCAGACGCCGACAATCGGATTGTCCTGAGCAATCGCCGGCGCGAGACTGATGACGAACCCGACGAGAAACGCCGCAATGCGCATGGGTGCTCCGGTGGAAAGGTTTTTAAGAAGGGCGGCGCGTCGGAGGCGCCGCGAGGGCTTGCCTAAAGGGGAATGTTATCGTGCTTCTTCCACGGATTTTCCAGCTTCTTGTTGCGCAGCAGCGCGAGCGCCCGCGCAACCCGTCGCCTGGTCGAGTGCGGCATGATCACCTCGTCGATATAGCCGCGCTCGGCGGCGACGAACGGCGAAAGGAACCGCGCCTCGTATTCGGCGGTTCGCTCTGCGATCTTGGCGGGGTCGCTCAAGTCGGATCTGAATATGATCTCGACGGCGCCCTTTGCGCCCATGACCGCGATCTGCGCGGTCGGCCAAGCGAGATTGATGTCGCCGCGCAAGTGTTTCGAGGCCATGACGTCGTAGGCGCCGCCGAACGCCTTGCGGGTGATGACGGTAACTTTCGGCACCGTGGCCTCGGCATAGGCGAAGAGCAACTTCGCGCCGTGCTTGATGAGACCGCCATATTCCTGCGCGGTGCCCGGCAAGAAGCCCGGCACGTCGACGAACGTGACGATCGGGATGTTGAAGCAATCGCAGAAGCGCACGAAGCGCGCGCCCTTGCGGCTTGCGTCGGCATCGAGGACGCCGGCAAGCGCCAACGGCTGATTGGCGACGACTCCGACGGTCGACCCGCCAAGGCGCGCGAAACCCGTCACGATGTTCTTCGCGTGCGCCTCCTGGATCTCGAAGAAGTCGCCTTCGTCGGAAATCTTCAGGATGAGCTCCTTCACGTCGTAGGGCTTGTTAGCGTTGTCGGGAACAAGCGTGTCGAGCGACAAGTCGATGCGGTCCGGATCGTCAAAGCTCGGCCACTGCGGCGGGGTCTCCAGGTTGGACGCCGGCAGAAAATCGACGAGCCGGCGCATCTGCAAAAGCGCCTCGATGTCGTTGTCATACGCGCGATCGGCGATCGACGAGCGGGTCGTGTGGACTTTCGCGCCGCCGAGCTCTTCGGCAGTGACCGTCTCGTTGGTCACCGTCTTCACGACGTCAGGGCCGGTGACGAACATGTAGCTCGTGTCGCGCACCATGAAGATGAAATCGGTCATCGCCGGAGAATAGACGTCGCCGCCGGCGCAGGGGCCCATGATCACCGAAATCTGCGGGATGACGCCGGACGAGAGTACGTTGCGCTGGAACACTTCGCCATAGCCGCCAAGCGCCGCGACGCCTTCCTGGATGCGCGCCCCGCCGGCGTCAAAAAGGCCGATGATCGGCGCGCGGTTCTTGACCGCCATGTCCTGGATCTTGGTGATCTTCTGGGCGTGGGTCTCGCTCAACGAGCCGCCGAACACCGTGAAATCCTTGGCGAAGACGAAGATCGAGCGGCCGTTGATCGTCCCCCAGCCGGTGACGACGCCGTCTCCCGGAATCTTGGTCTTCTCCATGCCGAAGTCGTCACAGCGGTGTTCGACGAACATATCGAACTCCTCGAACGAGCCGTGGTCGAGCAGGATGTCGAGGCGCTCGCGTGCGGTTAGCTTGCCCTTGGCGTGCTGCGCGGCGATGCGCGCCTCCCCGCCTCCCAGCCGCGCCCGTGTGCGGCGGCGATCGAGGCGGGCGAGAATGGGCTTCACGGTCGGCTTCCTCCCCCAGGCGGAGTGTTTGGCTCCTAACATGTTGCGAGGGAGCGGGAAATCGGGCGTGCGCTGGCCTTTATTTGGCTGCGGCGTGCGGGGAGGCGCTAATCTCTCCATACGTCGAAGAGCGGAAACGCAATCAGTCCGAAGACGAAGCCGCCGATATGCGCGACCCAGGCAACGGGCGCCTCGGAAAGCCCGAACGCCATCGCCCCCGCGCCGAAGATGAAATTCGTGCCCAGCCATATGACGATGAACACGAGCGGGCGCCGCTCGCGTAGCAAAAGGACAAGCGGCGTCAGCGGGCGCGGCGCAAGAGCGATGCGGACCGGTTGCCCGCTCAACGGCTCGCCGGGAGCAAAGATGAAACGGGTCGCCGCCCCCATCATGCCGGAATCGGAGGCCGAGGCGCCGATGATCGGCTGAGCGTCCATCATGTTGAGAAGCCAGTGCGCCAATGCGCCGGCGATCGCCGCGGCCGCGAATAACGCCAGAAAGCGCCCCCAGCCGACGCGCCGGGCGACCGGCGGCCCGAAAGCCATAAGCCAAATCGAGTTCAGGCCGACATGAGTCCAAGAGCCGTGCAAAAAAGCGTAAGTAACGAGCGTCCAGACCTGCGGGCCGGAATTCGCGCCGAATAGGCGGATCAGTTGAGCCGTCTCGATCGCCGAGGGGTCGGCATTCGCCCGGTCAAGGAGCCTTGCGAGCGTATGCGGCCAGAGCCAGATGGTTAGGCGAACGGGAATGAAGGCAAGGCTCTTAAGCAACCAGGCCTGTGATGAATCATCAAGAGCTTGCGTGACGCCGTAAATTATCAAGATGAGAACAACGATGAAAACGACCACGCCGGGCGCGCGGAAAATCGGCTCGCGCCGCGGCGAGGACGTATTCAGCGAATCGGTCATGAAGCGAATGTCGGAACCTCTCCAAGGCCCCGGCTAACACGACGCGGGCTGGCCTCAAAAACGAAAAGGGGAGAGCCCGGCGCCGGGCTCTCCCCTTCGATCCTTTAAGCGGCGCGCCTGGACGGCGGCGGCCCCCGCGGCCACGCTCAGCATCGGAGTGGAGCAACTCCTCGCCGAGCCCAGACCAATGTTGATCGCCCCGGACATCCGTGGAGCGGCGGCGCCCCAAGGCAATCAACCATCGGCGCCACTTTCGCCGATCGAGACATAGCATTCAAGGCGATGCTCTATTTAGTGTTAACGCCGGCGCCGACCCCGTGCGCCAGAGATGGCACATCCGCTGCACAACCACTGCCCGAGCGTGGACCTTCGCCGGTTGCGTGCCATTCTGGATCATCGGGAAAGGGCGATGGAGTGAGACTTGCCGCGAGTCGCGATCTCTACGCCTATTGGCGCACGCTGAAAGGCGCGCGGGCCGCGCCCGAACGCAACGATGTCGACCCCGGCGCGATCCGCGGCATCCTTGCCGACACCTTCATTCTCGATTTTCTCCCTGAGGGCGGCTTCCCGTTCCGGATCTCGGGCACCAGGACCAACGCGCTGTTCTGCCGCGAGCTCAGGGGCATGCCCTTCCTGGACCTCTGGCGGAAGGCCGATCGGGCCGAGACTCAGGAGATTCTCTTGGCCGTCGCTGACGATGTGCGGCCTTTTCTCATCGCCGCTCAAGGGCGCCCAATCGGCTTCGAGACGGTCGCGACGGAAATCCTATTGTTGCCGCTTCGCCACCACGGCCTTACCCACGCCCGCTTGCTCGGCTGCTGCGCGCCCTGCGCAGCGCCGGCCTGGCTTGGCCTCGCGCCGCTTGCGGGCCTGGAATTGTTGTCGATGCGGGCGCTTCAAAGCAGTGAAAATGACGTATCGGTAAGCAACGAAGGCGCGCCTATATTTCCCAAAGTCGGCAAATCAACCGCAATTGATCGTCGACGGCACCTTTATGTATTTACGCAAAATGATTAACGCAGCTTTCTTGCTTGCTCCATAATCGGCGTAAGCCGACGTTAACCCTTCGCCGCTACTTTGCCGTCCTTAATCGTGTGATCGGGAACGAATCTTCGCACGCGTGCGCATGAGGCGAACGGAAATGAGCGCTCTCGCTCGAAATCTCGTCGACATCGCCCATATGGAGCGCCGTCGTCATCAGCGCGTGAAAGTCGCATTGTCGGGGCGTTTCATGCGCGCCGATCGCCGCGAGTTCGATTGCACGACGATCGACGTGTCGCCGGGGGGCGTCGCGCTGTCCTCGACCGAATCAGGCGACATCGGCGAGCGCATCGTCGTCTATTTGCACCAGATTGGTCGCGTCGAGGGCCAAGTCGTCCGGACCTTCCCCGGCGGTTTCGCCATACAGATGCGGCTCCCGGCGACGAAGCGTGAGCGCTTGGCCGATCAGCTGACCTGGCTCGCCAACCGCCAATCCCTCGGCATGCCCGAGGATCGCCGGCATGAGCGCATCATCCCGCGCCGCACGCACACGACGCTGCGCCTTCCCGACGGCTTCGAACGTCCCGCGCGTCTGCTCGACATCTCGCGCTCGGGCGCCGCGATGACCGTCGACGTCGCCCCTGCCCTCGGCTCGCCGGTGACAGTCGGCGCGACGCCCGCGCAAGTCGTTCGTCATTTTGCCGGCGGGCTAGCGGTCGAGTTCAAGCGCTTCATTCCCGAAGAAGCGTTCGGCGACGACATCGTCTTGTAAACGATCGGCCAACCTGCAGGGTTCGGGCAGTCGAGCTCGCGCAGCGTTTTTTTCACCATGTGCTTGAAATTCAGAGCTGTTTTGCGCGCCGCGAGGCCGTAGGCGCGCCCGTCTTAACGCTGTTTGGCGCACGCTTTGGTTGAGGCTAAGTAACCCAAACCGCCTCCTTTCAGATGCTTGGTCCGCCGGAAGCCCGATTACCGCCTAAAATTGTGGCAAACCGCTTCATGCGGACGAGCCGCAATGATTAACCGGCTGGCGAGATCCTTTAATCCTGTTCCTTCGAAGTTTCCTGAATTCTTTCCGACGCGGTCAAATCGCCGTCTCTACCGTCACCGCCCTAGAGCAGCGGGACGCAGGATGTTTCGTCTCATCAGATTGACGATGTCGGCGGCGATGTTGGGAGGCGCGTGGCTAGCGCTCCAGCCGGCGCCGGCGATCGAAAGTCTCCCTGAGGCGACCGCCGCCGCGATCGGCGCGCCGACGAGCGTTCCCTGGGGCTGGGCTGACTTTTGCCAGCATTATCATCGGGAATGCGCCGGCGGCGCGAAGCCTGCCGCCGACATCGTTCTGTCTCCCAAGGCTGCTAGCGAGATCAGCCGGGTCAACCGCTGGGTCAACGCACACGTCAAGCCGAAAACCGACATGGACCGCTGGGTCATGGCCGACCGCTGGGACTATCCGCGGGACGGCAAGGGCGGCTTCAATGGCTCCGCCCTGTTGAAGCGTAAGCTTTTGATCGATCTGGGCTATCCGCGCCAGGCGCTGCTGATGACGGTCGCGTGCGAAAGCGAAGACGAGGGCCGCCCGCTCCTGACCGTCAAGACCGATCGCGGCGATTTCGTGCTTGATGATCAGAGCGATGAGATGAGGCCGTGGAACCGCACGGACTATCGATTCATCAAACGTCAGAGTCAGCAAGATCCGAACGTTTGGCTGAAAATTCTCCCTTCTGGCGCGGCTCTTCTCCCCGACGGCGCCACGATGTGATCAACGCGTTACGAAGCCCGGGCAAGCCCCCGCCCGCGCTTCGCTTGGGCCGACCGATCCCTCTCGGTCGGCCCTTTTTTTAAGCCGGGGCGAGCCCTTGAGCAAAACGCCTGGCGTTCTCGACGTAATGGGCGGCCGAGCGCATGAGGTCTTCGATCGCCGTGTCGTCGAGCGCGCGCTGCGCGCGCGCTGGCGCGCCAACGAGCAACGTCCGATCGGGAAACGCTTTGCCCTCCGTCACGAGCGCGCCGGCGCCAACGAGGCAGGACCGCCCGATCCGCGCGCCATTTAAAACAATCGCCCCCATGCCGATGAGCGAACCCGCTCCGACCGCGCAGCCGTGCAGGATTGCGTTGTGGCCAATGGTGCAGTCTTCGCCGATCTCGAGCGGGAATCCGATGTCCGTATGCAGCGTGCAGCCTTCCTGAACGTTCGACCGCGCGCCGATGACGACCGGTTCATTGTCGCCGCGTAACGTCGCGCCAAACCATATGTTCGCATCCTCGCCCAACCGCACGTCGCCGATGACGATCGCGTTGGGCGCAATCCAAAAGCGGCCATTGGCCGGCAAGGTCGGCCTGCGGCCGTCCAACGCATAAAGCGGCATTCTTTTGGCCTCGCTGGTCCCGGCTCGCCTATAGCGGGCGACCGACGCTCGATCTAGCAAGGTGAGCCTGGCGCGCGCGATTCGCCGCGCCTCGACGAAGGGCCCCATGCGCGTCGGCTGGATCGCCGCCATCGCCGCTATTCTCTCCTTCGCGCTTGCGGGCGGCGTCGCGTGGAAGGCTGCGCAACCAGCGCGGGCGCTGCCCTTTACGACGTTCCAGCTGGGGTCCGCGAAGCTTACGATTTTGAACGGCTATCTGCGCCCGTCGTCGCGCGGCGGAGCGAGAGATCGGATCCAGGTCGCGGCCTTCTATCCGGACTTTGCCCCGGCAGGCGCCGACGACGACATTCGCCGCGACACCGACCTCGACGCGCGGTTCGCCAAAACGCTGTTCCTGACCCTGAGCCCGGCAAGCGGCGACCTCGATCCGGCTCAGCGCGTCGGCAAGCTTTACCTGCGCTTCCTCGACGAGACGAATTGGAGCCATCCCGGCGGGCTCGTTGCTCAGGCCTTCAAGCCGGACAGCCCATTCGCGGGCGACGAGCTCTATTATGTGGCCCCCGAGGGGCACGAATTCGCGGCGCGCTGTCCGCTGCCCGACGCGACGCGCAAAACGCCGTCAACTTGCGCGGCGGATTATCGCTTCGGGGACCTTGACGTCGAACTGCGCTTTCCCGAGGCGCTGCTAGCCGAGTGGTCGGCGCTCAGCGCCGGCGTCAACGGCTTCGTCGAGGCGGCGCGGCGCTGAGCGTTAGGGGCGGGGCCGGTTGAATCGCGGACGATCAGCTCACAGTCCATGATCAGCCGGTAGTCGAGCGGCCGCGTCTTTCCCGACAGCACGTCGAGCAAAAGTTCGGCGCCCGCGAAGCCCATGGCGCGACGCGGTTGGCGCACTGTCGTCAAGCTTGGCGTCGTGAAGGCGGCGTATTGAATGTCGTCGAATCCCATGATCGAAAAGTCGCGTGGGCAAATGAGCCCGCCGGTCGCCGCCGCTTTCAAAAAGCCGATCGCCATATCGTCGCTGCAGCAAACAATTCCGGACGGGCGTTTCTTCATATCGAGAAACCGCCGGCCTGCTATGACACCGCTTTCGATCGTATATTCGCCAGGAAGGTAACGCAGCATTGCGCTGCTCAAGCCGGCTTCGGCGGCGGCGAGCTCGAAACCGCGGCGACGATGAACTTCGTTAAAGTTGCCCGCGACGCCGGCGACGTAAAGGAGTTCGCGGTGACCCAGACGGAGCAGGTGCTCGGCCTGCCGACGCCCCCACAATTCGTCGTCAATGAGCACGCTCGGCACGCTGCCTTCGGCGATTTCCGCGCAGATTGCGACGACCGGCACGCCGGCGTCCAAGATCGTGCGTCCGTCGATGTCGTGCGCGCGCCCGGTCAGCGCGACCACGCCGGCGATCTGCCGCGCGAACAATAGATCGATAAGCCGCCGCGCCTTTTCGCGCGATTCATCGGTTGAGCCGATGATCGCCGTATAGCCGCGCGCGGTCAGCGCCTCGTCAAGCGCATGGATGATCGCGGAAAAAAACGCGCCGCTGAATCGGCGCGGCGCGTCGATGAGGATCATGCGCGAGGCGCCCTCGCGCAGGACGCGTGCGGCTTCGTTCGGCGTGTAATCGAGGCTGCGCACCGCCGCGAGCACACGCTCGCGCTTTTCGGGCCTGACGCGTTCGGGAGCGCGCAAGACGCGGCTCACCGTCGCGGTCGAGACGCCTGCGGCCGCCGCTACGTCTTCGATGCGCGTCGAGCGCTCCAGTCGCTCTCGGGTCGACACGGCCTTCCCCCAAATGCGCCGGTTGCGGCGTGGCGCTTGCAAACGATTACAAAATTCGCTACGGCAAGCAAGTCGATGCGCGGCCCGCGATGACGGGAGCGCTCACTTGGGAGGAGACCATGCGAGTTGTCCCGAAGCTTCTCGGGTTCGCGGCGGGCGCGACGCTCTTGTCTTCCGTCGCGTTCGCCGCCGACGTCGAAAAGGTCGAAGTCATTCACTGGTGGACGTCAGGCGGCGAGGCGGCGGCGGTGAAAGTCTTCGCCGACGCGTTCGACGCGGCCGGCGGCCAATGGATCGACGCCGCGATCGCCGGAGGCGAACAGGCGCGCGCGGCGGGCATTAACCGCATTGTCGGCGGCAACCCGCCAGGCATGATGCAGTTCAACACCGGCAAGCAGCTCGACGAGCTCGTCAAGGGCGGGTTCCTTGCGACCCTCGACGACGAGGCGAAGGCCGGCAACTGGCTGAAGATCCTGCCGAAGGCGATCGTCGACGCTTCGACCCGCGACGGCCATTTCTACGCCCTGCCCGTCAACATCCATGGTCAGAACTGGCTCTGGTACAACACGAAAGTGTTCGCCGACGCCGGCGTCGCGCCGCCGAAGAACTGGGCCGATCTCGCCGAAGTCGGCGCGAAGCTGAAGGCCAAGGGCGTCATTCCGCTCGCCCATGGCGGACAGTCCTGGCAGGATCACATCCTGTTCGACTCGATCCTGCTCGGCGAGGGCGGGTCGGACCTCTACATGAAAGTCTATAGCCCGGACGGCGCAGGAGCGACGGCCGATCCGAAGTTCAAGCACGTCGCGGAGCTCTTCAAGACCATGCGCGACCTGATGGATCCCGGCATGCCGGGCCGCAACTGGAACGACGCGACCGCGATGGTCATCACCGGCAAGGCCGGCATGCAGGTGATGGGCGACTGGGCCAAGGGCGAGTTCATCGCCGCCAAGCAATCGGTCGGCAAGGAATACAATTGCGTCGTGCTCGGGCCAGGCAATGGCTACGTGATGGGCGGCGACGTGTTCGTGTTTCCGAAGCTGAAGGACGGCGCGAGCACGGCCGCGCAGGCGAAGCTCGCGACGCTGATGCTCGACCCGAAGGTGCAGATCGACTTCAATACCAAGAAGGGCTCGGTGCCGGTGCGCACCGACGTCGACGTCTCGTCGATGGACGCTTGCGCCCAATTCGGCGCGACGGCGCTCAGGGATCCGGCCAGGCAAATCCCGAGCACGAGCTTCCTGATCTCGCCCGACGAAAACGGCGCGCTCAACGACGTCATCACCGAATATCTGAATACGCCGGCAGAGTCGGCCGACGACTTCGTCAAGAAGTTCGCCGCCGCAGTGAAGACCGCCGGCTGAGCCTGAGGCCTTGAACCTGCGGCCGGCGGCAATCGAGCCGCCGGCCGTTCGCTTTCCGCGCCTTTTCGCATAAAAGACCCGACCGGACGGCCAGGCGCCTCAAACCCGCCGCCGTCCGCGAGCCTCTCCTGGTCGTTTCTTTTCAAGAAAAGGGGCGGTCGAATGGTCGCGCTCAGCGTCAGTCGGAGCGCAAGCCCGGCAAGAGACCGCGCCGCGGCGCTCGTCAAGTGGCGGCGAAATTGGCCTGCGGCCCTGTCGCTGCTGCCGGCGGCGATCATCGTCGCGGTCATCTATCTAGGCACGATGCTGTGGACGGTGATGCTGTCGTTCACGAGCTCGAAGACGCTGCCGTCGTTCGAATTCGTCGGCTGGGCCCAATATAACCGGCTCTTCAACACCGAGCGCTTCACCGCCTCGGCCTGGCACATCCTCATCTTCGGCGTTCTGTTCGTCGCCTTTTGCCTGGTGCTAGGGTTTCTCCTGGCCGTGCTGATCGACCAGAAAATCCGCTTCGAAAGCGCCTTCCGCACGATCTACCTTTATCCGTTCTCGATGTCGTTCATCGTGACCGGGCTCATCTGGCAATGGCTGCTGCACCCTGAGCTCGGACTCGAGAAGGCGGTGCGCGACCTCGGCTTCACCAGCTTCAGCTTCAATTGGATCGTCGACAACGACAAGGTCGTCTACACGTTGGTTATCGCCGCCGTCTGGCAGGCCTCGGGGCTCGTGATGGCGTTGATGCTCGCCGGCCTTCGCGGCGTCGACGCCGAGATCTGGAAGGCGGCGCGCGTCGACGCGATCCCGACTTGGCGCGTCTACGTCTCGATCATCCTGCCGATGATCACGCCGATGATCGTCGCGGCGACGGTGCTGCTCGCAGTCGGCGTGGCCAGACTCTACGATCTGGTCGTGGCGATGACCAAGGGCGGGCCCGGCATTTCCTCCGAAATGCCGGCGAAATTCATCATGGACAATTTCTTCGAGCGCGCCAATGTCGGCCTCGGCTCGGCGGCCGCCACCGTTCAGCTCGTGGCGGTCATCGTCGCGCTGGCGCCGTGGGTCTATCTCGAGCATCTGCGCCCGAGACGGAGGAGCCGTTGAGCGCCGTCGCCGTCCCCGAGGGACGCCGCCCCCACCGTCTGAGCCTCGCCCGCATCGGCGTCTACGCGTTGCTCGTCGCGATCGCGCTCGTCTTCCTCGCGCCGTTCTACGTGATGCTCGTCACCTCGTTCAAAACCATGGACGAGATCAGACAGGCCAACATCCTCGCCGTGCCCCAGGCTTTCACCACCGACCCGTGGGTCGAAGCGTGGTCGAAGGCGTGCACGGGGCTCGCCTGCGACGGCATCGGCGTCGGGTTCTTCAACTCGATAAGAATTCTCATCCCCTCGGTCATCGTCTCGATCGCGCTCGGCGCGTTGACCGGCTACGCGATGACTTTCTACCGGGTGCCCGGCGCCAATCTCGGCTTCGCCGTTCTGCTCATCGGCAATTTCATCCCTTACCAAGTCTTTCTCTATCCGATGGTGAGGATGTTCTCGGCGATCGGCATCTACGACTCGCTCGCGGCGATCGTCGTCGTGCACGTCATTTTCGGCCTGCCGATCATGACGCTGTTGTTCCGCAACTATTACGGCGCGCTGCCGATCGAGCTGTTCAACGCGGCGCGCGTCGACGGCGCGAGCTTCCTGCAGATCCTGCGCCTCGTCGTGCTGCCGATGTCGTTGCCGATCCTGGTCGTCGCGGCGATTCTGCAGGTGACCGGCATCTGGAACGACTTCATCTTCGGCTTGACCTTCGCCGGCCGCGTCAACCGGCCGATGACGGTGCTGTTGAACAACATCGTCACGGCGACGAACGGCGAGGCGCGCTACAACGTCGAGATGGCGGCGACGTTGCTGACCGCTCTGGTGCCGCTCACCGTCTATCTCGTTTCGGGGCGCTGGTTCGTGCGCGGCATCGCCGCCGGCGCGGTGAAGGGGTAGCGGATGGGGGCGGTTTCGGTTCGCAACGTCGCCGTCGGCTTTGGCGACGTCGCAGTCTTCAACGATCTGTCGATCGAAATCGCCGACGGCGAGTTCGTGGTGCTGCTGGGGCCGTCGGGATGCGGCAAGTCGACCTTGCTCAACGCCATCGCCGGGCTCCTCGACGTCAACAGAGGCCAGATCTGGATCGGCGGCAAGAACGTCACGTGGTCGGAGCCCAAGGACCGCGGCATCGGCATGGTGTTCCAGTCCTATTCGCTCTATCCGCGCATGAGCGTGAGGGACAATCTGTCGTTCGGCCTGAAGATCGCCGGCGCGCCGCGCGCCGACGTCGAGACGCGGGTGGCGCGCGCCGCCAAGATGCTGCAGCTCGAGGCGCTGCTCTCTCGAAAACCCTCCGAGCTTTCGGGAGGCCAGCGTCAGCGCGTGGCGATCGGCCGCGCGCTGGTGCGCGACGCCGACGTGTTCCTGTTCGACGAGCCGCTCTCCAATCTCGACGCGCAGCTGCGCAACGAATTGCGCGTCGAGATCAAAAAGCTTCATCTCGAATTGTCGAGCACGATGATCTACGTAACGCACGATCAGGTCGAGGCGCTGACCCTCGCCGACCGCATTGCCGTCATGAAGGCCGGAATCATCCAGCAAATCGCCACGCCGCACGACATTTACAACAAGCCCGCCAACACCTTTGTCGCCGGCTTCATCGGCAGCCCGCGCATGAACATGATCGAGGGCCGCGTCGCCAAGCGCGGCGACGGCTGGACGTTCGATCACGCGGAAGGCTCGGTCGCGCTCGGGCGCTATCCTTTCGCCGGCGCGCCGGCCGAGCGGGCGGCGCTGCTCGGCGTGCGGCCCGAGCACGTCGATCTCGGACAATCGTCGCCCGAGCGGCACGGCGCGACTGGCACGGTGGCGATCGTCGAGCCGATGGGCGCGGAGACGATCGTCTGGAGCCAGTTCGCCGGCAAGCCAATCACGCTCCGGGTGGACGGCGACAGCGCGGTGAGGCTCGGCGACGACATCGCCTTCAACTTCGACGTCGCGCGCGCTTCGCTGTTCGACGCCTCGACCGGCGCGCGGCTCTGACGCGCGCGAGCAAGGTCAACCTCGAAAGGACATGGTTCAGATGCCCCACCCGCTCAGCATACAACTCTACTGCGCGCGAAAATTCCCGCCGGTCGAGCGGCAGCTCGAGATCGTGGCGGCGAGCGGATACAAGACGGTCGAGACGTTCGGGCCTTTTCACGAGGACGTCGCCGCGACGAAGCGGCTGTTCGAGGCGCACAAAATCACGGCGCCGAGCGGCCACGTCTCGCTCGACATGGCAGACGGCCAGCGCGAGCGTGTGCGCGACATGGCGCAAGCGCTCGGCATGAAATGGATCGTCGCCCCGTTTCTCATGCCGAACCTTCGCCCGCAGTCGCCGATCGGCTGGGCCGAGCTCGGGACTAGGCTCGCGCGCCTCGCCGACTACTACGCGAGCGTCGACCTCGGCTTCGCCTGGCACAATCACGATTTCGAGTTTCAGCCGCTCGCCGACGGCTCGTTGCCGATCGAGCACATTCTCGGCGGATCGGTCGCCTGGCAGGCCGACATCGCCTGGATCGTGCGCGGCCAGGCCGATCCGAAGCGTTGGCTCGAGCGCTACGCGGGCCGCGTGAAGCTTGCACACGTGAAGGACATCGCGCCGGCCGGCGAAAAGCTCGACGAAGACGGGTGGGCCGACGTCGGCCAAGGCGTCCTGCCCTGGCCGGAGCTGTGGAAGGCGGTGGAAGAGGCGGGCGCCGAGATCTTCGTCGCCGAGCACGACAACCCGAGCGACTTCGAGCGCTTCGCGCGCGTCAGCATCGAGGCGATGCGCCGCTACGATTCCGGAGCTTGAACCATGACGATGCGAGTGGGCCTGATCGGCTGCGGCAACATTTCCGACATCTATCTGACCAACGCCGCGCTGTTCGGCGATTTCTCCTTCACGGCTTGCGCGGATCTTCGCGATGAGGCGGCGAAGCGCCAGGCGGAGCGCTATAAAATCGCGCATCGCAGCGTGAAGGAGCTCTTGAGCAGCGACGACGTCGACATCGTGCTCAACCTGACGGTTCCCGAGGCGCACGCCGAAGTCGCGCTCGCGGCGATCGAGGCGGGCAAGCATGTCTATGGCGAGAAGCCGCTCGCCACCACGCTCGCCGAGGGCCGACGCGTGATCGCCGCCGCCAAGGCCAAGAAGTTGCGGGTGGGAACGGCGCCCGACACGGTGCTCGGCGCGAGCCATCAGGCGGTCAAGGCGCTCGTCGACTCGGGGAAGGCAGGCAATATCCTGTCGGGCCTCGCCGCCTTTCAGAGCCACGGCATGGAGCATTGGCACCCGAATCCGGACTTCTTCTTCCGCCCCGGCGCCGGGCCTGTTTTCGACATGGGCCCCTACTACTTGACCGCGCTCGCGACGCTGCTCGGACCCGTCAGCCACGTGCAGGCGACGGCGCGGATCGGCTTCGCCGAGCGCACGGTGACGACGCCGGGCTCGCCGATGCTCGGCGAAAAGATCAAGGTGACGACGCCGACCACCGTGCACGGGCTCCTCGAATTCGAAAGCGGCGCCGAGATCGCCTATGTCACGAGCTGGGACGTCTGGCGCCACAGCGTCAGGCCGATCGAGCTGCACGGCGAGCAAGCCTCGCTGCGCGTTCCGGATCCCAATTTTTTCGGCGGCTTGGTCGAGATCGCCGAGGGGCGCGCCGATTGGGCGCCGGTCGACGCCCCCGGCCGCTTCGGCAAGCCCAACTGGCCGAAAGACAAGCCGGTCCACGCCAATTATCGCGGCCTGGGCCTCGCCGATATGGCCAGGGCGATCGCCGACCAGCGGCCGCACCGCGCCAACGGCGAGCTTTCGCTGCACGTGCTCGCCGTTATGGCGGGGCTGCTCGAGGCGGCGAACGAGGGCAAGCGCGTTAAGATTGCCGAGACATGCGAGCGCCCGGCGGCGCTCGCCGATGTGGAGGCGAGGGCGCTGTTACGCTAAAGCTTGCCTTTGATGACCTCGAGGCTCGACCCTGGCGAACGGCTGGCGAAGGTCGGCGACGTCGAGCTCTGTTGGCAAAGTTTCGGGGACGAAGGCGCCCCCGTCATCTTGCTCGTCATGGGCCTCGGCGCGCAGATGATCGTCTGGGAGGACGGCTTCTGCGAGCGGCTCGCCGCCCGCGGGTTCCGCGTGGTGCGTTTTGACAATCGCGACATCGGCAGGTCGAGCCGCATCAACGCGCCGGCCATTCCGCTCAGCCAAGCGATGGCCGAGCGCAAGCCCGGCGAGAAGCTGAAGGCGCCCTATCTCCTGAAGGACATGGCGGCCGACACGATCGGCCTCCTCGACCATCTCGGCGTCGGCCGCGCGCATATTGTCGGCGCGTCGATGGGCGGCATGATCGCGCAGGAAATCGCCATCCACTGGCCCAAGCGCGTGGCGACGTTGACCTCGATCATGTCGACGACGGGCGATCCGCGCCTGCCCCCGCCGAAGCCCGAAGCGCTCGCGGTGTTGATGGCGCCGCCGCCGAAGACCCGCGACGAGTTCATCGAAGCGAACGCGCACGCTTGGCGGGTGTTCCGGGGACATGGTTTCCCAGAGGAGGAGCCGCGCGACACTGCCCGCGCCAGGCGCGCAGCCGACCGGGGCCTGTCGCCAGAAGGCGCCGCGCGGCAATTGCTTGCGGTTTACGCGTCCGGCAGCCGCAAATCGACGTTGCCGAGCGTCAACGCGCCGACCCTCGTCATCCACGGCGCCGACGATCCGCTCGTGCCAATCGAGGCGGGAAAGGACACCGCCGCGTCGATCCCCGGCGCGAAGCTTCTCGTTATTCAGCGGATGGGCCACGCGCTGCCGCAAGCGGTCTGGCCGACGATCATCGACGCGGTCGTGTCGCTGGCGTCGTTGGCCCGCTGACGCTAGGCGCAGCGCCCCGCAATGACAAGTTGCGCCTCGCCGACGCCGGGATGGCGCGAGAAAACAAAATGACCCTCTCCTCGCGTTTTCACTCAAGGAGAGGGTCTTCAGTGACGGGCTTGGGAGGAAAGCGCGCGGGTGAAAACTCAGGCTCAGGCCGCTCGAGGTTCCTTGTGGCGGAGGCGCAGCGCGGTCTGAATGCGCTCCTGGCTCGGCGGCGGCTGCCGAATAATGCTGAAGGAGCGCCGCCCGGAGGCGACGACAATGGTCGGCGCCGGCGTCGCCACGGCCGCGGCGTTGAGCGCGGCGCTGACGATCGCCGGCGGCATCGGCTCGAAGGGAAGCGCGGGTGTGATCTCTTCTTCTTGCGTCGTTTCAATGCGCTTCGGCCGGCGAATGAGGATCGTCAGACCGAGCAGAAGCGCCGAGGCGCCAACTGCGACGATAGCGACCATCGGCGCGTCTTCAATCGCATGCGTTGGCCAAAGCCGGCCATATGCGACAAGCGTGCCGAGCGCCGCAATAAGCGCGACAATGGCGTTGCCTTTTGTGCCGAACGAACGACGCGGCGACAGGACCGATGCGACATAGCCGAGGCAAAGCGCGCAAAAGAGCAGAGCAATGGCGAACGCGTAGGGCCGCGTACCGTCGAGCTGCAGGCCTGTCCAGTGCGCGACAAATTGGCCGAGCGGATCGGTCGGGCCGTCGAGGGGAGCGATCTCCATGACCGGGCCCTTTTGGATCGGGGCGGCCGGCGACGCTTGTGAGGGAAACACCAAGCGGCGAATGCCGAATCCGAACACCAGGGTTACGATGATGCGGATGAGCGATTTCACGGCCTGCCCCTCGGTCTTCGCCGAACCCTAGCGCCGGTCAGGTTAATGCGAGGGAAGCTGGATTCTTGAAAGTTGGGGGTAAAGTCGCTCCTTCGCCTGCTGGTTAGAAAACGAAAGCCGGCCGCCCGCCCCTAGCGGAGGTTCAATTCAGGACTTGTTAAGGCTTGCGATCATATAAAGACATGTTTATGTCGTTATGTCGCAGCGGGCCGAGGCGCTGGGCGGAGAGGGGCGGTCGGCGCATGTCAAGTCCGCCGCGATCGCCTCAGCCAAGCGAGAGCTGAGCCGGAGAGAGTCGTTTGCTCGAGACCGCCAATCTTGACGCGCTTTTCGCCACCCCCCGCGAGGATGCCGGCGTAGCGCTTGCCGCTGCGGCGCGCGAGCGCATCCTCGTCATCGACGGCGCCATGGGCACGGAAATCCAGGCCCTCGGCTTGAAGGAGGCGGACTTCCGCGACGGGCGTTTCATCGACTGCGCCTGCTCGCTGGATCGCAATTACGACCTCCTGGCGATGACCAAGCCGCAGGCGATCGAAGACATTCACTTCGCCTATGCGATGGCCGGCGCCGACATTCTCGAGACCAACACCTTTTCCGCAACCTCGATCGTCCAGGCAGACTATTCGCTGCAGCACATCGTCTATGAGCTGAACCGCGACGCCGCGCGCGTCGCCCGACGCGCGGCCTTGCGCGCCGAGCGGAAGGACGGCAAGCGACGCTTCGTCGCCGGCGCGATCGGCCCAACCAACCGCACCGCCTCGATCTCGCCGGACGTCAACAATCCAGGCTTTCGCGCAGTCACCTTCGACGATTTGAGGCTCAGCTATGCAGAGCAGATCCGCGGGCTCATCGACGGGGGCGGCGATCTCCTGCTGATCGAGACGATTTTCGACACGCTCAACGCCAAGGCGGCGATTTTTGCCTGTGAGGAGGCGTTCGCCGCGCGCGGGTCGCGCTGGCCGGTCATGATCTCCGGCACGATCACCGACCGCTCAGGGCGCACGCTGTCCGGCCAGACGCCGACCGCGTTCTGGCACTCGGTCCGGCATGCAAAACCCTTTTCGATCGGGTTGAATTGCGCCCTCGGCGCTGAGGCGATGCGCGAGCACTTAGAAGAGATCGCAGACCAAGCAGATGCGCTCGTCAGCGCCTATCCGAACGCCGGATTGCCGAACGCCTTCGGCAAATATGACGAGACCCCGGAGTTCATGGCGGCCGAGATCGAGAAATTCGCGCGCGATGGGCTCGTCAACATCGTCGGCGGTTGCTGCGGCTCGACGCCGGCGCACATTCGCGCGATCGCGGCGGCGGTCGCCAAATACCCGCCGCGCGTTCCCCCGACTCTCAAGGCCGAACTCCGCCTCTCGGGCCTCGAGCCGTTCAGGCTGACGAGGGACATCCCATTCGTGAATATCGGCGAGCGCACCAACGTTACGGGCAGCGCAAGGTTCCGCAAACTCGTCAAAGCCGGCGACTACAACGGCGCGCTCGGCGTCGCGCGCGATCAAGTGGCCAACGGCGCGCAGATCATCGATGTCAACATGGACGAGGGGCTGATCGACTCGGCAAAAGCGATGACGGAGTTCCTAAACCTGGTCGCCGCCGAGCCCGACATCGCGCGGGTGCCGACGATGATCGACTCCTCGAAATTCGCGGTGATCGAAGCGGGCCTGAAATGCGTGCAGGGCAAGCCGATCGTCAATTCGATTTCGCTGAAAGAGGGCGAGGAGGCGTTCCTAGGGCAAGCCAGACGCGTGCGCGCCTATGGCGCGGCGGTCGTCGTCATGGCGTTCGACGAGCGGGGTCAGGCCGACACGCTCGAGCGAAAAGTTTCGATTTGTCGGCGCGCCTATAAGCTGCTCGTCGAGACGGCTGGCTTTCCACCCGAGGACATCGTCTTCGATCCGAATATTTTCGCCGTCGCCACCGGCATCGAGGAGCACAACGGCTACGGCCTCGCTTTCATCGAGGCGGCGCGCCAGATCCGCGCGACGCTCCCATACGCGCATGTCTCAGGCGGCGTGTCGAACCTCTCGTTCTCATTCCGCGGCAACGAGCCGGTGCGCGAAGCGATGCACGCGGTCTTCCTTTATCATGCGATCAAGGCCGGCATGGATATGGGAATCGTGAACGCCGGCCAGCTCGCGGTCTACGAGGCGATCGACAAGGACCTGCGCGAGGCCTGTGAGGACGTCGTGTTGAACCGCCGGGCCGACGCGACCGAGCGGTTGCTGGCGATCGCCGAGCGGTTTCGCGACGGCGCGGCCAAGGAAGCGAAGGGGCCGGACTTGGCGTGGCGATCGGGCTCGGTCGAAGAGCGCATCTCGCACGCCCTCGTCAACGGCGTCGCCGATTTCGTCGAGACCGACGTTGAGGAGGCGAGGCTCAAGTTCGCGCGGCCGCTTGACGTGATCGAAGGCCCGCTGATGGCCGGCATGAACGTCGTCGGCGACCTGTTCGGGGCGGGCAAAATGTTTCTGCCGCAGGTCGTAAAGTCGGCGCGCGTCATGAAGCAGGCGGTCGCGACGCTTTTGCCGTACATGGAGGCAGAGAAGGCGGCGAACGGCGCCGCCGAGCGGCGCAGCGCCGGCAAGATCCTGCTCGCCACCGTCAAGGGCGACGTTCACGACATCGGCAAGAACATCGTCGGCGTCGTGCTCGCCTGCAACAATTACGAGATCATCGACCTCGGCGTGATGACGCCGGCCTCGAAAATTCTCGAGACGGCGCGGCGCGAGAAGGTCGACGCAATCGGACTTTCCGGACTGATCACGCCCTCGCTCGACGAAATGGCGCATGTCGCCGCCGAACTGCAGCGCGAAGGGTTCGACCTGCCGCTATTAATCGGCGGCGCGACGACGAGCCGCGTGCATACCGCGGTGAAAATCCATCCGAACTATACACGTGGGTCGACCGTTCACGTCAACGACGCGAGCCGTGCGGTCGGGGTCGTCTCCGCCCTGCTCTCCCCCGACGCAAAGGGCGGCTTCGTTCAGCGGACGCGCGTGGAATACGCGCAAGTCGCCCAAGCGCACGAGCGCGCGGAGGCGGAAAAGACGCGATTGTCGCTGGCGGCCGCGCGCGCCAATGCGCTTAAACTCGACTGGAGGGCTTACGAGCCGCCGAAGCCGAAGTTCCTCGGCGCGCAGCCGATCGCGGATCTCGAGCTGGCCGAGATCGCGTGGCACATTGACTGGACGCCGTTCTTCCAAACCTGGGAGCTGAAGGGACGCTATCCCGCGATCCTCGACGATCCCAAGCAAGGCGCCGCGGCGCGCCAGCTCTTCGAAGACGCGCAGGCGATGCTCGAGAAAATCATCGACGAGCGCTGGTTTCGGCCGAAGGCCGTCGTTGGCTTCTGGCCGGCCGAGCGGATCGGCGACGACATTTGTTTGTTTGCCGACGAAGGGCGGAAAGAACCGCTCGCCACGCTCTTCACGCTGCGCCAGCAGCTTTCGAAACGCGACGGCCGGCCAAACCTCGCGCTGGCCGATTTCGTGGCGCCGGCGACGAGCGGCCGCCGCGACCATGTCGGCGCCTTCGTCGTGACGGCGGGCGCCGAGGATGAGGCGATCGCAAAACGCTTCGAGCGGCTGAACGACGACTATTCCGCGATCCTTGTGAAGGCGCTCGCCGATCGTTTTGCGGAGGCGCTCGCCGAGTTGGCGCACGCGCGCGTCCGGCGCGCGTTCTGGGCTTATGCGCCTGACGAGGCCTTTTCGCCGGACCAGCTCCACGCCGAGCCCTATCGCGGCATCCGCCCGGCGCCGGGCTATCCGGCGCAGCCCGATCACACGGAAAAGCGAACGATCTTCGCGCTCCTCGACGCGGAACGCGCTACCGGCGTGCAGCTCACCGAAAGCTGCGCGATGTGGCCGGGCTCCTCTGTCTCAGGACTTTATTTCGCGCACCCTCAGTCGCACTATTTTGGCGTCGCCAAGGTCGAGCGCGACCAGGTTCTCGATTACGCGGCGCGCAAGGGAATGATGCCGGAAGAAGTCGAGCGCTGGCTCGCGCCGATCCTAAACTACGCGCCGACGGTCGCCGCGGCGGCGTGACGTTTGCGCCCGCAATCGTCTAAACTCCCCGGCCCAAGCTCAGCGAACATGTCAGCCTCCCTAGTCGCTCTGCGGCTCGGAGGATGCAACAACGCGCAAGATTAGCGTCCCTTGCTCGACCCCGTCGCCGGCGCGCGCCGAAAGATCCGCCACTCGTCCGTCGAACGGCGCGTGCAATGCGTGCTCCATCTTCATCGCCTCGACCACCGCGACACGCTGGCCTTTCTTCACTTCGGCCCCGTCCGCGACGTCGACGGCGATCAGCCGCCCATGCATCGGCGCAATGACGTCGCCGGAACGGGCTTCGCTCTCTTCCCCTGCGTCGTGGGGGCGAGACGGCGCGACGCGCGTCTGCCGGCCGCCGCGCAGCACATAGACGACGTCTCGGGCTTCGACGATCGTGCAGTCTTGCATCGCCTGCCCCGCCCGACCGTCGGCAAATTGAATCTCTTCGCCGCCCGGCGCCGTCGTCGCGACAAAGCGCTCGCGATTGCCCTCGACGAGCGCCTCGAAGCCGACGCGCCGGGGCCCCAGCAGATCGAAGGCGTCGGCGCGATCCCACGGATCGCGCGTCGCGGGCCGTTCCTGCTCGCGCCGCTGACGGCGACGGAGCGCACTTGCGCCCGCCAACGCCGCTTCGACGTCGAGCGGCTGTCGGGTCGCGCCGAGATCCGACAAATGCGCGTCGACGAACCCCGCATCGATCGCGCCGCGCGAGAACTTCGGCGCGGCGAGCAGCGCCCGCAGAAACGCGAGATTGGTTTTCGGCCCCGCGACAACCGTTTCGGCCAGCGCATGCTTCAAATTGTCCAGCGCCTCGGCGCGCGTCTCACCTTTGGCGATCAGCTTCGCGATCATCGAATCGTAGAGCGCCGAGACCGCGTCTCCCGCCTCAACGCCGGTCTCGACCCGGACATCGCCGCCGAAGCTCAGCGCGACGATCTCGCCCGGCGACGGCAGAAAGCCGTTCTCAGGATCCTCCGCGCAAAGCCGCGCCTCGATCGCCGCGCCCACGCGGCGGATCTCGTCTTGCCCGCACGGCAGCGGCTCGCCCGCGGCCACGCGGAACTGCCACTCGACGAGGTCGAGGCCGGTGACCTCCTCCGTCACCGGGTGCTCGACCTGCAGTCGCGCGTTCATTTCGAGGAAGTAGAAGCTGTCCAGCCCGAGACCGCGGGAGCTATCGAGGATGAATTCGACCGTCCCCGCGCCGACATACCCGACGGCTTTGGCGGCGGCGACCGCCACGCCCGCCATCGCGCCAAGCGTCGCCTCCGGCAGGCCCGGCGCCGGGCTCGCCTCGACGATCTTCTGGTGGCGGCGCTGAGCGGAGCAGTCGCGCTCAAAGAGGTGCACGACGTTCCCTTGCCTGTCCCCGACAATCTGGATTTCGACGTGCCGCGGGGCCGCGATGTATTTCTCGATCAGCACCCGCCCGTCGCCGAACGCGACTGTCGCCTCGCGCGTCGCCGAATCGAGGGCATCGTCGAAGGCGGCGTGCGCGTCGACCCGCCGCATGCCCCGGCCGCCGCCGCCGGCGACCGCTTTAATGACCACTGGATAGCCGATTTCATAGGCTTTTTCTTTCAAGAACTTCGGCGTCTGATTGTCGCCGTGATAGCCGGACACGACCGGCGCGCCGATCTTCTGCATCAGCGCCTTCGCCGAGTGTTTCAGGCCGATTGCGCGCATCGCGGCGCCGCTCGGACCGACGAACGCGACATTCGCCGCCACGCAAGCGTCGGCGAAATCGGCGTTCTCCGCGAGGAAGCCATAGCCCGGATGAACGCAGTCCGCGCCAACTTTACGCGCGAGCGCGACGACGCCGGCGATGTCGAGATAGGCGCCGTCGCCGAGCTCGTGCGTTTCGTCGGCGAGCCGCGTGAACAGCGCGCCGCGATCCGCAGGCGAACAAATGGCGATGGCGCGAAGCCCGAGCTTCCGCGCCGCGCGGATGACGCGACAGGCGATCTCGCCGCGATTGGCGATAAGGGCGCTTGCGAACATGAGGTCTCGAAGGAGCGTTGTCTTAGAGCTTGCGCGAAGTCGACGCCAGCGCGGGACTTCAGCGCGCGAGGCGGCGGCCGACGCGGCTTACGCCGCGAAGTAGTCCTCGTCGATGCGCTTCACCTCGTAGCTCGCCTTCACGCGGACTCCGACGCGGTGGCGGATCATTAGGTTAGCGAGCTCCTGCCCGTCGATCAGTACGACGCGCTTCGTCACGCGTGTTATGAAGTCCTGCGCGGTCGACGGGAAGTAGGACGTCGTCACGAACACGCCCTTGGCGGCGCGATGGCCCTCGAGGCCGCCGACGAAATCGCGCACTTCGCGCACCGGCACGCCCTTGTCGGGCGCGAAGCGCTTGGCCTGCACGTAGACGACGTCGAGGCCGAGCTCGTCTTCCTTGATCACGCCGTCGACGCCGCCGTCGCCGGTACGGCCAAGCGCGCGGCCCATCGCGAGCTGGCCGCCGCCATAGCCCATGCGCAAGAGCAGATCGACGATCAGCCGTTCGAAGAAGGCGGGCGACGAAGAATGGACGCGCTCGACAAGCTCGCGCGCAAGCTCCGCGTTGAGCAGCTCGTAGTTCGCCGCGATCAGCTCTTCCGGCGCGCCACGAGGAACGCCGTCGGGCGCGCGGTCCTCGACCTTCTGTTGGGCTCGCCAAGCGGCGAATTCCGGAAAGCGGGACAGCACGCCGATGTCGATCTCCTTCACGCCCTCGCTCGCCAGCGCTCGCCCGCGTTCCGTCGCGCGGCAGAAGCCGCGCCGCGGCGCCTCGATCAACAGAGCCTTGGAAAGATAGGATCGCGCCCAATTGAGGCGATTGGCGAAGACCGTTTGCTGCCCGCTCGGCAAGATGCGGTCGAGATCCTCGCGCTGAAGCTGCAGGAGCCTTGCGACCTCCTCCTCAAGCTGCGCAATCGACAAACCGGACGAATGCTGCGCAAGCGCATGCAAGGTCGGCGCCATCAACTGTTGGAAACTTGGAAGGGCCATCGGGCAAACGGGAGCGACAATCTACATTCGAAAAACGCCGAAATGCGTCGGCTGCATCGGAGCGTTGCGGCAAGCGGCAAAGGCGAGCGACAAGGCGCGGCGCGTCTCGTTAGGCAGAAGGATGCCGTCGTCCCAAAGCCGCGCGGTCGCGTAATAGGGCGAGCCTTCCGTCTCGTATTTGGCGCGGATCGGCGCCTTGAACGCCTCTTCCTCTTCCGCGCTCCACGCCCTCCCCTCGGCCTCGAGCGCGTCGCGGCGCAACGTCGCCAGCACGCTCGCCGCCTGCTCGCCGCCCATCACGCTGATGCGCGCATTCGGCCACATGAACAGGAACCGCGGCCCATAGGCGCGCCCGCACATGCCATAGTTG
>Ga0187782_10000053_pt1 | contig 60466 bp, 53 predicted proteins | sample 0715_SJ02_MP15_2_FD_132454 | JGI IMG/M metagenome (GOLD analysis project Ga0187782, IMG submission 132454) | Tropical peat soil microbial communities from peatlands in Department of Meta, Colombia - 0715_SJ02_MP15_20_MG | ecosystem: Environmental > Terrestrial > Soil > Wetlands > Peat | place... | reverse complement strand
GATCCTCACGATCGGCGTCGGCCACTGTAATCCAAAGATCACGTCGAAGATCAAGGCGCAGGTCGACAAGCTTCAACACACGTCGACGCTCTATCCGAACGAAGCCATCGTCGCTCTCGCCGAGAAACTTGCGCAGATTACTCCTGGGCGCCTGCAAAAGAGCTTCTTCACGAGTTCAGGCACGGAAGCGAATGAAGCGGCCATCCTGCTCGCGCGGATGGCAGGGCCCAGCTACGACGTAGTCGCGCTCCGCCATGCCTATGCCGGCTCATCGGCTCTGGCGAAAGGAGTGACGGCGCAGGCGGCGTGGCGGAAGGGCGGCGTCATTAGTGTGGGAATCGCACACGCCGTCAATCCCTACTGCTATCGCTGCCCGCTGCACCTGAAATATCCCGATTGCGGCGTCGCCTGCGCGAGTGACGTGGAAAATCTCATCCAGACGGGGACGAGCGGATCGATCGCAGCCTTCATCGCGGAGCCGATTCAGGGTGTTGGAGGCTTCATCACTCCTCCGCCCGAATACTTCAAGATCGTGTATCGCATCGTCAAAGAGTACGGCGGACTTTTCATCTCCGACGAAGTGCAAACCGGGTTTGGCCGCACCGGGAGGAAGTGGTTTGGCATCGAGCAGTGGGAGGTTACTCCGGACATCATCACGTGCGCGAAAAGCATGGCAAACGGAGTCCCCGTCGGCGCCACGATCACAACCGCGGATCTTGCCGGCAAATTTCAGGGCCTGACGATTTCCACGTTCGGTGGAAATCCGGTTACCTCCGTGGCAGCGCGGGCCGTAATCGAAATCATCGAGGAAGACAATCTGTTGGAGAATGCCCACGTCGTTGGCAGCTATTTCCGGAAACGGCTCGAGGAACTGCAGGAAAGGCATGCGTTGATCGGAGACGTTCGCGGCATGGGCATGATGCAGGGTCTCGAGCTCGTGCGCGACAGAAAGACCAAAGAACCGGCGCCCGCGGAAACGACCGAATTGATGGAGCGGGCGCGCGCCAACGGCCTGCTCATTGGAAAAGGCGGACTCTACGCCAACGTGATTCGCCTGGCGCCTCCGCTCAACATCTCCAAAGCGGATGTGGACGAAGCGATCCGCCTACTCGATAAGTCGCTGAGCGAAGTTCGAATATAGCGAAATCGTAATTCACGGGTCTTTGCGAAGGAGAGAATCCCACGGCTGGGCTGTTCGATCGCGAAGTCTATCTGGACATTGAAACGCTGCGCCTCTCTCATGAGGTGGAGGGCGGGTGGGCCAACATTCCCGGCTTTGGGCTCGCCGTTGCCGTCACCTGGGACAAAGATCAAGGATTCCGCCGCTGGTTTGAGGGAGACGCTGCGCGTCTCGTCATCGAACTCGAGTCTTTCACGCGCGTCATCACCTTCAATGGAAACCGGTTTGATCTGGAAGTTCTCCGCAAGTATGCGCCGATTGACATGCTCCGCACGCGATCATTCGACATCCTCGAAGAACTCTATAAGCAACTCGGGCATCGGGTGAAACTCGATCAGCTTGCCAAAGACACTCTGGGCGCCGCGAAGAGTGGTAACGGCGTGCAAGCCGTGGCGTGGTGGCGAGCGGGCGAAAAGGAACGCGTTGCTGCCTACTGCGAGCAGGACGTGGCGATTCTCCGTGACCTAGTTGAGCATGGCCGCGCGAAGGGCTTCGTTGTTGTCTCGTCACGGCAGGTCAAGGTGCAATGGGACTAGGCTGGCGACTTCCTCTCGGCGTTCCCCCTTGCTGATGTATCCTGCCAATTGATGCGACTTCCGTCCAAATTTGGCCGCTGCCGAGTCCGATTCGCAGTTCTAGCCAGTTTGTGGTTAGGCTTGGCAAATTGCTTGTGCGCCCTTCCTGCGAAACAAAGTGACGGAGCCGAGCGCATCCATTGGAAGACCGTCGCTGAGGCGCAGGTGAAGCTCGATGACAAGACGCCTCTCGCTTGGAACATCCTCCAACCCGAGAAGAAAGATAAGAAAAACGCGAAGAAGGCTCCGGATCTGGTTCTTCTGCTTTTGGGACATCGCTACCTCTTACTCGACCTCAAGTCCCGATTGGTTTACGAAGTCCCGGTTTCGAGCCTCCAGGCAAGCGGGCAAGACTTCGAGAGCGGCGACCTGGCACAGCAGAGCCAGTTGGTTCCGAGTACGGACTGGACCGAACGCGACGTAGGCCCTGCGGAACTAATTCGGCTCACCCTCGGCGACTACGGTCGCGTCCTGGAAGTCTCTTTGCCGCACCCGCCGGACATGCGCCCGTTCTACTAGCTTTCCTCTGACTGACGGCTCTGCCAGCTGCGCCAGATCATCCATGCGACCGTGGTAACCATGCCGATCCATCCGATCACGCGCACCGCGTGCGCAATCTGCGTGTCGTGGTCGAGCACGCCGAACTTGTCGAAGAGATAGTTCCAGTCGTGGATTACGTAGTCCGCGTCACCCACGGTCAGCAGCGGCAGGTCCTGCGCGCGAGCATCCGCCATGTACGTCGAGATCGGCAAGAATTGCTCGAAGAAAAAGAACATGCAAAACGCCGTACCCATCACCTGCCGCTGAAAAATGAAGAATGTCGCGAGCATCACGGGAACGCTCAGTTGCAGCAGCGTGCCTCCGGCCACCGAGAGGAACTCGCCGAAGAACCGAAATAGCAGGTGGCCGCCTTCATGAATAGGGACAAACACCAGGTCGATCATAAGCAGGGGGCCGCTGCCGTGCGCAGCTTGTAGCAGGAACAAACCGTAAAAGGCGCACGCTACGATGAGCGCTGCGAGCGGAACACGCTGCCACTCTTCCTCAAGCGGCTGGAGGAACGGAAATCGCTCGGTCCATGTATCCGGTACGCGCACGGCACCTTGGGTCATCGTAGCATCGGCTCCCGACGCGCAAAGCCGCAGCAGGAAGAGATGAGTCGTGGAATATACTCCTGCCACTTTCGACTTTCTGACGGAAATCTAGCGGCTGGAAACTCCGGCGACCCATGGAATGCCGACGAGGCCGCTCTGCACCTTTACGTTCACGATGTCGCCCAGGCGATATCCGTCGAAATCGCTGCGGTCGATCGGAACACGCTCGACGAAATGACCTTCGCGCCAAGACGTTACAACGAGCCTTCGAATCGGCAGCGCTCCTGCCATCGCGAATTTCCCCACCACGCGCGCCTCTTCTATCTGCGGCGTGCTGCGATCGAGCGCGCCGTTTACGAGCAGCAAAACGGCAAGCAGCCACGGCACCGGAACGAGCCCGTAATACATGCGCTTGAGAGCTTCGGCTTCGGCGTGACGCAGCGCCCGGCGCTCGACCCAGATCGCCAGCCCGAGCGTCGGAAAAAAGAGCACTCCGATAAAGATCAACACGCTGTCCAACTCAACGGGAGGATAGCGCACGCTCGCTGCCACGAACGCCAGTGCGCCAAGCACGAACAGCGCCGTGCGATTCAGCAGTCGCTTGCGCAGGGACAATTCGGCGGCGGCGGAACCAAGGCCGCAGGCATCGCAAACATCTGCTGAGCGCTCCGCGCCGCAATTCAAGCAGCGCGTCATTTTGCGGGTCGAATGCTGGTGGGTGGGTTATCGAGGCATACCATGTTTTCATCGCGGCCGTTTGCCAACAACTGACAGTCGATTTCTTGCGCGCTACGTACGGACTGATCGTACGTCGACCCCGTCGCCGTGGCGCAATGCGTCGCGCCTTTGAAGCTCACGCACACCTCATATCTCTCGTGAGTCTGCTGCAGGGATGAATAGACCAGCACTCCTACCAGCAAGACTCCGCCCAGCGCCATGATCCAGCGAACGTGATTTGGTTTCTGTGCCATAAAGTGCCGCGCGCCCTCTCAATTCTACTTCTTCATCCTGTGACCAGCGCTGAGAATCATCCTGCGTTCGGCCGAGCAGACTTCCCGGTCGCCTCGGCCCGCCGGGCTAACTCTTCGCGTATGTGTTTCTTTAGATGCGACGCCAGACCGTCGAGCGCAACTATGTCTTTCAAATCCCGCAACGTCAGGTTCGGCAGGAAAGCACGAATGCAGGCGGCAGGCGTATGCGGGTTACGAACCAAAGCCGCGCGAACGTTGTACTGGCACGACCATTTCGGATGGCGCGCGATCGCGGCGACGACGCGCTCCGGCACGCCGGGCTTCGCGAGCGCCTTCAACACCTGGCTCTCGGTGAGAAACGCATTCCCGAGAGCCAGTTTGATTGCCTGCGGATGGCCCTCTGCCAAAATCGCGCCGGCTACCCGCGAGGGACCTCGACGCGCGAGCGTCAGTTTCTCACCGACCGGGAGGTGCGGGACTCTCGTCAGAATCACTTCCTCCGCCACGCGGCGAATATCCGCCGGCGCAGAAGGCAGCAGGCTCAAGCGAACCAAATCGAAAAGGTAGAGTTGCCGCACCGCGGCAAGTGCGAAACGTTTCGGCGTGCGCGGGTGACGCGCAAGCCGCAGCCGAATCGCCTCACTCGACGTCCACTTCCCCGTCCCGGCGATCACCCCGATCACGCTCGCCGGCAAATCGAGGCGCTCGAGCAACAGCGTTACGTGAGGCTCTTCCAGATTGGGGTTTCCCATCAGCGCAAGCAGGATCTCTTCGCTCGTTTCGTGCACGAGCGATTTCAGCTCCTCGCTCGAAGCCGATCGCGCATGCGCAACACGTTCTTCCGAATCAGGCGGCATTTCCCTTTGCAGTCACAAGCCGCATCGCCATTCGAACCGCGGCCTCCTCGGGCGAACTCTGCACCGGCACCGCGTGCGCTCCGGGCAAGCGACGCGCCAGCTCCGTTTCGATCACAGCGTCGAGAAATTTCGAGCGGCCATACACACCGCCGACCTTGGCGAGCCCGAAGCTGCGGTCCCGCCAACCAAGCTCGTTTGCCACAGATGCTGCAAGTTCCGCCAGTTCCGCTCCAGCGCGCATCATGATTTCGCGGCAGACGCCGTCGCCCTTGTCGGCCAGCTCCGCCACCAGAGGAAATGTTCGCGGGAAAACGTCGTCGGGGTTCTTCGCAATATGTTCAGCCAGAGAGTCCCAACCGCTGCATTGATGCAAGGGGAACAGGTGCTGCGAGAGCTCCGTTTTGGGTCCGCGGTGCTCTTCCGCAAGCGTCACGGCGCGTACCGCGCGCCGTCCAATGTCAAAGGCGCTGCCCTCATCGCTCACCCACGGACCGCGGCCACCCGCACGCACCGTCTTACCGGAGGCATCACGGCCGAATGCCGCCGACCCCGTCCCAGCCAGCAGGACGATTCCCTCACACGCACCAAAAGCGGCCTCAAGCGCGAGTTCCAGGTCCGTGGTCACCCGGATCTTTGCGTTCGGATAACTGCCTTCAAGGAACGTCTTTACGCGGCGCACAACGCTGGGCCGTCCCGCTCCTCCCAATCCCGCGCAGATCGCTTGAACGTGGCCTGCCCGAATTTTCTCGGCAGCCAGAACTCGATCGCCCGCTTCGCTCAGCGCGAACCACGCGCGCGCATAGCCCGTACGCAGCGGGTTCGACGGTCCAGCCGTCGCCCGCGCCACAACGCGGCCTCTGGCATCCGCTAACACGCATTCTGTCTTCGTCCCGCCTCCGTCCAGCCCGAGAAAGTACGAAGCATCCGAGGCGAGAGTCTTTTGCTCCATCGGTCTCCTTCAGCCTGCTTGACAGTTTTCAAACGCGGCAGTTAGCATCCCGCGACTCGCCGTACGTCGCCATGCGGATTCACCCAATCGACTTCGCGATCATCCTGCTCTATCTTGCCGGTATCACGATCTTCGGCATTCGCTTCCGCCGAAAGCAGCAAACTCTGCGGGACTATTTTCTGGGCGGACGCTCGGCGCCTTGGTGGGCGATCGCGTGTTCTATCGTCGCCACCGAAACCTCGACGCTCACAATCATTGGCACGCCCGCCCTTGCGTACGACGGGAATCTAGGCTTCCTACAGCTCGTAATGGGCTACTTGGTCGCGCGGGTGATTCTGTGTGTGGTTCTGGTCCCCCAGTATTTCCATGGCGAATTCTACACGGCCTACCAGCTTCTCGAAAAGCGGTTTGGCAGCCATCTCAAACGCGCTGCGGCGCTTGTCTTCATGGTTACCCGCGCGCTCGCCGAAGGCGTGCGGATCGCCGCGATCGGCAAAGTCGTGAGCGTCGCTTTTGGCACTGGCGACCGATGGTCTATCGTCATCGTGACAGGCCTTACGCTCCTGTATACGTTTGAGGGCGGAATGAGGGCCGTTATCTGGACAGACGTCATTCAACTCGTGTTGTACCTCACCGGATCCGTTGCAGCTTTCTTTCTTCTGATGCACAAGATCCCTGGCGGCTGGGCCACTGTCGCCCAAGTTGCCGCCGTCAGCGGAGGCAAGCTGCGCGTCTTCGATTTCGGATTCAGCTTGACACGCAGTTACACGTTTTGGTCCGGCCTGCTTGGCGGAACATTCCTCACGATGGCAAGCCACGGCACGGATCAGACCATGGTGCAGCGCCTGCTGGCGGCGCGAAGCGAGCGCGATGCCAGGGTCGCGCTGCTTTCGAGTGGCGTCGTCGTTTTCGCCCAGTTCGCACTTTTTCTGATTCTCGGTGTGATGCTGTTTGCCTTTGCCCAAGGCATGCCGCTGATCATGTCCGGCGGCGATACCGACCGCATCTTCCCCGAATTCATTGTTCGCGAAATGCCCGTAGGACTGGCTGGACTGTCGCTCGCCGCGATCTTCGCCGTCGCCATGTCCAACGCGAGCGGTTCGCTCAATTCGCTCGCTTCGTCCAGCATGATCGACCTCGGCGCAAGTCAAATTGCCGCGTCGGCGGGGGAGCAGGTCAAGCGGTCACGTTACGCAACTCTGGTCTGGGGTCTGGTGCTTGGCGCCCTCGGCCTCGCTCCCTGGGGACACGTCCTCGAGGCTGGTTTGACAATCGCGTCAATCACGTACGGCGGACTCCTAGGCGTTTTCCTGCTGGGCCTCTGGAATCACCGAGCCAATCAGGCAGGCGCGCTTGTCGGCCTTTTCACGGGCATCGCGGCCATGATCGCCGTCAGATTCGGAACGCACCTCGCGTACACTTGGTACGTTCTCGTCGGCACCATAGTCACATTTGTAGTCGGCTCTTTCACAAGTATCGTGACCGACCACCAGCCTTTGTCCTCCGCAAGCTAGATACGCTGAAACGCTGCATCAGGAAATCCCGACGGGATCCGGTCAGGGTGAAGAATGTGCGCCAGCAAAGCCACGCCTTCCGCGAGACGCGGACCGGGCCGCGAAAAGTAGCTGTTTGCATCGACAATATAGACCCGCCCTTCCCGCACCGCCGGCAACCCCTCCGACCCGCTCGGCAGCAGCCCGATGCGAAACTCCGAAAGCGCTCGTGCCAAGTTGTATCCACATGGCATGACCACGATCACGTCCGCGCGTGAATCCATGATCTGTTCGGCCGTTACCCGAAACGACGGCTCGCGCAAACGTCCCAGTACATCCGCCCCTCCAGCCAGTGCGACCATTTCCGGCACCCAGTGTCCACCAACGTAATAGGGATCCAACCACTCGAGGCAAACTACCCGCAGCCGAGATTTTGCGCGGGCGACGGTAGCTTCTACGCCGGCGACGCGCTCCTCAAGTTTCGTCGCCAACGCATTCGCCTCAAACTCGCGGTCCGTCGCTTGGCCGACGCGCCGCACATCGTCCCACACTTCTGCAAGCGACCGCGGCGTCAGGGAGAGCACCTCAGGTCGCTTCGCGAATCTCGTCAGAGCGCTCGAAAGATCGTCAGGTGAAGCCGCGCAGACGTGGCACAGGTCCTGCGTCAGGATCAGGTCGGGCGCAAGCGATTCGAGAAGGTCCGCGTCGACTGCGTAGATGCTTTCACCGCGCGAGATGATTTCGCTGACCTGGCGATCGATCTCAGCGGCCGGCGCAGTCGGATCGACGCGGGGACGCAGCAAGGGCGGCTTCGTCGCCGCATCGGGCGGGAAGTCACATTCGTGGCTGACCCCAACGATTGAATCGCCCAATCCGATCGCGTAGGCGATTTCCGTCGCGGACGGCAATAGTGAGCAGATGCGCATGCGAGTCTATCGGCTCAAGCGGCTCACGGGGCGCTTCATCAGCCCGCGCCAGATGCCGGCTGCGGCAGTAGATCGGCGAACACAAACCCTTCACGCTCGACAACTTCGCCCAGCGTGATCGAAATCGATTTGCGGAACATCGGTCCGGCGCTTGCAAACGTATGAAATTCGCCGTTCTCGCCGCACGGATCTACGTTTCGTGGCAACTGGTCGAGCAAATCCCGGTCAAAACGCCGCCCGGCAAAGGAGCGGTCCAGCTTGCGAGGATCGACGCACGTCAGGTGCGCCGAAAGTCCGCCATCAATCATCTCTTCGGCCAGGCGTCGCGTGTCCTTTCCCCACAAGGGAAAAACAGGGGTCATCCCGCACGCCGCAAGCTGCTTCTCACGGTATGCGCGAATATCCTCCAAAAACAGATCGCCAAACACGACGTGGCGCACACCTTCATCCCGAGCGCGTGCCATCGCTTGGCTCATCGCCTGCTCGTAGACTTGATTCGGACACGGCGACGGGATTGGAACCTTCACAAGAGGCAAACCTGTCTGGGCGGCCTGCATTTCCAGAAGGCGCTCTCGGACCGCATGCATCGCCACTCGCTCATGCGTGCGGTTCACGGTCGTGAGCAGCGCCACCACGTCCACTTCGCCCGAACTCCGAACCGCGTGAAGGCACCAGGCGCTGTCTTTGCCGCTGCTCCAGGCGAGCCAAGCCCTGGGTCGCGGTCCCTGCGCGGTCACGGAGGTGTCGCCCATCGCTCTCACTAATACAGAAGATACTTTTGGCGCATTTGCCGAAACTTCTCGAGATCATGCGACCAGCCAGCTACGATATCGGCCGGCGCGTCTCCGCGCTTCAGCCGGTCGATTGTGGATCGCGAGCCGAGCAGCTCGTTGATTTTCTCCAGATCGAAGTGCTCCGCGTACATGCGGTGCAGGACATCGGCGATCTCGAGGCCCGTCCGTATCGAACGAAACGAACTGCGGCCTTTGAGCGCGATCCGCACACCGCGGCAAACCTGCCCACGATAGAGATCGCTGCTCGGTGTGAACTCCGCGAGTGCAAAGCTGACTCCCGGAATCCTGCGGCGATTCAAGGCCGCTGCGAATGCATCCGCCCGTATCCATGGCGCCCCAAGAATCTCGAACGGAGTGTCTGTGCCGCGCCCGGCGGAAACTCCCCCCGCCTGCAGGATTTCGATGCCGGGATACAACAAGGCTTCGTTGACCGTGCGCAGGTTCGGTGATGGCGGAATCCATTTCAGACCAGTTTGATCGTAAGTTTCCTCGCGATGCCAGCCTTGCATGGCAAACACATGCAGGTCCGCGCCGATGTGATTCTCGCCGTTGAACATTCGCGCCAGTTCGCCGAGCGTCATCGCGTATCGCACCGGCATTGGGAAATAACCCGTGAAGGAGATGCGGTCCGCATCCAGCATCGGCCCTTCGATTACCTCACCACCCAATACATCCGGCCGGTCAAGTACAAAGAACGGAATCTTGTGTCTCGCCGCTTCCTCCATACAATAGGCCATCGTCGTGATGTAGGTGTAGAAGCGCACCCCTGCGTCTTGCATGTCGAAGACGAGGGCATCCAGATTCTGCAGCATGCCCGAATTAGGACGCCGCACGTTGCCATAAAGACTGTAGATGGGCGTGCCCGTCGCAGCATCGGTCGTGTCAGTTACGATCGCGTCGGTAGACGTGCCGGCGATACCATGTTCCGGGCTGAAAAGCGCGACGAGCCTTACGTCCGGCGCCTGCGCCAGAACATCAATCGTTCTGCGCCCGTCTTGATCTATCCCGGTCTGATTCGTAATCAGCCCCACATGCTTCCCTCGTAACGGCGCGAAATGCTGTTCTTCGAGGACGTCGATACCAATTCGGACGCGCGCCGAACCAGCCCAGCCAGCTCGTATCGGACCGAAAAACGCCAAGATTGCTAGCGAGGATAGAGCACAGTGAGAACGGAAACGAAACACGCTCGACGACGCTCGATTGTGCCGCATGGACGCGCGTGCTATATACAGCTACGGGATGCAGGCGTCAACAACGCGGGCCCGAGGCGGAAATTGTGCGTAAATGTGGGCTGCTCGCGCTGGCGCTCGTCCTTCCCGCTCTATTCTCTCTCATGACGCCTTCCGTCCGCGCTCAAAAAACTGCTCGCGGCAGGACGACGGCCGCTGCCTCGTCCAAATGGGTTGAGCAAACTCTTAAGAAAATGACCGTGCGCGAGAAGCTGGGGCAATTGCTCATGGTCCCCTATTTCGGCGTCTTTAGAGCCTCCGACAGTCCCGAATATAAAGAAATCCTTCATCAGGTCGAAGAGAACCACGTCGGCGGGTTGATCCTCGTGACGGATCGCGGCCCGCTCGGCCTCGAACGCAGCCAGGTCTATCCGACTGCGGTCATAACGAACGAGCTGCAGCGCCGCGCGAAGGTCCCGCTGCTCGTGGGCGCGGATTTCGAGTCTGGCACGGGAATGCGGCTCGACGAGGGCACGTCCTTCCCCTCCGCCATGGCCATCGCGGCAACGGGTGACTCGAAGGCCGCCTACGCAGCGGGCAAATATACGGCGCTTGAGGCGCGCGCTGCCGGCGTGCAGTGGATTTTTGCGCCCGACGCCGACGTGAACAACAATCCCGACAACCCGATCATCAACGTGCGCTCCTTCGGCGAGGATCCCCAGGATGTCGCCGCCTATGTCCGCGAGTTCGTTCGTGGCGTGGAAGAGAATGGCGCGCTCGCCACGGCAAAGCACTTTCCGGGCCACGGGGACGTTGGAGTCGATTCGCATATTGCTCTCGCGGTCGTCCCCGGCGATCGGCAGGAACTGGAGTCCACCGAGCTCGTGCCGTTTCGTGCAGCCATCGACGCGGGCGTAAGCTCGATCATGCCGGGCCACCTTTCCGTGCCTGCGTTGGAGCCCGACCCTCAGCTTCCCGCGACGCTTTCGAAGAGTATTTTGACAGGTGCGTTGCGCGACGAACTGAAGTTCCGGGGCCTGATCATCACGGACGCTCTGGATATGGGCGGCGTGACCTCGCTCTACACTCCGGGCGAAGCAGCCGTCCGCTCCGTCGAGGCCGGCGCGGACGTGTTGCTGATGTCGCCTACTCCCGACGCTGCTCTCGCCGGCCTGGAGGACGCAGTGCGCTCTGGCCGTCTCACGGAAAAACGCATTGACGCGTCCGTGCGCCGAATACTCGCTGCCAAGGCGCGGCTCGGACTCGATCGAAACAGGTTCGTCGATGTCAGCCGCCTCAACGAAAGATTCGCCCGTCCTGAGTATGAAGCGCAAGCGCAAGACATCGCCGACCGAGGCGTCACCCTGCTCCGCGATGAGGCGCACCTGCTGCCGCTCGATTCGACGCGCCCTCCCCGCGTGCTGCTCCTGGCTCTCTCGGCTGATCCCGATGCCTATCCCGGTGAGACGATCGAGCCTGAACTGCGGCCGCGCGTCGATTCCCTGGCGGTTCTTCGGGCAGACACGCAATACGCGCGAGTCAGCGCTGTCAAATTGCCTTCTCCGGATACGTACGACGTCGCAATCGCAGCGCTGTTCGTTCGAGTTGCCGACCGCAAGGGCGACATCGGCTTTCCCGATGATCAGCGCGCGCTTGTCGATCAGCTGATTGCAGCCGGCAAGCCGACTGTGGTGGTTTCCCTCGGCAGCCCCTACCTCATTGAACGCTTTCCAAATGCGAAGACTTGGGTTGCCGAGTTTTCGTCAAACGACGTTTCGCAACGGGCTGTGGTCCGCGCTCTTTTCGGCCAGACCGCTATCAGCGGGAAGATTCCTGTCACCGTCCCCGGCATCGCACGCCGCGGTGACGGTCCCCGTGTCCTGGCAAATCCGATGACGCTTCAGCCCGCGCCGCCGTCGATAACCAGCGCGCTCAAACCGGTCTACGCCCTGCTCGATCGGGCTGTTGCGGACGGCGCGTTTCCGGGCGGCGTTCTGGCCATCGGATGGAACAACCAGCTGGCCGTGCATCCCTTCGGCCAGCTCGAGCGCGAAGGCGAGGCCTACGACGTGAACGAGGATTCCATGTACGACGTGGCGTCGCTTACAAAGCCCATCGTCACGACAACCGCTGCCATGCTGCTCCTTCAGCAGGGGCGTCTCGATCTGGATTTGCCGGTCGTTCGTTACCTTCCCGAATTTGCTGCGGCGGCGAACTCCGACCCGGACCCCAGCTGGCGCGCGCGCGTTACTGTTCGCATGTTGCTCGTTCACGATTCTGGACTCCCCGACCATCGCGATTTCTATAAGGAAGCCAAAGGGCACGATGCGATTCTCGCGCGCGTCTTTGCCGAGCCGCTGATTCGTGAGCCGGGAACGCAAATCCAGTATTCCGACCTTGGCTTTGTTCTCCTCGGCGAAATCGTTCAGCGCCTGACCGGAGAATCGCTCGATGCCTTCGCGAAGGAAGAGATCTTCTCTGTGCTCGGAATGGACCGATCCATGTTCAATCCGCCACGCCGCTTGCGCGAAGACATTGCCCCGACCGAAATGGACTCCGATTACCGCAAGCGCATGCTCTGGGGTGAGGTGCACGATGAGAACGCCTGGGCAATGGGCGGCGTTGCAGGCCATGCGGGTCTCTTTTCAACGGCGCCAGACATCGCGGCGTTTGCCCAGATGATCTTGAATGGCGGGATCTACGGGCATGACCGCTTGCTTCCCCGCTCGATCGTTCGCGAGTTCACGACACACGTCAAAATTGGCGATTCCGCCCGTACTCTGGGCTGGGATGTGCCAAGCGAACCGTCTTCGTCCGGGCGCTATTTCTCCGCCAGGAGCTTCGGCCATACGGGTTTCACCGGGACTTCTCTCTGGATCGATCCCGACCGCAAGCTCTTCGTGATCCTCCTGACGAATCGGGTGCACCCGACGCGTGCCAACGAGAAGATTCGGCAGGTACGCCCGGCGCTCCACGATGCGATCTTCGAGGCTCTGGGCCTCGCCACAAGTCAACCCGCCGCCCGGTAACACGCTCGTCACACGCGCAGCCGGAAATCTCTGTCGGCGCGCTATCCTGCTATGACCAGCCGCTATAATTGAGCTAGGCGCGGGGCGATCCTTGAGGACAGCTAAGACGGAGCAACGAAACGCGCGTTCGCGCGGCCTTGATCGTAAGCATACGCTTGCGATTTTGCGCGCGCTGAACCAGGAGGATGCTCGCGTGGCACCAGCCGTTCGACGCCAGCTGCCGAATATTGCCCGCGCCGTCGACGCTATCGTGAAATCTTTGCAGTGCAGCGGAAACCTTTACTACGTCGGAGCGGGCACGAGCGGGCGCCTCGCGGTTCTCGACGCAGCCGAATGCCCACCTACCTTTGGCACGGCCCCGCGAAGAGTACGCGCCGTCCTGGCGGGCGGCGCGCGAGCTTTGCGGCATGCCGTCGAAGATTCGGAGGACTCGGCAGCGAATGGGGCGTGCGATCTGCGCCGCGCGGGCGCATCGAGACGCGATGTCGTTGTGGGTCTGTCGGCAAGCGGCATGACGCCGTACGTGCTCGGAGCACTTAGCTTCGCGCGACGGACGGGCGCCGTAACGGTTGGCGTCACATCGAATCCCAACTCGCCGCTCGCGAGGCGCTCGCACATTGCGATCGCGCCGGATACAGGTCCGGAAGCTATCAGCGGCTCGACCCGGCTGAAAGCTGGCACCGCCCAGAAGCTGGTGCTGAACCTGCTCTCTACCGCAGCGATGGTGCGACTCGGCAGGGTCTACGACAACTGGATGGTTTATGTCGCGCTGGCAAATCAGAAGTTGCGGCAGCGCGGCGCGCGGATTCTCGAAGAGGCCGCGGACGTCGCCCCGCGTGCGGCGAAACACGCTCTGCGTCAATCAGGCTACAGTCTGCCCGCGGCGCTGGTCATGCTGAAGACGGGAGCAAGCGCCCGCGACGCGCGGCGGTGGCTTGCTGAAACTGACGGAAGCGTTCGCGACGCGTTGATGAGAGCAACGAAGCGACCGTCGAAAAAGAAGGTTCAGGGCTAGCGATGGACAGGTTCAAAATCCAAGGCGGACGCAGGCTCGAAGGCACCGTTCAGATCAGCGGCGCCAAGAACGCCGCGCTTCCTGCCATGGCGGCGGCGCTTCTGACCGCCGAGCCGGTTCGACTCGCGAACATTCCTCACGTTCGCGACATCATCACCATGGCAAAGCTGCTGGCGCACATGCGCTGCCGCGTCGAGAGTCCGGACATTCCGCCCAGCAAGTTGATCATCCAGGCGGAAAACGTTTCGCACGCCGAAGCTCCCTACGAATTGGTAAGGACAATGCGTGCTTCGATTCTTACTCTCGGCCCGCTCGTGGCGCGATTTGGCTACGCCCGAGTTTCACTCCCGGGCGGTTGCGCGATTGGCGCTCGGCCGGTCGACCTGCACATTCAAGCGCTCGAAAAGCTTGGCGCCACAATTTCGGTCGATCATGGCTACGTCGAAGCCCGCGCGAAGCGGCTGTGCGGCGCCGCCTTCTGCTTCCCGAAGATCACGGTGACCGGAACGGAAAACATTCTGATGGCAGCAGTGCTGGCCGAGGGAGAAACCACTCTCGAGAATTGCGCGCTCGAGCCCGAAATCACTGACCTCGCAGAATTGCTGGTTAAGATGGGAGCGCGGATCGAAGGAGCCGGCACTCCCACGATCCGCGTTCGGGGCGTCACGCAACTCCACGGCGTCACGCACGAAATCATTCCGGACCGCATCGAGGCGGGCACGTTTCTCGTCGCTGGCGCCATCACGGGAGGTGAACTTCTGCTTACGGCCTGCGAGCCAAAGCACCTCGGCGCGATCATCGACACGCTCCGCCAGTGCGGCGTTGAAATCAAATGCGAAGGCAACGGTGCATTAAGGGTCCGCGCCGCGAAGAAGCTTGTCGCTGCGGACGTCACCACCGAGGAATATCCCGGCTTTGCCACCGACATGCAGGCGCAGTTCATGGCCCTAGCGACCCAAGCGCACGGCGTCTCGCACATCCGCGAAACGATTTTCGAAAACCGCTATCTGCATGCGAGTGAAATGATGCGTATGGGCGCCAACATCACGATTGACGGCAACCTTGCGACCATCACGGGCCCGACGCCTCTCAGCGGCGCGCCCGTGACTGCATCCGATCTGCGCGCCAGTGCCGGCCTCGTCCTCGCGGGTCTGGTGGCGAACAACACCACCTGGATCGACCGCGTCTACCACATCGACCGCGGCTACGAGCAAATTGAGCTGAAGCTCCGCGATGTCGGCGCGCGGATCGAACGCGTCTCCGGCCACACCGAATAACCGTTTTTCTCGCTGCGCCTGGGGTGAACGTAAAAACAAAAGGGAGGCGATTTCTCGCCTCCCCTGAGAACACCCAGCCCAATTTCGTCAGCCAGCCAGAATGGCTGGCGCGACGCTAGGACTGCCCCGCCGCCTCACCCTTCTGCTGCTTGTCCCGCTGCTCGCGCAGCAGCGCCTTGCGGCTCAGGCGGATCTTGTTCCCCTCGATCGCAAGCACTTTGACAAGCACCTGATCGCCTTCTTTCAGCGCGTCGCGCACCGAGCGAATCCGCTGCTCGGCGATTTCGCTGATGTGTAACAGCCCGTCGGTTCCCGGGAAAATCTCAACGAACGCGCCGAACTCCGCGATGCGCACGACGGTGCCGAGATACGTCTTGCCGATCTCGGCCGTCGCGGTCACGTCGCGAATCATCTTGAGTGCGTCCTCCGCCGCTTTGCCGTTGCCCGCGAAGACGTGCACCTTGCCGTCGTCCATTACGTCAATTTTCACGCCCGTAGCTTCGACGATCGATCGGATCTTCTTCCCGCCCGGCCCGATCAAGTCGCGGATCTTGTCGGTCGGGATCGTCAGCACGTGCAGGTGCGGCGCGTACGTGGAAATCTCCGGCCGTGCCGTCGAGATCGTCCTGTCCATGGTGTCGAGAATCTCAAGGCGAGCCTTGCGTGCTTGGGCCAGCGCCTCGCGCATCATCGAAATACTGACGCCCGAGACTTTGATGTCCATCTGCAGCGCAGTGATTCCCTGTCGCGTGCCGGCGACTTTGAAGTCCATGTCGCCGTAATGATCTTCGGCTCCCGCGATATCGGTTAGGATGGCGTACTTGTCTCCCTCGATCACCAGCCCCATCGCAATTCCGGCGCATGGAGCCTTCAGCGGCACTCCAGCATCCATCAGCGAAAGCGACCCGCCGCACACTGTCGCCATCGATGACGATCCGTTTGACTCCAGGATGTCCGAGACCACGCGCATCGCGTACGGAAAGTCTTCTTCCGGGGGAAGCAGATTCGCGAGCGCCCGTTCGGCCAGTGCGCCGTGCCCAATTTCGCGCCGTCCCGGCCAACGCAGGAATTTGACCTCGCCGACCGAAAATGGGGGGAAGTTGTAGTGCAGCATGAACCGCTTGAACGCCTCTTCCTCAAAGAGCAGGTCCAACCGTTGTTTGTCTTCCTTCGTTCCCAGAGTCGTTGTGGCCAGCGCCTGCGTCTCGCCGCGCGTAAAGAGAGCCGAGCCGTGCACGCGCGGCAGAACGCCCACCTCGCAGGTGATCGGACGAATTTGGTCGAAGGCGCGGGCATCGGGGCGCCGGCGGCGAATCAGCATGTCGTCGCGGAAAATCCGCTCGCGCAGCCGCTCGAACGCCCGGTCCGCCAGCTTTTGCTTTTCTTCGTCGTCTTCGGGAATTGCCGCCCGAATTTCGGCATGGATCGCGTCAACGAGGCCGTAGCTCTCGAGCTTCGAGTGCTTGGCCGTGTCGAGTGCGTCGCGCAACCGCTCTCCGTATTTCGTCGTGATTTCTTTGTAGAGCGCTTCGTCAAAGGTCGGCGGGGCCACCTTGACCTTGGCCTGATTCACGCGGCTTCCGAGTTCCCGGATGGCGGCGACGATCCTCTTGATCTGCGCGTGCCCGAAATCCAGCGCGTCCGCGACCGTGTCTTCGGAAACTTCAAGCGCACCCGACTCCACCATCACGATCGCGTCCGCCGAGCCCGCAACGATGATGTTGAGCAGGCTTGTCTTTTGCTCGGCAACCGTCGGATTCACAACCAGCTTGCCGTCGATCAGTCCCACGCGCACGCACGCGATCGGGTTGTTGAACGGAATCTTCGAAATGTAGAGCGCTGCGGACGATGCCGTCACCGCAATCACGTCCGGATCGTTTTCGCTGTCGGCGGAAAGCACGGCCGCCACGACCTGCGTTTCCGTCGACCAGCCCTCGTCAAACAGCGGCCGCAGCGGGCGGTCGATCAGCCGCGACGTCAGGATTTCGCGCTCCGACGGGCGTCCTTCCCGCTTGAAAAACCCTCCCGGAATCTTCCCGGCCGCGTAGGTGTACTCTCGGTAGTCCACCGTCAGTGGAAGAAAATCTTTTTCGGTTGCCTTGTTGTCCATGCATGCCGTTGCGAGCACCACAGACTCGCCGTAACGCGCCGTAATGGCACCATGCGCCTGCCTCGCGATCTTGCCCGTTTCCAGCGTCAGCTCTCTGCCGCCCAGATCCAAACTCACCTGTTCAAACATCCAACACATCCTTCTGTCCCGGCTCACCGGGAACCATTTTCAGATACGAGACGAATCTCTCGATGAATGCGTCGAAGGGGAAGGAAAAGAGGCGCAGAAAGCAGCGCGGCAGATCAACGGGCAAATGGCCGCGCACGGTTCGATTGCAACCGCTCGCACGGCGGACGACAGCTCAAGTTTTTGCGATGGAGAAGACTGCAGCCGGAATGGCTGCTCAGGAACTCCGCGCTACTTGCGCAAGCTGAGTCTTGCCACAATCTCGCGATACCGATCCGGGTCCCGCCGGTTCAGATAATCCAGCAGCCGCCGCCGCTTGTTGACCATCATGATCAACCCGCGCCGGGAGGCGTGATCCTTCGCGTGAGACTGGAGATGAGTGGTGACGTAGTTGATGCGCTCGCTTAACAACGCGATCTGCACTTCCGGCGAACCTGTGTCCTTCGGGTGAACCCGGTATTGCTCGATTACGCCGGCTTTGGCATCCATCAACCCGTACCTCCCTCTGAAACGTCGTACCCTGCTCTACGTTCTTGCCCTTTTCTTCGACATCAAAATGCTAGCACACACTTTTCAGGCACGCTACAAGCATTTTCTTTTTTCCGGCGGCCACCGGTCGCCTCGCAGCATGGAACATCCGCTTCGAACGAGCGCTTTCGCCTGACCCGCGCGAAGCTATACTGTTTCTAGCGTCGCATATTGAGACACGGACTGTGGCTTCACCCTCTTCACAACGGAATCCGAATCGGCGCGCCGCGCTCCGAACCTTGGTGCAGCGCCTGTCTGCACTCTTGCTCGGCGGTCTGGCCCCGATCAGCCTATTTATTTGGCAAGTCAGCGCCGGACCGCCACAAAAGCCGCCGACTTACCCCCAAGAGATCAGCCGCGTGACCTTCGCCATTGCAGGGGACGTGATTCCTCATGAGCCTGTGGTTCGTTCTGCCTCAGCCGCAGAGGCACGTGCTACCGCTCAGGACGCGCAGACCGATCACGCCGGTTGGGATGCCCTCTTTGCCGATGTAGCCGACGTCTTCCGCCAGGCCGATTTCGGCTTTGTCAACCTCGAAACACCTGTGGCGCCTAAACATTCGGTCGGCTCGAAGCCGTTTCAATTCGACGCGCCGATTCCCCTGCTCGAGTCCCTGAAATCGAATGGCATTAAAGTCGTGTCGTTCGCCAACAATCACGTACTCGATCAAGGCTACGCGGGATTCGATGAAAGCCTCGAGCACCTGCGCGAGCAGGGCCTTCTCTTTGTCGGCTCCGGCGACTCGGCAACCGACGCTTGGAAGCCCGTCGTCCTCGAGAAGAATGGCATCAGAATCGGCTGGCTGGGTATGACGCGCTGGCTCAACGGCCGCCGGAACCCTGAAAAAGACTCCGATCCGCACGTCGCTTTCTTCCCTTATCCCGGCGAATCCGGCGGTGCTCCCGGCAGGGACGAGGCGGGCGTGCTTGACGCCGTTCGCGCGGCCCGCGCACAGTGCGATCTCCTGCTCATCTCGATTCACTGGGGAATCGAATACGCTCCGGCGCCGCGCCCCGAGGACGTTGACATCGCCCACAAGATGCTCGAAGCGGGCGCCAGCGCCGTGATCGGCCATCACCCTCACGTGCTCCAGCCCATCGAAACCTATCTCACGCAGGACAATCGCAAGACCGTCATCTTTTTTTCGCTGGGGAATTTCTTGTCAAACCAGTCCGCGACCTACGTCCAAGGGCTCATGCCAGATAAGACGGCTGAGCCACGCGACGAGATCGTCGCCAAATTCGCTGTGGTGAAAAAGGACTACGGCCCGGCGGGAATTCACTTCGAGCTAGCGGATGTCGGTATCATGCCCGTTTGGAACGAAAACAATCGCCTTGAGCTCAAGAGCGGCCGCGCCAAAGAGCCCTTCATTCATCCCGTCTTCATCGACCGGGAAATTCCGACCCTGCAGGCGCAGTCGGACCAGCTCAATCAGCTGGGCTCGCAGTTATCGGACGATCAAAAACAGGAATTCATGCAGGTCTCGAGCGAGCTCGACTTGCTGAAGCATCAGAGGGAATTGCTCCTTGCGCGCACCGGCGATGAGTTCGTCGTCCCGCCGCCTCCCATTCCTGCGCCGTAGAAAACCCCGCGCAACTCGTCGCAGGCGAGGTGTCATTCCGAGCGGAGTGGCCGGAGATGATTCGTGCATCCCGTTTGCGGGATGTCCGGCCACGCAGTCGAGGAATCTCTCTTAAGCTCTTCTCAGGAGTAATCCCCTCATCCCAACCTCTTAGGACTTCGCGCCGTTTGTGTGGACCAGCGAGAGAAACTCGTCTCGTGTCTGCTTGTTCTCACGGAACACACCGAGCATCGCGCTGGTCACCGCCGCCGAATGCTGTTTTTCGACTCCGCGCATCACCATGCACAGATGCCGCGCCTCGATGATCACGCCCACTCCCTGCGGCTTGAGCTTCTCGTTAATCGTGTGCGCGATCTGGCTCGTGAGCCGCTCCTGAATCTGCAAACGTCGGGCGTACATGTTCACCAGGCGCGCGACCTTGCTCAAACCGACCACTTTCTTGTTGGGGATGTACGCCACATGGCACTTCCCGAAGAACGGTAGCAGGTGGTGTTCGCACAAGCTGTACAGCTCGATATCCTTGACCACCACCATCTCATCGTATGAGACGCTGAACATGGCGCCGTTCAGCAGCTTCTCCGGATCTTGTCGGTAGCCGCTGGTCAAGAATCGCAGGGCCTTCTCGAAGCGCTCCGGCGTGCGCCGCAGCCCTTCGCGGCTGGGGTCCTCGCCAAGTTGCACTAGCATCTGCCGGACGAGTTCCGCAATATTGCCCGACTCTGCGAGTTCAATAGACGTGGTGCCCGCCGTTTCTTCGGTCGTTGGGTTGCGCATGGTTGTCCTACCTTTCATCGCATGCCTTCGTTCGGGGTGCCGCATTCTCCCGCAAATTCAAAGCTGTTGTTGCTCGTCTCTTCGATCCTCACTCTTTCAAGCTGCGCCGCCGGAAATCCTTGCAGTCGCCGGTAAATCTCGCGGCAGATGTTCTCGCTGGTTGGCACGCTCTCGCGAAATTCGGCAACCTCTTCGTTCAAGTATTTATGATCGAACGGCTCGATGATCTCTCGTTCCACGAACGGGTCGAGTTCGCCTAAATTCGCTACCATTCCTGTCTCCGGATCCACGGGGCCAGTGATCGTCACTTCGACGACGTAGTTGTGCCCGTGCCCGTACGGGTTGCCGCATTTTCCGTAAAGCCGATTGTTCTCGTCGGCGCTAAACGCCGGGCTGTAGAGCCGGTGCGAAGCCGCAAAGCGGTAGCGCCTCGTCAGCGAAAGCTTGAGAGGACCGCTCATCCGCGGCCTCCGGCGCCATTCGGTTCCGCGGTGCAATCGGCAAACAGGTCAGGCGATTCGTACACGCGCACGCGGTCCAGCCGCCCTTTCGTGATCTTGGGCTCGAGCAACCGCCAGATCACCGCGGCGATGTTTTCGCACGTCGGGATCTTCCCCGCAAGCTCCGGCACTTCATAGTTCAGGTGGCGATGGTCCATGCGGTCGGCCACTTCGCGCTGCAGAATGTCCTTTAGCTCTTTCAAATCGAGAACCATGCCCGTCGACGGATCGGGCTCGCCCGCCACGGTCACTTCGAGCACGTAGTTGTGCCCGTGTCCATGCGGATTGTTGCACTTCCCGAAGATCCGGCGGTTCGCCTCCGCCGAAAAATTCGGATTGTGATAGAAGTGCGACGCAGAAAACTCGAGTTTGCGCGTCACTCGGATCATCGTGTCTTCGCAGGGTACGCCCTGCCCTTCCAGACCACTTCGCCTCGGGTGTTCCTCCGCCAGGACTCCGCGAGCGCCGCGCCGTATAGCAACGCCCCCGCCAAGTAATATTGGATGTAGCCGACCGGATAGAGGTTCCGGTAGAGCGCCCCGGCGTAGGAAACCCCTCGCCCGAGCAGCATTCCAGCTATCACGCCGATCAGGGCAACCTTCGTCAACGCCGCGGCGTGAAGCGCGAGTATCGGAACCAGCAGCGCCGCCTCGAAAACCGGGCACGCCTCAGCCAGCTCGAAGATCGCCGATTTGAAATTGCCACCGACCAGCGGATACAAGTTCTTCGTCCAGCCCTGCCACATCGCCGCGAACGAACGATACATCCTTGTCCGCACCACCCCAATCGGCGCCGTAAAGTAGATTCCGCAGCTTTGCTGTTTCACGCGCCGGGCGAGCGCTACGTCCTCCAAAATTTCCCCGGCGACCGCCGCATGCCCTCCGGCTGCCCGGTACGCGTCTCGCAGCACCAGTATGAACTGGCCATTCGCCGCAGCCTCCGGGTGCCTCGGATCGTTCACCCGCGCATACGCAAACCTCGCCGCAAGCCGGCAATACACGAACGGGATTAGCGCCCTCTCCCAAAACGTCTCCATTTCCTGCTCGGGAGAGTAGGAGACGAGCACCGCATCGTGATCCACCGCGTCGATCAGCGCACGCCGCACCGAACCCGGCAAATGGTAGGTGTCCGCGTCGGTGAACAGCAGCCATTCCCCGCTCGCAGCCGCTGCTCCGATCGAAGCGGCGTAGTTCTTGCCGATCCAGCCTCTCGGCAAGTCGTGCGTGTCGAGCACTTTCAGCTTCGGAATGCGCTGGGCAAGTTCAGCGAGGACTTCGCCGGTTCGGTCCGTCGATTGGTCGTTCACGACGATGATTTCCCCAACTTCCAGCTGCAAGGCGACCGACTCGACGGCGCGTGCAATCGACGCTTCTTCGTTTCTGGCGGGAATGATGACGGAGACCAAGGCTTTTGCGATCCGATCCGCGGGGCTGCTAAACTGCTCTCTGTAGCTTGGGAATGCCCCTATTATAGTTCCCTTGAATAGCGGATTGAAACGGAATCTGAAAACCGGCCTCGTCCTGGCCTTCGTTGCCGGCCTTCTTGTGCTTTTCGCGCGTCCTGATTATCGCCAGGGCGAGGCCAGCCTTCGCGGACGCCCCGCCAAGGATTTCGCCCTCACGCTCGACGGCAAACCGACACGCCTTTCCGGCCTGCGCGGGAAAGTCGTGCTTCTGAACTTTTGGGCCAGTTGGTGCCAACCGTGTCGTGACGAGGCGCCCTCACTCAATTTGCTTCAGCAGCGCATCGCGAAGAGCGGGGGAACCGTCCTCGGTGTAAACGCAGGGGTGGACGAAACGCAGGCGGGTTACGACGAATTTCTGAATTCCTACAACATCACCTTTCCCACATATCTCGACTCGTCGAAGCAGATTGCGCTCGACTACGGCACCACGGCCTATCCAGAAACCTACGTCATCGACCGCAACGGCCGCATCGACCGCAAGATTGTCGGTCCACAGGATTGGACGAGCCCCACCTTGATCGCTTACCTGGATTCCGTCCTAAGGAAGTAGCGCGTCACTCGTATCGCAACGCCTCGACGGGATCGAGCTTCGCAGCTCGCATCGCAGGCACAAGTCCGCTGAGCACTCCAACGATCACGAGCACACCGACCGATGCTACAAGAATTTCCCACGACACTCGCATCTGAATGTCCACCGCGCCCGATGTGTCTTCGTACGCCGGCCCGAGAAACGGCAGCGTGCCGATGGCCGCGCCGATGCCGACCGATAGCAGCACGCCAACCGCTCCCCCGCCCAGCGTCAGCGCAAGCGCTTCCGTCAGAAACTGAATGCGGATGTGCCGCCGCCTCGCGCCCAGCGCGCGACGAATGCCGATCTCGCGCACTCGCTCATTCACCGTCACCAGCATGATGTTCATCACGCCCACGCCGCCGATTCCCAGCGTCAGCAGCCCCACGAACAAGAGCAGGATTTCGAGCCCGTAGGAAATCATCACGTACAGAGGACGAAAGGCGGCCATGCTGATCATCATCACCGCGCGTTTGTCCGTGGGTGAAAAATGTTGGCGCTCGGCGAGAATCGCCAGCACCTGCTGCTGCGCCTTCCCTTCCAATTCCGCCGCCACGGGCGTCACCACCAGCACGCTCGCCGATTTCGTGTCCCACAGGTCGCTCGCGGCCGAGTACGGAATCCACACCGAGTTGTCGTCGTTTTGGAAGTACGCGCTGTCCTGAAACTTTCGGTCCATCGTTCCCACTACCGTGAAAGGCGTGCCGTCGATTCGTATCGTCTCGCCGACCGCCGGCATTCCCGAAAATAGCTTCTTCTTGATCAGCGCCCCGAGAAAGGCTACGCGACGGTGGTTCACTTCATCGTCCGCCCAGAGCCAGCGGCCGTCGCTCGCAACCTCGTTGCGCATCTCTCCGTATTCCGGGCAGACCCCGCGCACCGCTGTCGTCGCAAACCGGTCTTCGTGCGAGAGGCCGAGGAACTTCACGGTTTCCGGGCAGACTTGTTTCACCATCGTCGCGCCGGCACGGATGTTTTGCACATCTTCGCCTTCGAACCGGACTACTTTGCCGGCCCGCTCGCCGCCGGCCTGTTCGCTAGTCGTGCCCGGCCAGCAGATAATCACGTCATGGCCGAACGCCTCGAAGGTCTTCATCAGCACGCGCCGAAATCCCGAGCCATAGGCCAACAGCATCGTTACCGCCACAATGCCCCATACAATCCCAGCCATGGTGAGGCAACTGCGCACCGGCTGCCGCCGCAAAGATGTCCAGGCCTGCTGGAGAATCTCCTCGAACACGCCCTAGCCTCCCGCCTCGTGCCGCAGCGCTTCGATTGGATCGACGACTGCCGCCCGGTTCGCCGGATACAGCGCCGAAAGCACTGCAATCACCGAAAGTAGCGCGAACGACAGCAGCCCTGACTCCCACGTCGGCAACAGTCCCGCAAACACCGGGGGCATCGGCAGCAGATCGACCAAAGCGCAGAATCCGTAGGCCATGCCCATCCCGACGCCGCCGCTCAAGAACGCGATGATCAGCGTCTCGATGAAAAATTGGCTGACGATGGCCTTCCGCGTCGCGCCGAGCGCTTTGCGCACGCCAATCTCCCGCGTGCGCTCGCGCACCGCCACAAGCATCACGTTCATCACGCCGAGCCCGCCCAGGCACAGCGTAATGATTCCGACCGAGCCCATGAAATACTCCATGCCGTCCATGATGAGCGCGTTCGCCTGCTGGTTTTTGATCGTGTCCCAGACAAAAGCCGCCTCTTCGTCTTTCGGATCGAAGCGGTGAATCGTGCCAAGCGCCGCTAGCGCCTGGTGCTTGCACGCCACGTGCTCGTCTAGCGATTTCGGAACGATCAGCATGTGATCGATTGTGCGCGGCGGCATCGGCGGCTTAGTCGGAAAATCGCGCACGATCGCGCTGTACGGGATGAAGATCTTCCGTATGTCCTCTCCGTCGTAGCTCGAGTTTTGGTTTTTCGGCCGCATCACGCCGATCACGGTGTACGGGATGTCGGCCAGCCAGATCGTTTCGCCGATCGCATCGCGACTGCCGTAGAGCTGTTTCTTGGCGTCACTTCCGAGAAACGCCACGCGATTCCCGCTCGCCTGATCCTCGTCGTTGTAGAACCGGCCTGCGGCGATGGCGATGCTGCGCTGCTCTGCAAATGGCGGCAGCGATCCGACGACGAGCAGCGTCCCGCTGTTGTACCGGCTGCGCAGCGGCACCTGGTTCCCGATTTCAGGCAACGCGTACCGGCACGCCGGTGACTGGTCGAGCACCGCCAGATAGTCGTCTTCGTACCACTTGATGTCGCGCCCCGCGCGCATTCCGCCGGCCTGCATACTCGTTCGCCCCGCAAAGAAAATCATGATGTCCTTGCCGAACGTCTCCTGATTGCGCTTGAGTCCCACGCGCAGTCCCTGCGTCGCCGCCACCATCAGCGTGATCGAGACGATCCCCCACGTAATGCCGAACATCGTCAGGAATGTCCGCAGCTTGTGCGCCCACAGCGTGTGAATCGTGTCTTCCAGCAGATCGGTGAAATTCATGCGGTCATCTGCCCGCTAACATCAACCGTCATTCTGAGCGTAGCGTCCCGACCTTCACTTTTTCGCGGCGGCAGCCGCATCGAGACGCGTAGTCGAAGAATCCCTCTTTAGGCCTGGGCGACGCGCAACTACTGCAGGATTACCTTCTGTCCTTCGTTCAGCCCGGACACGATTTCCGCCTTCACGCCGTTGGAAATCCCGAGTTTCACCACAACCTTCTTGCGCCCGGTGTCGGCCTTGGGATCAGGGATCTCGATGGAGGTGTTCTTATCCTTGTCGAAAATCAGCGCACCCTCAGGCACGAGCAGCACGCTCTTCTTTTCTTCGAGGATGATTTCTGCATTGGCGCTCATGTTGGCTCTTAGCTCGCCGGTGGGGTTCTGGATCGAAACGCGCACCTCAAACGTCGTTACGTTGTCTTTCTCTACTCCGAGCGGCGCGATCTTCGTCACCTTCCCTTGAAAAATCCTGTCCTTGAACGACTCCACTACGATCCGCGCGCTCTGCCCCAGATACACTTTGCCGATATCGGCTTCATCCACCTTTCCCTTCACGTACACCTCGCTGGTGTCGCCTAGAGTCATCACCAGCGTCGCCTGCGATCCCAGCACGAGAATCGAGCTGACTGCGTCTCCTACCTCCACGTCCTTCGACAGCACAACTCCGTCCATCGGGCTCGTGATCGTTGCGTAGCGCAAGTTTTCTTCGGCGTTGTCGAGCGCGGCCTTGGCCTGCGCGATCTGCGCCTGCGCCTGCTCCAACTGCGCCTTGGCCATTTCGGCGTTCCGCTGCGCCGACACCTGCTTGTTGAGCGCCAGCTGGTAGTTTTTCTCCGCGTCCTGCATCTGGTTCAGCGCGATCAACCCCTGCTTGTACGAATCGTGCGCCCGGTCCATGTCGTTCTTCAGGAAGGGCACGTCGGGGCCTTCCGCATCCACAATGTCTTTCTGATACGTGGCATCCGCTGCCTGTTGCGCAGCTTGCGCTGCCTCCAGGTTTGCGCGGGCTTCGGCGACGGCGGCCTGAAGCTGCTCCTTGTCCAATTCGGCCAGCAGCTGCCCTGCCTTCACCTTCTGTCCTTCATCCACGTAGATCCTCTCGACGATTCCGCTGGCCTTCGACTTCACTTCCACCTTCGTGAGTGGCTCGATCTTCCCGGTGGCAACTACGGATCGCGCGATGTCCCCGCGCTCGACCGCTGCTAGTTTGTCCGGTTCGATCGCGCGATTCGGTCGCAGTGCTGCGGCTGAGAGAACCACGATCAGCGCCAGTACGGCTCCGAGGCTTCCGAAAAGAATCAGCCGCTTTCGCTTCCTGCGGCCGCTTTTGGCGCTACCAGCATTTGTGCTCACGGACGCCCCCGATCTACGGAATTCGACGTTCTGCCCCTAGATACGTAAGCCTTGTCTTGGAAGTTCCCGGTGCGTGACGCCCTTCGACAGGCGCGGCATAATGTCCGTTCCATGGAACGGGATCCCGTTTGCGGAATGATGGTTGACCCGGCGAAGGCAGCGGCCAAGGTCGAGCACAGAGCTAAGACCTATTATTTCTGCTGTAATGGCTGCGCCGAGAGGTTCCGCGCCACACCGGCCGCCTACCTGGATGCAAAGTCCCCGACCCGCAGCCACATGGTCCCGCTGGTCCAACTGGGCGGCGCCGAGCCTGCGCCTGTTCTAGCGGAAAAACAGACGAACTACGTTTGCCCGATGGACCCGGAGGTCCGCCAGGACCATCCCGGACCTTGCCCAAAATGCGGCATGGCTCTTGAACCGACACTTCCGGCATCTCCTTCCACGCGAGTCGAGTACACCTGCCCAATGCACCCGCAGATCGTGCGGTCGGGCCCCGGGGCTTGTCCGATCTGTGGCATGGCTCTCGAACCTCGTACGGTTTCCGCGGAAGAGGAGAATCCGGAGCTGCGCAACATGCGCCGAAGATTCTGGATCAGCGCTGCGTTCGCGCTCCCTGTTTTCGCGATTGCCATGTCTGACTTCATTCCCGGCCGCCCGCTGCAAGATCTGGCGCCGATGCGTGCATGGGTATGGCTGGAAATGATCCTTGCCACGCCCGTCGTTGTCTGGGGAGCGTGGCCGTTTTTCGCGCGGGGATGGCAGTCTCTGGTGAATCGCAGCCTGAATATGTTCACGCTGATTGGGCTCGGCATCGCTGTCGCCTACACCTACAGCGTCGTCGCGACCCTTCTGCCCGGAATTTTTCCGGCCGCATTTCGCGGAGAAAATGGAATCGTCGCGCCGTATTTCGAAGCGGCCGCAGTCATCACCGTCCTCGTCCTTCTGGGCCAGGTGCTCGAGCTCAAAGCTCGCAGCGCGACAGGCGCAGCCATTCGCTCGCTGCTCGGCCTCGCACCCAAGACCGCGCGCTTGGTTCGCGCTAACGGCACCGAGATTGATATCCCGCTCGACCAGGTTGCGCCGGGCGACCGGCTGCGCGTCCGCCCCGGTGAAAAACTCCCGGTCGACGGCGTGGTGGTGGATGGGTCGAGCAGCGTGGATGAATCCATGATCACCGGCGAGCCGATTCCCGCCGAAAAGCAGCCGGGCTCTCGCGTTACAGGCGCTACTGTAAACGGCACCGGCACGCTGGTCATGCGCGCCGAGCGCGTAGGCTCAGACACGCTGTTGGCGCAGATCGTCAAGATGGTCAGCGAAGCGCAGCGCAGCCGCGCTCCGATCCAAAAACTCGCCGACGTCGTCGCCAGCTACTTCGTGCCCGTCGTCGTGGCCATCGCCGTCGCGACGTTCGTCATCTGGGGCCTCTGGGGACCGCAGCCTCGTATGGCGCACGCGCTCGTCAACGCAGTGGCCGTCCTCATCATTGCCTGCCCTTGCGCGCTCGGCCTCGCTACGCCGATGTCGATCATGGTCGCGACCGGCAAGGGCGCCACTTTCGGCGTGCTCTTCAAGAATGCCGAAGCGATCGAGCTGCTGCGAGAAGTCGACACGCTCGTTATCGACAAGACCGGCACGCTCACCGAAGGCAAACCGAAGCTCGTCTCGGTTGAACCGCTGAACGGCTACGACGAGAACAGGCTGCTCCGCCTTGCCGCCTCGCTCGAACGCGGCAGCGAGCATCCCCTCGCCGCCGCCGTTGTCAAGGGAGCCGAAGAGCGCGGCATCTCTGTTGTGCCCGTGACAGAGTTCGAATCCCTTACAGGCCGTGGCGTTTGTGGCCGTATGGACGGCGTGCCCGTCGCCCTCGGCAATGAGAAGCTCCTCGAAGAACTTCACGTACGCGCTGACGAATCGACGCAGAAAGCCGACGCCATGCGCGCGGATGGCCAGACCGTGATGTTCGTCGTCACCGAAAACCGCATCATCGGCCTGCTCGGCGTCGCCGATCCGATCAAGCCGACGACACCGGAAGCGATTCGCAAGCTGCATCAAGACGGCGTTCGCATCGTGATGCTCACCGGCGACAGCAGAACCACCGCTCAAGCGGTCGCTAGGAAATTGCAGATCGACGATGTGGTCGCTGAGGTCTTGCCCCAGGACAAAGCCAGCATCGTGAAGAAGCTTCAGAGCGAAGGCCGCTTTGTCGCTATGGCCGGCGACGGAATCAACGACGCTCCGGCTCTCGCGCAAGCGCAGGTCGGCATCGCCATGGGCACGGGCGCGGATGTCGCGATGGAAAGCGCAGCGGTCACTCTCGTGAAGGGAGACCTGAGCGGCATCGTTCGTGCGCGCTTGCTAAGCCGCGCGACGATGGGCAACATTCGCCAGAATCTCTTCTTCGCCTTCGTTTACAACTCTGTCGGCGTTCCCATCGCCGCGGGGGTTCTCTACCCGTTCTTTGGCCTGCTGCTGAGCCCCATGATCGCCGCAGCGGCGATGAGTTTCAGCTCAGTCTCCGTGATCACCAACGCGCTCCGACTCCGCCGCGCACATCTGTAGGCGTCCACAGCGCCGGAGGCTTTTCCGGCGCGACGCCGATGCTATACTTACTGCATGACATTCATGACCGTTACCTACGAGTTGCAGGGCAAGCTTAAGCCCGAGCAGTTCCGGGCGCTCGGCCAGTTCGCGAATACGTACGGCCTGCAGCGGTTCCGCTTCGACGAAAAGACGAACCGCCTGCATTTCGATTACGACGCGTCGCGCCTGCGGGAAACGGTCGTCGAACACGTCTTGCGTGAAGCGCGGATTCCCGTGCTGCGGCGCGTTGCGCAAAACTGACCGTCGCGTTGCAATAGCAAGATTCAGAGGAGTTGGCGTTGCCGCTTTACGAATACGAGTGCGTGAAATGTGGACACCGCTTCGAGAAGATCGAAAGCTCCTCGGCGTCCACGACGAAGAAATGCCCGAAATGCGGAGCCAAGGCGGAGCGCCTGCTCGCCGCGCCCGCGATCCAATTCAAGGGATCGGGCTGGTACGTGACCGACTACGCCGGAAAAAGCTCCGGTTCGGCGTCAGAATCCTCCGGCGATGCCTCGGCGGCCAAGTCGTCTGAAAAATCCGGCGATTCGAAGGCCGAACCCAAGGCCGCGCCCACGCAAAAGGTCGACAAGGTCTCCGACCGCAAGAAGAAGTAATACCTAAAGTTTGAGGCCGCGCAGATAGTCGCGGAACTTTTCCCCGAGCTTCGGATTCTTGAGTCCGAGCTCAACCGTCGCTTCCAAGTACCCAAGCTTGTCTCCCGCGTCGTAGATCTTTCCGTCGTACACACAAGCGAGAAGTCTGTTGGCCTGCGCCAGGCGGCAGAGCCCGTCGGTCAACTGAATCTCGCCGATCGCACCCGGCTTCGCCGTGCGGAGAAAGTCGAAAATCTCGGGCAGCAAGAGATAGCGTCCGGTAATGGCCAGATTTGAAGGGGCCTTCTCGGCACTGGGCTTTTCGACGAGATTCTTCGCGCGCAAGACCTTGTCGCCCCATCGCGCATTCTTTTCCGGCTGCGCATCAACGATCCCGTAGAGATGCACGCGCTCCCGCGGCACCCGCTCGACGTGAATCACTCCGCAGCCGGTCGCTTCATAAATCTCGATCAGCTCGCGTGTGGCGGGCACGGCGCTCTCGGCAACCACGTCAGGCAGAAGCACGGCGAAGGGCTCGTCCCCTACCAGTTCGGCGGCGCAGAGCACGGCGTGTCCCAGTCCCAGCGCTTCGCTCTGCCGCGTGTAACTGAAATGCAGGCCATTGCTGATATCGCGCACCAATTTTGCCTGCTCGTGCTTGCCGCGCTGTTCGAGAAAGCTTTCCAACTCCGGCGCCAGATCGAAATGGTCCTCGATCGCGCTCTTGTGCCTGCCGGTGACGAAAATAACGTGCTCGATACCCGAAGCGGCGCACTCCTCGACTGCGTACTGGATGAGCGGCTTGTCGACCAGGGTCAGCATCTCTTTCGGAATGGATTTCGTGGCGGGAAGAAACCGCGTGCCCAGCCCCGCCACCGGCAGGACTGCCTTCCGGACCTTCTTCGTCTGTCCGCTCATATCGATTTCGCTGACGCCCTTTCAGCTCGAAGTGAGGTTACGCGTCCATGCTAACATGTTCGTTTTAGCGCACCGGAGCGATCGCGCCTGGTTGTGACCACGAAAGAACACCTGATTCTCGGCATCGAGTCGTCGTGCGACGAGACCGCCGCCGCCGTTGTAGGGGACGGGCGCCGCATTCTTTCGAACATTGTCGCTTCGCAAAACGACATTCACCGAAAGTATGGCGGCGTGGTCCCCGAATTGGCTTCGCGCGAGCACCTGCGGCAAATCGTGCCGGTCGTTCGCGAAGCACTTGAGCAGGCGCACATCGCGCTGCGTGACGTGGACGCCGTGGCCGTGACGCAGGGCCCGGGACTCGTTGGCGCGCTGCTCGTCGGCGTCACTTACGGCAAGGTTCTCGCGCTTTCGCTTGGCAAGCCGCTGATCGCCGTAAATCATCTGGAGGGCCACGTCCACGCCGTGCTGCTTGAAGCGCGGGCAGCGGGACGCGAGCCGCAGCTTCCCGCCATCTGCCTGATCGTTTCCGGCGGCCACACGATTCTCTACCACGTGACCTCGGAGCCCGCGAACGGGGCGAGCCGGCTTTCCTACACGCGCACCGGCGGCACCCGCGACGACGCGGCCGGCGAAGCCTACGACAAGGTCGCGCGGATGCTGGGCCTCGGCTACCCCGGCGGGCCGATCATCGACCGACTTGCCCCGCACGGCGATCCGCACGCCGTACGCTTCTCCGAGCCGAAGATGACCGGCAATCCCTACGACTTCAGCTTCAGCGGCATCAAGACCGCCGTGCTGTATCACCTGCGCAAGCATCCCGAGCTCGAACCGGAAATTGAAGCTCGCCGGCAGGCGCTGGCTCGTGGAGAGCGCAGCGCGGATGCGCTCCGCTCGCTTTCGAGCGCGGCCACGCTCGATCTGGTCGCGAGTTTCCAGCGCGCGGTGGTGAGCAATCTCGTCGCGCAGACTTTCGCTGCCACCGAGATCCACACTGCGCGATCGATCTTCGTTTCCGGCGGCGTGGCCGCAAACAGCGAGCTTCGCCGCGCGTTCGAGTCCGAATCCGCCCAGCGCGGCATCGAGGTTTTCTTTCCCAGCCGCGCGCTTTCCACCGACAACGCCGCGATGATCGCTGCGGCCGGACACGCGCGCTTCCTCGCCGGCGACCGCGCCGATTCGACGCTCAACGCCGAAGCCAACCTGCCTCTGACATAGGCTTTTCTTGTGCGCAATACCCCCCTGTTTTATTGTCGAGTAGGCGAGCCCGCGATCGTTTAGGTTCAGTGAGATACAGCGAATTCTACTCGGCAGGCATTGTCGAGTAGAAATGACGAAATCGGCGCGCAAACCAACGCCGCCCGGCAGGTGCATTGCCACCCGCCGCTGGCCGCGTCTTCGAGTTCGCATCCTAACTCTCACCATCACAAATCGACGCTAGCATGGCGGCGAAGAGGCAAGGGAGAAAAAGTCTGTGGACTGGTGCGGAGTCACTTTTGCCTAGCCGGGATCGTGTTGTATTGTGGCTCGGTTGGCACGTTCCGTCCGGGTTGGATGCACAGACAGGAGTGTCTGTGCCACGAAAACCGATCTGCGAGTGAGATGGCACAACCTGTGGACATGACCGGGAAGACATGCGTGGTCACAGGCGCGAACAGCGGCATCGGCAAGGAAGCCGCGTTCGAGCTGGCGCGGATGGGTGCGCGCGTACTCCTCGTCTGCCGGAACGTGCAGAAGGGGGAGTCTGCACTGGAAGAGATTCGCCGGGAAACGAAATCACCGGAGTTGGATCTGCTGATCGCGGAAATGTCGTCGCTGGCCTCGGTCCGGGCGCTTGCGGCGCAGGTTCAGCAGAAATGCCCGCGCCTCGATGTCCTGATCAACAACGCAGGCGCTGCCGTGCCGACGCGAGCTCTCTCCGCCGATGGCATTGAAATGACCATCGCCGGAAATCACTTGGGTGCAGCTCTCCTGACGCTTCTTCTGCTCGATTTGCTGAAGGCCAGCGCGCCCGCACGCATCATCAACGTCTCGTCCGAGGCTCAGCGCAACGCCCAACTCGACATGAACGATCTCCAATTCGAGCGGCGCAAGTACAACACGCTCGTCGCGTACGGGCAGTCCAAACTGCTAATGAATGCGTTCACGTTTGAGCTGGCGCGGCGGCTCGAGGGAACGGGCGTGACCGCCAACTGCCTGCATCCAGGCGTCGTGGCCACCAACATCTGGCCGGCCAACCCGCCGCTGCTCTTCAAGATCATCCTCGGCGTGATGAAGCCGTTCATGCTCAATTCAAAGCAGGGCGCGGAAGTGACGCTCTATCTGGCGACTGCTCCCGAACTCGCACAGGTCTCGGGGAAGTACTTCGTGAAATCGAAGCCAGCCGAATCCAACCCGCTTTCGCGCGATCCGAAAATCGCCGCCGACATCTGCCAATGGACCGAGAAGATGATCGGAATCCAACTGGCGTGAAGGCGCCCAGGGCGGCGGCGTGCAGATGCAACCGCGGCCTCCCGTCGAGGTCCCACTAGTTGCGGCTGCCGGCGAATAGGCGCGCGATGGCGACGAGCAGCACCGCGCCGACCGTCGCGCAGGCCAAGCTTCCCCAGAAACCCCACGCGGGGATTCCCAGCTTGGTGAAGATCCACCCGCCGACGACTGCGCCGATCAACCCTAGGGCGATGTCCACGATGCAGCCGAATCCGCGGCCGCGAGTCACGTGGCCGGCAATCCATCCGGCGACCAAGCCGATCACGATCCAGGCGACGAAGTGGCTTACGTGTATGCCGATGAAAACCGAGTCCGGCAGGAAAACAAACGACGACAACGGCAAGATCATGGCAGGGCGCCTCCCCAAGTTATCCCTGGCAGAAGATGTAGCCGAGGCACTTATAGATCAGCTTCGCCGCCAGGGCGTCTGAGGCGTGGTGTCCGGGCTGAGGGACCAATTCCACCACGTCCATGCCCACGATCTTCTTATGACCGGCGACGGCGCGCAAGAGGGAGGTCACCTGATACCAGTCGAGACCGCCGGGTTCGGGCATGCCCGTGGCGGGCACGATCGAGGGATCGAAGGCGTCGAGGCTGATCGTCAGATAAACGCTGGCGCTGATGTCGGAGAGAACTTTCGCGATCCAGCTCTTGAGCGGAACAAGGGCGATGTCTTTGGCCCAATAGATTTTCGTGTGGAGATTCGGGAGCTGCTGCGCTTCGTCCGCCGAAAGCGACCGAATGCCCACCTGCACGGCGTGGCAGACCTCGGTCACACGGCGCATGGCGCATGCGTGGCTGTACGGATTGCCCTGGTACTCGTTGCGCAAGCCGGCGTGCGCGCCGATGTGGAGCACGCTAAGGTTCTTGTACTTTTTCGAAACCGCGGAAACGAGCGGCGGTGTGAGGGAATGCTCGCCGCCGAGTGCGACCGGGAATTTGCCGTCGTCCAGCAGCGCACATTGAGCTGTGAAAAGCTCGGTAATGACTTCGTCGAGCGTGCCGTCCATCGTGTCGATCGGCGGCAGGGTGTGAATGCCCGCTTCCTTGTGAGGCTCGGACTGCAGTTCTTCGTCATACAACTCCATGTTGCGGCTAGCCGCCAGGATCGCCGCCGGGCCATTGCGCGTGCCCGGATGGAGGGTCGTGGTGCGCTCAAGAGGAATGGGGAAAATGACGGCGCGGGAACTCTCGTAGCGCGAATGCTCCTCGGAGATCCCGCCGAAGTTTTCAGGGGGCGTGGGCGTATAGCGGCTCATCGTCGAATGTCGATTCCTTTGGATTTCGTTGATCGCGCTTTGCCTAGAACGGCGTGCTGAATCAAAATTACCCGCGAAGAAACCGGATGGCAAAGAAATAACGGGCGAGCGATTCGCAAGCCGCAAGGGGCACAGCGGAGGGCGGTTCCGGGTCAGTCGTCTTCGCCGACGAGAATCGCGGCTGCGAGGACGGTGGTCCACAATCCGCGCTTATCACCGACAGCGGACTGCGTGATGTTCATGGTGCGGACGATCTTGTTCGAGATTCGATAGACTTCTTTCTTCTCGTCCCAAGACAAATCGGGGTCGAATTCCACGTTGAGCGTGGTGGCCAGCATTTCCGCAGCGAGCTCCTCGGCGTATTCGCCAGCGACTTCCTCGGTCTCGCCGAAGGAGTGATGCTCGGAAAGGTATCCATACATCGACTTGTCGCCGGGAAGAGCCAAGCCCACGCCCGCGGCGATCAGCCGGTGCGGCTCACGCGTCTGATTCTCGCTGATGACGGTGAAAGCGACCTGGCCGGGCTTGATATGCTTCAATCCCTCGCTGCGCGAGATCAAACGGCAATGCGGAGGAAAAATCGAAGAGACACGAACGATGTTACAGGCGGCAATTCCGGCGTTGCGCAAGGCCAGCTCGAAGCTCGACAGGCGCTCGCGGTGTTTGCCGACTCCCTTGGTGAGGAAAATTTTCTTCGCGACGAACGCCATGAGCCGTGCCGGGTTGCGGTGCCTCCCGTAGTTGAGGTGAAAAAATTCGGCGCTCGGAAATTAGCAAGCGCACGGAGTGATGTCAACTCCTTTCACGACAGTCTGCAACACAGGCTGCACGAAGTCGATTCGAAGGGTGGCGTTCCAGCGGGATGCGATTGCGGGACGATCCGAAGCCGGACGACGCCAATCACTCCTTATTGCAGATCATGAGGCAAGGCGCCAGGGCGTCGCAGATCGTCTTGAGCTCGCGTAGCTGCGAATGCGTGAAATCCGGACCTGCATCGGCGAGCGTTTTCCCCTTGCGCGATACCTGGACGACTCCGATCACCTGATTTCCCAGGATAATCGGTGAGCTCATGATCTTCTGGATCGGGTCGCCGCGCATCTCGTCGGCGATGGGCACAGCCTCGAAGACCGATGCGTGAGGCACCACGGTGAAATGGTTGATCACCTCGGGCCGCTTTTCACGGACCGTACGGGCAGCGAGCGAGTTCGTGCTGGAGAGCGGAATCTGGCCGACGGCGCGCAGATTGTCGGGAGCGAGGAAGCGGAGCGACCGTTCGTCTGGAGTCAGTCCGAGAATGGCGACCTCGTGCGACTGCACGCCGAAATCCTTGCCGATAAGTTCGACCGCGCGATTCAGGCGGACGACCTCGCCTTCATTGTTTCGCCGGGCGAGTTCGTGGACCCATTTCTTCAAATCGCCGATGTGTTCGCTTGGCATTTTCGAGCGGACGCAAAAACTGAAAGCCTAACCAAGATGTTACGCCTGTAACGCTTCACGAACGAAGAGACACCACTCTTGGGTTCTTGGATAGCAACGCTCACGCGTGCGGGCGATGGAGGCAACGTCTGATATAACTGGAGCGCCGCGCGGGTTCCGTGAACGGCCCGGCGTGCGAAACCTCACTGCGCGCGGAGGAACCTTTTGCCGGAAGCATCTGCATCTCTGCCTGACATTTCGGCGGCTGCGCGCGAGTTGCATTTTCATTCGATTGTCATCGACACACACGCGGACACGACGCAGCGGCTGATCTATGACGGTTTCGATCTGGGTGAGCGCCATGCGGATGGTTCTATCGATATCCCACGCATGCGCGAAGGCGGCGTGAGCGCGATTTTCCTGGCAGCCTGGATTCCGGGGACGGCGACCGGCCCCGGAGCCGTCGAGCGCGCTTTCGGCCAAATTGCAGCGATTCGCCGGCATGTCGATCTGCACGCGAGCGATCTGGCCCTGGCGCGAACCGCAGACGAGATCCGCCGAGCGCGGCAGTCGGGGCGCATCGCCGTGCTCATCGGCGTCGAGGGCGGCCACATGATGAATGGCGACCTTGGCGTCCTTCGCCAGTTTGCATCGCTCGGCGTGAGCTACCTGACGCTGACGCACACACGCAACACGGATTGGGCGGACGCCTCAACCGACAAGCCGCTGCACAACGGCCTTTCGGACTTCGGCAAGCAAGCCATCGCCGAGATGAATCGCCTCGGGATGATCGTGGATGTGTCACACATTTCGGACAAGGCGCTCCTCGACGTGCTCGAAGTCAGCCGGGCGCTCGTTTTCGCCTCGCACTCATCGTGCCGGGCGCTTTGTGAAACGCCGCGCAACCTCTCAGACGAGCTAATCGAGGCTCTCGCCGCAAGAAATGGGCTGATTCAAATCAACTTTCACATGGGATTCATCAGCCAGCAGTTTCGAGATGCTGAAAAGGCGCACCCGGAACTGCCGGTCCAGATCGACGCGGAAGCGAAGAGGCGTTGCGGCGAAAACATGGCCTGCTGGCTGCTGGAATCAGATAAAATCGTGCGTGCGCTTGTGGGGGAAGGAAAACTGCCTCGAGTCGACTGGACGGAGATCGTCCGCCACATCGACCACGCAGTCGGGATCGCGGGCGCCGAGCACGTAGGATTGGGCTCCGATTTCGATGGCGCGCAGATGCCCTATGGTATGGAAGACGCGTCGCGCCTTCCGCGGATCACCGACGCACTGCTGCAACGAGGTTATTCCGAAGGCGACATCCAGAAAATTCTCGGCGGCAATATGCTCCGGCTCATGCAAGATGTGGAGGCTGCCGCCAGATCGATGAGAGGGACGGTATGAAACGTTCGGTTGCACTGCTCTTGTTCTGCACTCTTGGCATGTCTATTAGCGCAATGCAGGCGGCGCAAGCTCCGTCAGCAGCCCAATCTTCCGCACCCAAGGCCGCAACGCATCCGGCTGCGGCGCACGCGGCCAGCTCCGATCCTGCGCTTCTGCACCCGGCGCTGCTGAAGGCCAAAGCGCCGGACGTGTACGAGGTGACCTTCACAACGACCAAAGGCAATTTCGTGGTGCAGGTCACGCGCGCCTGGGCTCCGCTGGGCGCGGATCGCTTCTACAATCTGGTGAGGCACGGATTCTTCACCAACGCGAGCTTTTTCCGCGTGGTGCCGGGCTTCGTCGTTCAGTTTGGAATCAGCGCCGACCCGAAAATCAGCGCGGTGTGGGATAGCGCGATGATCAAGGACGATCCCGTGACGCAGAGCAACAAGATAGGCAGCCTCACGTTCGCCACGGGCGGTCCCAATACGCGCACCACGCAGATTTTCATCAACCTCCGCGACAACGGGCAGAGCCTCGACGGGATGGGTTTCGCTCCATTCGGCCAAGTAACGTCCGGTATGGACGTGGTGCAACGCCTCTACAGCGGCTACGGGGACCTGCCTGAGATGGGCGGACGGGGACCGAGCGAGCCAGCAATTACGCGCGGCGGCAAGCCCTACCTCGACAAGAATTTTCCGATGCTGGACAGCATCGTATCGGCGACGGTGACTTCGCCCGCTCCGGCCGCGAGCACTCTGGCGCACAAACCTGCTTCGCCAGCGAGCGCACCCGCTGCGAAGCCGTAAATCGCTCGACCAAACTCCCAACACAGAGGACAAACGATGACGATAGTTTCGCGAGGACAATTACGATGAGCGCAAATCCCGCGCTGCTCCAACCCGCTTCGTTGAAGGAACAGTGCCCGGAAACATTTGAAGCGCAGTTCACGACGACCAAGGGAGATTTCACCATCAAGGTGACCCGCGCCTGGGCTCCGCTCGGCGCGGACCGCTTCTACAATCTGGTCAAGAATGGCTTCTTCACCGACGCGGCATTTTTCCGCGTGGTTCCCGGGTTCATCATTCAGTTCGGGCTGAGCGCCGATCCGGCGGTCAACAAAGTCTGGCGCAGCGCGAACATCAAGGACGATCCCGTCACGCAAAGCAACAAACCCGGCTACATCACGTTTGCGACAGCCGGACCGAACACGCGCACCACGCAGCTTTTCATCAATTTCGGATCGAATGCGTTTCTCGATTCGCAGGGCTTTGCACCGTTCGGGCAGGTAACGTCCGGCATGGACGTCGTCCAGAAGCTATACTCCGGCTACGGCGAGCGCCCGGACCAGGGCTCCATCACGGCCCAGGGCAAGGCCTACTTCGACAAGAACTTTCCGAACATCGATAGCATCAAGTCAGCGACGATTGTCGCGTCGTAGGACGATCTCGCCGGCATCGGCCCTGATCGGCGTGTACCGGACGAAACGGAGAGGACGCTTGTGGGAAGTTCCTGCGTGCACGGGCTGATGTTTTCCCAGCGCCAATGAGCGAAGCTCGAATTGACGAACTTCAAAGCTATCCACTCGCCGCCGCAGGCTGGCGCGCCGCTGCTCTGAGCGAAACGGCGGTCCTCGCCGGTCTGGCTGCCGCCAAGCTGCTGATCCAACTTGCGGGCATCCGCCATTACGGCGCATTCCGCGACGAACTTTACTACCTGGCCTGCGGCGAGCACCTCGCCTGGGGCTATATCGATCAGCCTCCGCTGATCGCGCTGATTGCGTGGCTCGCGCGGCATCTCTTCGGCTCATCACTTTTCGCCATTCGCATTTGGCCGGCGCTGGCTGGGGCCGCGGTCGTTTACCTCACGGGAGTGCTAGCGCGCGAGCTTGGCGGCGGCCGGTTCGCGCAGTTTCTTGCGGCGACTTCCATTCTGTTTGCTCCCGCGTTTCTGGCCTTCGACAGCTTTTTCTCGATGAACGCGTTCGAGCCGGTCTTTTGGCTGCTGTGCGCGTGGATCGCCGTGCGGGTCGTGAAGGGCGCGTCGCCGAAATGGTGGCTCGCGTTCGGAGCGCTCGCAGGCCTGGGGCTCGAAAACAAGCACTCCATGCTCGTATTCGGATTCGCTCTGATCGCCGGGCTCTTGCTTTCCGGGCAGTGGCAGCTCTTGCGTTCGAAATGGATCTGGATCGGAGGCGCGGTCGCGTTGGTCCTGTTTGCGCCCAATCTGCTGTGGGAGGCGCGGCACGGCTGGCCGCAGATCGAAGTCGTGCGAAACGCGCAGGTTTACAAGAACATTGTGATTTCGCCGCTGCGGTTTCTGGGCGAACAAGTTGCGTTTCTCGGTCCGCTGGCGCTGCCGGTATGGTTGGGCGGACTCTCCTGGTACCTTTTCGCTCGCGACGGGAAAGGCTTTCGGTTCCTAGGGTGGGCCTATCTGATCGTTCTCGCGATTTTCATCGGCTTTGGAGGCAAGTCCTATTATCCGCTGCCGGTCTATCCAATGCTGATGGCCGCGGGCGGGTTGGCGGTAGAACGGATCGTCGAATGGCGGAATCCGGCACGGCTGAACGTCACCTACCCGGCGCTGCTCGCGATCGGCGGACTGTTCGTGATTCCGTTCGGCGTGCCCGTTCTTCCCATCGACGCATTTGTGCGCTACTCGCAGGCGCTGCCATATTCCAGAGCGGTCACGACCGAGCGAGATGCCGTCAATGCGCCGCTGCCGCAGCTTTATGCCGACATGTTCGGCTGGGAGAACACCGCAGCAACGGTCGCACAAGTCTATCGAAGCCTGCCGGCGGCAGAACGCGCGAACTGCGCAATTTTCGGCGGGAACTACGGCGAGAGCGGTGCGATCGATTACTACGGCCCTGCGCTCGGCCTGCCCAAAGCGATTGGCGGCCACAACAGCTACTACGATTGGGGGCCGCGCGGTTATTCGGGCGCGTGCGTGATCGTCTTTGGCGAGCGCTCGAGTGAATTCATCCAGCTTTTCGACGATGTCCAACTCGCCGCCGTCGCCACCAACCCGCGCGCCATGCCCATCGAACAGAGCGTGCCGATCTACGTCTGCCGCAAGCCGCACGCGCCTCTCTCCATACTTTGGCCCCGCTTCCGAATGATCATCTAGGCGCGGCGGCCCAGCGACGCGGGCTTGAATCCCCTAGGAGTTTGCAGCGACGCCATTGGGACCGTCCCGAAGCACGCCGCTACCGAGTCGAAAACCACTGCCAGGCGAGCCATACAACCGGGCTCGCGAGAATCAAACTGTCGATGCGGTCGAGCATGCCGCCGTGCCCCGGCAGCAACGAGCCGGAATCCTTCACCGCGGCGCCTCGCTTGTAGGTCGATTTCAAAAGATCGCCCGCCTGCCCCGCCAGGTTGGCAAGCGCCGCGATTGCAAGCATTGTGGTCGGATCAGTCTGCATCCAGCGCGCGAAGAGCAGTCCCACGACCAGCGAGCCGAGCATGTTCGCGAAGGCACCTTCCCAGGTCTTTTTCGGACTGATCGCTGGAGCCATCGGCAATCGCCCGAAGGTCTTCCCCGCGAAATACGCGAACGTATCTCCGGCCCACATCAGGCACAGCGTCAGGAGGACCAGCTTCCGTCCGACTCGCTCGATTTCGTTGATGCGGACCACGTAACTGAACGGCAACGCGACGAACAGCAGACCGGCCGAGCCGGCCGCAATCGCCGGGAGCACATCGTGAAGAGAGCGCCGCGTGCCGATCGCGATGGCCGCCGTGCCAAAGACGAAAATCAACAGCACGGCTTCGAGAGAAAGCGTCCCGCTCGCCGCCTGGCGAACGAAGGAAATGCCTCCGGCGAGGGTGTGTGTCTCGACGAGTCCAGCGGAATACTGGGCGTAAAAAAGTCCGGCGGCACAGGCAAGGCTCCAATAACGAAAAGCGCCGAGGCCCATTCGCTCACCGAGATCGAAGAACTCGATCAGCGCGAGGATTGCCACGCCCGCCGCGCAGGCCGCTAGCAACGCGGGCGGTCCCCACAAAACGAGGGCCACAACGAGGGGGATCAGAATGACGCCGGTCAGAATGCGGGCGAGCATCCGCGCGTCAGCCTCGCACCCGATGCCCAGGGTGATGACTCGCGCGCGCCGGCTTTCCGTTGTCGCTCGGCGATGCAGCCCGCCCGCCGCCCGCACCCAGTCCGCCGTAGCGGCGCTCGCGCTTCTGGTAGTCGACCAGCGCTTCGAGCAGCCGCGCACGCGAGAAATCGGGCCAGAGAGTTTCCGTCACGTAGATTTCGGCGTAGGCGATCTGCCAGAGCAGAAAATTGCTGACGCGCATTTCGCCGCTCGTGCGGATCAGCAGGTCGGGATCGGGCAGGCCCGCGGTGTAGAGATGATCGGAAATCGTCTGCTCGTCCGCGCGAAAAGCGGCAAGGCCGTTGGCGCGGACGTGATCGAGCATCGCGTTGAACGCGTCGGCCAGCTCGGCGCGCCCGCCGTAATTCAGCGCGACGACCAGCTTCATGCCGGTGTTGCGGGCCGTCTCGCGCATCGCGTCGGCGATATCCTTGCGCACGTCCTCGGGCAACTGCTCCGATCGCCCGATGATGAGCAGGCGGATGTTGTTCTTGTGAATCGTGGGCAACTCGCGCTTCAGGTATTCGCGCAGCAGACGCATCAGGAAATCGACTTCGGCCTGCGGCCGCCGCCAGTTTTCGAGCGAGAAGGCGTAGAGCGTGAGGCACGGCACGTGCAGCCGCGCGCACGTCTCGATCACTTCGCGCGCCGCCTTCACTCCCGCGCGGTGGCCAGCGATGCGCGGCAGATGACGCCGCTCGGCCCAGCGGCCGTTGCCGTCCATGATGACGGCGATGTGGTTCGGCAGCCTTTTCGGGTCCAGTTTGGCGAGAAGCTCCGCTTCCTCGCGGTTGGCGGGCTTCAAAATTTCCGCGGCTTTCACAGGAATTCGCTCAAGGCATAACAGGGCTCCCGGGTCGACGGCAAGTCGAGCCCGGGAGATCAGCCGAGCCCGGGAGATCAGTGAATCTGGGTTTGTCGGCGGCCGATTCGGCCGGGTGGATTCGGCGCCCTCAAAAATCGCCCGCGAGCGAAAGTAGCATACGCCTTGCGCCCGCGCAACCCGCCGCAGCCCTGTCGTTCTCCGTAGGGGCACGATATATCGTGCCCGGCGAGATTTCTTGGCGTCGCGGCGAACCGCGCGAGGTCTGTGGAGTGCGGCGCGCGAGCGCCGCTGTTTGCCGTCCCGGCGCGCCGGGACGTGCTCCCCGCACGAGCCATCAGCGCAACGGATGCGCGCCGCGCACGCCTTGGCCAGGTTGAACGCGGCGAAATACAGCGGCGGCAAGCCCGCCTGCGGCGTGCCGGCCGCCGCACTCCACATGAGCTTGCGCCGAAGGGCGCGGAACGACCATGGGCAGCTTCGCGCCAAGGATGTTCGCCGGGCGTAGCGTTGCTACGCCCCTACAACGCCGGGGACGCGGGATGTTCTTCGTAGGGGCACAGCATGCTGTGCCCGGCAACGTTTCTTGGCGAGGTCATCGCCATCGACCACGGGCGGCACGGCGAGGCGGATGGGCGGCGTAACGCCAAGCAACCTCGCCGGGCATGACTGATCCCCCAGGCTCGACTAGCCGTCGACCTGGGGGCCCCTTCTGCTATGCCCCTACAAAACCGTAGGCCGTGCGACAAGCGAGGCGGCTAATGCAGGTGGAAAATGTGGACGAGAAAGCCGGAAAGCCCGGCGGAGGGCTGGAAGATCGCGGTGTACATCAGGATCAGCGTCAGGACGATCATGATGATGCTGGACGCCCACGCCACGATGTTGAACACCAGCGTGTTGACGTGATCGCCCATCAGGTCGCGGCGGTTGATCAGCAGCAGAATGAAAATCAGGACGATTGGCAGCCAGATGCCGTTGCCCACCTGCGAATAGAGCAGGATCTTCCAGAGCGGCGCGCGCGGGATCAGCACGATTCCCGCTCCCACGATGATGAGCAGCGTGTACAGCGAATAAAACGTCGGCGCTTCGCGGAATTTGCGGTCGAGGCCCGCCTCGAAGCCCAGCCCTTCGCAGATCACGTGCGCCGTGGAAAGCGGCAGAATCGACGCGGCGAAGAGCGACGCGTTGAGCAGGCCGAACGCGAACAGCCCCCCGGCCCACTTCCCCGCCAGCGGCGCGAGCGCCAGGGCGGCTTCTTTCGCGCTCGAAATGCTTGTCAAACCGTGGGCGTACAACGTGGCTGCGCACGCAACGATGATGAAAAACACGATCACCATGCAGGAGATGCTGCCGACCAGCACGTCCAGCCGGGCGTGCTTGTATTGCCGCGCACCCACATGTTTTTCAACGAAGCCCGCCTGCAAGTAGAAAAATTGCCAGGGAGCGATCGTGGTGCCCACCAGGCCGATCAGCATCAGCAGGTAGGGCGCATTCATGTGCACCGACGGGACGACCGTTTGTTTCGCGGCATAGAGCCAGTCCGGCTTGGCCAGAAATGCCGATGCGACGTAGGAAAGGTAGAAAGCGCACGCGACCAGGAAAATCTTCTCCACGATCCGGTACGTTCCATACACGACCAGCACCCACACGACGATCGCGGCGATAGGAACGGACACGTAGCGGCTGACGTGCAGCACTTCCCCGCCTTCGGCGATGCCCGAGAATTCCGCCACGGTATTGAAGAGGTCGACGGCCAGTGCGGCGATCATCACGAAAAACGTGGAGCGGAATCCGAACTCTTCGCGGATCAAATCGGAAAGGCCTTTGCCCGTGACGACGCCCATGCGCGCGCACATCTCTTCGCTGACATACAGCGCGATCGTCATCGGGATCAGCGACCACAGGAGCGCGTAGCCGAACTGCGCACCGGCTGCCGAGTACGTGCTGATGCCGCCGGCATCGTTGTCCACGTTCGACGTGATCAGCCCCGGCCCCACAACCGCCATAAAGACGGCAATGCGCCTGCGAAGCGTGCGCGTGCGCCGGTTGAATTCCTTGCCGCGGCTCGCGAGGCGCGTGAAGGTGTCCGTCAATGTGACCCGCGTATTCATGGCGATCGCTTCGCCAGTTCTCCGCTCGATTCGATTGGGCGCCACTAGATCTTCGCGCGCAGCCGGCTTACCACGTCGTCCACCGTGATGGCGCCAATGGGAACTTTGACGTCGTTGAGCACCGTCAGGCTGCGCAGGTTGTACTTATCGAACAGTTCAAAGACATCGCTGTCCGGCGCGTCGGTCGGGACTGAAAGCAGCGGCTCGAGTGCAAGGTCGGCCATCCGCTGGTCCGTGCTCGCCAGCACCAGGCGCGCCACCGGGACGGTGCCGGAGAGGTGCGCGTCCTTGTTGATGAGCACGATGTTGTCGAGCTGGTCGAGCGAGATTTCGTGGAAGCGAATGTAATCGACGACCTCGCCGCGCGTGGCATCTTCGCCGACGACGACGATCTCCGTGTTCATCATTCCACCCGCTGTATTTTCGTCGAACCGCATCAGCGCCTCGACTTCATTCGCCTCTTTGTGCTCCATCTCATCCAAAACTTCCTTTGATGTCTCGGGTTCGAGGCTCTGGATCAGGTCTGCGGCCTCATCCGGGTTCATCTCTTCGATGATGTCCGCGGCCCTCTCCGGGTCCAGTTGCTCAACCACTTGCGTCTGGAGACGCTTGTCGAGCTCGGCGATTGTTTCCGCCGCTGTCTCTTCGTCAAGCGAACCGACGATGGACTGCCGCTCGTCGGGCGAAAGCTCTTCCATGATCTCAGCGAGATCGGCCGGATGGAGCTGCGCGAGTTTGTCGCCGGACATCCGCAGTTTGACGCGACGGAGCGGGTCCGGCTCGATCAGGTTGACGAACTCCCACAGGATGGTCCGCCTCGGCAGGCGCTCCTGGATACGCCGGATACCGGCGGGCGGCACGATTCCCTGCAACAGGCGGCGAACGGCTCCCGGCAGGCCAACATCGACTTGAGCAATTCGAAGCTCCGTATTGCCGTTCGTGCGCTGGTCCGCCAGATCGACATCATTCACGCGGACCACCTTGCGCCCGTTGGTATCGATGATTTGCTGGTCGAGCAGGTCCTTCTGGACGGCTAGCCAAGCCTCGCTCGGCTGGTATAGCTCGAGGGCAGATTCGTCCGTAGCCAGCCCGACGCGGCCCGGGGCCACCGAAGCGATCTGGTCCGCTTTCGCAACCAGTGCGCGGTACTTCCCACGTCCGATCAGCAGCCGCGAAATGCGGTTCGGCTGCTCGTCCGGGACGATGAACATCTCCTTGACCCGGCCCACGAAGTTGCCGGCCGAGTCGTACGTTTCGGCGCCGAGAACCTCTGTTGCGTGCAGCATGATGGCTCCTCAAACCAAAAAAAATGCCCGGGACCGGCGACTGATCCGGCCACGGGCAGATACAAAACCGCCCTCCAACTAGATCAGGCCGGGCCTTGCCTCCCTGTCCTCACGTACCCAATCGGCACGACGGCCGCGAATCCGACTCGCGTCCCAGGACGAGTGACCAAAAACGAGCTTCGAAAGAGCCGAACTCTGCCGGGCCATTTGCGCCTGCCCGGCCGGGCGACTACCTCCGGGCTCCGAATTGGACGAACGCTCTTCCATGCGATGCGTTGATCCCCGTTGTGACTAGTAAAGGCAGACGAATCATTTGTCAAGACAAGAATGGAGGTCTTACGAGATTTTTACGCATGAAATCGCATATTTTTCGGAAATCGCCCGCGACGGCGGCATTCCGCCTGAAAAACGTCCCAATAGGTCCCCCGAATGTAGTCGCGCGGCGAAAATCCGAGAGCTCGAGCATTCCGATCGATCGCGCGCGGGTCGCCTTCCAATTCGAGAAACGCGCCTACGGGTGTTTCATCCAGGTCCAAGTGGAGCCCCGGAAGGCGAAAGCTGGTTCGATATTTTTCGTAGCTAAAACCCGGCTGGAACCCGATCGAACGAAGCAGGGCCGGCCATTTCTGCGGGAAGCGGACGGCCAATTCCCTCTCCAGCTTTTCCTTGTAGCGCGACCTCGCCGAGGCGGGAGCGGGCCTTTTCGATGTCACGACGGCGCTTCGGACGCCCCCCGGAACTGCTCGAGAGCGGGCGGGTGTCTCGACTCGCAGGCGAAGCAGCCGCCCGCTGCGGCGGAAGTCACTGTCCGGGGTGTCGTACAGCGTGTTTTGCTCAAAGACGCGCCCGGCGCAATGCGCGCCGAGCCAGCGCAACCTCGCAATCATTTCCGGCACGTCCCGGATTCTGAGCTTGATTTCGATCTCGCGAAGAGCAGGCCGAAAAGCCATGCGCCGAGTATAAACCTCCCAGGACCGACTGCGCGCAGTCGCAACGCAGGATCGACGAACGATATTGCCAAACGTGCAAGCGACCCACATAATCGCCTCGCAGCTCGCCCAGCATCATGCCGACGACCGAGCCCACAACGCCTTTGATGCAGCAGTATCACTCCGTGAAGAAGCAGTATCCGGCTGCGCTGCTGCTTTTCCGCCTCGGCGACTTCTACGAGCTGTTCTACGACGACGCCGTAGTGGCTTCGCGGATTCTCCAGATCACCCTGACTGCGCGAAATAAGGAGAAGGGCGAGCCGGTGCCAATGTGCGGCGTTCCCTACCACGCAGCCGAAAACTACATCGCGCGCCTGATCCGTGCGGGGCACAAAGTCGCCATCTGCGAGCAGATGGAGGAGCCGGGGCCGGGCAAGAAGCTCGTGCGGCGCGAGGTGATCCGCGTGCTCACGCCCGGCACGGCGACGGGCGGATCGCTGGTCGAGCCCAAGGAGAATAACTTCCTCGCGGCCGTGGCAAGGAGCGCAGCCGCCAGCGCCGCCGCGGCATCGAGCGGCCGCGCGGCCAGCCGCCAGATGGAGGCGCGAATCGGACTCGCATACGTCGATTTGTCCACCGGCGAGTTTCGCGCGACAGAATTTGCGGGAGAGAAGGCCAAAGCGAGGCTGCAGGACGAACTTGAAATTCTTCGTCCGCGCGAAGTCTTGCTTTCGCGGCCGGTGAGCCTGTTTCCCGAAAGCGGCGCGTCGAGTCCGACTTTGGCCGATTCGAGAAACCGGAGCGTCGAAACGCGCCTCGACGATTGGGTCTTCGAAGCGGGCTACGCGGCGCGGCAGCTCGAATCGCATTTTCGCGTGGCGGCGCTCGAAGGATTCGGGCTGGCCGGGCACCCCCAGGCCATCGCTGCCGCCGGAGCGATCGTCCACTACCTGCGCGAGACCTCCGCGATTGGCGCGCGCAAGCCGGAAGATGCCGCCATACTTCCCGGACTCCGGCCCGCCGGCACGGGACTTGAGCACATCGACCGCATCGCTTACTACGAGCAGCAAAACGCCATGATTCTCGACCAGGTCACCGTGCGGAATCTGGAGCTGGCCGAACCCGCCGCAGGCGACGACACGTCGGCAACGCTCATGTCGGCCATTGACCACACCGCAACTGGGATGGGAGCGCGGCTGCTGCGCTCCTGGGTGCTGCGCCCGGAAATCTCGATTGCGGAGATCGAGGAACGCCTCGATGCCGTGGCCCTATTGAAATCGCAAACGCTAGTCCGCGAGGAAATCCGAAATGAGCTGGAGAGCGTCCTCGATCTGGAACGGCTGACGAGCCGAGTAACGCTCGGGGTCGCCACGCCGAGGGACCTGCTCGCGCTGCGGGAGTCGCTGGAACGAATTCCGCAACTCCGCCAACTGATCCGCGGCGCAAGCCCGACGGAGACAGCCAGCTCGACCGCGAAACGCCTTTACGCGCTGCGAGAGCAGCTGGACGAAATGGCAGACGTCCGCGACACGATCGCGCGGGGCATCGCGGACGATCCGCCGGCTGTTGCAAACGAGCCGGGCGTGATCCGGCGCGGCTTCCACGCGGAACTGGACGAACTGCGCGACATCCTGAAGCACGGCCGCCAGCTCATCGCGGCGATGGAGGAGCGCGAGCGGAAACGCACAGGAATCGCATCGCTCAAGATCCGCTACAACCAGGTGTTTGGCTACTACATTGAGGTCTCGAAGCCGAATCTTTCGCTGGTGCCGGCCGACTACGAGCGCAAGCAAACGCTCGCCAATGCAGAGCGCTTCACGTCGTCCGAGCTAAAGGAGCATGAGCGCAAGGTGCTCTCGGCGGAAGAGCGCGTATTGGAGATCGAGCGTCGCCTTTACGGCGAAATCCGCGAGTCGATCGCCGCGCAAGCGGGACGGCTGCGGCGCACAGCGGCTGCAATCGCGCAGACCGACGTCCTCGTGAATTTCGCGCGCATCGCGGCGGCACGGAACTACACGCGCCCGGAGTTCACCGAGCGAGACGTTACCAGAAAGAGCCGCCGGGGCGCTCTGATCGTCGCTGGCGGCCGCCATCCGGTGATCGAACGGCTGCTCGAAGAGCGGGGCGAGCGTTTCGTCCCCAACGATTTGTATCTTGATGACGAATCGCAGTTCCTGCTGATCATCACCGGGCCCAACATGGGCGGCAAGTCTACCTATCTGCGTCAGGCGGCGCTGATTTCCGTTTTGGCGCAGATTGGGTCGTTCGTGCCCGCCGTGCAAGCCAAACTACCGCTGTTCGACAGGATCTTTACGCGGATCGGCGCTTCCGACAATTTGGCGCGCGGCCGCTCGACGTTTCTGGTCGAGATGAGCGAAGTCGCGGCTATTCTCAACACCGCGACCCCTGCGAGCCTCGTTCTGCTGGACGAAGTGGGCCGTGGGACGGCCACATTTGACGGGCTTTCGATCGCGTGGGCTGTTGTCGAGGCATTGCACGACGGAGCCAGGCCGCGGACTCTCTTCGCAACTCACTACCACGAATTGACGGAACTCGAGCAGCTCCTGCCGGGCGTGAAGAACGTCCACGTTTCGGTGGAAGAGGCCGGTCACGAGATCATCTTTCTGCGGCGCGTCGAACCCGGGAGCGCCGACAAAAGTTACGGAATCGAGGTGGCGCGCCTTGCCGGACTGCCGAACGACGTCATCGTGCGCGCCCGGGAAATCCTGCGCCGCCATGAGCGCAGCGAGGAGAAGCTCAGCCACGAGCTTTCTCCCGGCGCCGCGCCAGCCACGGCGGAGCAAACCAGCTTCGCGGCCATCGACCAATCCGTCGTCGACGCCCTGCGGAGAGCGGAATTGAACAAGCTGACGCCGATCGAGGCGTTGAATCTGCTGGCAGCACTTCAAAAGCAGCTCGAATGAGTTTGAATCGTCGCTGGCGCGATTACGATCGCATGCGGCATGCGTAGATGGGAATGGGCAGACGTTGCAAGGAGTTGTACCTTGCAAAGAATGTTGTGCGTCTCTTAGTACCGCTGGCGTCTCGGGCCCTCAGTTACCGAGACATTTTCTTGCAGTAGAGAACTTTCCCAGCACCGATTGGACAGAGCTATGCGCGTGGTCGGAATGATGTCTGGGACATCGGCGGACGGTATCGATGTAGCGCTCGTACAGGTGACGGGCGCTCCGCCGCGCTTGGTGGCGCGCCTTGAGGGACACCACCATGTTCCCTACCCCGACTACATCCGGCAGAGAGTCTTGCGGTTGGCAAACGGGAATCCGGCTACGACGGCGGAGATCAGCGAGCTGAACTTCCTTCTCGGCGAAGCGTTCGCCCGCGCGGCCATCAAGGCGTGCAAGCACTGGCGCGTTGCGATGCGCACGATTTCGCTCATCGGGTCGCACGGACAAACGGTGTTTCATCTGGGGGCGGCTGCGCGTTACCAGGGCATAGTGCGTGCGCCCTCGACGCTGCAGATCGGGGAGACAAGCATCATTGCCGAGCGCACGGGCATCACCACGGTCGGCGATTTCCGCGCGGCTGACATGGCCGCCGGCGGACAGGGAGCGCCGCTGATTCCCTTCGTCGACTATATGCTTTACCGGGACGAGCTGCTCGGGCGGGTGGCGCTGAATATCGGCGGAATCGCCAACGCGAGCGTCATTCCCGCCGGCGCACGCCCCACGGACGTCTTCGCCTTCGACACCGGGCCGGGCAACATGATTGTGGACGCGCTGATGGAAAGAATCACGCGGGGTAAGTCCACCTGTGACCGTGACGCACGGTTTGCTTTGAGCGGCCGGACCATTCCTGAACTGCTCGTGCGCATGATGCGCGAGCCGTACCTGCGCAAGAAGCCGCCGAAATCAACCGGGCGGGAGCTCTTCGGCTCGGAATACGCGCGGATGCTGCTCGCCTGGGGACATCATCACCACGTCGGACACGCGGACATCGTGAGGACTGCGACCGTCTTTACGCCGCTATCGATTGCAGACGCATTCCGAAGATTTATTCTCCCGCGGGCGCAGGTCCATGAGTTAATTGTCGCTGGGGGCGGGGCACGAAATCCTCTGATGATGGCGCAGCTGGCCGCGTCCCTGCCGGGCATCGACGTGCTGCCGGCGAGCCGATTTGGCGTTCCTGTCGAGGCAAAGGAAGCGTTCGGATTTGCGCTGCTGGCGTATGAAACCTACCACGGAAGGCCGGGCAACATCCCGTCAGCCACGGGAGCAAAGCATCCGGTCGTCCTGGGGAAAATCGTCCACCGCGGCGAAGGCAAGCCGAGAACACGCCGCTAGGGCCCTGCCAGAATTCCCCGGTAGCTTCAACGCGAGAGACATCAAGACGCACTCTCCGTCACGCACGGGCGTCATGTTGCCGATCGCCTGCGCGCTCGTAATGGCTGCACTCGCGGGAGGATGCGGCACGCCACACCAAGCCGACGAGCGCGGCGCGATAAATTTCCTAATTGAGTCGACGCCCATCAGCCTGGATCCCCGCATCGGCACCGACGCGTGGTCCGAGGATCTCGACGGCTTGCTTTTCGACGGCCTGGTCGATCGCGACGCGCAAATGAATGTCATTCCCGACCTGGCGCAAAGCTGGGAGACGCCTGATCTCCAGACCTACGTCTTTCATCTTCGGCGCGGTGTGAAGTTTCACGACGGAAGCTCGCTGACCTCTGCCGACGTGAAGTTCACGATCGACTCGATTCTCAGCCGTGATCTGGCGTCTCCGAAGCGCGGCGCCTTCCTGCGCGTCAAATCGGTCGAAGCGCCTGACGATGCGACGGTCATTGTCCGTCTCAGCGAGCCCTATGCGTCCTTTCTGCTCAACGTTTCGCGGCTGGCGATCGGGATCGTTCCGAAAGGCTCAGGCGGCGACGTGGCGCGCCATCCGGTGGGGACCGGACCGTTCCGGTTCGTCAGCATGACGCCGGACGAAGAGATAATTCTTGAGCGCAATCCCGACTATTTCGGACCGCTGCCGAAACTGGATCGCGTGCGCTTCCGGATCGTGCCGGACGCAATCACGCGGGCGCTCGAACTCCGCAAAGGGACGGCCGATATCGGGGGCGTCAATTCGATGACGCAGGATATGGCCGTGGCGCTCGAGAAGCAGCCTGGAATCGTCGTGGAAACTGAACCGGGCACCTCAATCGGATACGTCGCCTTCAATTTCGACGACCCCGTTCTTTCCAATCGCGGCGTCCGGCAAGCTCTTGCGTATGCGACCGATCGAGACACCATCATTCGTTATCTCTTGCGCGGGAAGGCGCGCCCGGCGAGCAGCCTGCTGCCACCGAACCACTGGGCCTACGAGCCAAACGTCAAACAGTATCCGTACGATCCCGGACAAGCAGAGCGGCTGCTCGATGCGGCCGGTTTCCCGCGAGCGGCAAATGGCGTGCGGCTTCGTTTGACGCTGAAATCTTCGACCGAGGAGTCGACACGGCTGCTAGGCGAAGCGTTGGCTGAGCAGTGGAGGCGCGTTGGCGTGGATCTCACGCTCCGGCCACTCGAAAGCGCGACGCTTCAATCGGACATCGCGCACGGGAGCTTTCAGCTCTATACGCTTCGCTGGACCGGCTATACGAATGACGATCCCGACATTTTCGACTATGTCTTCAACTCGAAGCGAATGCCGCCAGATGGAGCCAATCGCGGCCACTACCGCAATCCCATGCTGGACGCACTGATCGACGCGCAGCGCACCGAAATGAACCACGACAAGCGGAAGGCAATCCTGTCTGAAATTCAGAAGATCGTGGCGGAAGACGAGCCTTACATCAATCTGTGGTACTACGACAACGTCTGCGTTTACCGGAACCGCGTAACCGGTATCACGATTCCGCCGGGCGGCGACTACGACTTCCTGGAAACCGCGAGCTTGACCTCTGCTCTCGCACACTAGACGCGCGTCGCGTCAATCCAGCTGCGCGAGGCTACGCTCCGACTGCTCGGTGTATTTCCGAGTCGGCAAGGGCGCCCTGTCGGGCAATCGACCATGATTCACCTTCGATTCGCACGATCGTCGATCCGAGGGTCCCGCCGGTGTCGCCCGCATCGAGGATAAGCGGCAAGCGGTCGCCGAGCTGCTCGACGAGCTGTTCGACGTTGGTGCAGGAAGGGCGCCCGGAAAGATTGGCGCTGGTGCCTGTGACGGGCCCGCCGACCGCTTCGATCAGCGCGCTCACGATGCGTGAGTCGGCCCAGCGCAATGCGACGCGGCCTGTATTACCAGTGACTTTGAGCGGAAGGCGGTGCGTGGCTTCAACGACCAGCGTCAACGCGCCCGGCCAGAATTTGTGCGCGAGCGTGAGGAACACATCCGGCACATCGCGCGCGAGCATCAGCGCCTGTTCGATCGAATTGACGAGTATCGGGAGCGCCCGCGTCTCAGGGCGCGCCTTCAACTGAAACACGCGCTCGACGGCATACAAGTTGAAGGGATCGGCGCAGAGTCCGTAAAACGTGTCGGTCGGCACACCGATTACGCGCCCGCGCTCGATGAAACTCGCGGCGTATGTGATGACATGCCGCTCCGGCGCTTCCGCTGAAACCTTGAGAATTTCGGCAGGCAATTTGTTTGACGCGGGCTATCCCGTTGCGTCGGAGACAGAGTACAGCAGCCACATCCTCAGAAGCAACATCAACAAACAGAAGATGTTAGCCGAGGTGTGCCAAAAGCGAAGCGCCGGCCTTCACACCCATCCCGAGGTGCCGTCCAAACCCAGCACTGGTTTACGTGCCGGGAGGTGTTTGTTAGGCTTGCATCATGGGTCATTCGGCAGCCCCGTCAGCGCACCGGCGAGCCGGCATCGTCCGCGGCGAGCAGCGCGAACAAGAAGGCCTACTTACAAGCCGCGACAACAGGTGGCTCAAAGCATTTCGCGCGGCGCTGCGTGGCGCGGGACCGCGAGCGGGCGAGCCGATCGGCGTCGAGGGCCCGAAGCTCGTCCAGGAGGCGCTTCGCTCGGGTCTGGAGGCGGAAGCGCTGCTCTTCAGCGAATCCGGCGAACGCGACGCCGAGCACGTGTTGCGCGCAGCGAGCGAGAGCGAGACGGGCATCCCAAGATTGCGCATCCTTCGCACCACGGACAAGCTTTTCGCGAGTGTCGCCGGGACAGACGCGCCGCAAGGCGTCGCGGCGCTCTTTCGGCAGCGGGAATGGACGCTCGAAGATGTTTTGCGCGGGCCCGGCGCGATGCGAGAAGCCGCTCCGCTCGTCGCCGTGCTGGCAGCGGTGCAAGATCCCGGAAACGTGGGAACGGTGGTCCGTTCAGCCGAGGCCTTCGGTGCGACTGGCGTGATCGCCACGCGCGGTGCGGCGGATCCGTGGTCGCCCAAGGCTCTGCGCGCTTCCGCAGGCTCCGCGCTCCGCCTGCCCCTGCAGCGGGGCATGGCGATTCCGATCTTGATCGCTCAGCTGAAAATCGCCGACGTGAGGATCTACGCTGCGGCGTCGAAGCAAGATAGCCCTGAAAGACGTGCCGCTGTTTTGGAAGAAACCGACCTGCGCGGGCCTGTGGCGATTTTCATCGGCAATGAAGGCAGCGGCCTGCCGCCCGAAATGTTGCGCGCCGCCGACGGAATCGTCTCGATTCCGACCAGTGGCGCCGTCGAGTCGCTCAACGCAGGGATCGCGGCATCCATTGTGCTGTACGAGGCAGCGCGGCAGCGGAAGTTAGAGAGCCGCTGAAGGACAATCGTCAGAAAATATGGGACTGTTTCGCGCCATCGAACCGGAAGAAGAACCGCTGGCCGGACGACCGCTCGCCGACCGCATGCGCCCGCAAACGCTCGACGAATTCGTCGGTCAGGAAGAGCTTCTCGGCCACGGCAGACCCCTGCGCACGCAAATCGAGAAGGATGAGATCAGCTCGATGCTGTTCTGGGGTCCGCCCGGGTGCGGAAAGACGACTCTTGCGCGAATCATCGCGCGGCACACGCGCTCGCAGTTCGTTCCCTTCAGCGCCGTCCTCTCAGGAATCAAAGAGATCAAGGAAGTCATGGCCAAGGCCGAATCTGCGCGGCATTACGGCCAGCGCACGATCGTGTTCGTAGACGAGGTGCACCGCTTCAATCGCGCGCAACAGGACGCATTCCTTCCGCACGTCGAGGCGGGCAACATCGTGCTAATCGGCGCAACCACGGAGAATCCTTCATTCGAGGTGATTTCACCCCTGCTCTCGCGCATGAAGGTCTACGTGCTGCACCCGCTTTCCGAGGCGCAGATTCTGGAGCTTTTGCGGCGCGCGCTGAAAGACCCGGCCCGCGGCCTCGGCAAGGAAAAAATCGAGGTTGGGGACAAGATATTCGAGCGCATCGCCGTCCTCGCCAACGGCGACGCGCGCTCGGCCTACAACACGCTCGAGGCTCTCGTTCTCGGTACCGAACCGGACGCCCGTGGGCGAAAGGTCTTGTCCGAGGAGCGCCTGTCGGATGTCTTGCAGAAGAAGCTTCTGCCATACGACAAGTCCGGTGAGGAACACTACAACCTCATCTCGGCGCTGCATAAGTCCGTGCGCAATTCAGACCCGGACGCAGCTCTCTACTGGCTGGCCCGCATGCTGGAATCCGGAGAAGACCCGCTTTATCTGGCGCGGCGCATGGTGCGAATGGCGAGCGAGGATATCGGCCTCGCCGAGCCGGGAGCGCTGGCGCTGACGATCGCTGCCAAGGAGGCGTTTGACTTCATCGGCGCCCCAGAAGGATACCTCGCGCTCGCGCAGGCGGCAGTCTATCTCTCGCTCGCGCCGAAATCGAATGCGCTTTACACGGCGTTTGGCGCAGTGCACGAAGATTTGCAGAAGACCATCGCGGAACCCGTTCCGCTGCATCTAAGAAATCCTGTGACAGCCTTAATGGGGCATCTCGACTACGGCAAGGGCTATCAATACGCGCATGACGTGGAAGAAAAGGTCACCGATATGACCTGCCTGCCGGAAAGCCTCCTCGGCCGCACCTATTACAAGCCGACCGACCAGGGATTCGAGGCGCGAATCCGCCAGCGGCTTGAAGAGATACGCCGCATCCAAAAGAAGGCTCCCTTGAAGAGGAACGACGGGTGAGAACCAGCCATCCGGGAGGAAAAACACGCCAAAGGACCTGGCAATTCGGATCGATCTTGGGACGGTCGGTCCTTGGCGTCGCGTTCGCGATGCAGCCTATGGTTCTCCGCGCGCAGGATAATCCCACCTACGTTATCAACGAGGACTGCCAGACTTTTGATATTTCGGCTAACAACGCAGTTGTCTTCGCGGTCCCGCGGATCAAAGGAATTCGGCGGCTCGTGCTCGAACGCGACGACATCTCCGTCGCCGATGGTCCCGGCAAGATCCGGCGAATCGTGGACGCGGACAAGTTCATGCCGATTCCGCCCACCGAAGGTTACATGGTGGACTCGCTCGCGTGGTCGCCGGACGGTCATCGCATCGCGATGAACATGTCCCTGCAGAAGGCCCCGAGCGGCTTCGACGACAAAAACGCCAAGAAAAAGGGCGAACTAAGCGAAGACAATTCACCGCTATCGACCATGACGGGCGGACGAGCCATCGCATTGCTCGACGATGAAGGCCGCGAAATCAAAGTCGCCGGGCTGAAAACGAGGTTCATCGAGAATGGCGTGCACGCGACGTGGCTCGCGGACGACGCAACCGTGGTCTACCAGACCGGCGGCGGGCCTTACTCGATCACGCGGGTTCGCCCAGCCGACGGCCAGGAAACGACGCTCTTTGAAGGGCACACGTTCAACGTCATCATTTGGGACGCCAAAAGGAATCGCGCGTTTGCCATCGGAGAAAACCTGGGCGTGCGGAAGGGGCTGACGCTGGTGCAGCTCGACCTGATGCACGAGCTCGTAACTGAAATCGCCCACATCGAAAGCTATCAGGGTTCGCTGAGCCTGTCGCCTTCCGGCACCAAGATCGGGTACTTCGAAGACGGCGACTATATCGACGTTATCGACATCGCGAATCCCGGAAGGCCGGTCCGCGTGCGGACGGGCTTTGGGCGTTTCGAATGGAGTCGCGATGAGCGGCGGGTGCTGCTGAAACGCGGACCACCGGAACGATCCGACACTCTGTTCTGGGTGGACCTGCGCGACGGGTCGTTCACACCGATCCTGCACGATCTTGTTTTTCATGATTTCCGGATCGCGCCGGATGGAAGATCGATTGCGGTGGCTGAGCCCGGGAAGAGAGTCCTGAAGGTGTATTCCCTGCCGTGAAGCTGCGCGCGGTATTCCAGCGCGAGGAAGCTCCGTCGCCCTGCCGGGTTCCTTTATTGCAACCGGAAGCGCTTGATGTGCTCTTTCAAAATGCAGGCGTTCATGATGACGAACAGGCCCGCGCGGCGTGCCCGCTCGGCCGCCTCTGGGTGCATCACGCCCTCTTGCATCCAAATGCCCTTCGCCCCGATGCGAATCGCGGATTCGACAATGTCAGGCACGAACTCGGAGCGGCGGAAAATGTCGACGATATCCACGTGCTCCGGGATGTCCTCGAGGCGCGCATAGCACTTCTCCCCAAGGATTTCGGTTTCTGCGGGATTCACAGGGATAATCCGATAGCCGGCGGACTTCAGGTATTCGGCAACTCCGTAACTCGGGCGATGATGACGGCTGGAAAGACCGACGATGGCGATCGTCTTGCTGGTCTTGAGAAGCTCGCTTGCGGGATCGCCAGCCAGCGTGGCCGGCCGACCCGTTACGCCGGCGTTTGATTCCTCACCAGGCTTATTCATTCCGATCCTTTCAGTTGCATGACGAGTCTGCGTGCCAGACGCACGCCCTATGAATCAGCACGATTTCGATGGACTCGCCCGTGAGGTCCGCCACACTGCACAGGTTCGCATCGCCACACCCACGCCAAGGAAGCAGCGTATCGTGCGACCGATGGGGCCCTAGGTTCTCGTGCTAAGCGGCCTCTGAGAGATCCCCAAACCGTGAGTTCATCATACCCGAATTCGCTGGAAAGGAAAGCGCAGCTAGATAGACCTGCTCCGAGTTTGGCGCGAAGATGACGGGCTCGTCCTAGTACCGCCATCAACGGAGCGCGCGAGTGCCGCAACCTCCGCCGAAGACAGCTCCCGGTGGCGCCCTAGCGCGAGACCACCGAGCTCGATGTTTCCAATCGCTATCCGCTTCATCTTGTCCACAGGGTGGCCCAAGCGAAATAGACGGTTGCGCAGCGCATCGCGGCGGGCCTCCGAGATCGTCACTTCGTACCACGGCGAATCTTTGCCGCGGAGCTGCGCGATCCGCGCGCCGGTCGCGCGCCTCACGCTCTCCACCTCAGCGAAAGTCAGGGGGGTCTTGAGTTTGAGCTGATACGCTTGCGAAAGGTGATGCGCCTTCAGAAGGCGATTGGCAAGATCTCCATCGTTGGTCAGAAAGACGAGACCCGACGAATGATACTCGAGCCGTCCGACCGGAAAGACTCGCTCGGGCACTCCCTGCAAGAGATCGCGCAGTGAACGCCGGCCCTCCGGATCGCTCAGCGTGGAAACCACCTCGGGCGGCTTGTGCAAAATCAGATAGACACGCCGGATTTCGGGGCGAATCAGCTTGCCCGCCACCTTAATGTGGTCGCGCGATTCGTCGGCTTTCGTGCCCAACTCCGTCACCACGCGCCCATTCACCGTAACAAGCCCCGACGTGATCATTTCCTCGGCGTGCCGCCGCGAAGCGAGCCCTGCTCGCGCGATGATTTTCTGCAGACGCTCTTCCATGGAGTTCGCGGCGCAACGCCGCAACGATCAGCATAGCGAACTTCGCAGAGTTGGCGAAGCGCTAAGGCTGCTGGCAGTGGCAGAGTTTCCAGAGGTAGTCGAAAAACGCGCGGCCGCTCGCATCGACGGGTAGATTCCCGGAATAGGCAGGCGCATCCCCGCCCAGCTCGACCACCGCTCCCGTGCCTCTCGCGTTGTGGAAGCTAAGCAGGAAGCTCGGCTTGTCGCTGGAATTGGCATCGTTCGCTACGAGCGCGCCGCCATCGCAATGAAACTTTGCGCCATAGAGGCTTTTGAAAAACGCTGGCGCGCCCTGATTCACGCCCAAATCCCCGTGGTACGAGAGCACATCGCCGCTCCAGTCGAGCGAGCTGGACCCGCCGGCGCTTCCCTTGAAGTTGACTTTCGTGATGACCGACACTGGCGCCTTAGCAGGGGCGGGGGCGGGACCGGCGGCGGGCGCAGCGCCCGAAGCCGAAACGATCGGCCCGGGAACGCTCGCGAATTCCTTCGGATGCGCCGGCACATCGACTGAACCGGTGGTGCCGCTCGGCACGTCGAGCACCGCAAAGCGAAGCCGTTGATCTTCAGGCTTGGCAGCATAGTCGAAGATGTCGCGGATACCGTGATCCTGATAGGCCTTGTACAAATCGTCAGGCACGGGCCGCGAAAGATCGTGCGTCGAGAGTTGAAAGGTGCGGCCCTTCGGATCAAATTCACAGATGGCCATCTCGAGTCCCATCTGGCGCACTCCGACAGCTGACTCAAAAGTCAGAGCGCTCGGCGAAACCGTGAGCAGATACCGCAGGGGCTCTTCTTGCGCGGCGCTCGCAGCCTGTTGTGCAGCGACAGGCTGGACGCTCATTGCAATCGATTCGGAGGCCAGCGGTTCCATGCAGGCCTGTTTGAGCAGCGCCTCCGGATTCTGCTGCTCGGCCGGTCCCTTTGATTCAACAGCGAAGTATCCGCGGCGGTATGCGAGCTTGGCCCCGTGCTGCGTGGTCTTGACGACGATTTTGTGAAAGCGGTTGTCCCAAGCGATCCCCTCCGGGTAATACGCGAGCTCGTAGTAAACGGAGCCATCATTGAGCGCAGCCTGCACGCATCCGGAGAGGTCATTTGTGTTCTTGCACGTCCTGCCGCCGGTGCTGTCCGCGATGTTGTCCATCGTGGCTTGGGCGTCCAGGTGCTGCGTGTTCTGCCGGCTCAGCTGGTCCCCAAATCCTGCGCCAATCCTCTGCTGGTTGATGTGGGGATTCTGAGCCGTGGAATAGAGCTGATCTGTAGCGAGGCCCTTGGCATCAACCGGGTAGACGGCAACCCGCGCGTCGGTGAGCGCCTCGGCGGCGGCCTGCACCTTGCCTGTATATGAGGCGCTTCCCGCAAATGCGTCGTTTCCGAAATCGGAATTGGGTTCAATCCAGATGGGAAAAGACTCAGAGAACCAGATCAGATTCTTGCGGCCCGGCATTCCCCCCAGGTATTTCGAGATCTGAATCATTGCGTCTGTCGTTTCATCTACCCGAATAGCCATTTGCGCTTCGTAGGTCACGGCCTCGAATTCCTCGAGCCCCTGTATCGCTTGCGTTTCTTGTCCGCCATTGAAATCGAGCGCCTGATTCGACGGGCTCGCCGCATCATCTTGAGGATTCTGCTCGATGGGAATCGCGCGCAGAGTCTTATCGATGGCGGCGCGAAGAATTTTCGGATCTGTGCTGAAACTCTGTACGACGTGGAGTTCGTGGCCCAGAGAAAAAACTGCCACGGGTGTCGTTGGCGGAAGCGTTTTGAGCAGTGTCAGCATGTGCTGCCGGACCTGCATCTGGTTCGACAATTCCGTATTGAGGCCGTCCATCAGCAAAACGGTCGGTGCAATCGCTCTGTCGGTGGGTGTGGCGTTCGTGAAGAGAGTTGCGGAAGGAGGGTCGGCGACAGGCCCAGCGGGAGCCGCGGAGTTCGCGGAGCGATCTACGAAGCGAAACTGAGCAATTTGCTGCTCCCGGTTG
>Ga0187782_10000052_pt1 | contig 61071 bp, 55 predicted proteins | sample 0715_SJ02_MP15_2_FD_132454 | JGI IMG/M metagenome (GOLD analysis project Ga0187782, IMG submission 132454) | Tropical peat soil microbial communities from peatlands in Department of Meta, Colombia - 0715_SJ02_MP15_20_MG | ecosystem: Environmental > Terrestrial > Soil > Wetlands > Peat | place... | reverse complement strand
TCCGCATCCAAAACCAAAGCCGCTTTCGGTCGTCCCCTCGCCATAGACACCTCCATTGTGCACGGGAGATGCCTATATTCCCAGCAATATTAAGACCACTTATTTATGGGACAATACACTAGACCCACTGCGAGCGGGCCAAGATTCGCCGGCTCACCTGTACAAATTCGGCCACCAAACCTGCGGTTTCCTCACCGGTCAGGGTGGCCGCGTCGATTTCCGTGGTCAGCAAGATCGAGGCGGCCACGTCCGCACTGCACTCCAAACAGTATTTCTCATTTCTTCCGGGCAGCTCGCATAAATCCGTTTGGCGCCCACAAACAGCGCATTGCGGAATTGTCAGTGCGGTGCTGCCTTTCGGACCACATAACATAAAGCGTCCTCCCCTAGCCCGCGTGCCTGCGGGGTCCCACGCACGAGTCGATATTAGGAAAAGAGCAGGCAAGAAATCCTGAGCGTTCTATTAGGAAATCGTAAGCTGCGGAACACCGCTAATTCGTTGTACCAGCGGTAATTGCAATCTGCGGTTTCTCCCGGTCAATCCAGGCCGATACAGTTGGCTCACGAGCCTCAGCTGTTCAGCCCTCTGGGCAGCCCACCTGCATCATTCCCTCGATTGCACCAGGCAATATCGTTTGATATAGTCCCCCGCTCATGAGCAATCGAACCGCCCTACTGATTTATTGTTCGCAAGACGAATTGGCGAGGGTTCGCGAGCGCGCCGCCCTGGAGCACCGCACGGTCAGCGGCTATGTGTTGAATATCTTAATGAGAACGATAGCGTTCGAAGAATCCTTATACGCCAGCCTGAAGCATACCAGCGGGATTAATCGTGGCCTGGCCACACAGGCAGCCTGTTCTCCTGGACCAAGAACAAACATGTTGTTGCGCTGCTCCGAAGAAGAAGCAGAACGAATTCGCAGCGCCGCCAAACGCCGGCAAACCACCATCAGCGGATTTGTGCGCCTGGCACTCAGACGTTCCTGGAGCGTCGCTGCCGGAATGCTCGCGCCGGAACTGATGGTGCATGGATGGCCGGCTGCCAATGCACAGTGGAACCACGACTTTACGGAATCCGCCAGCTTAGAACGCTATCCGAGGAGGGCCCAATGAAGGAACTCGTGGAGAATATTGCCAAAGCACTGGTTGATCGTCCGGAAGATGTGCAAGTCCGGGAACTCCAGGGCACCCAAGTGACCGTGCTGGAATTGCGCACTCATCCACAGGACTTGGGCAAGGTGATTGGCCGCGAGGGCCGGACCGCCAAGGCCATTCGCACATTGTTGGGCGCCGGGGGAATGAAACTGCATAAGCGCTTCACGTTGGAGATTATCGAAGAAAATATGGGGCGCAGCGCGGCGCTCTAATTCGCTGGGCGGCCGGAAAGTGGTGCCGATAGCGGTGATTTTATGGGTGGCCAAAGGCCTTGGGGCATACGTGAGCATTGGTGCTTAGAACTGGGAAGGGTGACTATGGCCGCCGTATGCCCCAAGAGAATTTACCACGTGTTGGACCTGCTTAGTACTTAGCACGCAGCGGAATCGGGCATTTCCAAACAAAATATCAGGTAGGTACCCGAGGCGGTCGTTGTAGTTGATGATCGCCGGTATTGCGGTTCAGGGCTGCTCAGGACCCGAGGAAGTGTGAGGCGAGTCGTAGGGTAGCCAGAGAGAAATCGACGAACGAATGCGGCGACGGTATTCGGCCAGGGCTTTATCACGAACCCGAGAATCTTCCGATCTTGCCTGAATCTCGGGATATGGTACGGCCGAACGCTGACCGGTCCAGCGAGCAATGATCCGGACTAGATCATTTAGGGAGTTCCATTCGAGTGTATCAAAGCGCGGATCACGGATGAGCGCTGCAATAAGAGGTCGGGTGTTTGCTTGCTGCTCGGCATCTCTAAGGAATTGGTGGCGCGGCGTGGCGTAGAGGCCGGCACCCATTGACGCAGTGTAAAACCAGTCGAGAATGAAGCCGGTCTCTCGCGACCCCTCCAAGTTCCACAGAGCCATTGTCAAGACCGCACGATTGTAGTCATCCCGCTTGCCGTCGAAACGTTGATAAGCCAAATGTAGAATGTCGGCGGCGTTCTTGCGATCGAGTTGGGCAGCTCCGATGGGATACCACACAGAACGCGCGAACTTGTCCTGCAGAAGAAAATCGCGATCTTTTTCCACCAAAAGTTGCCGACTGTGCTTCAGAACAAATCTCTGCAGAGCGTGCAGCGACTCCCTGTGCACAGGATCTTGTCGCACACGCAGGTCCGGGTCCGTTGATTGAATATGGCCGTCGAGAAACTGAAGCAGCGCATCGTGACCTAGCTCAGCGGCGTTTTGGACCATTTCGTCCTCAGTGTATGGCCGTACCACTTTGTTGGGGTTCGGAAGAGTGCCCAGCCATAGAGCGGTCCACTGACGGTCCGGCGCAGGCAACTGGCTGATTTCACGACGAAGGTCATCCATGCTGGGATGATTCAGGTTGTCGAAGCTCCAGATGCGTTGCAGACGGAGCGCGAACCAACTTACGGAATAATGGCGATCCTTATAATCTTTCCAATAATTGCTAAAGTTCGCGTAGCCAGACTCGGTCAAGTAGCGGTTGAGCACTTCTGTGGCTAAGCCCCCAACGGTGCTCGGTTGTTGTGGCCAAGTCTCCGGTTTGTCTGGAGGAAGTGCTTGTGCAACCGGCAATGGACAGGAATACGCCGGTGCTTGATCCGGCTGCAGCGCAGCAATGTCGGGAAGCACGCGCGGGTCGTTCTTGTAGTCCAAAGCGAAAATCGCAAGAGCGCGAATCTTGGGATCTTCGCTGCTGAGCAAGCGAATTAAATTGTTGGTATCCAGCGATGGATCCTGCAGTGCTTTCCATGCCGAAACTGACTCCGGCGATGCTTGGAAGCTTATGGCAAAGCCACAAAGGAAGTGAACTTTAGGGACAAGGGCCGAAAGAGTGCGGGCTTCGGGCGTCTGGGCCAACGAAAGCCACGACGCATTTGCTAGAACACCGATCAGAATTCCATAGCGAAGAAGGCTTTTCTTCATTGTGTTGGCGCACTGGGTCGTTGCAGTGTCAGGGAAACCAGGCGCACTTCGCTGGAAAAGGCAGTGGGAAGCCCGCGGGAATAAGACACAAAGATGGTTTGGCCGCCGTTCAGGTCGTACTCCGAGTGGGCGTGCGCGTCGTAGACATTGCCGCTGGCCGGTTGCATGGCAACGAAGGCAACTCGTTCTCCAGACCACGGACCTTCCGGGTTCGGCGCGGTGCGTATCATCACATTCTGGGAGAAGGTCTGGCTGTAGACGGCGACATATTGCTGAAGGTAACTGTTCCAGGACACGCTGAGAATACCCGAGCCGCCATTAAAGACGGAAACCACCTCGTGGATGTTCGCCGACCAATTTCCGTTGCCCGCATAAAAGGTCCAGGCACTGCGGTCTTGTGCGCTGGCCGGATCCACTTTTCCGAGCCGGCATCCGTCATTGGCATCGCAGCCATACGCATAGAGCGTTCCATTGCGAATGAAGGCCGCCGAACCGAAGCCCGGCTCGTTCTGCGTGAAGATCAAGTCGGGATGGTCCGGCACGATGGGCGGATTCAGATTGGGTCGTTGTGGTTGTTGCTGAAAGTTCTGCCAAAGCGCCACAGAGGCGCCGACACTTTGAAAGTTAAATGCTCCAGGCTTGGCGCTGACGACGTCATAAAAAATCAATGCGCTGTTATCGGCGGGATTGACCACGATCGCCCCCGGCCAGAGAGCCCATCTGGCCCCGCAAGGCTGGGCTTGGCAGTTGTTCACGTTGTGCGCCTGGTTGAACGCCTGCTCCTCGGCGGTCTCGGGCAGAATCATTGTGGGCGCGCCAGTGGAATCCAGACGTTCCTGAAATCCGGTGATGCCGGTTTGCGCGTTCAAATCGATGGTGTATGACCAGGAATCGCTGATCAACGTACGGTCTTGCGCGTCGGGCTTGGCCAGAAACGTGTCTCCGTACAGCCATACGGAATAGCCCTGAAACAACGCACTGTAGCCGCCGTCTCTTCCCAATATGTCCGGGTTGGTTGCTATCGGCCCCAGCTCCTTCACCTGAGTAATAGATAAAGCGGGAGGCGGCCCGGAGCATCCCGCAAGAAAGGCGCAGCCCACGATTCCCAAAACCACTGCTGCGAGTGGAGCCAGTCGCGACAGCAACAAAAACGTTCGCTGATCCGGATCATCGATTCCTGTGGGGCAGAGTCGCGATACTCGGAACATCCAGGTTTTCTTTACGACTCTGGCCACGTGCATGGCTTGCGTCGCGCTTCCAGAACTGGGCCGTGGTCGCATGGTAATAAAGGGTGGTGACGCTACTGAATGTTGCGTGCCACAGCAAGCATCTCTTGGGCGCGGGGGCGTACCCGCACGTCTTCGGTGAAATTCTCCCACCGCACGGTATTTGACCGGTCGATCAGGAATTCCGCTGGACGCGAGATGTCGTGGCCATCGGGTCCCGCCGCGACATGCACGAGATCGTACCGCCGGATTACCTCTAAATTCGGGTCGGACAGGAACGTAAGGGTGAAGCGCGCCTTGCGCCGCAAGTTCGCGGAGACTTCGGGTGGGTCCACGCTAATGGCAACCGGACGCACGCCGAGCGCCTGGAATTCCTGGAGCCGCGCCTGGATGCCTCGCAACTCGAGGAGACAAAACGGTCACCAGTAGCCTCGATAGAAAACCAACAAGACCGCCTTGGGCTGCGACCCGTCTGCCGATGCCGCGAACAATTGCGCAAGGGAAGTTGGTTGTGCGCTGCTGTCCGGCAGGATAAATTCCGGGACGCGTTGTCCCACTTGCGGCGCGCCGGCAGAGCGGGGAACGTCCCGGGTGTGACGGAACAGCACGACGTTTCCCGCGAGTAACAGAAGCGCAAGCACGGTCACGGCGGAACCCCAAATTTTGCCGGTGTAGACCGCCGGCTGGCCAAACGCGCGCCACACTCCGATAAACAGAAAGATCACACCTACAACCGGCACCGCAAGGTTGATCCAAGGGAGAATGTGGGGAATCGGTTCCGGAGGCCGCAAGAAATACAGGAACTCCGCAGCAATACCGAGCAGAGTGATCAGGAAGCCGTACCACAGAGCGGAATTGATGCGACGCCGCTGCGTGCCAGGCGCGGTTTGCGTGTCCGCCATGGAACGCCAGTGTAGCAGCAATCCGCCTTGCACATAAAGGTTTACCGGACGCGAATGAACTGCGTGAGGCTGTTATCCATGAGACCAAGCGAATTGGTACAAACATCACATGCACCGTGAATGCGCAATGTTTGCCTGTATGCCCTGCCGAAGCGTGAATGTACAATAGAAGTGCTTTCCTCTGAAGTCCGATCCCTCGATTTTTTACGGAGCCTGCCATGATACCCGCACTCACCAATCTGGAGCCTGAAGAATTGTGGAAGCATTTCGACCGCTTAGCGGCCATTCCGCGCGCGTCGACCAAAGAAGCGGCCGCTCGGGATTACGCCCGGAGCGTGGCCAAAGGCGCCGGCCTGGAAAGCATGCAAGATTCCGCCGGTAATCTGATCGTGCGCAAGCCCGCTCGCCCGGGACGCGATCACGCGCCCATCATCCTGCTGCAAGGCCATCTGGACATGGTTTGCGAGAAAAACGAATCCACGGTTCACGACTTCGACAAAGATCCCATCAAGGTGGTTCGCGACGGCGACTGGCTGAAGGCCGCTGGCACTACCCTCGGCGCCGACAATGGAGTTGGGGTGGCTGCCGCCCTTGCCGTCATGGAAAGCCACAACATCCCGCATGGGCCGCTGGAGTTTGCGTTCACCATCGATGAGGAAACGGGCTTGACCGGCGCTTCCCAGTTTCAACCCGGGCTGCTCAAGGCCAAATACTTTCTGAACCTGGATACCGAAGAGGAAGGCGACCTGTGTATCGGATGCGCCGGAGGTGTAAATACCACAGTCCGGCGCAAGGTCAAGCTGGTTCCCGCGGGCCCGGGTTCCGCGTGGCGCATCAAAGTGACCGGGTTGCACGGCGGCCATTCCGGTGTGGATATTCATCAGGGCCGGGGCAATGCTCTGCGGGTCATGGGCGGCGTGTTGCAAGAGTTGCTCACACAGCTTCCGCTGCAACTTGCGCAGGTGAATGGCGGGAGCGCACATAATGCCATTCCGCGGGAAGCGGTGGCCGTCATGGTGGGCGATGCGGCGCGCGAAAACGAAATGAAATCGCTGGTGAGCGCGGTGGAGAACAGTCACAAAACCGAATTGGGCGGTTTCGATCCCGGCCTGCAAATCCTCGTGGAAAAAACGGAACGCCCCGCGATGGTCATGGATGGCGCCGACGCAAAAAGAATTGCGGCGCTGCTAGTCAGCCTGCCCCACGGCATTCTGGCCATGAGTCCCGACGTGCCGGGGTTGGTGCAAACCTCGACAAACTTGGCGACCATCAAGACCACCGGTGATTTGGTGGAGGTGGTCACCAGCCAGCGCAGCGCCATCACCACGAGCAAGGATGCCGCGGCCCGCACGGTGGCCACCGTGGCGCGCCTGGCCGGTTTCGAACCCGAACATGCCGGCAGCTACCCCGGGTGGAAACCAGAGCCGAATAATGACCTGGTGCACAAGCTACAGGACGTTCACCAGAAGCTCTTTGGGAATCCAGCCAAGCTGATTGCCATGCACGCGGGGCTGGAGTGCGGGGTGATTGGCGAAAAGTATCCCGCCATGCAACTGATTTCCTTCGGCCCAACCATCCTGAATCCACACAGTCCCAACGAACGAGTGAAGATCTCCAGCGTGCAAAATTTCTGGAAGTACTTGAAGCTCATCCTCGAAAGCGTATGACGCGTCCAGGACGGCGCCAGCCGCGCGGGCCGGTCTATTCCTTATGGCCAAAGTGAATGGGGATGCCCAGCTGGAACCATACCGCATTGGTGGGCGCCCGATTCTGCACCAGCGTGTCGTGAAGGTACTTCACCGCAACCGCACCTTCACGAATCACGTTGAAACGAATTTCCGGTCCGATGGCCAGGCTGCGCCCGCGATTTCCATCGTTGTATATCACATTGTTTAGCAGGTCATCGGTGGCCTGCTTGTAGAAATATCCGTTCAATCCAATCGCAACCTTCCGAGTCACTGCGTGCATGCCGTCAAATTCCCATATAAATTCCTGGCCGCTGTGGTATTGAGTCGCGGTGTCCTGGAGATTGACGATGTACTGAAATTTGGAGCTGAGTTCCTCTTTTCCCGCAAGGTACGTGATGGCGCCCACGGGCACGACCGCGTAGTTGTTTTGGCCAACGTTCAGCACGTCGCTGGCGCTCCGGCCCGTTCCTGGAAACCACAGGTCACCCTCGTAGTAAAAGTTCCTGTGGCCTCTGGCGTAGGCGACTCCCAGCGGACTGACGCCGATGTTGCCGACCGCGAACTTCGAGAATTTGCCAGGCGCGACGTGCAAACCCTCCGCCTCAAACGGAATCGCCACCAGGCTTTCCAAGTTGCCGCCTAGGAATTTACCCCCCCAGTTGTGCTTGATTTCCACGGCATTCGCCAGGAACCGTAGCTTGAACTCCGTGGGTACCGCGTTGCCATTTTGGCCATTCACTTGGTTCGCGGTCAGGTACACAGTGAACTCGTAGAACATGGTTCCACCGGGAGGAGGCGTCATTCCCGGCAACACCGTCTCTACCCCGATTGGGTACACGCTTCCGCCATTCTCCGTAGCGTTCACGGCGCTAGTGAGCGCGATGGTAGCAACAAAGAAAGCCAGCGCTGGCCACTGCCACAGTTTTGTTCCTGCTTGCCTCTTCATGCTGTTCTCCTAGTGTGATCAATGCTTACCGCAGCCACGCCTACCGCCACGGTTGGCGGTTACAGGTTCTTCATCGTCCGGGCAGCGGATTACTTCAGTCGGGGAGACCGTAGAGTATCGAAATAGATACACTGGCTGCTCTGCCGGACGGAGTTATCGGTAATGTTTTGACACCCCAGCCGGGTTTTCAGGGCCTGGCTCGAGCAGTCGCGGGCCGCTTAGAATTTGAATTTGCTGGTCAGTTCCTTCAACTCATTGGCGATGCGCGCCAGTTCGTGCGCAGCTTTCTGGGAGTCCCCGGCGCCGTGCGCCGTGCTTTGTGCCGCTTCCGCGACGCCAGTGATGTTCTTGGTGATCTCTCCCGAGCCGCGCGCCGCCTCGCCCACGTTTCGCGACATCTCGTTGGTGGTGGCATTTTGTTCCTCCACCGCCGACGCGATGGTCGAGGAGATGTCGTTGATCTGGTTGATGATCCCGCCGATGGTTGCGATAGCTTCGACGGATTCCTTTGTGTCAGTCTGAATGGTCTCGATTTTGCGGCTAATGTCTTCGGTGGCCTTGGCGGTTTCCTTGGCCAGTTCCTTCACCTCATTGGCCACCACCGCAAAGCCTTTGCCTGCTTCGCCGGCGCGAGCCGCTTCGATGGTAGCGTTGAGGGCCAGGAGATTGGTCTGTTGCGCAATGGACGTAATCACTTTAATGACTTCACCGATTTCCGCACTGGACTGGCCGAGTTTGGTAACCGTTTGATTGGTTTTTTGCGCCACGCCAACCGCCGAATTGGAAACTTTAGCGGCATCGGAAGCGTTCCTGGCAATGTCTTTGATACTGGAGCTCATTTCTTCGGTGGCTGTGGCTACGGTCTGCAGGTTCTTGTCCACTTGCTCCGCTGCCGCCGTGACCACGTTGGCCTGGCTGGAGGTTTCTTCCGCGTTGGTGCTCATCTGTTGGCTGGTGGCGGTTAATTCTTCAGCGGCAGACACCAGCGTATCGGTAGTGTTGGCGATCTGCAAAATTGCCGCATGCACCCGGGCGCTGAGTTTGTTGACCGCCTCGCCGAGGCGCTCGAAATCTCCGGCGTACCGGCTGCTGATCTGCGCGGTCAGGTCGCCCTCCGCCATTTTCCCGATAGCCTCGTCCACCTCGCGCAGCGGCCCAATGACCGCGTCGAGGGTGGCGTTCACGCCCTCGACGATCTTCCGGAAGTCTCCACCATGCTTGCCGGCATCCGCGCGGGTGGATAGTTTGCCCTCCACCGCCGCTTGGGACAGCATGTTCGCATCACCCACCAGCGCGTTCACCGCGTCGATGCAGGTGTTCAGATTGTTCTTAATGGCATTGAAGTCGCCATTGTAATTGTCAGTGATCTTCGGGGGGATGTGGCCCTTGCTGATCTTGTCCACGTAATCCGCCGCTACATTCAGGGGCCCGATGACCGCGTCGAGCGTGGCGTTCACGCCCTCGACCACCTTGCGGTACTCCCCTTGGTGCTTGGAAGCGTCGGCGCGGGTGCTCAGTTTGCCTTGCACCGCCGCCCCCGATAACAAGGCGGCGTCAGCAATCATCGCGTTTATCGCTTGTTTTTGCGCGGTAATGTCCGTGGCGTACTTCACCACCTTGAACGGCTTGCCATCGGGGCCCACGATGGGATTGTAGGAAGCCCGCATCCACACTTCCTTGCCACCCTTGCCGATGCGCTTCATTTCTCCGGAAATGTATTCGCCGCGACGCAACTTTGCCCGAAACTCCTGGTATTCGGGGCTTTGAACGTGCTCGACAACAAACATCGTGTGGTGCTTGCCTTTGATCTCGTCCAGCGTATATCCCAGAGCCTTCAGGAAATTCTCATTGGCGTCGACTATCGTGCCGTCTGTTGTAAATTCGACGACCGCCAGCGCCCTGTTGATCGCCTCAATTTGCCCCCTAAAGTCTGCGTCCTTCATTCTCAGTTCAGTTACATCGGTTGCGTAAGTCACGACTTTCACCAATTTACCGTTTACATTTTTAATCGGATTGTAGATGGCCGAAAGCCAGATCTGTTTTCCACCTTTGCCGGCGCAGAGGAACTCGCCCGCCACATATTCGCCTCTGTTCAACTTGGCCCACATCTCTTTGTGCTCCGGACTGTGCCGCCGCGATTCCTCGAACAACATGCTGTGATGTTTCCCCTGAATCTCCTCCAGCGTATAGCCAAAGGTCTTCAGGAAAATCTCGTTTCCCGAGATGATGGTCCCGTCCAACTGAAATTGGATTACCTCCCGTGATAAGTTGATTGCAGCCACCTGCCCCGCATAATCCGCATTGGCGGCTTCCAGACGCTGCTTCTCAGTCACCACTTCCCACGTCACCATTGCCCCTATGTAATTATTCTGTGCGTCGTAAAGGGGACTGGCGAGCAAGCTCAGGGTTTCCGGCCCTAGCTGAATGTTCGCGTGATGCGGCAGGTTTTTCGGGTCACTCAGCATCTTCCGCTGGAACGGCGGATTCTTATGGAAAATATCGATCGACTTTCCGACGATCTCGTCTGCTTTGCAGGGAAGAAGCGGCTCGAGTGTCTTGAGCGTTTTCTTCGACCCGGCATTCATATAGCGGATTACAAAATTCGTGTCGGACCGCATGACATTGATCGGGGCATTGTCGATCATCTGCTGGAACACTAAAGCCTCTCGGTTGTCCGCCGCCAGGGAGTCTTCCTTGGATTCGGTATTCACGATGTCCCGCGACATTGGCTGAACAACGGAAATAATCTCCTTACACGTAGCCTCGTCTACCTACAGCGATTTCAGCGCCGCCGTCAGATGTTGTGTCACCCGGTCGAAATGCCGCTGCTCAATGGGTAGGTCCTGGTGCAGGGTGCGCATGTCCCGTCCTCTGTAGCGAGCCGGACCGCCCAACGCTTGGGAAAAAAAAAGCACCTGTTCTTCCTTTATGCGTCTCAAGTCGGCATCGGCGAAAAAGGGACGCAGCACCACATCGCCCAGAATCCGGAAATGTAGTTCGTTGATAAGCTTTCGGACGGCAGTCTCTCCACCAATGGCATCGTAGATCGTGGCCTCCGCGACGCTCCCGTGGTTTCCATTCCCTTTACTCTTCATTGCATTTCTCCCTTTGATTCGCGATTTTGCTTTTTCTCTTGCCGGTCGCCTTATTCGTGTGCACGGTGGCCCACAAAATCCGTTTGTCCTTCTCGCGTTACCGCCTAAGGAAGGCCTCTGCCGTTTACGGTCCGTTCGGTATCCAGGGCCAGCAGCAGGCGATCCTTGAGCTTGTAAACTCCGTGTAGCAGTTCACGTATGTCCGCATGCAGGGTTTCCGGCGGCTGCTCCGCACAATCTTCTTCCACTTCGATCACGTCTCCAATTTCGTCCACCAAAAAGCTTACCGGTCCGTCGTCACTGCGGACTACCACGTTCATCGGTTTTTGTGACTCCGCACGGTTTTCCATGCCGAACCGCCTGCGCAGATCGATGGCCATGACGATTTGTCCCCGCAAATTGATCAGCCCGCGAATGACCTCGGGCATCAGCGGCACATGGGTCATCTCCTGATAGCGAATTACTTCCTGGACCTGCTGCACCGGGACGCCAAAGAACTGGTCCTGCAGGAAAAATGTGCAGAATTGCCGGATATTGGCCATGACCATTTCCTTTTTCAGGCCGGCAGCTCGGCGAGCGATAGATTGCCTTCAGCGGCGGCGAGCAATCCCGGCACATCCAGAATGTCGGTGACTTTCTTCTGAATGACCGCCGAGCCCAGCACCCCTTTGCGATCGGCGTGCCGCTGAATCACGAAGGATTCTTCGACGATGTCGAGGATGCGGTCCACCACCAGGCCGACGCTGCGCCCGGCGTTCGCATACACCACCACCTGCAAGGAATTTGGCGCCGAATGAGCCGCTGCTCTCGCGATCCGCAACGCCTCCGAGACACGCACCAGCGGCATGATCTGTCCGCGGTACTGCACCACTTCCTGATCTCCGGCATATTCCACGACTTCGCGCGGGAACTCTTCCAGGCGAGCTACCAACGACAGATCAATAGCCATTCGCCCGTGGTCACCCGACTGGAACAACAGCACCGCATTGCGTTGCTGCGATTCGGCCGGGCCGCTGGTCTGCCGGGAATCCTTGTCCGTAACCGCGCGATCGCGAACTTCGTTGATCACCCTGGCCCGTTGAGCCAATCCCAGAACATCCAGGATCAAGGCTACTTTGCCGTCGCCCATAATGGTTGCGCCCGCATAGGTGTTGACGCTCTTCAGCTGCTTGCTCAGCGGCTTCACGACGATTTCTTCGGTATCGTTGATTTCGTCGACAATCAACCCAAACTGCTGGTCGTCCGCGCGCAAGACCACAATATTCACGCTGCCGTTTGGATCGTTGACCTGCCTGTGCGGATGCAATTCCCGATTCAGATACACAAGTGGCAGTAGACACCCGCGCAAACGGTAAACTGGCGCACTGTTGACGCGTTCAATGCCTTTGAGTGCATGTTCGCCTTCCAGGCGCACCAACTCCAGCAAGCTGATTTGCGGGATGGCGTAGCGGTCTCCCCCCGAGGTCACGATCAAGGCCGGGATAATCGCCAAAGTCAGCGGAATCTTCATGCGCACGGTCGAGCCTTGTCCAATCTTGGACTGCAAATCCACGGTGCCGCCGATTTTCTCGATGTTGGTTCGCACCACGTCCAGACCCACGCCACGCCCGGAAACATTGGTGATCTTGTCGGCGGTCGAGAAGCCAGGCAGAAACAACAGGCTGACCAGTTCGCGCTCGGTCATGCGCGCAGCCTGGTCGGGTGTGATCACGCCCCTCTGCAGTGCTTTGTTGCGGATTTTCTCGTAATCCAGCCCGGCGCCATCGTCACTGATTTCGATGTTCACCTGCCCACCTTCATGGTAAGCGCGTAGCAACAAGCGTCCCTCCGCCGGTTTTCCGGCGGTCACGCGGGCCGAGGGCGTTTCGAGGCCATGGTCCACGGAGTTCCGCACAATGTGGGTGAGCGGATCCTTGATGGCCTCAATGATGGTCTTATCCAGCTCGGTTTCCTTGCCCTCCATCTCGATGAGAACTTTCTTGCCGCAGGCGGTGGCCACGTCGCGAACGGTTCGCGGAAATTTGCTCCAAACGTTTCCGATGGGCTGCATGCGCGTCTTCATCACGCCTTCCTGCAGTTCGGTGGTGATCAGGTTCAATCGCTGGCTGGTGGCCAGCAGGCCGCTGTCCTCCGTGTTGTTGGTGAATTGCAGGATCTGGTTGCGCAGCAACACCAGTTCGCCGACCCGGTTCATCAGGCGATCCAGTTGGTTCACGTCGACGCGAATGGTGCTCTCGCTGGTGTTGTTGCCGCTATGTGCCTGTTGTAGATTCAGGGCCTCCAGCACGTCCTGCGGCTTTACGCTGCCTTTTTCCACCAGGATTTCGCCCAGGTGTCGAGGATCACCTTCCCGCTGTTGCTCCGCCGCATCCTTAACGTCAATGGGATTGACGCCCTTTTCTTTAATCAGGATTTCCCCGATATTGCTATCGGCGTCATGCTGCTCACCCTGGGCAGGCATGGTGTCGGCGGGTGGTCCGCTTGCGCTTTCGGGAGCTTCGGTGACGGTTGGCAACAGGCGCGCCAGCGTAGCGATCAACTCCGCATCGTTGCGCTCTCCTTCGCTTCCTGAGGCGTCGATGCTGGCCAGCAACTGGCGTACCGCATCCACCATGGCCAGCAACGCCGTGGTGATCTCCGTGTTCAGCTGAAGTTGGCCGTCACGCAAGACGGACAACAGGTTCTCTCCCGCGTGGGTTAACGCTTCTAGCTTGGAAAAGCCCAGAAAACCACAGGTGCCCTTGATGGTATGAATCGTGCGGAAAATGCTCTTCAGCAGTTCCAGATTGCCTGGCTCGGTTTCCAGCTTCACAAATTCCTGGTCCAGGCGGTCTAAGTTCTCGTAGCTTTCCAGCAAAAAATCCCGTATCAGGTCGTCCATCGTGGTGCGCTCGGACTTCTTCGCAGAGTTATGCCGATGCAATCACGGCTCCATAAAGCCGGTGCGCAAATCGGGGCTGTCCAGAATTGCCCTGCCGGGCTCTTGCATTCCTCGATCAAAGCGGGGCAGCACTTCCCTTTGTTTTCATGAACAAACCGAGCAGCAGAACAGAAGGACGAGCTTCTTGTTAGCCATGGGGTGATGGGGTTGCGCTTGGCCTGGGCTGATTGGTTTGCGTATTCCCCGGGGTGGGGTTCCAATGTGGTAGGGTGTGTCGCTTCGGTTCACCGCTCCATCAACCAGTTCTACAACGCCGCTAAATTCCTGTTTTGACTGTGTGGCACTCGCGCCGTACACTGACGTTTATGGGTACTAGGTTCGGGGCTCCCCGGATTCACTTCGATTGGCGCAGCTTCATCACACCGGCGGTCAAACTGCTGGTTTTGCTTTGTACCGGCGTTTTTCTTTTCCAAACCATGTTAGAGCTTTTCTTCCCCCTGAGCGCCACGGCATGGTTCAACCACTGGTTCGGGTTAGTTCCCACCGGAGTACTTCCCGGGTTGCGTATCTGGCAACCGGTTACGTACCTGTTTTTGCACGGCGGCTTGTGGCACCTGCTCATCAACATGCTGATGCTGTGGATGTTTGGCCGTGAGTTGGAACAGGTTTGGGGTAAGAAACGATTCCTGAACTACTTTTTCCTGTGCGGTATTGGCGCGGGCCTGATTACGGTAATCGTGAAGTACATTCCGCTGTTCTGGGGTTACCGGCCCTCGGATGTTCCGACGATCGGCGCCTCGGGGGCGATTTTTGGAATCCTGATCGCCAACGCCATCCTGTTCCCAGACCGGCAGATTTGGCTGTTCCCGCTGCCCATCATGATTCCCATGCGACCGTTCGTGGCGGTGATGGCGGCGATCGAGTTTTTCGGCACGCTGGGCACTTCGGGCGACAACGTAAGCCATCTGTGCCATCTTGGGGGCTTGCTGATCGGCTGGCTCTATCTTCGCCGTGGGTCTTTCCTATTCCGGGTACGCAACGAAATGGCCGACTGGAAATATCAGCGTAATCGCAAGCGTTTCGAAGTGTATATGAAGAAAAGCAAGAGCGAGCCGCCCTCGCGTCCCGACCACTGGGTCAACTAACCCGTCCTGTTTGCGATTGCTCTGATCATCGACTAACCCCGCGACTTCAGCGCCGCTGGTTGCCGATCACGTGGAATTTCATCACGTTGGTGGTGCCGCGAATGCCCATCGGCGTGCCCGCAACTAACGCAATCACATCGCCGTTGCGCACGAACTTCTCTTCCAGCAGCCGTTTCTCTGCCACCGCGGGCAAGGCATCGATGGTCTTGATGTCAACAATGGTGCGCGGCGTCACGCCCCACAATAGGGCCATCCTGCGGCGGGTATTCACTTCGGGTGAAAACGCCACGATCGGTACCAATGGCCGGTAACGCGATACCAGTCGCGCGGTGAATCCGCTGTGGGTGAACACGGCAATCAGCTTCATGTGCAGTTCGCGGGAAGCGTGACACACCAACTCGGCGATGGTTTCGGGCACTTTGAGCCGCTCGGTGCCCGCCGGCCGGGGAAACTCGTGGATACTGGCTTCGGCCTCCTCGATGATCCGCGCCATCATGCCCACGGCGTCGATCGGATACTTACCTGTGGCCGTTTCCGCGCTAAGCATGACCGCATCGGAACCGTCAAAGATGGCATTGGCCACATCCGAGGCTTCCGCGCGCGTCGGCCGTGGATTTTCGGTCATCGATTCGAGCATCTGCGTCGCCGTGATCACGGGCCGGCGGTGCTCGCGGGCCCTGGCGATGATATTTTTCTGCACTACCGGCACGCACTCCGGACTCATCTCCACTCCCAAATCGCCGCGCGCCACCATGACCCCGTCGGAAACCCGCAAAATTTCATCCAGATTTTCGATGGCTTCCGGTTTTTCCAACTTGGCAATGACCGGGGTGTCTTTCCTGGCGCGTTTCACCAACGCTTTCGCCAGCAACACGTCTTCGGCGCGGCGCACGAAACTGGCTGCGATGTAGTCGGCTCCTTGCGCCAAGGCAAAACGCAGGTCCACCCGGTCCTTTTCGGTCAAAGCGGGCACGTGTAACTGAACGCCGGGCAGATTAATCCCCTTGTGCTCCCCAAGTAGACCGCCATTCACCACCTGGCAAATCACCTCGTGGCGCTTGACGGCTTCGACCCGCAACTGGATCAGCCCATCGCTCAAGAGGATTCGATCCGCGCGCTTCACCTCGCGCGGCAGCGGATGAAAGGTGGTGCTCACGCGAGTGGAATCGCCCAGCACTTTAGCGGTGGTGATGACGAAGCGCTGCCCTGCGCGAAGCAGCACATTTCCGCCCCCGGCCAATGCCCCAGTACGAATTTTGGGGCCCTGCAGGTCCGCCAGGATGGCGATGGGTTTCTTCATCTCCATAGCCGCTTCCCGCAGCATGGCAATACACTCGGCATGTTCTTCGTGGGACCCATGGGAAAAATTGAGGCGCGCCACGTCCATGCCGGCGTGCAGCAGCCTGCGAATCATCCGCGGGGAGCTGGTCGCGGGACCAATGGTACAGACGATTTTGGAGTGCCGGGAAATCATGCGGGCTCTCTTCCTGGATGTTCTGTGTTTATATCAGAAGTTCCGATCAATGATAGAGCGAAAACTCGGTCACCAGGCGGGTGGTCAGGTCAACGCCTTGCGCGAACGAGTCCAGCGGGATGCGCTCGTCGGTGCCATGCATTCTGGCGGCGTCTTCGGCGGTCAGCGGAAACGGCAGCAACCCATACGCCTGAACATTGTGCAGCCGCAGCTGCGCGGAATCCGTGGCTCCGGGTGACAGAAACGGCAGCACCGGCGCGCCGCTAAACTCTTTGGCGCACACCTTGGTGATCAGCGTGTAAAAGTCTGTTTCCATGGAGGAGTTGGGCGCGGCCAGCCCGGCGTCGGGCATCACTTCCAACTTTACCGATGGATCGTTGACAATCTTGTTCAAGTCGTTCAGTAACACGTCGACGGTATCCTCGGGTAGCATACGCACGTTCAAAACCGCGCGCGCTTCGCTGGGAATCACGTTGGGCCGCACGCCCGCCTGCAGCATAGTCGGCGCAATGGTGTCGCGCATCATCGCGTTCCACATTGGGCTCATTTCGGAGATGACCCGTTGCGCGTGCTCGCCGCGGTCGGGCGTGTCTATGACTCGCAGCCATTTGTCGGTTTCGTCATCCTCAATCGCCGACAAGCCTTCGAAATATCTGCGCACGATGGAGGTGAGATGCACCGGCGCGGTGTAGTTACCGATCTTATCGACGGCCGACGCCAGATGAACTACCGGATTGTCCTTGGTGGGCGTGGAGGCATGTCCACCGGTCCCTTTCGCAGTTACGGAAATGTTTGCGGAGACTTTCTCAGCCACCTGCACGCCGACATATTGAACCTTGCCGTTTTTCACGAAGACCCGTCCGCCCTCGTTCAATGCAAACCCGGCGGCGATTTTGTCCCAATACTTGGCGATCAGGATCTTCAGGCTGGCGTCGCCAAACTGCTCCTCATCCGCGGTGGCCAGGAAGATCACGTCGCGCTCGATGTGCACATTGCCGCGCTTGAGAGCGATGAATGCGGCCAGGTTTGCGGCCAGCATGCCCTTATCGTCGATGGTCCCACGGCCATACAGGTAGCCATTCTTGAGTTCGCCGCCAAACGGATCCGTCGACCACTTGTTGGGCTCCACTCCCACCACGTCCATGTGCGCCACCAGCAGCAGCGCCTTCGAAGGAACCGGCACAGCGCTGCTGCGCAAGCGCGCTACTACTGCGCTTCGCCCTGGCGTTAGGTCCAGAATCTCGGCGTTGATTCCCTCTTTGGTCAAAATACCGGCAATATACTTGGCGGCTTGCTGTTCGTTGCCTGGCGGGTTGGTGGTATTGATCTTGAGCAGGTTGATCAGCCAGCCCCGGGCTTCGAGAGCCAGGGGCAACGTATCGCCCACCAGGGAGCCGTTATCGGGTATGCCCATGGCCGGTTTCTGCTGTATTTGCGCGCCCAACAGCGAGCTACCCCACAACGCAAGGACCCACGGGATGAAGAAGCTGTAGCGCTTCTGTCTCACGGATTCACCCTCCAGTCTGAAACCGGTTTGCATCAACTAAATTCCATACTAACATGCACTTCTAGAGCGTCCGGCAGACGGCCCGTCGGCGTGCCTAGTTTGCACTTGCTGGACGGCCTCCGGACACCGTACCCGCATCTTACATACATTGCATCTCAGCGAAAGGATGCGGAAACACAGCTGATTCGTCACTGGCGTCTCTCCGGAGGAAGGTGAGATATTTTCAGGATCGGCTGTTTGGAACGGCTTGGGGGCATGGACATGCAATTTCGCGTATGGACTGTTTTAATTAAGTTTGTTGTGCTTGGCGCGCTAGCGTGCGTTCTCTCGGCCACCGCTCCAGCGCAAGCCCCGGCCGGTCCGCAGGGCACTCCGCCTCCGCAGAGTAACCCCGGTCCGCCGCCAGCGCCGAGCCAAGATCAGCACAAACCGCAAGAACCCAGTGCAACCATTGCCGTCGAGGTGCCGGTGGTGACCCTCGACGTGATTGCCACCACTCAGCACGGCGATCTGCTGACCGGATTGAAGAAAGAGAATTTCCGGGTCTACGAAGACGGCCAGCCTCAACCCATCACCAATGCCGGGCCAACCGATGCGCCCATCACCATGGTGGTGTTGATGGAATTTAGCGCGCGCTTCTATGGCTGGTATTCCTACCAGGCGAAATTTTGGGCCGACGCGCTGTTTCCTAATTTAAAGCAGAAAGACTGGGTGGCGCTGGTCACCTTCGATATGAAGCCGCGCACCGAAGTAGATTTTACGCAGAACAAGGATGAAGTTCGGCAAGCCTTGTACAGCTTGTATTTTCCCGGATTCAGCGAGTCCAACATTTTCGACGCGCTGCTGGATACCGTGGATCGTATGAAGGATGTGAAGGGCAAGAAATCCGTCCTGGTGCTGGCCAGCGGCATTGATACCTTCTCGCGGCACACCTTGGATCAAACCTTGAAAGCGCTGCGCGGCACAGACGTCACCATTTTTTGTGTGGGCGTGGACAAGCCGGTTTCCAACTGGCTGGAGGTCAACGGACGCCTGGGCGGCATGCGCGAGCTGAATTTCCTGCAAGCGGAAAATCAATTGAAGACCTTTGCGCAGATGTCCGGAGGCTTTGCGTGGTTCCCGCAATTTGATGGCGAGCTTCCCGGAGTAATGCGCGACGTGACTGAATTCTTGCGCCACCAGTACACCATTACCTATACGCCGACGAATCGCGCCACCGACGGGAAATATCGCAAGATCAAAGTGGAATTGGTTGCTCCGGATGGCGGCCCGCTGACGGTAACCGACCAAAAGGGCAAAAAGCAAAAGTGGGTGGTGTATGCGAAAGAGGGCTACACCGCGCCCAAAGGCGGCGTCGGCGACTAAAGCGCCGCGCCTCCTCTATCGTCCGAGGATCCGCAGATCGCGGCCAGTCATGTCCCCGGGAGCAGGCTCACCCAAAATGCTCAGCATAGTGGGAGCAATGTCGCGCAAGGCGCCGCCGGGTGTGAGCTTCAACTGATCGTTTTCTGACACACAAATGAACGGCACGGGATTGGTGGTGTGGTACGTATGTGGCCCGCCCGTTACCGGATCAATCATGGTTTCCGCGTTACCGTGGTCCGCGGTAATGATCCAAGCGCCTCCGCGCGGCTTCAACGCCTGATAGATGCGGCCCAGGCCGGCGTCGACCGCTTCAACAGCCTTGATGGCCGCTTCGAGTTTGCCGGAGTGCCCCACCATGTCCGCATTGGCATAGTTCATAATGATGGCGTCGAACTCGCCCTTTTCGATGGCGTTTACTACCGTATCGGTGATGCCGCCCGCGGACATTTCGGGTTTCAGGTCGTACGTGGCCACTTTGGGAGAGGGCACTAAGATGCGTTCCTCTCCGCCAAATGGCTTTTCCACGCCACCGTTGAAAAAATAGGTGACGTGCGCGTATTTTTCCGTTTCCGCGCAGCGCAAATTCTTGTACTGCAAATCCTGAAACACTTGTGCCAGGATGTGTTCCAGCTTTTCCGGCTGCAGCACGCACTTCAGCCACGACCAATTCTTGTCGTACTTGGTCATGCCCACAAAGAAGAGATTCTTGGGCCGCTTCGGATCGACGAATTTGTCGAATGCGGGTGACTCCAAGGCCAGGGTCATTTGGCGCGCGCGGTCGGCGCGGAAATTGTAGAAAATAACCGCGTCGTCATCGCGAATCAGTCCGACCGGAGGAGCGGAAGCGTCACTGCCCCGGGTGATGACCACCGGTTTCACAAACTCATCCGTGACGCCCTGCTCGTAACTGGCTTGCAGTGCCGCTACGGGATCGCTGTTCTTGTGTTCCGCCTCGCCGTGCACCAAAGCGTTGTAGGCCAACTGCACGCGTTCCCAGCGATTGTCGCGATCCATGGCGTAATAGCGGCCAACCACTGTGGCGATTTCACCGACGCCCAATTCGCGCATCTTCTGCTGCAATTGACGCACAAAATCGCGCCCGCTGGTCGGCGGTGTATCCCGCCCGTCCATGAAGCAGTGGACAAACACATTTTCCACTTTCTCTTTTTGGGCCATTTCCAGCAACGCAAACAGGTGATGGATGTGCGAGTGCACCCCACCGTCGCTGAGCAAGCCCAGGAAATGCAAATGCCGCTGGCGCCCGCGCTCCATGGCCTGCTGGAACAAAGGCACCTGCTCCAGCTGCTTGTTGGCGATCATCAGGTCAATGCGCGTGATATCCATGTGCACGATGCGCCCGGCGCCGATATTCATGTGGCCGACTTCGCTGTTGCCCATCTGCCCTTCGGGCAAGCCCACAAACGGGCCGGAGGTTTGAATCAAGGTATTCGGAAATTTGCGCAGTAGTTCGTCATAGGTAGGTTTGCGCGCCAAGGCAATGGCATTCCCTTGGGTTTCCGCGCGATAACCCCATCCATCCAGCACAGTCAACACAATCGGTTTTGGTCGTTTGGCCATAGTTCTGTTGTTTTCAGCTCCCTTTCAAGAATGAATGGTCACACCGGCAGCGAAGGAGCGTTCGCTCTTACTTCGAAAATCATTTCACCGCGAATTCGCGCAACGCGTTCAGCAGGCGCTCGACCTCATCGGCAGTGTTGTAGTGCACCAGGCCGACGCGCAGCATCCCGCCTTGCGATTCCACGCCCAGGCGTTCCGTCAAGTTGATCGCGTAATAGTTGCCGTCCCAAGTGAAAATCCCGCGCTCGCCGAGAAAAGCGGCGATGCTCAGCGGGTTGTGATTGCTCAGTCGAAAAGCGAGCGTCGAGCAGCGTTCCCCGAATCGCGTGGGATCGGTGATTCCATAAATGCGCACTCCCGGAATCGACTGCAGGCCTTCGATCAGTCTGCCGATCAGCAGCCGCTCGTGCGCCACCGTTGCATGATACGCCGCAGCCAGTGCTTCCCGGCGGGTGTGTACGCTTGGCTGGCAGTATTGGCCGACACTCGCGATGTAGTCTACCGCTGCGCCGATTCCCGCGATCAGTTCGTGAACCTGCGTGCCGGTTTCCCAGCGCTCCGGGATCAGGTCAGTCGCCGGACGAACTTTATATGGCCGCAAGGACCGCAGGTGCTGCCTTTTCCCGTACAGGATGCCCATGTGCGGGCCGAAGAATTTGTAAGCGGAGCACACCAGAAAATCGCAATCGAGCTGCTGCACATCAATCAAGCCGTGCGGCGCATAATGCACCGCGTCGAGGTACACCAGCGCGCCGGCGGTACGTGCCAGGCGAATGATTTCCGCTACCGGATTGATGGTTCCAACGGCATTGGAGGCGTATGCCACCGCGACCAACCTGGTTTTTTCGGTCAGCTGGCTCTTCAGATCCTGCAGATCCAGCGTGCAATCTTCCTCGTGAATGTCCACCTGGCGGATGACCACGCCTTTTTCTTCCAAAGCTTTCCAGGGGGAAACATTGGCGTCGTGATCGAGTGTGGTCAACAGAATCTCATCGCCTGAGTTCAGTTCACGGCCAATGGCCCGGGAAAGGTGATACGTAATGGTGGTCATGTTTTGACCGAAGACCACTTCGTCGCGATGGCAATTGAAGAAATCAGCCATGGCCGCGCGGCTGCCGGCCAACATCGCTTCGGTTCTGCGGCTGGTCAGAAACTGCCCGCCGGTATTGGCGTTGGCCCCCATCAAGTAACTCTGGATCAGGTGCATCACATGAGTGGGCACCTGCGTCCCCGCGGGGCCGTCTAGAAACGCCGCCGGTTGCCCATTCACCTGGGTCTGCAATGACGGGAATTGTGCCCGCACCCAGCTGATGTCCAGGGGATCTGCGGTGGTTGGGTCGACTCCGGGTGAACTCATGGATCAACTCTCATGCAATCTGTTGGTCAGTTCAGTTTCTCATAGACCAGCGGCGCCGTGATAGCATTCAGGGTCGTTCCCACTCATGCCGTGATGGCGCCGGCTATCAACTCCGCGCCGTGTTTCAGTCCGAGGGTTCCATGCCAGAGCCAATTCCCGTGAGCGAGCGCACCCGCGTGGTGCGTGAACCACACCGTGCCGTATACGAACGCCAAGCGATTTACAAAATATTGGACGAGGCTATGGTCTGCCACGTGGGTTTCGCCGTGGAGGGCCAACCCTTCGTGATTCCCACGATGTTTGCACGCGTGGGTGATGAGTTGTATTTGCACGGCTCCGCCGCTAGCCGGATGCTTCGCAATCTAAGCGCGGGCGCGCCGGTGTGCGTCACGGTGACCCTGATTGACGGACTGGTGCTGGCCCGCTCGGTATTCAATCACTCGATGAACTATCGTTCCGTCGTGGCGCTGGGCCAAGCTAAATTGATTGATGAGCCCGCGGAGAAGCTTCGAGCATTGCAAGCGTTTACCGAAAAACTGATCCCCGGACGTTGGCAGGATGCCCGGCAACCCAACGAAAAGGAACTGAAGGCCACGAGCATTGTGAGGCTGCCACTGACCGAAATTTCCGCTAAAGTGCGCACCGGTCCCGTGGAAGATGACCTGGAAGATTATGCGCTTCGCGTTTGGGCTGGAGTGATTCCCCTGCGGTTGGTTCCGGATGCGCCCATTCGCGACGAGCGTTGTGACCCCTCAATTTCCACCCCGCCATACGCGTCCAACTTCAAAAGGTGAGCCATGCCTAACGCACGCGAGCGGGCTAGCCTTCGGGCTGATGTTTAGAGTTGCACCGCGCGGAGAAAATCGGCCAGCAATCCGTACGCGGTCGCATCCAGACCGGGATTTAGCTCCATCACCGAAAGTCCGAACATATCCATATCGAAGCGAATCGCGGAACTGGTGCCTTCCAGTCCAGCCATGGGGTCGGCCAGCAAGAGCAGCTCCGGCGCCACACGGCAATCCACGCCATCGCCGCGGCGTTCCGCGCGGCAGATCAGTTTGTAGCGCATCCCGGCGGTACGGACGGAACGGATTTTGTCTTCGGTTAAAGTGCGAATCCCGGTTCTTTGCACCTGGTCGATGTGCGTTGGAATGCCCATCAGGACGGTCACCATGGCGGCCAGCTTGGCGGCAGAGTCCCACCCGTCCAGGTCTTGCGTGGGATCCGTCTCTGCGACGCCCATGGCTTGCGCGCGCCTGACCGCCTCATCGAACGACCGTCCTCGCTCGATTTCGGTCAGCACCACGTTGCAAGTGGAGTTCAGAACGCCCGAAAACCCGCGTAGGTCCACTGCAGGAAGCCCGCGGGAAAACAGCGAGAAAATAGGCACACCGTCCATCACCGTGGATTCGAACAGGAAGTGGCGCTTCTTTTCTTTCGCCAGCGCGGTCAATTGGCGATAGCCATGCACCACTGGCCCTTTATTCGCCGTGATAGCATGCGCGCCGGATTCCAATGCTGCCATCAGATGCTCGATCGCGGGCTGGCCCGTTGGCGCGTTCAGGGAAGTCAGCTCGAACATGACGTCGACCTTGCCCTGCTCCAGCCATTCTCGTACATTGCGCGCGCCGGCTTGCTCATTGGGAAAACGGCCGCCCAGCGCCGTAATGGGGTTCATGCCGTCGGGAGCGGAAATCCAGCCGATGCGGCGAGATGCGACGCCGGTCAAGCGCCACCGCACCTCATATTTCCGCCGAAGTTCGGTCTCCTTGGAGATCAGCATGCGCAAAAACGCGCGCGCCACGTTGCCGAATCCAAGTAGAGCCAGGTTATAGGAAGGAATGGCAGTGTCTCCTCTGCCGGGCTATTTGGTGAGCGCCGATAACTTGGCCGTCGCGGAGTTGATCAGGGCCGACTCATTCTCCAGGACTTGCGCGACACGAGCCGCGGATTGTTCCGCTTCTTTCCACTTCTTCTGTTCCAGGTTTTCACGCACCGCCGGAATGGCCTTGGCGGCATAGCCCGTGTAGGTTCCCGGCGCGTACAGCTCGTGCTTGTACCAGAAACGTCCTGGCAGGCCTTCCGGAGTGGTCAGCTTGCGTTCGCTCTGGATGAGCAACGCGTTCACTTCCGGAAGGGCGCTGCTGGCCAGCGCCGAACCCCCACCCGCGTTGGCCCGGTCCAAGGCTTTTTGATATTCCGCCGCGCTGCGCGCCAAATCTTCCACGGCATTGTCCAGCGGCGCGAAATTTAGATGCGGCGGGATCTCCTCTTTTTTGGGAGTGAGCAAAGGTTCGCGCGGGTCGGAGGTTGCTTCGTACAGCCCTTCGGCAATTTTCTGATTGCGGTCTTGGATTTCGTCGCGCTGCTGGGCCGCGAATTTTTCCACCTCGCGGACGTACATCTTCACGTCATCGGCAAAATCCGGGAACTGAAAGGGCAGCAGGTCGGCGTCGGCCATGCGCATCAGCGTGGTTCCACCAGTCTGCGCCAGCGCTCGGCCGTACACGAAATCGTAGTCACTGAAGTGCGTGTACCAGTAAAAATCGTCGTAAATGGAGTGATAAATGCCGCCGTGATCCTCCCCGCTAAAGCCGATTCCCAGCGAGGCAATCCCGGCAAAATTGATGAATGGGGCGTGATCGGAGCCGCCACCGAGCATTTCTAAACGCATGTCGTGGCGCTCCAACAATTCGCGGCGGGCGTCGGCGGAAGTGGCGTCGGCAATGGCTTTAAGTTGCGCTCGTTTCCAAACGGAAAGATTGGTCTCCGGGTCCTGGATGTCTCGCGCCACATCATTAATGAAGTGTTCCAGCGTGTGGGAACCTTCCAGTTCCAGATACCCGCGGCTATTGCTGTCGGAATTGACGTATATCACGGCGTGCTGGCGCAGGTCTGCCACGTGGGTTTCGACCCATTCAGTGGAGCCAAGCAGGCCTGGCTCTTCGCCATCCCACGCGCAATAGATCAGGGTGCGCTTCGGTTTCCATCCTTGTTTCAGCAGTTCGCCCATGGAGCGCGCTTCTTCCAGCACCGTGACCATCCCCGAGACCGGATCTTCTGCGCCGTTTACCCAGGCGTCATGATGATTGCCTCGAATCACCCACTCGTCCGGGTAGGTTGAACCGGGAATTTTCCCGATCACGTCGTACAGCGGCTTCATAGACCAGTTCGAAAACATCTTCAGGTGTACTTTTGCGGGTCCCGGGCCGATGCGATAGGTGATGGGCAAGCCGCCTCGCCATTCCCGGGGCGCGACCGGCCCACCGATGGCTGCCAGCAGCGGTTCCGCGTCGGCATAGGAAATGGGCAGTACCGGAATTTTGGTGAGCGACTGCGCATCCTTCAGCGCCAGCCGTTTGGCTTCGGGCGTTGCTCCGATCCCGGGAGTTAGCGGATCGCCCATGAATACAGAGCTGTCCTGAACACTGCCACGCTGAACGCCGTCCTTGGGTCGCCACGGACCCAGCGGGAAGGTCAAACCGTCGGAATAGCCGTCATCGCGCGGATCGGAGTAGATGATGCAGCCGATGGCGCCGTGCTCGGCGCCGACCAGCGGCTTGATCCCACGCCACGAGCGCCCATAGCGCGCAATGATAATCGCGCCTTTCACGGAAACGCCGCGGCGCTCCAGCACCTCGTAGTCCTCCGGCACGCCGTAATTGACGTACACTAGCGGGCCCGTCACATCGCCGTCGATGGAATAGGCATTGTAAGTGGGCAGCTGTTCGGCGGTTTGGTTCGACGTGGGATCCTCCGGGATCGGCGGCTCCTGCAACTTGGCGACGAAGTGCGGCCCGCCATCCACCAGCTCGACCAGTCGGTCTTTCGGCGTGGGAAACAACACATCGAAGGTTTCGATGTGGGCGTCCAAACCAAACTCCTTGAATTTCTCGAGAATCCACTCGGCATTGTCCTTGTCGTACGGCGAACCTACATTGTGAGGGTGCGCGGAAAGCCGCTGCATGTAGGCGCGCAAATTCTTGGGATCCGGAATCGCGCGCATTTTTTCCTCCCATTGCCGCTCGATTCGCGAAGAGTCCACGGTGTATCCGTACAGAGCAACGTCCTCTGCGGTGACGCCGGATTTCCTTGGTATCAGTGAAACTGCGGTTAGCAGCAGCGCCGCAATAAGCGCGCTGCGAAGCGATGTGCTCACAAAGGGTCCCCTGATGGTGCGCTTGGGATTATTTCCTGAATGGCGCAGCGCATGCAACCTGGCACGCCCGCTGGCGATGGCATGCCTGGCTTGTCCGCCAATTTACTGCTGCCTGCCCAGCCTGATTCCGCGAATCGTGGAACAAAATTGATATACTCGGTTCAGACCGCGACCTCACAAGCGCGACGGCTGTACTCAGAACCGTCGATTTACAAGCCGGTATTCGGAATCTTCAATGACCCGGCAAGACCCAGCCCCTGGTTTTTGGCCCAGGTTACCCACCTGGTTGCGCGCCATTGTCTTAGGCCTGGTGATCGCTATGCTACCGGCCAACATATGGCTGCTGTTTCTGGCGAGTCTGCGCGTCCCTCTTGCGGCCATATTCGAATTGGTATTCCTGGTGTTGTATGTGTGGTGGGCCAGTGGCGGTGGCCGCCCCTATACAACGCAAGCCGTCCGTGGCACGGACTTTCGGCGACGGGCGTTGTCCGCCAAACAATGGACTTGGGGTTTGGTCGCGGCGGTGTTCTTCGCTGCAACGGTCCACGCGTCGATTGTCTTGTTGTTTCGATTAGTGCCTTACCCGGCCGCGGCATTTCGCCAAGGCTACGATCTGTCTCCCATCCCCTCGTTGGGTTTGAAGTGGCTGGTCGTCGTGATTTCCGCGGTTTCGGCGGGAATTTGCGAAGAGACCGGCTTTCGCGGCTATATGCAGCGCCCCATGGAACAGCGCTACGGTACGACGGCTGCTATTTTGACGTCTTCCCTCTTGTTCACTTTGGTTCATTTGAGCAAAGGATGGGCGCTGGCAGGGATGATACCGATAGTATTTGGTGCCGGCGTGCTGCTGGGACTTTTGGCCTGGTCTTCCGAATCGCTCATTCCTGGCATGGTTGGGCACACATTGATGGATGTGGGCCTGTTCGCATTTTGGTGGACCGGCGTCGCAGGGAACTTCACGGCACGGCCGATCGGGGAGACCGGAATTGATCGAGCCTTCGTCGCGGCATTCGCTGTATTGGCGATTTCTCTGGTGCCGGTGCTGCTTGCCCTATCGAGGCTCAGGAAGCAGAAGGCCTAGCTCAGATTTATTTTCCCCAGAATTTCCCCAACGATGGATTCGGGATCTTGTGCAATCTCCACAACCAGAGCATCCCGGGGTTCTTCCAGCACAGCGAATTGATCGTCCAGAATGGCTTGTCCAGCAAAGTGGCCGGTGCGGTGGCGCAGCCGCCCGGCAATTAATTCCTTTGTGCCCCGTAAGTGGATCAGTTTAACCTGCAGGCCCGCGGTCAACCGGTGGCGATACTCCTCCTTAAGCGCCGAGCAGCCCAGCACTAGGTTTTTTCGTTGTGCAGTTTGGGCCAGCAATTCCGCGTGAATGGCATCCAGCCAAGGCCAGCGGTCCACATCGGTGAGCGGTACGCCGTGGCGCATCTTTTCTTTGTTCGCCGGTGAGTGAAAATCGTCAGCTTCAAGGAAGGTCCACCCAAGCCGCTCGGCCAACATGCGGCCGATGGTGCTTTTTCCGGACCCTTCCACGCCCATGACCAGCAGAATCATTCTCCGTTTTCCCACGATCGCGTTTACTGTGTCCTCGCGCGAATACAGCACTGCGTCGAAAAGTAGGATATCATCCGCAGTTTTGGCGGTGGCCCGCGCGTGCCACGCCGGAGCGATTGTGAAGCAAACCAGGTCGGCAATCAAAAAGGCAGGGTTGCTGTATTTCGTCTTCGTGATGTTCTCCTACACCACCGGCGGGCCATTCGGTTTAGAGGAAATGGTCACGACCAGTGGCCCAGGAATGACTCTGCTGTATTTGCTGGTGATTCCGTTGTTCTGGTGCATTCCGGTATCCTTGGTGGCGGCGGAACTGACTACCGCGATCCCGGTGGAAGGCGGGTTCTACCGTTGGGTGCGCGCGAGCTACGGAAATTTCTGGGGATTCCTGACCGGCTGGTGGAACTGGAGCGCGTCCTGGCTGCTGGGAGCCAGCTATGCGGTTTTGTTCACGGATTATCTGGCTACTTACTTTCCCGCGCTGGTTGGATGGAAACACTATTTGGTGTCGCTGGCCCTCATCGCCCTGTTCGCCTATATCAACATTCGAGGAATCCAGATGGTTGGCATGGTGGCTACCATTCTGGAATTTTCCGTGCTAGCTCCGGTAGCGGTTTTGTGCGCGATTGCTGCGGCCAAATGGCGCTACAACCCCTTCCATCCGATCATCCCGCCGCACGTTCCGCCGTTCCAGGTGTTCGGCGTGGGACTGGCACTGGGTTTGTGGCTGTACTCCGGGTACGAACAATGCTCCAGCGTGGCTGAGGAGATCGAGAATCCGCAGCGCAATTACCCGCGAGCCGTAGCCATTGTCGTGCCACTGTCCATCGCGGCGTACTTCCTTCCCGCGCTGTTTTCCCTGGCCGCCCTCGGTAATTGGCAACAGTGGAACACCGCGTATCTGACCACAGCCGCGAAACTCATTGCCGGCGGCTGGATGGGATTCGTGATGACCATCGCCGCGATTCTGTGCACGGTGTCGCTGTTGAATGCGACCATCTTGACCAGCACCCGCATGCCATCGACCATGTCGGAAGATGGTTACTTGCCGCCCGTCTTCGCGGACAAGCATCCCAAATACGGCACGCCGTGGATCGCCATACTGATTTCCTCCACGATTTATGCCTTGCTGGCGTTTCACACCATTGCGCAATTGCTGACAGTGTACGTGTGGCTGCGCATCCTGGTGACCATACTGACGGTGCTGGCGGCCTGGCGGCTGCGTCGCTCACATCCGCAGATGAACCGGCCGTTTCGCATACCTTGGGGAAAGGCGGGTCTCGCCTACGTGGTGATTGCGCCCCTGCTGATGAGCATCGTGGCCTTCATTGGCAGCGACAGGTTTGCGCTGAAGTGGGGCCCGATTCCGGTTCTCGCCGGGATTCTCGCCTATTCTGTTTTCCCGAAGATCAAAGCGCTGGTAGAGCGCGCGGACCACGCCAACTATGTGAAAAAATCCAGCAAGCGATAGTACATGCCAGCGAGAGGCAACGCCCAGGTTCGCCCGCTGCGTAGACCGAACGGCGCAGCCGGAAACCGAATCCGGGAAAATGGATGGTCATTCGCATCGCCGCAGATCACTCCGGCCAGCTGCGCGCCCATCCAGGTAGCCGCGGCCACACCGTGCCCGGCAAAGCCCACAGCAAAGTGCATGCCCTCGATGGCTCCGGCGTGCGGCATCACGTCGAACGCGAAGTCCAGCGTACCGCCCCAGGCAAATTCAACTTTGGTGTTGCGCAACTGTGGATAAACCTGAATCATCCCGCGCCGCAGCACCTCCGCGCTCTGCCGCACCGTGCGTTCGGATTCGGGGAAAAATGCCGCGCGCCCGCCAAATAGCATCCGGTTGTCAGGGGTCAGCCGGTAGTAATGCAGGAAGTGCTTGGAGTCATAGATCATGCGATTTCGCGGACTCAGTTCACGGACCAGATCGACGGGCAAAATTTCCGTGGCGATGATGTACGAGCCAATGGGAATCACTTTCTTGCGAAGAGCTGGTGTGGCCGAGGTAGTGTAGGCGCCGGTCGCGAGCAGCACTTCTCGGGCCAGCAGCGAGCCGCGCGAAGTGGAAATGCGAAACTGGCGGCGCGCATGGGCGATTTCCGGAGTGATGTTATTAACGCGCGTATGCTCATACAAACACGCGCCCCAGCGACACGCGGCCTGGGCCAATCCCATCACATATTGAGCCGGATTTAGGCCTGCGCTGCTTTCATCCACCAGGCCGCCGTAGTAGATGTCCGAACCTATTTCCCGCCGCAGTTCGCTTTTCGGGATGACCCGCAGCTCATGATGGAATTCGCTTCGTATGCGCTCGGCCGATGCGGCATAGGAGGAAAAGTGCGATGGCTTGCAAGCCACTTCCAAGTGGCCGCAGCGCGAAAAGGTGCAATCAATCGATTCTTCTCCGACGATTTGCTCGACCAAAGCGATCGATTCCAGCGCCGCCGCATACATCTGCCGGGTGATCTCGCGTCCATACCGCGCGAGCAGCGTCGTGACTGGCAGTTTCAAACCAGTAAGAACCATGCCGCCGTTGCGGCAACTCGCGCCCCAGCCGATGGTTTCCGCTTCCAGCACGACAACACGTGCGCCTCGTTTGGCCAGAACACGCGCCGCCGATAGTCCGCAAAAGCCCGAGCCCACAACCGCCACATCCGTAGTTTCAGGCAACGGAGCAGTGCTGCCCTCCACGCGCTGGGGCAGCGTCTCAAGCCAATAGTTGCTTTCGCGAATGTTCATTGGGAGGGCGTGGCGCGATTCTAACCCGACTCTCGAACCCCGGGCAATTTGCCTGCGACTCACGAAAAAGACCGGGAGTAAGGATGAAACGCGATGGAGGATAGCTGTGTCTACGCGCGGCGTAACACGATGTGGGTAATTTCCGGAGGGGCCCCCAGGCGCACGGGAGCACCTACTGTGCCGATGCCGCGGTTGACATACAACGCGGCCAAGCCATTCGGCGCATTGGGCATCAACTTAATGGTTTCGCCCAAGCGCCTGGGCTCATCGGGCATCAGCAGCGGCCGGTGATACAGCCCGGCAACGTAATCCGTGATGAATCGCGCCGGACTCAAACTGACATCCAGAATTTCCACTTGGACTTGGCCACCATGGGTGTGCCCGGCCAGGGAAAGTTCAATACCCAGTTCTGCGGCGCGGTTGAAGGAATTCGGGTTATGCGAAAGCAGAATGTTGGGCATGTCGCGGCGCACCAGCGGTTCCACATTAGCCAGCATCTGCATTTTGCGCCCGCTGGGGGTACGTTCCCGCTGGTAATCCACCCCAATCAGGTTCAGTTCTGCGCCACGGAAGGAGATGATGGCGCTTTCCCGGCGCAGCATCCTCATGCCATTTTGCTGATACAGACGCGCCGCCAGATCCTCCGCCCGCGCGTAAATCTCGTGATTGCCGTTGCAACCATACACGCCCAAAGGCGCCCGCAAACGGCGCACTTCGTCCACGCAGTCCACCAGGGAATCGTGCACACCGGTAATCAAGTCGCCGGTCACCACCGCCAAATCGGCTCCTACGTCGTTGGCCATATCCACCACGCGGCGGACCGACTCCCGACTCGTATAACTGCTCAGGTGGATGTCGGAGATCTGAACGATGCTCATGCCTTCCAACTGACCCGGCAGGTTCGCCAGCGGAATCTCCACGCGGCAGACTTGGTAATTCAGGCGTTCGCCTGCATAGCCGTACATCACACCCAGAAACGGGGCGGCTCCGGCAACCACGCTGGCGGTACGGAAAAAGGTGCGGCGCGAAGGATCCGGCACGAAGTCCAGTTGCAGGGCAGACTTGGCCAGAGGCAGCTTTTTGGTCTCTTGTGGCGTGGGTTTATGCAGCCTGTGCCAGGCCCACTCGATGATGTGGACCGCCTTGATGCACAAATAACCGCCAAGGGCGGCCATAAACCATAATCCAGCGAAGGAGGTCAGCGCCGAATGGCCCGGCATCACACGCCCACGACTTACCCGCAGGCTATCGGCAATGTTGAGGATGATCAGCACCAGGGCCGTCAGGTAAAGCAAACGCACGCCCACACGTAGCCATATGCGACCCCACGTCGAGGTCATGCGCCACAACGCCCGGTACCAGAATCTTTGCGAGAGATACAACAGGGCCAGAACCGCCAGTGCAAGCCCGCCCCTCAGCAGGAGATAGCCCCAACTCAATCAACAGGCCCCCTCAGCCTGAACTGTTAGGATACCATGCCCACCTGTATACACAGCATCCGGCGATCGCCCCACGGCCGACTAGTAACCAGCGCTGCCGGACGTACCCGCCGACTTGGCATATGATGGCGCCCAGAAAAGCCCTATTCGTTAACTTGGGCGGGACGCCAAATTTGAGTCTATCTCGGCGATATCGAGGCCTTCCGACATCTGCGGCCACCACGATTGCCTTCGCCCTCTCGGCGTGTGCGGCAGCCTCTTTCGGTACTATGGCCGGATACGTTGTCGGCCTGTTGTTCGTGCGCCCTGACGACCCTTTCGGCGTGACCGGAATTCCTGCTCTTCTGGCAGCGCTGAATGTCGCGGTTCCAGTGTTCATTGGCACCTTTGCAGCTATGATTAGTTGGCATCACCAAAGCTCGTGGCGCGCCCCGACATTCGCGTTCGTAGTTTGCATCATCTTGATTCGAGTATTCTTCGGGCCATTTGACATCTCGTTTTCGCCATTTATGTTGACCACAGGAACGCTGGTGTGGCTGATTAGTTGTTGGCTAGTTCGAAAGAAAGGGGCGAGGCCCCCCAAGCATGTCCTCTAAACGGAGATGCGATATGGGACCTGGTGGGGCTGAAACTTCCCTGTGGCTACATCGTCTGATCATCAGCCTTCCGCCCGGAGGGCTAAAGGAGAGAGGAATGAGACAGTGGACCTTTTTTGCAGCTCTGCTGCTTGTGGTGGTGTGTGCAGTTAAGCCGGCGCTCGCTCAGAACGCCGCGAAACCGGCACCCAAACCCGCGCCCGGACCCGCCGAGGCGGTTTTGGAACAGTGGAACGACATTGGACGCAAGCTCATCGCCATGGCCGAAGATTTCCCGGAGGACAAGTACAATTACAAGCCCAATCCCGCCTCGCGCACCTTTGGCGCAAGCTTGATTCACGTGTCCGCCTCGATGTACTACTTCACGGACTTCGCGCAGGGCAAAAAACCGCGCTATCCGGACGATCCCAAGAGCGACAATCTGAAGACCAAAGCGCAAATCGTGGCATTCGTGAAGCAATGCGTGTCTGATGGCGCCGACATGATCAAAATGAAGGGCGACGCCGGGCTGAATCAGGCGGTTGACGACGGCGGGCCCCACCTCGACCGCCTGTACGACTTAGCCTATGGCTTGATCGAGCATTCCGGCGAACATTACGGCGCTCTGGTGGTGTACTACCGCAACAATGGGATGGTGCCGCCCGAATCCAGGCCGAAAAAGTAAGACCGAGCCGCATCACTCGAGAATTCAGGGTCAGGGCTGGACGATACATCCCAGAGGCTCTGACCCTTTTTTTCAGGAACGCTTTCTGGTTCGCCGCAAAGCGCTCATTCGCGCCATTACCCTTTCAACCGACAGCCGTCGCTCGCCCTTTGCTTGCGAGCAGCGCCATCAACTGCTCCGCGTCAGTCGTAGGGGGAAAGCAGGTTGTTCCGGAACAGACCAGCGCCTGCGCCTTATCTTTCGGCAGATGCGGTACAGTCTGCCGCAACGCCATCGGTAAGTTTTCCAACGAGGATTGTGGGCCGATGCGCAGGACCGCCTTGCCGATCCGGTACATGCTGTTTGCCGCAACCTCCAATCTCTCCGCAGCGGAGTCGTTGGCATTACCGGTAATCACCACCTGCGTGCCATGCTCGGCAAACAGCGTCGCTGCCAAGCCGTAGGTGGCGGCGAACATGCCATACTGCGGCGCAACGCCCGCGAACGCTTCCAAAGTGTTTCTTGCCCAATCGTAGTACTTGGGATCCTCGGTGTAGGAATGCAAGCGCGTGAGCGCCATTACGGCCACCGAATTGGCACTCGGTGTGGGCGAATCCTGGAACGGCTTGCGGCGTACCTCCAGGCCGCCCATGGCGGGAGCGTCAGACGCGCGATCGAAAAATCCACCGCCCGCCGCGTCTCCGTACTTCTCGATCGCCACATCCACGGTGCGGCGCGCCAGTTGGAAATACTTTGGATCGAGCGTGGTTTCGTAAGCGTCCAGCAGCGCTATCGCGCCAAATACCTGATCGTCGAGCGAGCCACGCAAAGCCGGACCGCCAATTCGGTGGCCAAAGCTGTCTTGCTCGTTCCAGGCTTCACGTAACATTCGGTCCAGAGTTTTCAGCGCAAAATCGCGGCAGTGATTCGCCAGCGGAGATGAGCCGAACACCCGCGCGGCTTCCAGGTACGCGGAGACGAACATAGCGTTCCAGCTCACGTACATGGTCTGATCGATGAACGGGGTAGGCCGCAGCCTCCGGGCCGCGAGCATCTTGCCCTTTGCCGACGCGATAGCCAGGCGCACCGTGGATTCGTCCAGAGCCAGGCGGTTGGCAATTTCGTTGGCGTCGCGGGCGATCCACAACACGTTTTTTTCGGGATTGTGGTGCATCTCCCCTTCGGGCTCCACGTCGTAGTGCAGCTCCATGACGCCTGCTTCCTCGGGCGACAACGCGGCGCGCAGTTCCCTCAGCGTCCAGGTGAAGTAGTCGCCGTCATCATCCAGCGAATAGTCGGCATCCTGACTGGCGTAGAAGCCGCCCTTGTGCTGGTCGGACAAGACCTCGTTCACCCACCCGATGATGCCTTCGGCGGTCGCGCGCAGGAACGGATTCTGGGTGACTTGCCAGCCATGCAGATAATTTTTTAACAATTCCGAATTGTCGTAACTCATCTTCTCGAAGTGCGGCACCAGCCAGCGCTCATCCACGGAATAGCGGTGAAACCCTCCAGCCAGTTGATCGTAGACGCCGCCTTTCGCCATCTTTTCCAGGGTAGTTTCCGCCATAGCCAGAAGGTGTTTTTCGCCGGTTTGCTGGTAGCGCTCCAGGAGCAAATCGACGGCAGAGGCGTGCGGAAACTTGGGCGCCCGGCCGAATCCGCCGTGGCGAGCGTCGAACAGCTGCGTTATCGAGCTGATTTGCCCGTCAACCACGCCAGGGTCGAAGTCCCCGCGCGCGCCGCTGAACACCTCGGCGTTGGCCACCGCTTCGGCAAGCGAATTAGCGGTTCTGAGAAGTTCCTCGCGCCGGTTTTTGTAAGCTTCGGCCACCGCAAGCAGAATTCTTCGAAAGCTGGGGCGGCCCTGCATATCCACAGGAGGGAAGTAGGTGCCGCCGTAAAAGGGACGGCCATCCGGCATCAAGAAGCCTGTTAAGGGCCAGCCACCCTGGCCGCTAATGGCGCTGATCGCGGCTTGGTAACGGGCATCCACGTCGGGGCGTTCGTCGCGATCCACTTTCACAGGCACGAAATATTCGTTGATAATTTTGGCGACTTCAGGATTCTCGTAGCTTTCACGGTCGATGACATGACACCAATGGCACCACACCGCGCCTATATCCAGTAAAAGCGGCTTGTCTTGGCGCTGCGCCTGTTCGAAGGCGCTATCGCTCCATTCGTACCAGTCGATGGGCTGATGCGCCGCGGAACGCAGATACGGACTGGCCGAATCTTTTAGTCGATTGTGACTCATGGTGCGTGGCTCCGGTCAGGAATGAAAAAGAGATAATCAGTCTGGCGTCAGTTGCGAGCGGCAACATCCTGGAATTACTGCACTTGGTCTCCAGGACCCAGGTCTCGGGGATCCAGTGGTTTGCGGCCCGCGTAACCTTCGTTCTGCTTATGGTAGTAGCGGATGCGATCTTCCCCCAGCTTCCAGCACAGATAAACCTCTTCGTTGTTGATGACGGCTGGAAAATCGAGCAAGCCAATGTCCAAATCTTTGATCATGCAGCCGGTCGACAAAATTTTTTCCAGGTTGCTCTTCATGACCTCCGCCAGGCTTTGGTGCTCCACCCGCTTTTCCGCCAACTTGGCGTAAGGCACCAGCACGCCGCCCATCAACATGATGCGCGTGGAGACGGCGGCCAACTCCTGTTCCAAGGCGTTCAGGCGTTTGCGCACACCAATCGCTTCTATCAGAAAAGGCTCGACTTCGCGGCGCGTGCTCTCCGCCTCGGTCAGAGTGAAGATGCGCTGCGGCGGATCGGGCAGGTCCTCCCGGTCGTCATCATCGTCGTCGGGCATGAGTTCTCCGAACTTGTATTCACTGTATCAGTTTGCCGCAGCCGGGTGCGCAAAATTATCCGCGGTGTCATTCTTGGAGGCAAGACACGCGCAACGAAATGAGGTGTTTCCTCGATTCTCGGGAAAGAGAGCCGTTAGCCGCCAATAAACACCATGGTCCGCGAGGGGGGGACAAATCCCGGCTCGTTAATACGGTGGCCTTCTTCCTTGTCGTTCACCACGCCGCGAATCCACTCGATAATGTGGGCGTCAGACGCTTGCGAGCGCAACAGCGAACGCAGGTCGCTATCTTCTTTGCTGAACAGGCAGGTTCGCAACTTTCCGTCGGCGGTCAGCCGGATTCGCGAGCAGTGTCCGCAAAAGGCCTGGGTGACCGGCGCGATCAGCCCGATTTCGCCCGGCGCGCCGTCGGCAAAGCGGTATTTTCTGGCCGTCTCGCTCATCTCGTGGGGGATTGGCACCAGCGGCCATTGCGCATTGATGCGCTGGAACACTTCCGCGGCCGGCACCATCAATTCACGCGACCAATGCCGGTCGGCGTCCAGCGGCATGAACTCGATGAAGCGCATGATCACGCCCCGCTCCCGGGCGAATGCGGCAAACGCTTCCACTTCGCCGTCGTTGAATCCCCGCACCAGCACCGCGTTGATTTTGACCGGGGCAAACCGGGTGGACTGGGCTTTGTCGATGCTGCGCATGACCGTGTCGTACGAACGCGTGCGGGTGATTTTTTCGAACTTCAACGGGTCCAGCGAATCCAGGCTGATGTTGATGCGGTGCAAACCGGCGGCCAGCAGCGCGTCACAGCGGTCGGCGAGTAAGTGCCCGTTGGTGGTCATGGACAAGTCGCGGACGCCCAGGCCCTTCAGGTACGCCACATAATTTTCCAGGCCCTCGCGCACCAGCGGTTCGCCACCGGTCAGGCGCACCTTGCGTATGCCCAAAGTGACAAAAATACGCGCCAGCCATTCCAGTTCAGGCCACGACAAGATGGCTTCGTGTTCGTGATAATTCTCCGGATCGGCCGAGCGGCAATACACGCATCGAAAATTGCAGCGATCCGTCACCGAAATCCGCAGATCGGTGATCTCGCGTCCGAATTTGTCAATCAGACTCATCAGCGCCGCCCATAACAAAAAACCCGATTCGCGCAAGGAATCGGGCACCGGCCGAAAATCTACACATTTCCGGCTTACTGGCTCCTTTCCAGGCACGAGAGGCCTGGGCGTTTCCACCCAAACCCTCGGCGGCCAAGGTGCGCCGCCTCGCCCCGCCGCCTTTGGATGTCTCCCGGTAGGCCGGCGGGATCGGAGATTACAGCCATTAATCGTAACCCTGGTGGCGTAATCCGTGCAATCCGGGCTTTGCTTCGGTGGTAGGTCAGCTTTCAGCTTTCAGCTTTCAGTTTTCGGTTTCCGTTAATCGGGACTCAGGCTGTTCAAACCGCTTCGGTTGGGAACTTGACAAGGCATCGCTAGCCGCTGCGGCGAGACTACTTCAAATATTGGTCGAACCAGTCGAGCAGGTACTGGAGGATGGCGGAAAAGCGCACGGGATCGCCGGAAGGATCATGTTTAGCCAACGGGATGGCGATGAATTTCACGCGGACACCGTTGTCCTTGAGCGCGTGGTACAACGCGTATGCGTTGGTGATGGGGACGCGGGGATCGCCGGTGGCGTGCAAGATCAGCGTGGGTGCGGTGATGGCGGTCGCATAGGTGATGGGCGATTGTTCCTGGTATGTTTTCGCGTTCTCCTTTTTCCACGGCGAGCCACCGGCCATGAAACGCCACTTAACGCCGTAATCCGACAGATTGTAGGCGTCGGCCCTACTGTTCGACGCGGCGCCTGAAACCGCTGCCTTCCAAATATGGTAGCGGCTCATCAGCCAGGACGTCAGATATCCACCATACGACCATCCGGAAACGCCGATGCGCGATTCGTCGATGAAACCTTGCTTTTCGAGTGCACCGACTCCGGCCATGATGTCGCGGCCGGGGCCGTCAACGAGATCCTTCACGATGGCTAGCTGGTATTTACTTCCGAGGTTATCGCTGCCGCGATAGTTCGGCGCGAACACCACATAACCGTGTGACGCCATGAGCTGTGTAACAATGTCGAAGTCGATTGGGAAAATAGCCGTTGGGCCGCCGTGAATCCACAGAACGAGCGGGTATTTCTTGTCGCGCGCGAAGTTTGGAGGGTAAACGACCACGCCATCTTCGGCGAAGCCGTCTGGCCCTTTCCACGCGAATGTGTCGATATCGCCGAGATCGAGCGTAGCGATCTCATGATTGAAGTCGGTCAGCCGTTTCGGTTTCACGTCCGGTGACGCAAGTTAATAGAGCTCATCTGGCTGGCTCGGCGTGCTAGCCAGGAAAGCCGCCCTACTGTGGGGGCGGGACACATTCCCTCTTCCAACGTTTAGGAAAACGTGCTGCCGGTCTAAAACAGGGGGCTTTGATCAGAGTTCTGGTCAGCGGCCTCGGCGGTCTTAGTTAGGGTCGGTGCGACCTTTAGTTGCAGGCTGTTTTCTAACTGCGTTCCGGCTGGGATCATCATTCCGCCCTGCACGCCTTCGAGTTCGCTATTGGTAAGTTCGCCTGTGCTTTGTGGTTTCTTCTCTGGGTCAGACATCTTTCTTCTCCTTCCGAAGATTAAATTGGGTACCGAAAGACTTTGGAGCGCTAGAGCGACTCCGCCGCCTCTACCTATAAGATCGAAAACGGCGGCCCAAAGGCGACACCGAAGGGGGGCTTTCAGTCAGTCACAGCTTCACGCTACTGTGCGCCCCGCTTTCCAGACAATGCACCAGAGATAACCTCTCGGTGAACTCCTAGTTATCTGGCCTCACTAAAGTAATCGGATTTGGGAACCGAAAGACGACAGCGAAGCTAAGAAATTGCTGACAGTGCCCTGCCATGACACGGGAACTCCTGGTAATCGGAAACTGACCCAGTAACTATGCTTTACGGCCGGTTCATCGCGGAATCGCTTACAATGGATGTAGAAGAACACAACCGGGAGCTTCGGGAGGGTTGGAATGGGCATTTTGGCCCTCACGGCGGATGAGCGGGTTATTGACGTGAGCTTCTCCGGCGATTCTCTTTGTGTCGCACTGTGCGACGGACGAAAGATCAGTGTGCCTTTGGCATGGTATCCCCGGCTTTTCCATGCCACCTTACGACAGCGAAACAATGGGAAGCTGGCCGGTTGGGATTATGGTATTTACTGGCCAGACTTAGACGAAGACCCCAGCACGGAAGGATTGCTGCGCGGAGCCCCAACTCCAAGAAGCCAAACACAGGCGTAACCCTTGGATCTCTGCAACTCTTCAGGTCTTCGCGCCTGTGCTCCTCCTCGACTGTGATACAGTTTTTCTGCAGAATGCGTATCTTCGTTCTGGGAGCAGGCGCCACAGGCTCCCTTCTTGCCCAACTTCTCGAACGCCAGGGCCACGACGTTTGGTGTGGCGACCGCGATCCCGTGCGCGCACGGCGTTTCCTGGGCAAACGTTCGACCATCGCCGTGGCTACCGTAAATGCCCGCAATCTTCACGGCATTGTGCGCACCGCGCGGGGATGCCATCTGCTCGTGAATGCGTCCGCGTCCGTGTTCAACGAAATAGCGCTGCGCGCCGCTTTGCGCCTGCGCGCCCATTATGTGGACCTCAGCTCCCATTTGACCCGCCATCCATTTCAGCCCGAGCAGTTCCGCTATTGCGAACGATTCCATGAGAAACACCGCGTGGCCTTGATCAACACGGGCGCGGCACCCGGACTGACGAATCTGCTAGTTGCGCGCGCGGCGGATCTGCTCGATGAAGTGCAATCGGTGCGCATCCGCCTATACGAAAGCACCGAAAGCGAAGATCCCATCTCACAATGGTCGCCGGAGGTTTCCTTTGACGAAGCCATTTCCAATCCGCGCGTCTATCGCAACAACCGATACACGTTGGCCAAGCGCTTCTCCGAACTGGAGAAATTTCGTTTTCCCGATCCGATTGGCGCGGCCAATGTGGTGCTGGCAGCGCAGGATGAAGTTGCCACACTCCCCAAATTCATTCCCCTGCACGATCTGGACGTCAAGATCGGCGGCAATGAGTTTGACCGTCTACGGCGGTGGCATAAGCAAGGCAAACTCTCGAAGTCCCGCGGGCTGCAGCGCCGGCGCTTCCCGGAAACGTCCTCGCCCCGAAAAATCGCGGCGCTGATAAGGCGCGGACTGCTGCAGAACGCGCGTTTCGCCGCTTCGGTGCTGGTGCGCGGTGTGAATCACGGTCCAAAGCAAGACGAATACCTGCTTATTCGTTCCGACGCTCTTTTTCCCACTCTGTATCAGATTCGGCAGCAGGGTCGGTACACGACCCCGGTAGCCTATGCCACTGCCCATATCGCCGCTCAATTTATCAAGTTTTTTCCGCGGGATGCCGAAGGAGTCCTGGCTCCCGAGCAACTGCCGGGCGAAATCCGCCGGGCAATACTGACCGGCGTGCGCAAACATGGCATTCGCTTGATGCATAAGGTTACGGCTCTGAAGCCACCGGAAGAGGAAGAAGAACTTTTCTAGATGATTGATCCGCCTGCAGGAATGCGCAACAACTTAACGGCTACGCCCAGGATAAGCGCAGCCGCCCTTCAAACCGCGGTGAAGTGGGATCGGCAACCTTGCCAATCTTGATGCCAGTTTACTCCCTGATTTCGTATCTACCAATATTAGAATGCAGCCGGCCGCGCAAACTAGCAGCAGCGGTTTGGCCGCGAGTACTTCCGGTTTAACTGTTCCACATAGAATTGCGAACGCGAGACCATTTGTTGCTGGCCCCGGCGCTCCGCGCTGTTCCGGTAATTTTCATATGCCGCATCGCCGCACCACTCGCGCAGTCCTTTCCAAAATTGCGTGAAGGCGTGCTTGGTATTACGCCACAACCCGCGCATCAATCACCCTCCGCCCACTGCGTGGCCACATACGGCGTCTCGTGCAGTACCGGTTGCTTGCCCCGGCTCAGAATCGCGTGCCATTGCACAACCGCCTCTACCAGCAGCACCACAACGGTCGCACCGAGCGCCGCGGTCACCGCCGCGTCTAGCCGCTCATTGAAAATGATCCGTTGCGTTTCGTGGATTCTGCCTGCGGGAATTTGGCCCGAGGCAATTTGCGCGGCCAGCATGTTGGCAAAAGACAGAAAACCAATGCGGGGATTAGGGCTGAAAATCTTCTGGTAGCTGGCGGTCATGGTGATCACCACGATCCAAGCCATGGGCAACAACGTTACCCAAATCCATTTCAGCCGCCCCATCTTCAGCAAAATGGTGGTGGCGACCACCAGCGCGACGGCAGCTAGCAACTGGTTGGCAATGCCGAACAGCGGCCACAAAGAATTGATCCCCCCCAGCGGGTCCACCACACCTTGGTACAGAAAATAGCCCCACGCGCCAACGATGATCGCGCTGGAAAGCAGAATCGCGGGGTACCAGTTCAACCGGCCAAACGGCTTCCATAGCCGGCCACCCAATTCCTGGATCATGAATCTTCCAACCCTGGTGCCCGCGTCCAGCACCGTCAAGATGAACAGCGCCTCGAACATAATGGCGAAGTGATACCAGATGCTCAGCAGGTGCTCCCCGCCAATGGTGGTGGAGAAAATCTGTGCCATGCCCACAGCCAGCGAAGGCGCGCCGCCGGCGCGGTTCCACAACGTGTGTTCACCCACCGAGTGCGCCAGGGTGGCCATGGTGCCGGCGGAAAGCGGGTAGCCCCAACTCGAGATGGTTTGCGCTGCTACTTCCGGCGTAGCGCCCACGATTTGCGACGGGCTGTTAATGGCGAAATAGACGCCCGGGGTCATGGCGCATGCCGCGACCATGGCCATCACTCCCACAAGCGATTCCAGCAGCATCGCGCCATAGCCGATAAACCGCGCTTGCGACTCGCGCTGGATCATTTTTGGCGTGGTGCCGCTGGAAATCAGCGAATGAAACCCGCTGATTGCTCCGCAGGCGATGGTGATGAAGCAGAACGGGAAAATCTTGCCCGCAAACACCGGTCCATTGCCGTCCACGAAACGGGTCAGCGGCGGCATCAGCACATGCGGGCGAACCGCCAGGATCCCAGCAGCCAGCGCAAAAATAGCGCCCGCCTTGATGAACGCGCTCAAGTAATCTCGCGGCGCCAGCAGCAGCCATACCGGCAGCGCGGACGCCGCGAAGCCGTACGCGATGATCGCAAACGTCAGCGCAATTCCGCTCAGCGTGAAGGCCCGCGACCATGCCCCCGAATCTGCTACCCATTGCCCTGCAACCACCGCCAACAGCACCAGGCCCACGCCTGCCAGCGACGCTTCCAGCACCCGGCCCGGGCGCACATATCGCAGATACACTCCCAGCAGCAGCGCAATCGGAATGGTAGCCGCTAGAGTGAATGTGGCCCATGGCGAACTCTTCAGCGCGTTGACGATCACCAGAGCAACCACGCCCAGCAGAATAATCATGATGGCGAGTACCGCCAATTGCGCGATCACGCCGCCGCGCTCGCTCACCTCTTGCCGAGCCATTTCCCCCAGCGTTTTCCCGTCGCGGCGAATCGAGCAGAACAGAATCACAAAGTCCTGCACGCATCCGGCGAACACCGCGCCCGCAATCAGCCATAGCGTCCCTGGCAAATACCCAAACTGCGCCGCCAAGGTGGGCCCGACTAGGGGACCAGGCCCCGCGATCGCGGCGAAATGGTGGCCGAACAACACCCATTTGTTGGTGGGCACGAAATCGCGGCCGTCCTCGCGGCGCTCGGAAGGAGTGGCGCGCGTGTTGTCCAGAGCCAGCAATTTCGCGGCGATAAAGGCGGAATAGACGCGATAGCCAACCAGGTAGGAACACACCGCGGCCAGCACAAACCAGGTCGCGTTGATATGTTCTCCACGATGGAGCGCAATGGTCGCCAGTGCCGCGGCGGCCAGTATGGCCAGAACGAGCCACACCAGGAATTGCAAAACTCGTTTCAACTCAGCCCCCGCTCATGCATTTTCGCGTTGATGCAGGCATCGCGAAATCGTATGCGAGCACACCTTGCGCGTCAACGCCGATGCCGATGTGCTGTTTCGAAGCAGCGCTTCAATCAGGAACACTAGTGAATTTCAGCAAGGGATAGAGATCCGTGAATATCTTCAGAATCTGCTGGCGAAAATTGGTCTTCGTCGCGGCAGATCGAGTCATTTTCTTGCGCACAATCCAGGCCTGGAGCTTCTTCCAATCCTCGACGTCGCTGGGCCAGCCTTCGTGCTTGGTCCATTCTCCCTGGACGGTTTTGTACCAATAGCTTTCGTACTTCGAGGCCAGCCGTTTTTTCTGTCGCGCCACCCAATTCGGATTCGCGGTGACGCGCGCCTGGGCAATGGCCGCCAGAATCGAATCTTTTCTTCGCGATCCTGAGTAAATGCGGAATCCGGCCGTGACTGCGTTCATCGAAACTCCCACATACAGCTGGCCGGTTTCCCGATCGCCGGGAGCGGGACGCTGGAATTTCAGATACATTTGCGTTTTGTAAGGCGTTTTGTCCTTCGCGAAGCGAATGTCGCGATTGATTCGAGAGAAATTCGCTCCGGTGCGGCCGCGCACATCAAACTCGAGATCCAGACGCAATACCCCGGGGCACAAGTCGTCCAGCAATCGCCGGAATGGTTGCACGATACTCTCCTTATAGCGATCGCGGTTCTGGTCCATCCATGCTTTGCGATTGTTGCGGTGCAATTCGCGAAAAAAACGGAAGGTTTCCTGGCTGAAGGGTGCTGGCGCGGCGGGCATGTGCTTTCTCGGGTTCGACGCTGTCCAGAGTACATCATTTCCTTTCAGCCACGGTTGGTAATATGCTTTTTTCAGCCGCAGACTTCGAGCACCCGGCGGCGCTCCACAAAGGCTAAGGGACAGGTGACTACTGTGTGTTGCCAACGTTTGTGCCTTTCTGCCGTTATTGCTTTTTTGCTCCTCCCGATCTCTTCGCCAACCCAGGACCAGCCTTCATCCAAAACCTCGCCGTGGAAACCCGAGGACATCGTCTACGCCGAACGGATCGGCGGTTTTCGCATCTCGCCCAATGCGCGCTGGGTGGCCTGGGTCAAAGCCGAGGGCAACAAGGAAAAAGATAAGGTCGTCACCAATTTGTACCTGTCCAGTCTCACTGAGGACCGCGAAATCCAGCTGACGCGCAGCAATGATGAGATCTCCTATCTGAGCTGGTCTCCCGACAGCGAGTGGATTGCCTTTACCACCGACAGGCCTCGACCGCAGGCAAAGCCAGACACCGATCCCACGCAAATCTGGTTGATCAGTTCGCGAGGCGGCGACGCTTATCCGCTTACCGAGCTGCCCAGGGGCCCCGGACAGGTGCAATGGCTCAACGCGGACACGCTGATTTTCAGCGCTCCTGAAGATCCCAGCGCCTACGAGCAGGCACGCAAGAAGGAAAAGGATGACTCGCATGCGGTGGACGACGCCGAGCACGAACCTCCGGTGCGATTGTTCAAAATCAATATCAAGGACAAGAAAATCACGCGACTCTCGGAGAACGTGGATTGGATCGGGAACTGGTACGTTTCAAAGGACGCCAAGTATGCCGTGGCCATACACGAGAAAAGCTTGCACTACGAATTTGATCAAAAAGTCCCGCCGGTCTCTATTCTTCACAATCTGACTGACGGCACCGAAAAACAAATCTTCACCGAAGGACGCGTTCGCCCCTACGGCTTCGAGTGGCTGCCGGACAGCTCAGGATTTTATGCCTGGGCGCCCTATTCGACGGACCCGCGTTTCCTGACCGCATCGATCATCCTTCTTTATTACTACGATATTTCGACGGGAAAGAGCGTTCCGGTTCCTCTGGATTGGGAAAACGGGATCGGCTCCGATCTTGCCGCCACGCAGGATGGCTTCGTGCTTGGCCTGGCCGCGGGACATCGCTTCGAAACGGCTCGTTATACTCGGCAAAAGTCTGGAGACTCCTGGACTTGGAAACGAGTCCAACTGGACGGAGATCATTCCAGGAACATTCAAAATTTCGAAGTCTCCTCCGACGGCAAAACCATCGTGTACCGGGCCTCCACGGCCAGCACCTTGCCGCAGTTGTTTCGTGCCAACATTCAAGACACCAAGTTGCAAGGGCCGGTGCAGCTCACCCATCTGAATAGCACACTCGAAAAGTCGCGTGTCTTTTCCAAGTCCGAAGTCATTCACTGGAAGGGTTCCAACGGCGACGAAGTCGAAGGCATTTTGCGTTATCCAGTGAACTACCAAGGCGGCAAGAAATATCCCGTCATTACTGCGATTCATGGCGGTCCGGCCGGCGCCGATCTGGACGCCTGGAGCGACCGCTGGGCGTATCCGTACCAGTTGCTCACCCAGCGCGGAGCATTCGTGTTGAGTCCCAATTATCACGGCAGCAGCAATTACGGGCTGAAGTGGGTCGAGTCGATTTGCTGCGGCAACTATTACGATCTGGAAACTCCGGACATCAATTCCGGAGTCGACGATTTGATCCAAAAAGGCCTGGTCGATCCCGACAGGGCGGCCACCCTGGGTTGGTCCAATGGCTCGATTCTCTCGACCAGCCTGATCACCACATATCCCTCGCGCTATAAGGTCGCCAGTGTGGGAGCGGGCGATGTGGAATGGATCAGCGATTGGGGCAACGTGAGCTTTGGCGACTCCTTCGATTCCTACTACTTCGGGAAATCGCCCATGCAGGATCCCGAGTTGTACATTCGCAAATCGCCGTTCTTCAAGCTGGACAAGGTACAGGCGCCAGTGCTGATTTTCCACGGCTCTGCGGACACCAACGTGCCCACTTCGCAAAGCTGGTCGTACTTCCGCGCCTTGCAGTATTACGGCAAAGTGCCGGTGAAGTTCGTGGTGTTTCCTGGCGAGCCGCATGGCCCGCGCAAGCTGAGTCATCAGATGCGCAAGCTCGACGAGGAAATGGCCTGGTTCGATCAGTACTTCTTCAAAGCAAATGCGCCGGAGAATGAAGCTGTCAAAGCTGGTTCCCCGCTCGATACCGCATTGCGTTCGAAAAACGCGGCGCACAGCGGAGCAACCTACGGCGCCACATTCACCAGTAAAGGCAAATCGGTGCTGATTCCGGATGTGGTGAAACGCGGGGACCTGGAGATTGCGCGCTTTGAAGTAACCCGCGCGCAGTTTTCCGCCTTCGATAAGAACTACACCTTCGAGCGCGGCAACGAGAACTATCCGGCCAATGGCATCAGCCTCGAGCAAGCCCAATCCTATGCGCTATGGCTCAGCAAACTGACTGGGCAGACCTGGCGCGTGCCCAATGAAACAGAGATGGCTGGTAAGTACGACAACAAGGATGGCGAAAATACACTAGACTACTGGGCCGGATATCCGCCGAATCCCGACGACACGCTGCGACTTCGCGAAAAGCTGAAGGAGTTGCCAGGGCCGGCGCCGCTGTTGAAGCCGGTGGGCAGTTTCGCCGGCCAGGGGGAGGAAAACGAGGATTTGTTGTTCGATCTCGGCGGCAATGTAGCCGAATGGGTGCTCACGGCGGATGGCAAAGGCAAAGTCATGGGTGGCAGCGCTGATTGTCCGGCAGACACACGTTCTCCCTGCACGCCGGCGGCGAATTACATTGGTTTCCGCGTCGTGCGCGGCGCTCCGGCACCCGCGGCAGCGCCAGCAAAACCGTAAAATGCACCCGATCCGCTTATCGCGCACGGCCAGCCAAGTTGGCACTGGCGGAAGCCCGGTTTCCCACTAAAATCAAATTATGAGCGATTTCCAGCCAACCGAACGCACGCAAATAAAGCGCCTGCCCAAGCGCGGCCACTATGATCGAGAAACCGTCTACCAGATCCTGGACACTAGCTTTGTGTGCCACGTGGGTTTCTCGATCGATGCCCAGCCCTACGTCATTCCCATGAACTACGGCCGGAGTGGCGACATCTTGTACCTGCACGGCAGCGCGGCCAGCCGCATGCTCAGAACGTTGAGTGCCGGCGTGCCCGTTTGCGTAACCGTGACCCACGTGGATGGGCTGGTGCTGGCTCGTTCGGCGTTTCACCACTCGGTCAATTACCGGTCGGTGGTGATTCTGGGTACCGCTCGCCTGGTCGAAGATCCCGCTCAAAAAATGGACGCGCTGCGGCTGTTCACTGAACATGTGCTCAAGGGACGTTGGAACGATGTACGCCACCCCACCGAACAGGAGCTGAAAGCCACCATCGTGCTGGCTCTGCCGCTGGAAGAAGTTAGCGCCAAGGTGCGCACCGGTGGGCCTTTGGACGACGAGGAGGATTATGCCTTGCCGGTCTGGGCCGGTGTGCTGCCCTTGCAGACCACTGCTAAAGAACCCGTGCCCGACGCGCTACGCAAGGGCGACCCGCCCGTCCCCCCATACCTGAAGAACTACTCGCGATAAGCCTGTACCGTTTGACCCTTTCAAGAGGCCAGGTCTGGTAAGATCATAGCCGCGTAAGGGACGCATCCGGTCCGCGGAAAGGGTAGAAGCCCACCTTTAAATTGCAATTCCTCGCGAACCTTCTTTCAGCCCGAGAAGCGGACCACGGGCGCTTTAACGAAAGGAGGTCGCCATGTCGACCGATTCTCCTGAAGTACCTCATGCCCTTCCCGCCCGCCCTAACCTCCGGCACCTGAAGGAGCAAGCCAGGGATCTCCTCGAGGCCGGGGAGGCCAAATCCCTAACTCAGGCGCAATTCACCATTGCTCGCCGATACGGGTTCGCAAGTTGGCCCAAACTTAAGGCTCACGTTGAGTCTCTGGCGGAGATCGGGCAACTCAAGCAGGCCATTGATGCAAATGATCTGCAACGAGTAAAAGCATTAATGACCCGCAATCCGGCGCTGCATCACGCTCCCCTCGGTTACAACAAAAATGGCCCGCTTACTTGGGTCGCCGAGTGCCGCGTGCCCTGGGAGCCGCCGAGTGCCGCGCGGTTGGCTATCGCGCAGTGGATGATGGAAAACGGGTCAGACGTGCATCAGGGCGGCGACGGTCCACTAATGCGGGCGGCACTGTTCAGTTATCGCATCCCGATGATGGAGCTTCTGGTGTCCCGCGGCGCGGACGTAAATGCGCTGTGGAATGGGTATTTCCCTATTATCTTCGCTCCGTGCGAGACAGTCGAACCCGCGGCTTTGAAATGGCTGCTGGCGCACGGCGCAAATCCCAACTGTGCGGATCCGAAGCGGAAGTATCCCGGTACGGCGCTGGACTATGTGATCGGCACTTACGGGCGTTCAGGCCAACTCGGTATCTGCATGGAGATTCTCTTTGAAGCAGGCGGAGTCACCAAGTACAACATTCCAGCGGTTCTGAACTTACTGCGCAACCGGATCGACCTCTTGGCCAAAAACTTGGATGATGAACCCGTCCTGGTGCACAGCCGGTTCGCGGAACTCGATTTTGGCAGCACTGGCGCGCGGCGGCTGACGCTTCGAGGAACGACACTGCTGCACGTTGCAGCAGAGTATGGGAATGTGGACGCGGCGAAACTGCTGTTCGATCGCGGAGCTGATGTGAATGCCGCCGCCACCATCGATGCATCTGGAATCGGTGGACAGACCCCAATCTTCCACGCGGTTACGCAGTTTTGCGACTGGGGATTGCCGGTGACCCGTTTGCTCCTCGACCGTGGCGCTGACTTGTCCATTCGTGTGACGCTTCCCGGACACTACGAACGGCCCGGCGAGGTAGTCGAGTGCACGCCGCTTGGATATGCAGTGCTATTCCCCGGCGCGGATCACCACACCGCACCTCAGGATGGGCTTGACGAGAGCGGAAGTGTGCGGCTGCTGCGCGCCAGAGGAGCGCTAGAGTAAACCCATTCGTCAGAGGGAAAGTTCCTGGTGAACGCGTAGGGTACTTCTTGACGGTTTGGGCGGACGCTTCATTCGCAAAGTGAAACGGGGCTCACTTAGAGGGGACGTCGTGAGCCCCGTGGGCGGGACAACAACCTGAGGAAACTCAATTCTTGTATTGCTGCGAACTCACAATTTCCTCGATCAGCCCGTCGTACGACCGGATGGTGTCCTCGACCTTAGGCATGACCGGCGCTACCGCCGCTCGTAGCTGATGCTTATACGCGCATACTTCCTCGGCGTCCTCGAACAATGCGCTGCGCATCTCTTCTACTTCGCATATCACTTCTGCGACGCTGGCGTGCAGCGACCTCACGCAACCCAACAGCGCATCCAGGTACGCCAACATTTCCATTCTTTCCTCGGCCTCGATTCGTATTTTCGACATTGGTAACTTCCTTTCCGATGCCGTGCGAGACCAGGAAGGGGTTGCCCGAGACGGCCAGCCTTGAACTTTGCACGTTTTGGGAAGGGTGAAGGAGCAGCGGGAGAACTGGAGAATGGGCGTAACGTGCAGCAGCAGTGTGGAATGAAGGGGTGAGAGGCGATGTGAGGTTCGTCACGCCTGTTTGTGATTTAGGTCACTATTCGGTACTCTTTGGTTAATGTACGCCGGAGTTGACAACAGAATTACGCCGAACAGCACGCAAATAAACGCTGCCGAAAACACCAGGACCGCCTCGGATTGCACATCGGTGTAGGCAATACTGGCGATGGTTACTCGCAAATGCGGATGCGCCGGCTCCAGCGGGCGGCCATCTGCCGTGAACAGGATCTGCAATCGGTACTGCTGTCCCGACTTTCCTTGAAACTTGCCAATAACCCGGGCAACACCATTGGCGCGCACTGGTGCGCTGTGAGGTTCCTGAATGCTGCCGCTGGCGATTGGCTGGCCGTCGCGGAACAACATCCAGTTGCCACTCATGGCCGTAGGGACATCGCGGCATTTCGATGGATCCGTTTGCGCATCCATTAGGCAATGTAGTGTATCGATTGGGACGTTTTGCTCGGCGGTGATTTCGATCAAATACACACCATCGAAATTGAGGCTGAATTCGGAACCGATGTTCTGGCCGGCGTTCCAGGAAATCGGGGTGTCCAGCGGGACAAACCGGCGGGTTTTGCTCCACAGGCGCCAGCCCCCGAAAATGAAAATCCCGCAGGCAACCAGCGCCAGCCCGCCTTTCGTCTTCAATTGCATCGCGAGGACCGGCTCGCCTCAAGCTGTGAGGAGGATCGGCTCGCCATCGGTCACGACCAGGGTGTGCTCATAGTGTGCCGCCAGCGAGCCATCGACCGTGCGTACGGTCCACTTGTCGGAATCAAGGCGGACTTGGCTGGTTCCCGCCGCAATAATCGGCTCAATGGTCAACACCAGTCCTTCGTTGAGCCGCGCGTGATTCGAGGCATCGGGGAAGTTGGGCACGCTGGGCGGCTCGTGGATGGTACGGCCGATTCCGTGTCCACCTAGCTCGCGGATGACGTGAAAGCCGCGACGGCGCACTTCCCGCTCCACTGCCCGGCCAATGTCGCGCACACCATTGCCGGCGCGCGCGGCGGTCAAAGATTGCCGGAACGCCCGCTCGGCGCAGCGCGTTAGCTGCGACGCCGCGGTGGACACCGGTGGCACTTGCACGGTGACCGCAGAATCGGTGTGGTACCCGTCTTTCTCCGCGGTGAGATCGAGCTTCACCAGGTCACCGGGTTGCAGCACACGGCCTCCAGGAATGCCGTGCACCACTTCATCGTTCACGCTGATGCACACGTCGCCAGGAAAGCCATAAACCAGCGGAGGCGAGGAGCGTGCGCCATGTTCGGCCAGCACTCTGGTGCCAATGGCGGCCAGTTCCGCGGTAGTCACGCCGGGGCGTAACGCCGCAGCCATGGCCCGCAGCGCCTTGGCGACGATGCGCCCGCACGCTTTTAACTTTTCAAGTTGTTCAGGACTCGTGATGGACATGGCTTCAGCAAAATCGCCGCTCCGGTCGCAAACAGCAGCAGGGAAAATAACTCATGAGCATTGCCGGAACATTCGAACTAGTGGCAGGAGCAGCCACCGCCGCAGCAGCCGCCGCCACCGCCGGTGAAGCCGCCCGAAGTCGGGTTTGAACTGTTCCCCGCGGTAGCGAAGACGGACAGTTGAATGGTGGCCTTCTTGGACGAACACTTCGGGCAGGCAATCTCCTGCTGCTTATTGATGACGATCTTTTCGAAGCGCTCGTTGCAGCTATCGCAGATGTATTCGTAAATGGGCATTCCCATGTCTCCCGATCTGTTGTCTCGAAGTCAGAGTACTTATTATACCAAGGCCGGCACGCCGTGCCTCAGGTCATGTACCAGCCGCCATTGACGCTGATGGTCTGGCCGGTGATGAACTCGCTCTCCGCCAGAAGCACTGCCACTCTACTGATTTCTTCCGGATCACCAAAGAAGCCGACCGGCAGGCGCTCCGGCGAAGCGTTGGGATTCGACGTGATCATATCGGTGCGAATCAGCGCAGGCGCGATGGCGTTAGCGGTAATGCCTTCCTTGGCCAGCAGCGAAGCGTAGGAGTGAGTCAAGCCAATTAACCCGGCTTTCGAAGCGGCGTAGTGCGGACCGATCACTCCGCCGGTCTGCGCCGCCACCGAAGATAGATTGATGATCCGGCCCCAGCGGCGCGAGCGCATGCCCGGCAGCACCCGTTGGGTAACCAGGAACGCCGACTTGAGATTCACGTTCAGGAGTTCATCCCAGTCCTTCTCGTTCAACTCGCCAAAGGGTTTGATCTGCGAGATGCCCGCATTGTTGACCAGGATGTCGACCGCCCCAAGATCGCGCTCGACCGTGCCCACCAGGCGGTTCACTTCGGAACTGAGCGCCACGTTAGCCTGCACCGGCACGGCGCGCCGGCCAAATCCGCGGACTTCTGCGCATACCTCGTGAGCCGCGGCCTCCTGCTCGTGAAAATTGACGGCTACATCCGCGCCCGCGGTCGCCAGCGCAACCGCTATGGCTCGCCCAATGCCACGGCTCGCGCCGGTAACCAGCGCCACTCTCCCTTCCAGTTTGCTCATGGGAATTTCTCCTGCGCCAAGGACAAAAGGGCCCCGACGGGAAGCCGGGGCCATGATTATCGGTGACTGGTATGATGCCTTGAGTTAGTCGCCGGCGACAGCTTCGGCGGCGGCTTCTTGCGTCTTGGGATTCGATTCCCCATTGCCGTTGGCCGGGGCAATCGTGACCGGCTTATTCGCATTGGCGAAATTTGCGGGAACGGCTTTGCCGATGTCGTTCACGCTGCCAATCTGCACAACGGTTTGCTTGGGCTTCTTGAGCACCAATTCCTCGTAAATGGCGCGCACCTTGGCCTGCTCCTCAAGGGCTTTCTTGCGCCGTAGGCGGTTCTCTTCGGCCGCGGTCACCGGAATGTCGTGCTCGATGTGGCGAACGCGCGCGGCGTCGTCAGAATCGATCACCAGGGAGTGCTCGTACGATTCCAAGTGGACGCTTCTGCCCTTGGCATAAATTTCGTGCTTGCCGTGCTTGCGGTACCACTCCGCCACGGTCGCGTTCTTGTGCATGTTTTCGATGATGTTGCGCCAGCCGATCCCGGTGTTGTACGCGCAGAAGCTGATTTCACCCTGCTGCGTCCCGTACGGAATGATGCACATCTCCGTACGCCGAAAATCGTAGTTGAACAAATCCTGGAACCACATTCCGGCGATGAACAGGAAATTCCACGGGTCCGAAGCGCGCCGCTTCATGGCGTCTTCATAGGTGCGATCCGGAGAAGTCCGGCCGTATTTGGTGACGGACCGTTTCGTTAGCGCCCAAGTCTTGTCGAACTTCTTGAACAGGTCATAGAGCTTCAAGCCCTTTGGCCCTTCAAACGGGTGATAGTTCTTCAGCAGCGCCATCGCCATCATGAAGTTCGAGAAGCTCCGGCCGCGGGCCGCGTCGGTAATCGCGTTGACATCCTTGGTGAGCTGCTGCGCATCCAGGAAGCGCGGCACCGGCGCCCACTCCTTGGTCTCTTTGTGGATCATGATGGCGGTGCCCACGCCGCAGTTGGGATGGCAACCGCAGGAGAGCGAACCCCACTGCGACTCGTTGCCCTTGACCATGTCCGCGAACCCCGCGAACGTGCTGATGAAGGAAAGCGGGAACCAGTCGCGTGTTGGCTCGATCTTGCCTACCTGCTGGCTCACATCTTTGGCCAGATGCGACAAGGTGTAGCGCTGCCGCAGTCGCCGCTCTGGAGTTATTTCCTCGTCGCGCCCGGTGAAGGAGACCGGCTGGAAGCTGATGAACGCGATGGTCTTGGGGTTTTCCATCGCGAACTTCACCACCGTGCCCACCTGATCGTTGTTCACGTTGTTGACGATGGTCACCACCAGCACGATTTCGATCCCTGCTTCGTGCATATTTTCGATCGCCCGCAGCTTCACATCGAACAGGTTGCCGATCTGGCGGTGGCTGTTCGCGTCGTTGCCAATGCCGTCAAACTGCAAGTACGCGTAGCGCAGCCCCGCTTCGAAGGCCTTGCGGCTGAATTCCTTGCTCTTCGCGAATTCGATGCCGTTGGTGGCCGCCTGCACCGAGTTGTAACCGACTTTGCGCGCGTACCGGATTGCGTCAAAGAAATACGGGCTCATGGTCGGCTCGCCGCCGCTGAACTGCACCGACATTTGGCGCCGCGGCTTGATCTTGACGGCGTTATCCAGAATCTCTGTGATTTCGTCCCAGCTGAGCTCATGCACGTAGCCAACCTGGTTGGCGTCCATGAAACACGGATCGCACATCATGTTGCAGCGGTTGGTCAGGTCGACCGTCAGCACCGCGCCACGCCCGTAGCGCACGTTCGAAGAGCCGTGCTTGTGCAGCCCTTCGTCGTTGTGCGCGGGAATGTCGCGTCCGGGGAAATTGCTCTCAATCCACTTCAAGAAACTGGAGTCCACGGCCATCAAGTCTTCGTAGTGGCCGTGTTGCGGGCAATCTTTAACCATCCAGACCTGCCCGTCGCGCTCGACAATCTGCGCTTTGATTTCTCCGACCTTCTCATGCATTAGGTCGCGCCAGTCCTTGTTGCCGGCGATAATCGCCTTGCGGGCTTCCTGAACGCAGGCCGGGCATAGCGAGTCGGTCTGGCGGGGGAAGCCAAGCGTCGGCTTGGTTCGTTCCCAGGATTTCAGCAGCGGTTGATCGGACCATTGAGGAGTAGGAGAGGGATTCGGATTTCGTTTGTTGAAGTATTGGACGGTGTTGAAGGTGATCCCAGCGGTTTTGCAAACCACCCAATCCAGCGAGCGGAACAATTGCGTAGAGATTGAATTAGGCATACTGCGGCTGCCTCACTTTCAGAAACTGCACGCTAAGTTCGGAACCCCAAGAACGCCAAAGCCAGTCTGTTTTGAAACTTCCCCCCAGACTGGCAGTTAGGGTAAGACGCGGGCGAACGAACCCTAAACCGTTTGACATATACAGTTTGGGATGGTCAGGCGGGATACGCCAGCAGCTTACGGCGAATGGTCAAAAATGGCACTTGAACAGCGCCAGGACGCCACTAAATGGCCTAAGTTAAAGAAGCCAAAGGGGGTTACTGATACGGGTTACTGATACGGGTTGCTGATCCGAATGGGCTCCCTACTCGCTTCACTCGTTCAGTGCCGGCCGCAGCACCGCTACCAAAAAGTGCGCGAAGTGCGCCGCGTCCTCGTCCATTTGCAGCCAGCGCACCACACAGTGCTCGCCCAGATATTTGGACACGCGCGACTCGGGAATACCTAAATGCTTTGCCAATTTGGGACGAATCGATTCCCCCTTTCGGCCCGAGCCCCCGCGCAGCGAATGAGGAATGGCTACGCGCAACGTCTCACACGGTTCCACATAGTAGTACGTGGTCAGGTCGGAATCTGTGAGTACCCAAACGCCCGGTCCCGCAGGCGCCTTGTCCGCCGCATCGAGATGCGTGGGCGTCGATCCCAGCAAACGCCGGAAGTTCATTTCTAGTTGCGACAATCGTGACGACAGTCCCGGATCCCCGTAGCGGCCGCGGAGACTTGGCGCGGGCGCCGGCTCGGGCGCGCCTTCTGCGGCAGGCCCTTCCGTTGTCCACTCGGGGGTTTCCTTGGAAGGAGTTCGTGGCTGAGGCGCGGATGCCGCAACTGCTCGCGCCGGCTGAACAACGCGTTGCGAATCCCGGCGTGCACCACGACGAGGCCGGTGGCTCCGCTCGTTGCGGCTTGGCTGCGGTATCGGTATTACGGGTTCCGCGGCTGATTCCGGCGATTGAGGACCGGTGTCGGCGGATTGGCTCTCGGCGGAAATTGCTGTTGCTTCGCTCGACCCAGGCGGAGTCTCCACGCTCCGAGGACGCGGCGGCGGATTAGGAATTTCCGCGGGTTCTGTGGCGCCAAGCCTCGTCGCGCTTTCTTGCGCTTTCGTTTTCCAATCTGCGCGACGAAAACGTTCTGCTGCGGTCAGATACCAGCGTCCGGCATCAGCGGAGTTGCCGCTGCTTTCGAAATAGCGCGCCAGCTCGAAAGCGACCATCGCGTCGCGGGTTTTGGAAAACAGGTTCGTCAGTTGCCCCGCGGGATCTTTACCGGTGCGCGCGCGTCGGATGCGCGCGGTGATTTGCTTCCAGTCCGCCATACTGTGAATGGATTCTAGCAGTGAAGGTGCGCTTCCGCCAGCACTCCGCCGGGCCCATACCGATCGGCAATTTGTGAATCCAGCCCTTTATTCATTGACGGCAATCTGCTTCGCGAAGTATGCTTTGTCCGGCCAGCCAGGGAGGGTCCTATGCGTTGTGTGTGCGCGATCTGTGTGGTTGTGCTAGCCTGCGCGCTTGGGTGTTTGCCCGCGTACAGCGCGGGAGCGCCGAACGTCGCCCCGCTCGGCACCATCATTGCCGCCGACCACGCCCATGTTGGCGAAGGCACTGCGGATGTTGGCACCACGATTTACGCCGGAGATTATATCCACACCGACGAGCGAGGAAGCGTCCAGGTCCGCGCCGGCGCAGCGCGTCTGCTGCTGCTGGGTGCTTCCAGCGCCGTGGTGAACAGTGAGGGGTTCCCCTCCGCGAAACTTCTCGCTGGCACCGCGACCTTTTCCACGGCCAAGGCCAATGCCTTCACGCTCTTTGCATCCACCGCGGCCATTCGCGCGCAAACCGACTCGCCCACCATCGCCCAAGTTGCTTTTCTGAATGAGAAGGAAATTGTCGTGACCGCTCGCCGCAGTTCATTGGTGGTCACCGTCGAGGGTGACACCCAGGTGATTCAAGAGGGGCAGTCTTACCGCGTGGCTCTGGACACGGATTCGCAGGGACCGCAAGGCGCCGGCGGGGGCGGACCGCTCAAGGCCGGACGCAGCCGTTTTTTGCTGTTGGCCACCGCGCTGGTAGCCGCCGGAACCGCGATCGCAATCTATTATGCAATGGAGAGCTCCGACAGACCCTGAGCAACGCTTCGCTCCAGAAATTTCACGGCCAGCGCGTCGAACCGCGTTGGCCGTTTTCATTGTGCTCCGCGGACATCGCTCAAAGCGAGGCAACCACTTCGATTTCCACCAGAGCGTCCTTCGGCAGACACGCCGCCTGCACCGTGGAGCGCGCCGGTGGGGCCGCCCCGAAATAGCGCGCGTAGACTTCGTTCATCGCCGCGAAATCATCCATCTCTTTCAGAAATACCGTGGTCTTGACCGCATGATGAAACGAAACACCGGCAGCTTCCAAAATGCCTTTGATGTTTTCCAATACGCGCTCGGTCTGCTGCCGAATGTCTTCGCCCACAAATTGTCCGGACTGCGGATCGAGCGCCACTTGCCCCGAAACGAACAAGAAGCCGTTGGACTTGATGGCTTGCGAGTATGGCCCGATGGGCTTCGGCGCGCGCGCCGTCAGAATGGCATCTTTCATGGTGACAGGCTCCTCAGTTTCGAGAAAAGAATAGCAGATGAACCGGGGAGAAGCAGCTCAGTGCGTGCGGCGTCCACGCACACGAACGAAGCCGGTGTTGGAATGATCGCGCAGCGCTTCACGTTTGGCGATCAGCGTTTCGGCCTGCTGATGGGACAGTCCTTGGTTGACAATCTCCAGAATCTGCTTTTCTGACATGCCGGTATTCTTCAACCGCCCGATCTGCTCGCTGGTGAGTGTGGGCAAGCCCTGAATGCGGCGGTGAATGATGTACTGCACCGTGGGACCGGAAAGTCCGATTAATTTCAATGTGACCGCTTCTCCGCTGAGGATATCGATTTGATCCGACTGCGCCATCTCCAAAATTTGCGCGTCGGTGTAACCCGCTCGCGACAAATCCATGGCCGAATCCGCGCTGGAAAATTCGTGGTTGTGCGCGCGTGCCGCCTTCAGCAGCGCCAGGCACAAATCGTCGGAAGCGCCGGCATGCTTGAGCTTGGTGAGCTGCGTCACTTCCAGATCGCTGGGCTTTAACGCTTTCAGTTCATCCAGACTGGACGACCACATCCCGGATTGATCCAGCGCGGTGTAGTCGGTTTGCGCGTGCTTTTGGCAGCCTAGAAGCAGTAGCGCGCACATGCCGGGAAACAGGAGCCATTTCCTCATACCCCATTGTAAAAGGACTGCGTGGGCCAGTGTGATCCTGTGTTTGCAGACACACTGTACGAACGAACAGGCTGGTCACCTGCGTCAGGCTCGACGAATAACTCCGGTCCAACTTGTCCTGCGCCGTCTTTATGAATTTCCCATTAAATTCTCGGCGCCCCTGTTGACCGGAATGCCCACCAATCTTACTGTGTACGCCCTATGAGCAAAGCCGAACTGGACCAACTGCGGATTGCGTACAAACAAGCGGTCGATGCGTGGGTCGGTGCCATTCGCCAGGAAGAAGCACTGGCTACGGCCGACCACTCCATGACCGCCATGGAAAAGTGGGATGATGCCCACTTCAACGAACAAGACGCGCAGAAGAAAGCCACCGAGGCGCGCGAAGCTTACAAGGATGGCCTGCGCGAAGTGAATTACAGCATCTAAGCGGGCTGGTTTGCTCCCACTGGCCGGACTGATCGTTCGCTACCGCTGCGCAAGCAGCTTGAACTTCGCGCTGCTGTGCTCCGTGTAGTCCAGGAATACCCGGGTACTCACGATCTGATACAGGTCCTCGTGCTGAAATGAATTGATTACATCAGGAGTGCTTTCCTGCAACTGTTTGAGAATGGACGCAAACAGTTTCTCGTGCCCATCATAAGCCGCTTGATTCTTGAACTCTGTCAGCAGCACGATAGTCCGGTTATTTTCCAGTTCGTTTCCCGATTTCGCTTCGTCCGCGATCCGCAGGTAGGTGAGGACCGCGCCCTGGCGTTTGGCTTCTTCACGTACGCGCATCCAGTTGTCGTCCAAGTAGCCCAACGCGGGACCAAATTTTCCCCGCTGCACGTTTAGATATTCCATGGTCCAGACTGGCTTATCCTTAATAACGAGTTGGCCGTGCGCCATTCCGCCGGCAACAGCGAGCAGCCCGAGGGCAGATAAACATACCGCTATACGGGTCGACATGGGCACCTCCCCTATATTCAGACGCAACAGTACTGCACAGGATAGGCCAATTCACTGCGGCAGGATCTACACCTGGAAGGTACGCTCGACGCCGTACACCCCGTTGATCCGGCGGATGTTGCTGAGGATCGCTTCCAGTTGCCGCCGGTCGGTGATTTCCAGGCTGGCTTCCACCCGAGCGTTCTGGCGGTCCGGCCGGCTTTCCAGCATGCGAATGTTGGACCCAGCGCCACTGATCACTGTGGTAATGTCGGCAAGTAAACCCGGACGGTCCTTCGCGCGAATGAGCAATTCCACCGGGAACGTCGCCACATTATTGCCACCCCATTCGACGGCGATGCGCCGTTCGGTCTGATACAGCAGGTTTTGCACGTTGGGACAAGTCCGCGTGTGCACCGCCACGCCACGGCCCCGCGTCACATATCCCACGATTTCGTCGCCGGGAATCGGATTGCAGCATTTGGCGCGAAACACCAGCAAGTCGTCCTGGCCTTTGACGATCAGCGGCGCTTCGCCGAAACCCAGCATGCGTTTTACGGTTTTGACCAGCGTCGGCTTGGCGTCTTCTGCGGGCTTTTCCGCTTCCTTGACCGGCTCCCCAAAATAACGAGCCAGCACTTGGCGGGCCGAGAATTTGCCGAAGCCCACCGCGGCGAACAGATCTTCGGGGCGGGAAAGCCCGTATTCCTCGCTAAGCTTCTGCAAGTCTGGCGCCGGAATCTTCTTCAAGCCGCGTGGAAAATTGCGCGATTCGTTTTCCAGCAGCCGCCGGCCCATTTCTGTGGCTTCTTCGCGTTCCTGAGTATTGATGAAGTGGCGAATCTTGCTTTTAGCGTGCGAGGATTTCACGAAGCTGAGCCAGTCGCGGCTGGGCTTGTGCCCCTTTTGCGTCAGAATTTCCACCACGTCGCCGGACACGATTTCGTGCCGCAGCGTCACCATTTGGCCGTTCACTTTCGCGCCCACACATTGGTGCCCCACTTCGGTGTGCACCGCATAGGCGAAATCCACCGGCGTTGCTCCTTTAGGCAGCTCCAACACCCGGCCCTTGGGCGTGAACGCATACACCTCCACGGGCGCAAGGTCCACCTTCAACGTGGACAAAAATTCGCCAGGCTCCTGCAGTTCCTGCGACCACTCGATCAACTGCCGCATCCACGCGATGCGTTGATCGTCGTCGTTCGACACCGGCCGCCCATCCTTGTATTTCCAGTGTGCGGCCACGCCCTCTTCCGCGATGCGGTGCATGTCCTGGGTGCGGATCTGAATCTCGAACGGCTGGCCGCCATGAATCACCGTGGTGTGCAACGACTGATACAGGTTCGGCCGTGGCATGGCGATGTAATCCTTGAACCGGCCGGGCACGGGGCGCCAGATGTGGTGGACCACACCCAACGCCGCGTAGCAATTGCGCTCGCTATCGGTGATCACGCGCACCGCCAGCAAATCGTAAATCTGCTCCAGGCTGCGCTCTTGGCGAATTATCTTGCGGTGCAGCGAATAAATACCCTTGACCCGCGCTTCCAGTTCCGCGGGAATGCTGTTTTCCACCAGTTTGCTGCGAATCGCGTTCTGCACTTCTTCCAGGAAGCGCTTGTGAATGGGCTCCTTTTCGGTCACTTCTTTCTGCAACGCAAAATAAGCGTCGGGCTCCAGATAGCGAAACGACAGGTCCTCCAGTTCGCCCTTGATCAGCGCCATCCCTAATCGGTGCGCGATCGGCCCGTAAATATCCATAGTTTCACGGGCAATGCGCTGCTGCTTGGCGGGCGGCAGGTATTCCAGCGTGCGCATGTTGTGCAGCCGGTCGGCCAGCTTGACCAGCACCACCCGCACATCGTTCACCATGGCCAGCAGCATCTTGCGCACGTTTTCGGCCTGACGGGCTTCCGGAGCCATCATGTTCAGCCGGCCGATCTTTGTTACCCCCTCCACCAGTCGAGCTACTTCGCTGCCAAATCGTTCTTCCAAACGCGAAAGCGGATATTCGGTGTCTTCGATGGCGTCGTGCAGCAGTGCTGCGGCTAACGTGGTGGCGTCCAACTTCAGGTCCGCCAGGATGTGCGCCACCTCCAAAAGGTGGGTCACATACGGATCGCCGGAAGCACGGAACTGATCGCGATGCCGTTCCGCGGCGATTTCATACGCGCGGCGAACCAGCCAGGGATCTTCGGAGGGACGATTCGTGCGGAGTTTTTCCAGAAGCTCTTCGAGCCGGGTATTGAGCTGCCGCTCGGTGCGGTCCCGGTTGAAATTTAAGGGCAGATTGGCGTGCGAGCCCATATCTAAGTTTACCGCCCGTAACACGTGTTGAGGAAGTCCCACAGATTGTCAGAAACACGTCGCCGACAACCCCACGGAGCCCAACACCAGACCCAAAATCGGCATAGGGGGGAAGGTCACCCGTCCTCCCCTGCCACACCACCGTACATGCGGGTCCGCATACGGCGGTTCGGCGGATATAGCTAAGAGCGTACGACCATCGGCGGAAGCCCAAGCTG